>Ga0126314_10000260_pt1 | contig 26408 bp, 24 predicted proteins | sample Plot105B_FD_92535 | JGI IMG/M metagenome (GOLD analysis project Ga0126314, IMG submission 92535) | Serpentine soil microbial communities from UC McLaughlin Reserve, CA, USA - Plot105B | ecosystem: Environmental > Terrestrial > Soil > Grasslands | place: USA: UC McLaughlin Reserve, Lake County... | reverse complement strand
TGAGGCTGCCACCCGCGAGGGCCAGCTTCTGGGTGTCCAGGGTGCTCAGCTTGCTGGCCAGGTCCACGCCCCCCACGGACAGCGACACGGCCGCGTCCACCCGGCTCACCTTCAGCCAGGCGGTGGCGGAGATGCTGTCGCCATCCAGTTGCCGCCCGTCGTCGGAGCCATGGTGGGTGTGCGCGCGAATCTCGTCGCGCGCCTTGATCTGCATGTTGTTCCAGGTGTCCGCCAGGATGGGGTCACCGGACTTCGCTGGGTAGAAGGGCTCACTCATGACTGGAACCTCGAGGTATCGAAGCGGGTCGCGGAGAAGACGCCGTCCCAGGCGAGCTTCTCCTGGGGTTCGGGGAACTGTTCGTGAAGCTCGATGCTGGAACCGAACGAGGTGAGCTCATCCTTCGACTCCAACGTCTCGGCGAAGGACGTGGTGACCTCCATCTGGAGGGGCTCCTCGCTCAGGACGAGCGTCTCGGGCGGCAGGGGGAGCGTGAACTCGATGCGCGTGCGCACGCCAGCGCAGCGGCCGTACTCCAGCGCCGCGGTGAGCTCCTTCACCAGTCCGGGCAGCCCGGGCACCACCTGGTCCTCGTTGGGCACCTGGAGATGCGGCGGCACATGGTCAATGGGGATGCGCAGCGTGCAGGTCGCGGGCGTTATCTCCGTCCAGTCCAGGCGCAGGTCCGCGCGCGGCGTGGCCCGTTGAGGCAGGGCGTGGGCCATGGCGGCCTCGCGCTCCTCGGTGGACCAGCTGGTCAGATAGGAGGCGACCTGGTTCCGGTCCAACGTGTCGTAGCGCCAGTGGTTCTCGCCCAGCACCAGGTCCGGGACGCGCTGGTTGTTTTCGAACACGGAGAAGCGGGCGTCGGGGGTGTCGAAGCGTGTCAGGACGCCCGGGTCCTCCAGGCTGGAGAAGCGGGTGGGGTGGGCCCGGATGACGGGATTCGACACGGGGCTCCCGTCGATGAAGGCCGGTCGCTCATGCCGCAGGAGCAGCGTGGAGCCGAGGGGAACCCTGCCCAGGAAGATGAGGTCGAGCCCGGCCTGCTCGTGGCGGAGGATGGGCACGGCGATCTCCCGCTCCGTCGCCTTGAGGGAGATGGCCGGCGATGCGACCTTCAGCCCTCCATTGGCGGCGAGCACCCGCTGGCCGCCGCTCACGTTGCGGAAGCTCGCGCTCGACGGCGTTGACGGGTTGTCCTCCAGCTCCACGCGGATGGTCCGGTATGTGCCGTCCATGCGCGGCACGGAGAAGAGGCCGACCGCCAGGTCTTGCTCCCAGAAGATCTCCGGAGGCTGCCGCGCCATGTAGACCAGGGACACCAGCCGGAGCAGCGCGGGCGCGGAGGCCATGCCGGTGCGATGCAGCTCCACCACCGTGGCGACCCGCTGACGGAGGTATTCGGAGGACTCTCCCTGGCGAGGCAGCAAGCCGTAGAGCGCGGCGAGCCGCCCCAGCTCCGAGCCCTCCTTGTCCTCCAGTGAGTCCCCGACGGGGAAGCCCCGCGCGAGCGCATGCCAGCGCGAACGCATCAGCCGCGTCAGGCCCCCCTCCATCTGCTCCAACTCGCGGGCGAGCGTGGAGAAGAAGAGGTGGATCTTCGTTCCGGACTGCAGAACGGGCGGGAGGTAGCCCACCATGCGACGGCTGCGTTGGTCCGCGCTCATCCGACACCCACCAGCTCTGCCCCGCTGAACAGCAGCCGGACGTCGGCCCGCACCGCGAGCTGGGTGACTTGAGCGGGCAAGGTGTTGACGGGCGTCTGCGCCACGACCAGGGACACGGTGAGGCCCGTCTCCAGGGTGACGTCGCAGCCCAGCAGCGCGTCGATGCGCGCCTGGGTCCGCAGGCTCTGCTGCAAGGAGTCGAAGGTGAGCTTCGCCTCACGACCCATCTGCGCGTCCTCGGAGAGCCGCGCCGCGTACACGTCCAGCGCGCCTCGCAGGGCCTCGCGCACCTGTTCCGGCGTGCGAGCCTCGCCACTGGACAGCGAGACGACCAGGCTCAGCCGCCACGTCGGCGCGCGCAGGCGGGTGATGCGCGGCGGCTTCAGGTCCAGGTCGATGCGCGCGGCCTCCAGGGGCTCCATCTTCCAGTCGCGGTTGGCGCCGTACAGTCGGCTCCCTGACTCGAGCACGAGGACCTTCTGGAGGGAGGTCTCGGAGTCGGTGCCCCAGACAAATGTGTTCGCCTGCACCTCACTCACGCGGCGCACCGCGGGGTTGCCGAAGAGGAGGGCCTCCAACTTGCGGCGACTCACCGACGCGCCCACGGGCAGCTCACGCATGTGGAGCGAGAGCGTCTGCTGGAGCTCGCGGCGGAGCCGGTCGAACGTCACCTCGTCCATCTCCGCGTCGGTGGGCTCCACCTGGAAGTCCAACTGGAAGAAGATCGTCTTCGCGTAGCGGATCCGGACGTGGATGCCGGCGGCCTTCGTCTTCTTGATGGCGGCCTCGACGCGGGCCACGCCCTCGACGTCCGACTCGAAGTCGGTGTCACCGACGAGGACATCGACGACGCCGGGAGGCGCGTCCGCGGGCTCCCGCACGGTGACCTGCTGCACGCCCTGCTGGCGCACGGCGGCGGCGATGGACTCCACCGTGCCCTTCTCACCATCTCGCAGCGCGGTGCGTGCGCGAGCGCGCAGGTTCTGGTCCGTCTCGTCGTCCGAGCCGCGCTGCAGGGGGGCGGGGTTGGTGACGGCCTCGATGCCAAGGATGGGCCTGGGCATCAGCGTCAGGCGGAAGGGATTGACGACGGGAGGCGACCCGGCGGCGGCGCCCGAGTCGTCTTGAATCTCCTGCACGGGGATGAGGACCCGCGTGTCGCCCTTGCGCAGGGTGGCGTCCTCGAGCGTCTCGAAGAGGGGGAGGGGCTTGCCGTCCGCCGCCAGCCCCGTCAGCTGCCGTCCCGCGGGAATGCCGATGTCCTCTGGCGCGGGGGCGGCGCGGCTGAGCTCCACCTCGCCGGTGAGGCGTCCGGCGCGTGCGCGCTTCAGGCCCAGCACGGCGACGACGTTGTCCAGCGCGGCGCCTTCCGCCGTGTCGAGGTAGCCGGAGCGGTGCGCTAGCTCCATCATGGCGTAGAACGTCGCCATCTCCCGTGCATAGGCTTCGGCCAGGGTTCGCGCCATGCCACCGGCGTTGGGGTCCGTTCCCGGCCCCATGTTCTCCAGCAGCCGTTCGACGATGGCGCTGAAGGTGGTTGTCTCGGGAGGGATGAGGCTCAAAAGGAGATCTCCCACGTCATGTTCATGATCATGTTGGAGCCGCGATTGACCTCCTCGAAGCGGACCCGGTTGAAGAGGATCTTCGTGTTCTCCCCCAGGGTGACCTGGATGCCGGCCTCGGTGAGCGGCTGCACCGTGGCATCGGTGAGGGCGGGCAGGGTGGCCGTCACTTTGGCGCGCACCAGGCTGGGGTTGTCGCCCTGGTCGATGACCTCCACCTTCGGCGCCGGGTCCACGGCCTCGGCCGCCAGGTCCTGCAACTGGGTGTCATCCGTGGACGGCGCCACGGTGCCCGTGCCCACGACGATGGACCAGTTGACGGGCAGCCCGTTGACCCGACCCATCAGCAGCTCGGCCACCAACCGCTTGCCCGCGGTGGTGATGAGGTTGGGGACCCGACGGCGCTCCATCAGCGAGCCATCCAGGTTGAGCAGCTCGAGGGTCAGCACTCCGTTCATGCCCTGCTTTTCCTTGCCGTTCATCACGCTCTCCCGAAGTCGTGTCCGTACCCGTTGCCCACGCCGCCGCGCTCAACCCAGGTCGAGCGCCAGTCCCAGCTCCACCGCTTCACCGGTGATGGCCTTGATGCGGGCTCGCACATCCACCGCGCCCGGCACATCCGGCCGGGCCGTGACGCTCAGTTGCATCACCTCGTCCACGCGAGGGTCTTCCTTGATGGCCTGCCGCACGTAGCGGCGCAGCAGATCCAGATTGGCGCGGTCCATCGGCTCGCCGATGAGGTCCGCCACGCGGCTGCCGTAGCGCTGGTGGCCCAACTGCTCCAGGTGTCCCCGGTAGACGATGAGCCGCATCGTCAGGGCCTGGATGAGGTTGTCCTTGCCGCTCACCGTCGTCGCGCCGGTGTCGGTGGACCAGTCCAGGTCCACGCCGCCTGATTCGCTGAACTTCAGGCGCAGGTCCGTCTTGAGCTCGTCCGCCATCAGAGCAACCTCCCCGGGCCCGCCGTCGCCCCGGGCGAGCTGGGAATGCCCGGGGACACCTTGAGGCGCGTCATCATCTGCGTGAGCGCGTTGGACAGCGTCTCGGCCATGGCGCCCGCGAGGTCCGGCGCGTTCTCGCCCCGGATGCCCCCGGCCATGAGGAAGCCCAACGCAATCGGCTGGAGCATGGGCTTGGCGGGCGCGGCGCCCATGAGGCTGCCGGGCGACGACGTCACGAAGCCCGCGATGGCGATTCCCGGCGCCACCATCACCTGCACGGTGAAGAGGATGAGGGCCTGCTCCACGGTCTGCGCAATCGCCTTGGCCAGCGCATCGCGCTGCTCGCCGTTGATCTTGTTCGACGCGAGCAGGCCCTTGGCGATGGGCTCAATCTGCGACGCCCCGGGGCCCCCGGCGGGCGGAGGCAGCATCATCCCGGGTCCGGCGGTGCTGCCCGCGCCCGGAGGCGGCGGCGCGGCGGCGGGGATGCCCGGCGTCACCATGGCCATGGAGGCGAAGAGCATGAAGGCCTGACCGCAGGCGTCACCGAGCGCGGTAGCCAGGTCCGGGGCGTTCTCTCCCCGGAGGCTCGCGGACTGCATCGCGCTCTTCGCCAGGGCGCCTATTTCGCTTCCGCTCGGTGCAGGCATGGTTACTTGGCCTTCACGTCCTTGGAGCCCTTGAGCGGAGCGCCGGTGAAGTAGCACTTGTGGCTCATCTCGGTGATGACGCCACTGCCTCCCTTGCCCAGGTCGATCTTCCCGGACGCGTCCACCGTGCAGTCCGTGCACTTGAGCTGCACGTTGCCTTCCACCTCCAGCGTCAGGTCCGTCTTGCCCTTGATGGTGATGACGTCGTCCTGCTTCACCGTCACCACCGTCTCGCCGGCGGTGATGACCACCGACTGCTCCTGGTCGATGGCGATGGACGTCTTGCCATTCGGAGGAGAGACGACGCGCCACTCGTCCGCTTCATGGATGGGCGGGTTGAGCTTGTCCGAGTACAGGCGTCCGGTGATGACCGGGCGGTTGGGGTCGCCATTCAGGTAGGTGATGACGACGAGGTCCCCGGCGTGCGGCGCGCTCACCATGCCGATGTGCGGCGTGGCGATGGGGACGCGGCGCAGCTCCAGGCCGCTCTCGCGCAGCTTCACGTGGCACTCGTGGTTGTTCGCGTCGCCGTCCGCGTGAGGGAAGGCGCTCGTCACCACGCCCAGGTCGCCCAGGCGCAGCGAGGCCAGCTCGTCCCGAATGATGGAGCGGATGATGGTGACCAGGTCGCTCACGTCAGGCCTCCCGCGAGCAGCGGCATCGTTCCAGCGCCCAGCGAGGGAGCGGGCGTCGCGGGCGGCGGCGCGGCGAGCAGCGCCTCACCGAGCGCCTTGAGCGTCGCCTTGACGGTGATGACGGATTCGCGAAGGGACGCGAGGGACTGCTTGGGCAGATAGCCCTGGAGGATGACGACGGCGCCGGCGCGCAGCTTCTCGAGGACCAGGTGCGCCGCGTGGGCCGCGCCGGCGAGCGGGGCGAGCGCCTCCATGCCCATGTCGCGCATCTCCTGCTCGGACTTGTCGCCAATGGCCTTCAGGCCCTCCAGCGCGGGGTCCAGTTGCTCCAGCAGGTCGGGGATGGCCGCGACCTGCTCCAGCTTGGCGATCCACCCGATGATGAGCTCCAGCGCGCTGCCCAGCGCGTCCACGCCCACCTTCACGGGAGCGCCGATGCCGAACCTTCGCACCAGGCTGACGATGGCGTTCACCGTGTCCGTCTTGAGCAGGTTGTCCACGGCGATGACGAGTCGGGTGATGCTGTCGACGATATCGGCGGTCGTGCTCACGGAAGGTTCTCCAAGTCCTTGAAGGGCCCGAGCGGATCGAAACTCCCGATGGCCGAGCCCAGGGCGCCGGCTTCCTTGCCCACGGCCTGGAGCTTCGCGAGGAAGTCCCCGGCGCCGGCGATGCCCTTGACGATGTCGAGCGCGGCGCCCAGGTCCAGGCCCGTCATCTGCTCCAGGAGGTTGATGCCCTCGGTGGCGAGCTTCTCGATGAACTCGCCCAGGCTGCCGGCCTGACTGAGCGACTGCACGAAGCCGATGATGGCGCCGGGGTTCACCTTGCCGAGCGCGCCCATCAGGCTCCCGAAGCTCTTGCCCGACAGTGAGCCCTTGGTGCCGTTGACCACCGAGCCCAGCTCATCCGGCGACAGGTGGCTGAGCAGGTCCGGGTTCTCTCCGACGGCGTCCATCAGCGACTCGGGGTTCTGGAGCACGCCCGCGGCGTCCGTGGAGCCCTTGGCCCAGGACTGCGCGTCGTCCGCCACGGCGTTGTTCACCGCGCCGACGCCCGCGTCCTGGGTGGCGGGGGGCTCGACGTACTCCTTGACGCGCAGGAAGAAGCTGAAGCGGTTCTGGTGGCCTGCGAGCTGACGGACCTGGAAGTCCGCGATGAGTACGTCGGTGAGGTCCGCGCCCGCGATGGCGTCCGAGGCGAACGACATCGGCGTCGCCTTCATCTGCGCCTGTCGCAGCTCCTCCAATGCGGCCTGCGGGTCGTCGCCGAGCAGCAGGCCTTCCATGACGACGGTGACGGGCTCGCGGCCCAGGTCCTGGAAGACGCTGCCGGATTGACCGGGCACGCGCTGCTGCACGAGGTTGCGCGCGTCCTCGGTGTAGATCTGCGTGAGCCCGATGAGCTCGATTTTTCCGATACGGACGGGCATGTCAGAGTTCCATCCGGGTGGTGAAGCCCGTGAGGGCATTCAGGGTGTGACGCACCGAGCGGACGCGGAGCACCTTGCCGGACAGCAGGGCCTCCACGGGGTGGCCCTCCGGGATGTCGTCCACCTTCACGAGGTCGCCAGGCTTCACGGCCGGCGCCCCCAGCACTTCGATGAAGCCATGCAGCGGACGCGCGGCCAGCGCGCCCACGCGGGCCTTGGCTTGCGTGGATGCATCCGCTCCAGCGCGGACCGAGCCGTCCTTCACCTCGCGCGAGCTCTTCCCGGTGGAGCCCGCCTGCACCTTGCCGGTGGTGCCCAGCGCGGCCTTGCCATGGATGGAGGCCAGGTCGTCCACCAGCCAGTGCGCCTTCTTCTCGCCCTGGGAGCTGGCGGCGCCTTCACCCCAGACCTCGAAGCCGTCGATGGCGGGCAGCGGCTTCGCCACCTGCGTGCGCAGCACCTGCGAGTCGTAGACGAAGGTGTGGTCGGCGCCGCCCTGCTTGGGGGCCGTGAAGTGCACCTTGCCCTGGCCGTCCGTGAAGACGTCGAAGCCGCTCTGCTCCGCGAGCCGGAGGATGTGCCGCAGGGCGCGCGGGCCGCGGTGGAGCACGTAGCTGGGGAAGGTGGGGCCGTCGTCGATGGTGCCCGGCGTGCCGCCCGCCTTGTTCACCAGTTCGCGGACGATGGAACCGGCGGACATCTGCTCATAGGCGCCGGACACGTCCAGCCGCGCGAGCTTCGCCAGGGCGTCTCCGCCGAGGACGAGGGACGTGTCCGTGGAGCCTCGGGCCTCCAGCACCAGGCCGGTGAAGACGGTGACGGCGCCGTTGCCGCCATCCAGGTCGATGGTCGTCTTGTCGCCCGGCGTGGGGAGACCCGCGTCGGAGGGCACCAGCTCCACGGTGCACCGGCCGCCCGCGCCGTCCATGGTCAGCTCGCTGGTGATGGAGCGGATGAAGGCCTGCCCCTGACGGGCCTTGTTGGAAGCCCGGAGCGAGCCGATGGTCACGGAGTATCCGATGCCGGCCATGGGCTCAGACCTCCAGTCCGTGACGGCGTGCCGTCTCGCGAAGGATGTCCACCAGCGTGTCTTCCAGCGTGCGCCGGTCCATGCCCGACGTCGCGGTGTCGGTGCCCACCTGCACGTTCACGTTGAACGTGTTGCGGACCGCCGCGTTGGCGCCGGAGTCCGCGCTCGGAGTCGTGGTGGAGTGTGAGGAGCGGTCGATGGTGAGGGACGCGTGCGTGAGCTGCTGCGCTCGTTCGAGCACGGGCGTCACGCCCTGGTTGACCTGCCGCGCGACCTGCGACGTGGCCAGCGACGCGGGAGGCACCGCGCGCTCCGGCTCGGGCGACGAAGATGGGGCCACGGGCTCTGGCGGGGTGAAGGTGAGCCGGGCCTTGGGCCGTGAACCCGAGGGCGCGATGGGGCGCACCACGGGCGTCGTCGCACCGGCCTCGGAGGGAGCGCGAGCCGCGGTGGGCGCCGTCGAGGCAGCGGTAGGTGCGCGGAACGCGGCGGGCGTCGTGGACAGCACGCGCAGGATGGGGAGCACTGGCGCGACGCTCGTGTGCGCCTCGCCGGTGGCTTCGACCGGAGATGCGGGGAGACGCGGCGTGGCGCCCGTCGAGGTGACGTTCTCGTAGCGCGGCGCGTGCATGGCTTCCGGAGCGTCGTGAGGCGGGACGTTCGACTGAGCGTCCGCGAGGCGCGCGGTGGGAGGACTGGCACGCTGAAGCGTGGGACCGCTCTCGGTTGCAGGAACCTCGGAGAGAGGCGGCAACGGCCGCATCAGTCGGACGACCTTTTTCTGGAGCGGTCGTGGCTCCGAGGACTTGACGGAGACACGGAGCCCGGAGCCAGCATCGCTGCTCGCGGAGACAGGTTCCACGAAAGCGCTGTTCGGTGACGATGCGGGCGCCGTCTCAGCGGTGTGACTCGAAGCAGGCGCGACCCTGTCCGGGGACTCCGAACGGTGCGAGGCGCCCGCCGAGAAGTCCGAGGGCAATGAGGACGCATGCCGAGCACCCGTCTCGGGCCACGTCGGATGGAGCGCTTGAGAACTCGTGGGGCTCGTGTCGGCCGCATGCGCCAGTCCCGCGTCGCGCGGGTCGCTGGCCGAAGACCGTCCGAGGCTCTTCGAGGAAGGCGCCACGTCGCTGGCCGAAGGCCGCCCGAGGCTCTTTGAGGAAGGCGCCACATCGCTGGTCGAGAGTGGGGCGATGCTCTTCGAGGACGGCGTCACATCGCTGGTCGCGAGGGGCGCAATGCTCTTCGAGGAAGGCGCCACATCGCTGGCCGAGAGGGGCGCGATGCTCTTCGTGGAGCGTGCCAGTTCGTCGGACGAGGACATCCCGGAGCGGTTCTTGGACGCAGCCAGGTCGCGAGGCGATGCGGCCCACTCCTCGGGCGCATGGCTCAAGGACCCACTGACTTCGGAAGCGCGCGGGGAGTTCGGCGGGACGGGGATGGGCGAAGACGTGACGGACCTGGGCGCGGAGTCGGCGGGTGCCAGGGAGGCACCGACAGCCCCAGGCCGAACCATCGGCGAGAGCAGACCCGAGTCCGCGTGGCCATGCGAAGCCGTGGCCCGCGTTTCCCCCACGGAAGTTCCCTGAGCGGCGTCATCGTCAGGAGTCCCCTGCGAAGACTCTTCACGCGAGTCAGCGTCCCGCGCCTGAGCGGGCAGCTTGACGCCGAGCTGTCGAGCGACACCCTCGAGTGCCCGAAACGCCGGGCGGGCGAGTCGCGAGGTCAGCTCCGAGGTGGTGAACGTCGTGCGCATCAGTCGTCCTCCACCTGAATGACCACCGCGTCTGGAAAGTCGGAGAGTCCCCTCGGCCTCGGAGTCGGGGCCGGGGTGGGAGCACGGGGCTCCGTGAGCTGCAACATCGCGAGCAACCGGTCCACCTCGGCGGCGGGAGTGGCCCACACCTGGGAAGGCGTCCACCCCAGGGCACGACAGAGCTTCAACGTCACTTCCGCGAGGACGCGAGACTCCTTGTCGGAGGCGCGCAGGGTGCGGTCTTCATCGCGCTCGTCCCCCGCGTTGAGCGCGACCACGGCCTCCAGCAGCGCGGCGGTGCTCGCCCCATCCAGCGTCTCCAGCGGCGTGGAGGGAATCCGCTCCACGACGGACACGGAGAGCATCGAGCGCAGGTAGCGCTCCAGGCTCAGCTCCTTCGAGCCATCCGGCTGTGAGGTGAGGCTGTCCTCCATCGCCCGGGAGCGCTCGGAGAACGTCCAGGGCCGCAGCCGGGCCATCACGTCACCCGCCTGAACCCAACCCGGTGGCGGCGCCCTGGGAGAAGGCTCCTTCGCCCCTCCCACGGCCCACCACAGCGCGAGCGGTGCCAGCTCCGCGTGGAGCGACTCCGGCACCCCCGAGTCCCGCAGCACATCGAAGGCGAAGCCCTCCGTATCGAAGGCCAGGCCCGCGCCATCCAGCCGCGCGTGCAGGTCGAGCGCCCGCAGGTGCGCCTGGAAGCTCCACGGATGGAGTGCGAGACGCTCGCCGGTGGAGCACTCCACCTCCAGGGCCCCGGAGCTGACTCCAGGGTGGAGGTGGAAGGTCCGGCCGTCGATCTCCAGGGAGATCGGCGCCGCACCGGACTCCGTGCGTGAGCTGGCGGGCGCCTCCCTCACGGCCTACTCCTCGCGGATGCGCGTCGCCGTGAAGGCGTACGTCGTGGCGGCGCTGCCGTGCGCGTCCATCTGGAACGACTTGCCCTCGACGAAGCAGTCGTCGAAGGACAGGGTGCGCGTGTCGTCCGTGCCCTCGGTGCGCTTGAGGTTCGCCACGAGCTGGAACTTGCCGCGCTCGGAGAGCAGGGTGTCCAGCTTCACGGCCGCGGAGCGGATGACCAGCTCACCGATGACGGTGCGCAGGCCGAAGATGACGTCGACGCGCTCGTTGGAACCGATGGCGCGGATGTCCTCGCGCTCGGTGACCACACGGAATGCGATGGATTGGAGGCCGTCCACGGCCTCTCCGTCGACGAGGATGCTGCTACGGTTGGCTGAGAATACCGTTGGCATCGGTGCGTTCCTTCATCAGACCTGGACCGTGATGGTCGCGTAGATGTAATCGATGGCACGCACGGGTCTGACGGCCATGTTGACCCTGACGATTCCGAGCGCGAAGTCCGCCTGCGAGGAATAGACCTCCACCTTGAAGGCGGGATCCTTCCCGTCGGTGGAGGGGACGATGGCGCCGTCCTTCTGCATCTGCACCAGCGCCTCCACCAGCTTCTGCTTCAGGGCACTGCGCCCGTCGGCGTTGTTGAGCAACCCGATGAACAGGTCGCCCACCATCTTCAACGTGCGCACCGCGCGGTCCGCCACGCGGCGGACGTTGATCTGGTCGCCGTCCGTCGTCAGGCCGCGCACCACGATGGTGCCCCGGCCGCGCTCCGTGACGATGGGAACCGTGAAGGCTCGCAACAGCGCCTTCTGGTCCTCCACGCTCACCAGCGTCTCGTTCAGGCCGGAGACGCGCTTGAACGTGGGCGACTGGTGCGGCGCCAGGCTTCCCACCAGGCCGGCGACCGCGCCCACCGTGCCGTGGGGCGCCACGAGCACGAACCTGTCACTGACCAGGTTCGAGGCGAGCTGGGCGTTCTCCACCAGCGTCCCGGCGGGCGGAACCTGCCCGAAGCCGAGCCGGCCCTTGCTCTCACCGCTCAGCGTGTTGCAGTGGCTGATGACGTCGCCATAGATGCGCGTGAGCTTGGCCCGGTCGGAGAAGTCCTGCACCGCCGCGAGCACCAGGTCCACGTCCGGCTGGTCCTTCAGCCGGCCCAGCGCCGTGGCGTAGTCGTCCGGCGTGGCGTCCTTGCCCGTGGCGAGCGTATACGTGCCTGCGGTGGGCCAGCCCACGCCCTTCGTGGTGTCCACCTTGATGAACGACGAGGTGTCCAGAGTCGAGGTCAGCGACGCCGAGTTGACGTTGCGCAGCACCTCCACCGAACCGCTGGCGGGGTGGGTGACCTCCACGTCGAACGAAACCGTCAGGTCGATGTTGTTCCGGTAGGTGACCTTCAGCGTGATTCCGTTGGCCCACAGGCCCGGAGCTCGCGCCATGAACGTCGCACCGAACTTGTCGCCAACGTGCCCCGGCGGGTACTTGCTGTTGTCGGCCGCGACGGCGATCGACGCGGTGGCGCCCGCGGTGGCGGGGAGGGGCGAAATCACCAGCTCGGAGACGCCATTGTCCAACGCCTGGCGCGCCTCCGGGAGGCTGTAGGCGCTCGCGCGCCCGGCCACCTCCAGGAAGCGAGACCAGCTGCTGGCGCGGACGACCGTGCCGTTGGCTGACTCCAAGAAGCCTGTGATTCCAAGAACCCCAGACGGTGCAAGCTGTTGGGGCAACACTTCCTTGACGACCGTGACCTGGACACCAGGAATGATGAGACCTGTGGCCATACGCTCCCCGACCCTCGCATGCGAGGGGGTCGAAAACCCTGCTCCGGGTGCAGGTTCCCTGGACCGCGTACCTGGGCTCACGCCCACCCCTGGCGGGGCACGGTCCTGATTCATAGACAATGGATTGAGAAAAGCGTGCGCAGGGCCGTGACGACACGCTGAATACACTGGCGGCGAGCCAAGACGCCCGCGACACACCAGCAACCGTGACAGACGACTGGGGTTGAATCAGGGATTGGTGGCGGGAATCTGCACACCCGTCTTGCGCAGCGCGGCGATGGTGGTGGCAGCCAGCGTGGAGATCTCTCCGATGATGGCCTTGCCCACGTTGAGCAGCAGGTCGACGATGGCGACGATGTGCTCGACGCCCGCTCCCACGAAGTCGACGATGATGTTCAGGAAGCGCTGGCCCGTCAGCGCCAGGTTCCGCGCCGAGTCAGGCAGCAGGTCCAGCGTGGAGTTCACCAGGTCTCGGCCCGCCTCGAGCACGTCCTTGATGGAGGTGACGACCTGCGGGTCCATCAGCGGCTTGATGAGCCCTTCGACTTGTTTGAGCACCGAGCTCAGTACGTTGCGTACCGGCGTCCAGATGACGGCAATCTTGTCGGTGATGGACTTGAAACCCGTCCCGCTCACGGCCAGATACAGTTTGTACAACGCCTGCTCGACCTGGATGGCGATGTTGTCCACCGTGGCCAGGGCGTCGGAAACGTTCGTCGCTGCGTCTGCTGCCATGGAATGTCCCCCTCAAGTGAAAATGAGTGCGCCCATGCGAAACATGAACGCATGCGCACAGTATGTTAGCGAACACACCGGTTTCAAGGGTTTATCAGGTAGGGCTCGAAACAACGGAACGGCCCTACCATTTTCGGGCTGTCATTGTTGACACCGGAGCGGGGTGACGCAGGAGGTCGAGGGGCGCGGGGTGGATGAAGGGGAAAGTGATCCCGCGCCCCTCTGAAAACGGCCGCTCAGGGGTCCGCTACGAGGAACGGAATCCGGTAGGCGCGCGCGGCGGCGGGGAATCCCCCGGAGGTTGCGGCGGCGACGTAGCCGGTGAGGTTGGGGAAGGCGTGGTCGCGATCAGCCACGCCGCCCAGCCCCAGCCACGACGCCAGGGTGAAGCCGTATTGGTCCACGGAGAGTGAAGGCAACCAGCGGCCCTTGGAGTCGACGGAGTCCAGGTTGTTCACGGCGCCAGCGGACAGGTCCAGGTTGGGGAAGGTGCCGTGGAGGCGGCGGCCCTGGACGCGGTCTCCCAGGACGATGGCGTGGCTGCCCCAGCCGTGGTCGGAGCCCTTGTCTGAGTTCTCCGCCAGCGTCCTGCCGAAGTCGCTCATGGTGAAGAGCGTGGCCTGGGGAGGATTCGCGCCGAAGAGGCCCTCGGTCTTCAGGCGGGTCATCGCCTGGTGGAAGGCGTCCAGCGCGAAGTCGACCTGGAGGAGCAGGGCGTTCTGCGTGGCCTCCTGGCCCACGTGCGTGTCGAAGCCGCCGAGCCCCACGGAGAACATCTGGCGGCGCACGCCCAGCCCACCACTCGCGGACGGCGCCGCGCCGGCGATGAGGTCCCTCACCACCTGGTAGAGCTGCGTGTGCAGCGTCCAGCCCGTCACGCCTTGCGGCGCGGTGAAGAGGCCGTCGATGTGTTGCTGCGTCGCCAGCGGCAGGGCGTTCCAGGCGTCGTCGCGCGCGGCGGCGCGAGCGGCGGAGAACGTCTGCGCGGTGGTGAAGACGCCGCCGTAGGACGCCTCCAGCGTGACGTTGTTGTGGAGCGCCACCACGCCCGCGAGCGCGTCCGAGCGCAGGGTGTTGAAGTCCGCGTCGTTCGTCTGCTTCAGCTCCAGGATTCCGGAGGACGACACCATCATCGCCTGTCGCTCGGCGCCCGTGGTGTAGAGGGCCTTGCCGCCGAAGGACGTCACCTCCGGATAGTCGCCGGGGTTGTGCGTGTGGAGCCGGTCCGCAGTGCGTCCGCCCCAGCCGGTGGCCTTGCCCTGGAGCGCCGCCGGCAGGTCCACGGTGGAGGGGTTGGAGATGCCGCTGGCCCAGGCGTCCTGCTGGTCGCTGTGAGAGAAGAGGTTGTCGGGCCGGGGGACGGCGCCGCTCTCGTAGTCCGTCTTCCGCATGGGCAGGGTGAGCGGCCCCACGTTGCAGACGAAGGCCGCGCGCTCCTGCTCGAACAGCGCCTGGAGCTTCTGCAGCGAGGGATGGAGCCCATAGGCGCCCGGCGCCAGGCCCACGGGGTTGATGGGCCGCAGGTCGTTCAGGGGGATGCCGAGTGTGGACCGCGCGTCGAGGTACTTCGCGTGGAGGGTGCTGTCCCGGGGGACGAGGACATTGTTGGTGTCATTGCCTCCCAGTAGAAAGACACACACCGTTGCGCGGTAGCCGGCATAGCCAGACAGCGTCGCGGCGGCGGCGTCGCCGAGCCAGCCGGGCATGGGGGAGGAGACCGCGAGATATCCCAGGCCCAGCGAGGTGCCACGGAGGAATTGTCGTCGTGAGAAGCTCATGGGCTACCTCTGGATCTGGAATTCGGGAGCGAGGGACGTGAGGTAGACGGCGAGCTTCTTCCTGCGCAGGGTGTCGCCGGCATCCGGGTGGGAGATGGCATTGAGGACGATGTCCCTCAGCTCCGGGGACATGGTGCCGTGCAGGAGGTAGCGGTTGAGCCACTGCACCGTGTCGCTGGAGTTGATGGGGAGGATGTTCAGGTCGATGAGGATGCCCGCGCTGGCCGTGGTCCCCAGGAAGAGCAGGTCATGCGTGACATTGGCGCGCGCGGTGATGGTGGCCGTGTCCAGGATGGCGAACTCGGGCCCGAGCAATCCGCCGCCGCCCGGGGCGGGGGCGTTGGGTGGGTAGTAGCTGAAGACAGACGGAGGCTGGGGCACGTACTGGCCCATGGATTGGCTCCAGTTGTTCAGCTTCGCGCCCGGGTCCAGCGTGCCCGACGTGTCGAGCGTTCCCTTCAGGCTCCGGACGAGCGTGGTGACGTGGAGCGCGGGCGAGCGCAGGTGGCCGAACGTCGCCAGCTGCGCGGCGGGAGCCGTCGGGCCCCGGGCCTCGTCGTGCTGGAGGATCCGACGAATCACCGCGCGCAGGTCACCCCGGGCGCCGCTGCCGTTGTTCTTGAAGATGTTGACCACGTCCTGCACGTACTCGGGACTGGGGTTGCTGGTGACCAGGTGTTGGATGAGCTGCTTGCAGATGAATGGCGGCAGGTTCGGGTCATCGAAGACGTTGTCGAGCGCCTCTTTGAGGTGCTGGCGAGGCGTGCCGTTGGGGGTGGTCCACACGCCGCGCAGCAGCTCCTTCGACGTGCCGTCGTGGTTCACCGCGCAGTCCATCATCTGGGCCGCGTAGGTCGGCGGATTCGTCCGGCCCACGGTGGGGCAGGTGGGGGCGGCATACGTCCAACCGGAGAGGGCGTGGGCGAACGCCTGGACTTGCGCCTCGGTATAGGAGGGCGTCGTGCGGCCCAGATTGTCCAGCACCGGGGTGCCGTCCTCATTCAGCTTGTGGAGGCCGAGCGTGAAGAGCTGGAGCATCTCCCGTGCGTAGTTCTCATTGGGCTCGATGGGCTGGCCGCTGGGCTTGAAGGCCCGGTTGTTGGCCATGTCCAGGTACGTGCCCATGGCGGGGTGCAGCGTCACGTCCTCCAGCAACTGGCGGAAGTTGCCGAACGAGCGCAGGGACAGGAGGTTGAGGTAGCTGGCCATCGCCAGGCGCGGCTCGGACTCCGGCGTGGACATGAGGTTGGGGATGCCGTTCTGCGAGACGACCAGGATCTGGCTCAGCGCGAAGGCGACGCGCAGCCGGAGCTGATCCTGTCCATGGATGGCGTGGAAGAAGAACTGCGAGCCCAGGTCATTCGGCGCAAGACCGTCGAAGGTGGAGCGCGGCGCGGCGAACTGGTCGGTGATGGCCTGACGGATGCCCACCGTCATGACGTGCTCGACGGTGTCGATGGGCGGCGTCGGGGCGCCAAAGGCCTGCCGGGGCCCGAAGGTCGCCTGCTCCAGGAACCGCAGGGCGTTGGGCTCGGTGGGCGTGTCGAGTGGCTCGGCGCGTTGTTCCTGTTGTCCTGGCGCGTCGAGGGAGGGCGTGTGGGGTGTGGGTGGGCCCTCGTCGGGCGCGCAGGCGGCCACGCACACGGCGAGGGTCAGAGTGAGGCGTCGAATCATCCGGAGGTGCTCCTTCAGTCGGTTCGCGAAGGGGGAAGAGACTCCCCCGAGAGTCGAAACACTGAAGTCCGGAAATAGTTGCGCTCCCCGGTGCGAATTCCGGAGCGACTGAAGGGATGAATCGAATGGAGGGGAGGACAACCGGGGCCGGGAGCGAGCGCGGTGAAAGGCTCCACCACCGCGCTCAGATCCTCGGCCCCCCGAGGACTACCAGGTGATGCCGTCCAGGTGGACGGTGCCCGTCCAGCCGCTGTTCGTCGTGAACTCGACGCCGAGCTGGTAGAGCGGCGTGGTGCTGTTGGAGGGCAGGGTCACCGTCACGGTGTTCCAAGTCCCCGGCTTGAGGCTGCTCATCGCGGTCCACTTCCCGGTGTAGCGCCAGCCGCCTGTCTCACCTTCCAGCGCGAAGGGCTGGAGGGCGGTGATGCCGCTGCCGCTGGGAATCCAGACGCGGAACGTCACGGTGCCGGCGCGCGGAACCGGGGCGGTGCGGACGGAGACGACACCGGTGCCCGCGGTTCCGCTGAAGGGCACCGCGAGGGAACGCGTCCCCGCCTGGGCCTGAGCGGTGGAGGAGGTCGCGGCCTTGACGGGAGCGCCCGAGGACGACCAGCCATCGGTGCCGGACTCGAAGCCGTAGCCGCGCGTCGTGCCACCGCCGCCGTCGGGAGTCCCCGCGTCGGTGCCGCCGTCGCGAGTGCCAGCGTCGGCACCTGCGTCGCGAGTGCCACCATCCGTGCCAGCATCCCGGGGGCCTCCATCCGGACCCGCGTCGGTGCCACCGCCGGTGCCGCCATCGGTGCCCGCGTCGGTGCCGCCGCCTCCACCGCCAGGAAGCGTCGTGCCCGTGGCGGGCAAGGTCAGTCCGCCCGCGAGGAGGAACGGCGCGGCGCGAGTCTTGAGATACGGCTGTCCATCCGCGCCCAGGTCATTCGGATACGAGCTCTGTCCACCCGCGCCCGCGCCGAAGAGGAGCGCGATGACGCCCGTGTTGGCGAACTTGCGGCGGTGGGCATCTCCGCTCGCGCCGAAGAAATACTCGGTGCGGTTGTCGCGGTAGCCCGCGCGAGCGCTGCCGTCGTTGTTGATGTTGCGGTGCTGGGAGTTGCCGAGTGGAATCTGCCAGAGCACCCAGCGCTTGCCGGAGGTCTGGTTCATCAACGTCAGCCATTGCGCGTAGCGGTTGAAGGAGCGCGAGGAGATGGAGGCGTTGTCGCTGGCGTCCCACCAGACGTCCTGCGCGCGCGTCAGCTTGTAGAAGTCCGCGTCCCGGTCCAACGGGTCTCCGACGAGCACGTCATACGTGGCGCCCGTCGTGTTGGCGCCGAGGCCCAGGGGCTTGAGGAAGTTGACGACCTTGTCCACCTCCGGCTGGAGCGGTTCGGTGACGGAGCAGCAGGAGATGTCTTTGCCGCTGGCCCAGGCGGAGATGTGGATGCCGAGGATGACGTTGTTGGCCCCCACGGACTTGCGGAGCTGGAGGAAGGCGAGGCCCCAGCCCGCGACGGTGTTGGGGAGGCCCGCCAGTTCGGGCATGCCGGTGGCCGCGACGGCGGCATACGCGTTGGGATTGGAGTTCGTATAGAACTGGAGGAGCCCCACCGCGTCCGGCTCGACGAGGAGCAGCACCGGCCGACCGAACTCCTTCGCGCGCTGGAGCAGGACCTTCAGGTCGCCGAAGTAGCTCTTCATCGTCGTGGCGTTCTGCACCTTGGCGAGTGACTCGCTCTCACCGCCGCCGGGCTCGGCGAACAGTTGGTAGAAGACGGGCGCGGGGATGAAGCCCTGGGTCCTGGACTCATCGAGGAAGGTCTTTCCCCAACTGCCATCGGGCTGTCCCCAGCCCCAGTTGTCGACCCAGCCCTTGGTGAAATAGCGGTAGCGCACGTCCCAGGGGACGCCGCTGTCGCGCATCCAATTCTGGCCTGCCTCCTCGAAGAGTCCCACGGCGAGGCGATTGGGCATGCCCGTGGGAATGGGGCCCTTCACTCCGGGCGGTTGTGATTGGGCGAGCGCGGGTGACGCGGTGACTGTCATCCACGCCACGGCCAGCAGGGCGAGGTTTCGTCGGAGCGTTGGGTTCATGCCCCTGATTACAAACGGCTGGCAGACGACATACCGATTGCCCGCACCCAGCGTCGGGACGCCCGCCCTCCCTGCTGGAGGACGAGCCCTCGCATTCGAGTCACCTGCCCTGAGTGAAACGTGCTGGAGCCGCGCCAGGGCTCCGAGCGAGGAGTCACGCGCCGGGTTTCACGGGCCCGGGCAAGCAAGGCCAGGCTCGGGAGCGTCCGAGTCCTGGTGAGCCAGGAGGCAGCGAAGGGCCTCCGGGTCCACGGTGTCCGCTAGGTACGTGCGTCGCCACAGCAACGCGGCCACGCGCTGGGGCATCTGCGGGTCCTGCGCCACCAGGGCTCGACGGACGCCGTTGGCGCCGGTGGGCACGCTGGCCGCGGCGGCTTCGAGCTTCGCGACCTCGTCGGGACAGCCGTCAGGGCAGTTGTAGAGGAACACCGCGTGCCCGTGCTCCAGGTTGTGGACGTAGAGACAGCGAGACACGGGCTCGCTGTAGATTCCACAGCGCGCGACGTTGCCGCAGTGCGGGCCGGAGTTCGGAGGATTCTCGCCGTTGCCGCAGACGGGGCTGTCACAGACGGCCAGGTGGCCGGACGACGTCTGCGCGGAGAGCGGGAAGCTGTATTGCTCGCAGCCGCGAGGCTCCGGGTCATCCGAGGAGTCGCACGCGGACAGCGACACGAGCGCGAGGAGCGAAGGAAGCACGAGGGCGTGTTTGAGTGGCACGGCCCTCGTCATATCCCATCAGCCAGGGAACGCGCCTCGACGCTCCACGTCTTGTGCGCGCAGCCCTGGCAGGCCCACGGCCTCCGCGAAGCGAACGAAGTCGGGCTGGGACAAGCTCCCACCCGTGGCGTGGGCGTGGCCCGCTTCGAGCACCTCACCCAGCGTGGACGGCGCCAGGTCCCGAAGGAGGGTCATCGGCTCGTGGGTCGCCTGGCTGCGCAGCGCGAAGTCCACGCGCCCGGGCAGGTAGCCCGTGTTGGCCGCGATGACCAGGTGCTCGGGAAGGCGCTGCGCCCACCTCACGGCCACCAGGGGATGCACCAGGGCCTCGGAGCTGAACAACAGGAGCGCCACGCTCGTCGCGATGCGCGGAGGTGTCCTCGCGCAGCGCTCGACCTCCCGACGCACTTCCAGGCGGCAGTCGCGCAGCTCGTCCACGCCGGGCACGCGTCCCTCGGCGACGTCCTTCGCGTTCCTCGCGCGCAGGAGGACCTCCAACGCCCTGGGTGCGGCGAAGCGCGCGGAGCGTCGCGCGGCGTTCATCAGGGACACCGCCTCCACCACGGCCTTGCGGTTCGCGCGTCGCAGCGCGTCCTTGAGGAACGGCACAGGCGCCTCGGGCCCAAGCGCGCCCACGGTGCCGAGCACCGCGAGCCACTCCAGCGGCCCAGGCACGACGAGGGGTGACACGAGCACGTAGGTGAGCAGGCTGGTGCTGACGCCGGGCTCCTGGCCGGGCGAGGTGAGGAGGCAGGTCTCGGGAGGAAGCAGGTCTGTCTGGTGAGGCGCCACGACGAGCGTGGGCACCGAGGGCAGCAGGGGCGCTGCTCGGCTGCCCGTGTCGAGCAGGACCAGGGCTTCGGGCGAAGCGGCGCGGACGCGTTCCAGGAACCCGGTCGACTGAGCAAGCTCTCCCTTCGCGGGCACGCGGAGGGAGCCAGTGGCTCCCAGGGTCTTCAAGGCATGGGCCATGAGGACCCCCGAAGCGAGCCCATCCACCTCCGCGTGCGGCGCGACCAGCACCCGCCTCGCGCGCTGTTGCTCCAGGAAGTGGCGGGCCTCGCGGAGGGCCTCCTCGGGGGCAGGCCATCGAGGGTCCTTGGTGTGTCCAAGCAGCATGTCTTCGAAGCTGTAACGCGGTGAGGGGGCTCGGGAGGGAGAGGGCAGGGGCCTCGCCTGCTCCACGAGCGGGCCCGAAGGGGACTGGTCGTCCGCTGTGAGCGGGCGCTCCCATGCGAAGCTTGCGAAGGGTGATGGAAGGCATCGCATCCTATCGGCTCGGCTATGTCGCGCAGAGCCTGACGTTGGGAGTGAGCGCGGGTCACACCTGTCGACTGTCGGGTGTCACGGCCGAGAGGCTTGCGGCGCTCATCGCCCGGAACCTGGAAGAGCTGGAGCAACTCCTCCAGTTCAATGCGTCCCAGGGCATCGAGGTGTTTCGAGTCGGCTCGTCACTGGTGCCCTTCGCCTCGCACCCGGTGAACACGCTCAAGTGGTGGAAGACCTTCGCAGGGGACTTCGCGCGGCTGGCCCGGCTCGCGCGGCGCTCGCGTCAGCGTCTGTCATTGCATCCCTCGCCAGCGGCGGCCTCGCTGTCCTCTCGCCATGCTCATGTCCGTGAAGCCGCGCTGGCCGAGCTTCGCTACAGCGCGCGCGTGCTGGACCTGCTGGAGGCCGGCCCCGAGTCGCGCGTCGTCCTGCATGTCGGAGGCGCGGCGCCTGACCGGCAGGAGGCGCTCGACACCGCGCACCGCTTCCTGGATGCGATGCCCGATGCGTTGAGGGAGCGGCTCACCCTGGAGCACGACGACAAGGTGTGGAGCGCGCGAGAGGTGTTGCCCCTGGCGCGCGAGCATGGGGTGCCGATGGTGGGCGACAACCTCCACAACGCCGTACTCGCGTCCCGGCCGGTGATGACGCTGGAGGAACTGCTGCGTGAGGCGGCGTCCACCTGGACGCGGTTGGATTTGCGGCCCAAGTTCCATCTCGCCAGCCAGCGACCGCTCGCGCGTCCCGGGGCTCATGCCGACCGGGTGGCCCCGGCGGACTTCCGCGCCATGGTGTCCGCGCTGCCAGTGCCCGCGGACCTGATGCTGGAGGCCAAGGAGAAGGACCTGGCTGTTTTCGCGTTGCGTCACCTGGAAGACGTCTCGGGACGCCGACGTGGTGGGATGGGAGCGCGGGTGCCGTAGGCCTACTTTCCTAGATGTCATCGGCCGGCGGTTCCTCTACGGTCCGCCCCATGAAACGGACCCGACTTCCGCAGTCGTTGTTGCGTTCGGCCCTCGCGGCCATGGTGTTGACCGCCGTCCCAGGTTTCGCCCAGGCGCCCGCCGCCAAGGCCACGCCCGAGGAGGCGAAGCAGTTCGTCGAGAAGGTGAACGCGGACCTCAAGCGCCTGTGGACGAAGCAGGCCACCGCCGAGTGGATCAAGTCCACGTACATCACCGACGACACCGAGCGGAACGCCGCCTACGTCAACGAAGAGGTGCTCGGCTACGTCAACGGCGCCATCAAGGACTCGCGCCGCTTCGACGGCCTGAAGCTCGACGCGGACACCGCGCGCATGCTGCACCTGTTGCGTGTGTCGCAGGCGCTGCCGGCGCCCTCTGATGCCAAGAAGCGCGCGGAGCTGGCGACGACGGCCGCGAAGCTGGAGGGCATCTACGGCAAGGGCAAGTACTGCGGCCCCGACGGCAAGGGCGAATGCCGCGACCTGGAGGTGCTGTCCGACGTCATGGCGGAGAGCCGCGACTACGACGCGCTGTTGGATGCGTGGCAGGGCTGGCATTCCATCTCCAAGCCCATGCGCCCGCTCTACCAGCAGCTGGTGAGCATCTCCAACGACGGCGCGAAGGACATCGGCTTCAACGACCTGGGCACGCTGTGGCGCTCCGGCTACGACATGCAGCCCGCCGAGTTCGAGAAGGAGGCCCAGCGCCTGTGGGGCCAGGTGAAGCCGCTGTATGACGACCTGCACTGCTATGTGCGCGGCCGGCTGGCGAAGCAGTACGGCGCGGACAAGGTGCCCTCGGGCAAGCCGATTCCGGCGCACCTCTTGGGCAACATGTGGGCGCAGGAGTGGAACAACATCTATCCCCTGGTGGAGCCGTTCCCCGGTCAGGCCAGCCTGGACGTGGACTCCGCGCTGAAGACGCAGGGCTACGAGCCGCTGAAGATGGTGCGCCTGGGTGAGAAGTTCTTCACCTCGCTGGGACTCAAGCCGCTGCCGGAGACCTTCTTCGAGCGCTCCCAGTTCACCAAGCCCAAGGACCGCGAGGTCGTCTGCCACGCCAGCGCCTGGGACGTGACGTACGAGAACGACCTGCGCATCAAGATGTGCATCAAGCCCACGGAGGAGGACCTCGTCACCATCCACCATGAGCTGGGTCACAACTACTACTTCACCTACTATTACAACCTGCCTGTGCTGTATCAGGCCGGCGCGAACGACGGCTTCCACGAGGCGATTGGCGACGCGCTGACGCTGTCAATCACCCCCGCCTATCTCCAGCAGATTGGCCTGCTGAAGGAAGTGGCGAAGAACGACAAGAACCTCATCAACCTCCAGATGAAGGACGCGCTGGAGAAGGTGGCGTTCCTGCCCTTCGGCCTGCTGGTGGACCAGTGGCGCTGGGAGGTCTTCTCCGGCCGCGTGAAGCCGGCGGACTACAACAAGTCCTGGTGGACGCTGCGGCAGAAGTACCAGGGCGTGGCGCCGCCGGTGGCGCGCTCCGAGCAGGACTTCGACCCGGGCGCCAAGTATCACGTGCCGGCGAACGTCCCGTACACGCGGTACTTCCTGGCCCGCATCCTCCAGTTCCAGTTCCACAAGGCGCTGTGTGAGGCAGCGGGTCACAAGGGCCCCCTCCACGAGTGCTCCATCTATGGGAACAAAGACGCCGGAAAGCGGCTCCAGGCGATGCTGGAATTGGGCGCGAGCAAGCCCTGGCCGGACGCGCTCCAGGTGGTGACGGGAACGCGCAAGATGGATGCGACTCCACTGCTGGATTACTTCAGCCCGCTGCGTCAGTGGTTGAAGGCCCAGAACAAGGGTCAGAAGTGCGGCTGGTAACGCGCTGAAGTGGACTTCCCGGGGAAAGGACGTCTAGATTCCCCGGGTCCTTTAGGGTTCGCTCGGTAGGACCGGACGGCGGATTTTCGCGTCCGTGACGAAAGAAGAAGAGATCGAATGGCTACTGGTACCGTGAAGTGGTTCAACGATGCGAAGGGCTTTGGCTTCATCACCCAGGACGGCGGTGGTGAGGACGTGTTCTGCCACCACACCGCCATCAACATGGATGGCTTCCGCACCCTTCAGGAGGGGCAGAAGGTGGAGTTCGAAGTCGCCCGTGGCCCGAAGGGTCTGCAGGCGCAGAACGTCCGCGCTGGCTGATTCCTGGCGTCGTTTGTAACGACTTCCTGGATGCATCATGAGGGTCCGGCCTGCCAAGGTCGGGCCCTTCGTGCTTTCTGGTGCCCTCATGTCTTCTCCGAAGCCGCGTCTCGTCTCCGCCGTCTGTTCCTGGCCCCTGGTGTTGGCATTGGGCTGTGCCACGACTCAGCCGTCGTCCTCGTCGGCCCAAGCCCCGGTGGAGGCCCGCGCCATGAAGCCCGCGTACGACGTGTCCGCCGTGACGGCGGAGCTGGTGGCGAAACATGGCGAGGCATCGCGCGCGCGCATCGAGCGGGGCGTGGCGCAGGTGGCGTTGCAATGGAGGGCGGAGGACGGGGATCTGGCTGCCTTCGTGCGCGAGCAGTTCGTGTCGGACCCGCGGGTGTTGGACGCGACGTTCGCCCGGCTGGAGCGGCTGTTCGAGCAGTTGGATGGCCACATGCTGGAGCTGGGCCGCGAGACGCAGTGGTACACGGATCTGGACCTGGGGCCGCTGTTGCCGGTGGAGCCGCTGGTGGCGGCGTATGACCCGGCCGCGCATGTCGCCGAGGACCTGTTCCGCGCGAAGGTCGCTTTCGTTGTGCTGCTCAACTTCCCGCTGACGACGCTGGCGGAGCGCACGGAGCAGGGGCCCACGTGGACGCGCAGGCAGTGGGCGGAGGCGCGGCTGGCCGGACGCTTCGCCATGCGGGTGCCGGCGGAGATTGAGCAGGAGTCCTCTCGAGCGGTGGCGGCGGCGAACCTCTACATCGCCGAGTACAACGTGTGGATGCACCACCTGGTGGACGAGCGCGGTGAGAGGCTCTTCCCGAAGGGGTTGCGGCTCATCAGTCATTGGAACCTGCGCGACGAGCTGAAGGCGGACTACGCGGACCCGAGAGGGCGCGAGAAGCAGCGCATGATTGTCCAGGTGATGGAGCGCATCATCACGCAGACGATTCCGGCGGCTGTCATCGACAACCCGAGGCTGGACTGGAACCCGTACACCAACGTCGTGACGGTGGCTCCGGCCGACACGGTGGAGGCGGACGCGCCGTCGAAGGAGGCGAAGGCGGACGCGACGCGCGAGCAGGACGTGCGCTATGCGCGACTGCTCGCCATCTTCCAGGCCGTGCGCAAGGCGGATGCATACGTGCCGGTGGCGCCCACGCGCATCGCCCGGGCCTTCGAGCTGGGACGCGAGCTGCCCGAGGCGCGGGTGAAGGCGCTGCTGACGCAGGTGTTGGAGTCTCCGCTGGTGCCGCGCGTGGCGAAGGAGATGGAGTCACGGCTGGGCCGGAAGCTGGAGCCGCAGGATGTCTGGTACGCGGGGTTCAAGCCAGGGGCGCAGCGGCCGGAGTCGGAGCTGGATGCGCTGACTCGCAAGCGCTACCCGAGCGCGGAGTCGTTCGCGAAGGACCTGCCTCGCATCCTTCGTGGCATGGGGTTCAGCGCGCAGAAGGCGGACTGGCTCGCGGAGCACATCCGCGTGGATGCCTCGCGAGGCGCGGGACATGCCCAGCAGGCGATGCGCCGGGGGGACTTCCCTCGACTGCGCACGCGCGTCGAGAAGGAGGGCATGAGCTACAAGGGCTACAACATCGCGGTGCACGAGCTGGGGCACAACGTGGAGCAGGCCTTTGGCCTCTACGGCGTGGACCACACGTTGCTCACGGGGGTGCCCAACAACGCCTTCACGGAGGCGCTGGCCTTCGTGTTCCAGGCGCGCGACTTGGAGCTGCTGGGCTTGGGCAAGCCGGATGCGGCCAGCGAGCGGGAGCGGGTGCTCGGAGACTTCTGGCAGACATGGGAGCGCTCGGGCATCGCCATGGTGGACATGGGTGTGTGGCATTGGCTGTACGCGCATCCAGAGGCCACCGCGGCGGAGCTGCGCGAGGCGGTGGTGTCCATCTCCCGCGATGTATGGGCCCGCTACTTCGCGCCGGTGCTGGGAGGCGAGGGCACCACGCTGCTCGCCGTCTACAGCCATATGATCAGCTATCCGCTGTATCTGCCGGACTATCCGCTGGGGCACCTCATCGCGTTCCAGATTGAAGAGCACCTGTCGCGCAAGGGCCCGCTGGGCGCGGAGTTCGAGCGGATGGCCACGTATGGCTCGGTGACGCCGGACGTGTGGATGACCCATGCGACGGGCGCGCCGGTGAGCGCGGAGCCGTTGCTGCGAGCCACGGAGGCCGCGCTGAAGGCGAAGCCGTAGGCCATGGCGGTGGTAGTCTCCGCGCCGCCATGCCCATCAAGCGTCGACTCAAGGAGCTGCTGGCCCAAGGACTGGTGAACGGAGGCCGGCGGCTCGGGCTGCTCGACGACCCTCGGCTGTTCCAGGTCTTCGAGCGCAGCGGCTACCACGTCACGCCGAACCACTTCTACCAGCCCATCCCCGACACGGGCTCGCTGCCGGAGTCTCTCTGGGGCGCGCGCTCGGAGCTGGTGGGCGTGGACCTGCGCGCTTCGAGTCAGCTCGAACTGCTGGAGCGCCTCTCCGCGAAGTATCGCGACGAGTACACGGCCTTCCCGCGTGGATCCACGGGCGTGCCACACGAGTTCCACCTGGACAACAGCGCGTTCGGGACGGTGGACGCGGAGCTGCTGTACTGCCTGGTGCGGGAGTTGAAACCGCGCAGGCTCTTCGAGATTGGCTCGGGCTGGTCCACGCGGCTGTCCGCGCAGGCGTGCCGGAGGAACGAGTCAGGGGGCGCGCCCGCGTGTGAGC
>Ga0126314_10000259_pt1 | contig 26423 bp, 14 predicted proteins | sample Plot105B_FD_92535 | JGI IMG/M metagenome (GOLD analysis project Ga0126314, IMG submission 92535) | Serpentine soil microbial communities from UC McLaughlin Reserve, CA, USA - Plot105B | ecosystem: Environmental > Terrestrial > Soil > Grasslands | place: USA: UC McLaughlin Reserve, Lake County... | reverse complement strand
TAGAAACGAAGGACCCCTGTGCGCAGCATTACGATCCGAACCTGGAGGTGTGGCAGTCATCATGGCATAGTAATGCCAAATTAGGAATATGTCGTATGTATCTGTCCAATCTTGCCGGAGAAAATCTTGTTTTAGTAGCTTGACTCCTTCTATGTACTTGTCACGAACATTTGAATCATTCAAGATATTGCGTCGTGTGACTACCATTCTTCTCCTCTATCGCCTCCTCCTCTTCGTTGCATTATTCGAATGGACTGATTTTTTCTTGGTAAAATCATCGGGAAATTCATCAATCATCTTTTTGACCAGATCTACTGCTGAAACAAATGAATAATTCGGTAATGCATGAGCAGAAACCTTGCCCTTGTTGTCCACATATATGTGGCCACTGAAAGTCTTACCGTCAACTTTAATCTCGTACTGAGTGTAGATGGTTATTTTATGACCATTGTACTCAATCTCCCGTACAGATTGAAACGGCCCTTTGTCGTGCTCTGCATGACCTGCAGCAACAGACTGTCCTGCCTTCAATCGTTTAGATGAATAAGCAATCAGATCTGAGGGAGGCCTGGATGGGGGTTTATGAGCATGAGATCTAGTCCCAGAGCTTCCTTTTTTGTGATGACGAGAAGCCAAATTTATTCTACAGTTTTACTACTAAAAGGCAACCAATAAACTTTTTACCAAATGTGGCGTATAATGGTGTTGAGATTGCAAGCAGGTATTGCTTAGTCTGCATCTATTCCTACGCACGATGAAATTGATGCTAGTTTCGGGGAGCCGTAGTGCCTGCGATGAAAGACTTCGTTGCTTTCTATCGCGAACTAGCTACCCAAGCGCAAACGATGACTGAGCGTTTTGAAAAGAGACCGAATGAACCTAAGGACGAAAAGAAGGAAAAAGGCCGTCAAACAGTCAGTAAAGTCGTACTGAATGGAAGCACTTTCCTTCTAGGCTCTAGTCGGTAAATTACTCAATTCTGGCCAAAGCTTTTTGATGAGATTTCATCCTGTTGCCTGATCTTTTTTAGATCTTGCCTATGGTTGCACAGGAACGTTAGTACAATACTGTTAGTTATTAGAGGAAAAGCTATAATCAATGCTCTCATAATTATGTTAAGTAAATGATTTAGCTTGAATGTTGAAATTGCTGACTTTTTCTATATGATCTGGTAGAACCTAGTGGCTATCCAGAAGAAAGTAGTAATTGCCCCCGCTCATTACATAGCACTTTTTGCGGATGGAAGGTCTTGATGTGCGACATCCTTTTCGCAGCTAGTCTGTATATCGTTTGGAGAGTCCCTATGAGCCTCTTTAAATAGCGCTCTCGCAGGAATATCTTCTGCAGATTGCCACCCCTGATTTTTGGAATTCATTCTTAAAGGTATCTTAAATTTCACAAAATCTCGTTTCTCTATTTTATGGTGGGGGTCAAGTACTAAGCTAAAGGATTCTTGTTCAAAAAGAATTTCAACGATCCTTGTTTCGACTCACTCTGGAGGCGGGAAGACTCTAACTATTGCTGTCCTTTCGTAATCTTCCCCTTGGCGTATTAGCATGTCTGTAGTCTCTGATGTGTAGTCAGCCCATTTATTTGAGATACTATCGGGATCGTCTTTACGTTCTATGGTTATGACCTGATTAAGGTTGAATCGACCTTTTATTAGATCTCCATATTTTCTTCTAATCCCTGTACGTTTGAAGCTTTTCCCTTTTTTCTCTAGAATGCCATCAAGCTTGGCCATTAGCTGGCGCTTTTCGCCAGTGTTCTCAACTGCCTTTACTGCATCATTTGCTATACCTCTTAGTTGATTGATAAAATCGACATAATCAGTCACAACAAGTGCGATCTTTTGATCGTACTCAGTCTTGTCTGCGTATGTAATGTCATTTCTTCTATCCTTAACCCCGTCATGATCTAGTGGTACAGTCTTTTCCTCAGAAGGCCATACATTAACTACATACACATCTAAATCTGGAACTATCTTAGCCTTTCTATCTTTATGCCAATAGTCTCGATGTGCTTGCAAAACCTCTCTGAGTGGAGTGTTACTCAATATACCGCCGTCCCAAAACCTGCGCCCATTCACTGTTTGATAATCAAAAAAGACGGGAAAAGAAGCACTTGCCATCACGTGTTCTGGCATAATGCCTTGGTCATAATTTATTAAATATTCCCGAGATTTTTCTATCTCAGGATCATAGTAGCCCTCAAATCTTGAAACATTTGAGTAGCTATCAAATGTTACAGCTCTACCTAGTTCCACGTCAACACTAACTGCAAGAAATCGAGGTTCTTTTTCGGTCGTTTTCAGTGGAAAATTGATGAATTTTTGCCCTTTTTTGTCTCTTCTTTCAAGACTATCGCTCAGCGGCTGATTACTATACCTCAACCAGAGGTTTGTTGGCGGAAATAGTGGATTGTTGTCAAAGAATTTGTAATCAAGACTCGGAAAAGGCAGAGATGGAATGAATACACCTGGAGCACCGAATGTAAAGAAGTGTTTTGTGGAATAGTATCTTCTTGCAGCCTCTCCGAGCCAGAATTGACCAAAATTGCCAATCAGCGGAGTAGGTGAAGATAAATGGTCTCTCCAATATTCTTCAAGTCTTTCAGCCGACCCTTCCCATGTTTTGTTTTCTTTCACGTAGCTTACCAATATTGCGGCATTGATGGCTCCTGCAGAAGTGCCAGCAACAATATCAAACAATTGTTCTCCCGGCCTAAACAGTTTGTCGTATAATGCTTTGAATACCCCAGCTTCGAAGGCACCAATTGCCACAGAACCTTGAAGAACGAGGGCCCTTTGAGGCGGAATTTCGCGAGTAGCCATTGTGTAGTAATATCTATTTTGTTTTGGTTTTAAAGAGTTGCATTGAGAGTACTTCTCTATTAAATAAATTGTAAAGATTAGATACCGCTTCTTCTATTGCCTGTCCATGTACTATTTGGTCACCATTAGGGCCATTGCTAGTATCAGAAAGGTTCTTCGATATCACCTCATTATCTAGAGCTGTCCCTAACAAATGTATAGATGCAATTGTAAAATTATTAGTATTCCATTGTAGGTAACTTGCATTTACAGGCAATCTATGTAAAGTGCTAAGATCCTTGGCTAAGGGAAGAAGCTGATGTAAACCGACCTCAGGATTTGTTCTTCAGAATATATTTTGAACCATGAAACCGTCCAATAACGGTGCACAAAGGATCCAAACCACCATCACGATTGACAGATGACTTTTAAAGCTCTGGCGATAGAACCCGCTCACGTGCAGGAATCTAATCCCTTCGGTGCCATAAACATCTATTGACCACCCAGAACCTCCTTCCCGCCTCCGTTTCTCCTTCGAAATATTGAATGACATGCCTTAAGAAGGCCAAAGTTTGGCACTATGCTTTTATGATGTGATTATTATAAAAAAGCACAATCCTTCTTTGACTTGTCCACAATAGCAGACGATGCAGTTTTGACACATTTTTGATTTGCCCAAAGCGTTATGTGAGATACCAATTTTCAGGTAATATTTATATACTGCAACCACAAGGTCAATTTGAATTGAATAGCTCAGAGGAGAAACTTTATAACGCACTAGAAAGCGCAAGACAAGGCCTCGAAAAACATGTTAGGGAAGGTCGACCATTTAATTTTTGCTGGAGATTTGCATTTGACGCTCTCAAAGATGAAACAGTACAAAAAGCCTTTGTTAAACATATAAGTAGCGATGAAGACTTTCGTGAGTTGACGTGTCACGGTTTCGGTATAGACTCAGTTGAAATAGTATTTAGGTTTCAATGTAGATTGCCTAAAATATGCCTTATACCGCCTGCCTTCGCGGTACAGTACGATATAGTATCTAAAAGCGTCATAAAAATAATTGATCCATATATCGGCCCTCCAGGCCCGGTATGATACCACTCTTAATAAAGGACTCTTGTGAAAAAGCAGTAGAAAATAAGACAGATGTCGTCTGAACAACAAGAAGTATGGCTCCCTAGTGATTGTTTCTTTACGGAAAGAAAGCACAGATGGGTAGAAGAAAATACAGAGGAAGGCTAGTCAAATTTTTTGATTACTTACAAACTAAATTTAAAGTATCTACGGCAGAAAGTATATGATATAGGTTACGATAAAATTCCTAGTTAAAGCATAATACCATATCTCTTTACACCTCGTAAACCTAGCTTTTTTATGACCAAAGGTTTTTCAATTGAGTGTTAAATGTGTACTTTAACGAACAGGAAAACTTTAAAGCTAACAAGTTGTATTGTAAATAGGGTCTACTAAATCAACCGATATCGTTCCAGGTTCCACCGAACCCCCTATTATAGGAGTTCTATACCACAGCATCAAAAGAAATAGTAGACATAGAAATTGCAATATATGAAAGCACTGGAGCAGTAATAGTTCTTAATATGTGTTCTGTATAGTCCTACAGATGTTTGATGATAAACGGAATTATTCCATGATATTTTGCATTATCATCTTTTGGAACTCTGAATAAGGTATATTGTTTATTGCATCTAATAAACTAACGGCATCTTTGCCAACTAACATTCTAAATTCTGGCCTTTCAGTTGAAATAGCCTCGAAGATAGTCTTTGCAACCTGCTCCCGCTGTATTGCATTCCCATGCGGCGAATTAGTTTTATCGTTAAATTTTTTCAATAATTCTGAGTAAGAAGACTGAGGGTCTCTCTCTCTCTCTCTTTGATAAAACACTTCCTTTCATGAAATTATTGCCAATTGCACCAGGCTCGATCACTATTACTTTGATTCCAAAAGGCTCAAGTTCATTGTCAAGAGATTCACTCAAAAAACCTTCGAGAGCAAATTTAGTGCCTACGTATGCGGAGATTTCAGAAAATGCTATAAGTCCATTCATTGAACTAACATTTACAATAATCCCACAGCCATTCCGTAGAGTCCACAGAATGTGAAGGATGTGCTGAGTTACTCTTATGACTCCAAAGAAATTGGTTTCAAATTGTGCTTTTATCTCATCAAATGAAAGTTCTTCAAATGCTTCGACGACACCGTATCAAGCGTCATTAACTAACTAGCATGTCAACTCTTCCTTTTTCCAACACAATCGCCAAACCTGCTAAGTTCACGGAAATCAATCATTTAATTCTTAGATTTAGTGAAAAATACATAAATACGACTTCAAGAATGCTATAGAGCCTATCGTGCTAGGAAGCGATAACGATTGAATTTTGGTTGGATATACATCAGAGATGTTATCTTAATGGATGAAGAGTTTAATAGGAAGATTGATGAGGCACTTAGAATTTACAATGTACCAATAGGAAGTACAATCTTATTGGCTGCACGAGACTTCAAGGTTAAAGATGGTTACACGTTTCGTCTTGTTGGCTATGATTTGATGATCTTATCGGACAGATTAGATGGAGGAACTAATGGGACAATAGCTCTGACAGTAAGAGAAAACACGAATTCTCCAGGTCAAAAATTAACAGTTGCCTGTAAGCAGCTCATAGGAATACATCTCCACTCTGAAGGGGGGCAGGGACTCCCGGGAAGACGTGGTACTCCGGGGGAGGATGGAAGACCTGGTAGAGAAGGCGGGCCTGGGCATACTCACCCAGGTGGCGATGGTGGGCCGGGAGGCGATGGAGGACCTGGTGGCCCCGGCGGCAGTGGAGGAAGGGGCGGAAGCGTTCGACTCGTCTTTATTGAGGATAAGACAGCTGGTGGTTTCGATTTAGCCAATATTGACGTTCCCGGTGGCCCTGGAGGGCCTGGTGGGCCTGGAGGAGAGGGCGGGACAGGCGGGCATGGAGGACCTGGAACTCCGCCAGGAGAAGACGGACCGTTTGGAAATAATGGACCGGATGGACGTCCTGGGGCATCCGGTCAGCCTGGCACGATCGAGGCGAACCATGTATCAGAAACTGATTATTATGAAGAAATCCGTCCGTTTGCTGCGGATTGGTCCGCTTATCGGATGCGTGTAGGTGAATATTACTTTAGAGCATTCAATCCTTCTGGGCCTCCTGTCAATGAATACCTTGCATTAGCATTCGGGGAGTTTACAGAGATACTTGCATTAGATCCACAAAATGAGCAAGCAATGATATATCGTAACAATATACTCAGCAATGAAAATATTCTAGGCTTACCACGAGATATTGATGTCATCCCAGACTTTGAACATTATCAAGGTATTGTAAGGGATTATGGTCCTATTGTACTAAGCCTTTTTTCCACTGCAACTAACTTACTCACTACAGGAGTTCCAATGGATCAGAAGAGGCAAGAACTAAATCTTGAAATTGCGCATCTCCAAGGACTAACTGATGTTTTGACAGCAGAAGTAGCTGAGGCTGAATTAGCGTTGGTATTTGTGCAAACCGAAGTACGCCTTCTGGATACCCGGCTCACTGCTATTCAAAGGCGTATCCAAGAGAGAATGGTGGAAATGAACAGTAAGGAGATCGGCATAGGGGATTCGATATTGATTATGGGGGATATAGCTATAGCGATAATTGGAATTTACACAGGCGGGTCATCGCTTGTATCCGTGGTTCCTGCAATTATTAAGCTACAAGGGACCTTACAAGGCAAGGACCTCGTACAACTAATCAGTGATAGTAAACTAAGAGAAAAAGCGGGAGAAGATGCAGGAGGCGTAAAAAAAGCAGTAGAGGGTATCAAAAATGGAGTTGATGCACTCATAAGCCTTTCAAAGATGTACGCGCAACTGGCAGATGCGATTCCTCCCTCATCTAATGATGCAGTAATCGGATCTCTCCTTAGGGAAGCGACAGAGTTAACACATCAGAAGAAACTTGCAGTAATGCGGGTAGTTCAAGCAGAAGTCGCACTTGATATAGCGAAAAGAAAATTAGCTCTTGCTGAAAATGACTTGACCCTTGCACGACAGCAGCATGCAGGGCTTATAGAGGATATCGAATATCTCAAACAAATTGCAATCAATCTAATTAGAAGTGCCCAAAGATATATGGATATTTTGATAAAATATGCATTTTTAGCCGCACGTGCTTTGGAGATATACACCTATGAAGATATGTCTAATAATATCAGATACGATTACGGATACATTCATCCAGACCATGAAGAAGATTTTGTTCTTAAGCCTACCACAGGTGACAATCGATCATCATTTCTTCCTCTTATAGAGGAGCATGTAAACTCATGGAAACAGTTTGTAAATATACTAGTGTATCAAGATCGTTATGAAAATTATATTTCAAGTGGCGATCAAGTACATGACATTCATTTCCTATCATTTACCGATCAAAATATTCTTTCGCAGTTTAAGCAGAGCGCAGATCTCTTTTTCTCTGTCGAGCTCACAGAGCTGCCGCAAAGCCGGTTTGAAGCAAAAGTAGAATTTGTTCATGTGTACTTGGAAAATGTAACATCAAATTCTCCTGCAGTGGCATTAATTGTAGAGCACGCTGGTCGCTACAGTTCAAAATTGCGTAATGGGCAGGTAACTGAAGCAATACTCCGACTCCGTCGTGCTACTGCGTTGTCGGGAAGCAGTCCTCCGAATTTTGAAGGCTCTGCTTCTGGAAGCTCTCCAATCGATCTATCTTTTTGGGGTAGAGGAATAAGCACTCAGTGGCATATATATATCGAAAAGGATGAAATAGCAAACAAACAGATAGATCTATCGCAATTGTCAAAGATCGAAATTTCAATTGGCTATAAATCCTTTCTTGTTCCTACTTAAGAATTGTTTTGAGATTTCAATTGATCGTTTGCGTATTTCCCTAGCCACTAGGATAACACTGCGAGGATGTTAATTAGGATCCCATCCTTCCCTCCGCCAAACCCTCCAGGAATGTCATGATCGAGGTTCTTAGAAACTACAATTACACAATCTGTTTTATGTTGATGTCAGGAAAAATCATCCCATCTTAGAATAAATGCAGGAACATCCCAGCGTATTTTCTGATCTGTATCTCCATTACATATATTCTTACGGATGCCGTCGGGCTCAGTCTGATCTGCTTTAAGGTGCCAGAAAGGTCCATAAGGATACTCAGGAGGATTTTGATCCACAAACTCGATAACTTTTTCCTATACATTATTGGCATCCTTATCGAGCCAGAATTCTATTTTCGGATGTAGCCCATTTTTTATTTCTGGATCTCGCATATTATAAAATATTCCTTTCATACCAACCCGCCTGCCTCTCCCTTTAAACTCTGGATGCTCTGCGGGATAGGGATTATGCTAAGAAATGAACTGGAGTTTTTTCCTACAGTGCTAGACTATCGGGCAAATCATTGCTTTTCAAAAATTTTTCCCATCATTCCTCTAATAAGAACAATCCGCAAACATGACCCAACAATTTATTTAGAACCAGCTGGGTTCATTAGTTCACTTGGCAGATTCTCTGTCCTCAGAAAAGATGACAGTTTGACAAGACTAATACCATCTGGGGGTAAAGTGCCTGGCCTAAATATTGTCAAGTTATTAGTCAAAGGTCTACATCTATCAAGTAAAAACCGTAAAGGCAAATACTAAGGTCGCCTAAATATCTATGAAAAAATCTAAATACTTGATACTAGGTTCTAGTTTGTTGTCACACCCTACAACTCAAACTCAAGAACTATGGATAGGCTATACTTCAATATCTCGAGATAATCCACAAGTAGGACAATTTCGGATTGGAGGTTTATTTTGCAGTATAAGATTGAATAATGGCGAACAGAATTGGTTTTTCACTAATCTAGCGACACCAAATGTAAGGGACGGATGGCAAATCAAATCTGTGAAGCTCAGAATTCGTACTGAAGAGAGTCCTTTTGGAGGGATCGATAAAGTTGGAATAAGAGATGGGGAAGGCGTAGTTTTTGAATTTAATCCCTTGGCTATAACCTCATTTAATAACTGGCAAACTATTTCACTGGAAGTGCCTGGAGGACCAAGGAGTTTTAGATTTGGTTTGGGTCTTTCAATCCATGTAAATAATAGAGTAGATACTAAAGAAGATCCTCCACCACCTCTACCGCCTGTGAAAATTTCAGTTGCAAGCGTCGGAGTAGAATTCATTAAGTCGGGCCTGACTGGGCCTGTATTTGACAGTGGCGTATTAGATGCTGGTACCTAAAGGCTTTATCAGATTTTAAGTTTTTTCTCGAACCCCTAGTTCTATTCACAGAAACTATTTGCTCCCTGTTATAATCATAAGTTTGTGGACATGAAGTCTAGGGTGTTTTATTGGTTGGAACAATAAGGTCATATGCCAATCCGCTCGATACTTCCCCTCGCCCGACTTGCTTACGTACACCTAACCAGTTATAGACTCGACCGCCATACCACCTTGTACGTTGATAGCTTTGGAAGATACGAACACCTGACCGAGGCACTTCCTCTTCATATAATTTATAAATATCCTTTGGCTCTTGGTCTAAGCCGACTCGCAGTAGTTTAGTACGGGGTTGAATTTTTTTTGGATCTTCGCTATCGTCCTCAATTATTCGAGGCATAGCCGCACGTTGCAATTGTATTTCTCTATTACTTCCATTGACATGTACTGGAATAAACGGTATCCAGTTTTCTGGCACGGTGTTCATGATTTGATATCTGATTGCTGCTTTATATTCGACCTCGTTTACCGTATCGGGTCCTTCAGTATTTTCCTTTTTGATAATGCGTTGAAGATGGTTTTTCAATTCAAGGGCGGCTTCACGACCAGGTTTTGTATTGCCGCTTGGCAACAGAATTTTGGTCTCTATTCCCCACACCATATTGGCCATTTCATCTCGAATCAAGCTCACTTCCTCAATGGGCTGGCTTTCTTGGATCTTGGGCACAGTCGGTAACAAAAGTAGACTCAAGTCTGCTTGTTCATCTGCCCCACCGTCAACATTCAAGGTATACATACTCCAGTGTTGCCAATCTTCATTAGTGGCCTTGCCTGATGGTTCTACCCAGATTCTTTCTCCAAAAACATTGGTAACTGCCATGCCTCTCAAATTTATTATACTACCCGCTGGCAGCGTGAGTGGTACCAAAAACCAATCATTCGCATATACCAGACCAAACTCAATTAGTAGCAGTTTATTTAATTCAGTCGTATCGGGTTTTATATCACCGAAGTTTGTTTTCCCTTCCTCAAACGTCCACCACCGCGTGTTAGGCATGCCGTCAAACTGTACGGGAGTGGGAAAAAAAGAGAACGTATGAGTTTTTTCCAAATCTGAAGTTTCTGCTTCGACATCGCCCAATGTTTCTATAGACTTGTTCACATTGAGGTTATACCAATCTAAGTGCCCGTGATAATACTCTTCGGCAGTGAGCACTTTTTCTGCATCTTTCTTCGGTGCAGAACACGCGAATTGATACTCTAATTTTGACGGTAACCAGGCATCTTCGTTTTCTTTTATGGGCTGATAGAATAGCTTTTCAAACCAAACGACAAATTTCTTTGCTATCTCATCGATTAATGCCTGCTGAGCTGCGGTTAATACAACCGTAAGCCTATCGTAGGCATGATTGTTTGAGTCTTTTTTAAGATGAAAGTACAATGCAGCTCCATTCATTGCTCTTTCGGCAACAGCGGCATACTGTTGCCAAGCAGCTAGATGTGCACATATTTGCGCATCTTCGCGCTTCTCTGGATCTGGCTTATTTATCTGATAAGCCTTAATAAACTCCTTCTTAAGAGAGATAATATCCGGCCTGTTGATCATCTTCAACCATTGCCGGCCCATTAAAAGACGTATATCTAACGATAAATCTTGGTCGCCTGCTCTAAACGGCAGCATACGCTGCTCAACTTTTGCTTCTAGAGGCACGTTATTTTCAAAGCCTTGGGTTGCATTTTCACCTGCTTTATACTTATTGAGCTTCGTAGTCTCTACATGGACTTTGGCAATTATAGGAGAACCCGCATCATCGCCTTTGAATTCGCCCATTTGCCACTGCTTGGTCAGCATAAACAAGGCGTCTCTTACTTCTGCCTTTAATGCACGATCAAAGTTATTGGTACGGGGACGGCCCTCTAGCCTATTCCACATAAGGATGGTTGGAATCAGTCGCCTATGGTTGATTACTGATTGAATATTTTCTATGGCGATAAATTCATTAACCATCTCTACTTACCTCATAAAATTTGTTATTTAATGCCAAGTTCAATACGGCAGTAATTGGATACACGGTTACGGCCGACACAAGCGCGGGAAGGAAACGAGCATAATCCGTGGTATCGATATGGCTTGGCTCAATAGCACGCTTTTTTGCCATATCTAGTGTTTCGTGGAGAGAATCGACAACATCCTTCCACTGCCATGATTGCTTAAACTCCGATGGTGTAACTAATAAGAGCGTCTGCGGCGGTTCAGAATTTGGACGATCATAGTGAAAGGTTAAACCAGTTGTTTCTTCTTCCGCGGGAATGACTTCGGTCCATTCATCAATCAAAAGTCCGCATTGCCTTTTTGTTTTATCAAACGGCTTTGTGTAATACGAAGTGTATATCAGTTTGTCTTCGTCAATCTTGAATAGTGTATCATCAGTCTTCTTTTTAGGATATTCCATTGCCAGCCAGTAATCTTCGTCTTCGTGATAAGGAAATTGTATTGGTTCTAATTTTAGTTCCTTTTCGACCAAGGCATCCACTAATATAGTTGTGTTTTCTACATGGTGCATTTTTTCCCGCACGCGGGCAATACCATAAAGCCAGCTATCAACCGGGAACTCTTCTTCAAGGGTTTCTTTTTGGTATTTAAGCAGCTTCTCCCTGTTATCATAGGCATTCTGCCACTCATCGGCTTGCTCTTCTGTGAGACCGAATTCCGGTACAATTCGAAAATCCTCACCAAGTAATACTTTTCCTGCCTCTAACAGAGCTGTTACCTGTTTTCTCGAATCGGTAGTAGCATCTTCGTACTCTTTAAGGTGATCAGAGACTTGCTGAAGTCGTTTGTCCAGGTCTGTATGTAAGTTCTTTGCTCTTTGCTGCAATTCCTGTGCAAAGGTTAAGAGTTGGCTCTTTTCCTTCTCTATGTCCAGCCCAATCAAATCATAAGCTGTGATGTCCACTATTGCACTTTTCATGTTTGCGTATAGATCTGACAGAGTAACGCTTGACAAGACATCCTTTATATTATCTAGCTTATGCTCAAAGTCAACTTTCTTGTTATTGACTAGATCATCTTTGTAGTCATCAGGCGTAGCAGGTAGCGGCACAGTACTCACGGTCGATATTTTGAGTTCTGCTTTTTGTAACAGCGTAAACCTTTCTTCATCTGTCGCGGTTCCTGGTAAAGCATCGTAATCTGCAATGAAAGCGTCGAACTCTGTGAGTTTGTTATCCCAACGTGCAATCAGTTCCTCGATTTTATTGCGAAGCAGTTCAAAATGCTGCCGTTTCCATTCCAACAGAAAACCGATACCCGTTTGCGGCAATCCAAATCGCGAGATTTCCCTAAATAGCGTTGCCATGCTGTTTATATAATTATCAATATTGAGGATGATAGTCTCCAAGTCCTCTGCCTCCACTACGGTTGAGATGGTGTCAATAAATGTCCTCAGTTGTGTATTCCACCCATCAAGTGCAACCCTTACCAAAGTTATTTTTTGGGGATTCAGGCTTACATCTGCCTCATTTGCCCTTTTACCTTCGACTGGAAGTTTAATGTCCCCTTCTGTAAGGGGCCGTGAATGTTGAATCAATGTCCTTAGGCTATTGAGCAGAGGAGCGAGTTCAAATAACGTTATTTTACTGCCATCCTCAGCTTTCTGCGTATACTTGATTTCAATTTTAACATCGGCTCTTGGGACAAATTGTTGAATTGCATATAATATTATAGCATCATCTAACGCCGTCATGGCCTGTTCGCTTTCCATCTGTGCCATATACACGATATCTACGGGTAACAACCCCAAATCTTCCATACTTATTAGTTCAGAACGTGTGCTATTGGTATTGTGATCGTAGAACTCGACAACGCAGGCAACATCATCCATGTCAGGCAGTATACCTGATAACCAATTATTAATCGCAGGTTCGCCTTTTGAGCGGGGCGTTGTGTTTCCGTGATCTTCAGGAGCTAAACCTGACTGAAGTTGTAATCCCACCCTATGGGTCAAAGTCACTCCGCTGCGGGGTGTCTTTATCACATCAGGAAGTGGAGGAAAACTGCCTTTACTATAAGTATCCAAGGTTGCAGCTGCGCGATCATAGTTCCCTTGCGCAACCTGATGAATACTCTCTGCGATAGCTAAATCAGCAACGGCATCATTAACATCAAGTATTCGCTCGACTTCCTCATTGATTGCCAACCTTTGTTCAGAACTCGCCGTTGGCAAACCATCTCGACCAAAAGGGTAAGTTTTTTCTCCTGATTTCTTGATTTGCTCAATGAGTGCAATGCCATCAATGACATTTCTCGCTTCTATCTTTTGAATTTGGTCTAAATCTTCTACCTTTGTGGTAGAAATGCGATTAGCGCCAAGTGGAAAGGCTTTTCTAAGGTCAAAAATAAACTCGTCAACTTCCACATCGTGCCTGTCATGCATACCACGCTCAAGTTGATAACCTAGCATCACAGCCAATGACTGTCCGCTGCGCATCCCTTCTATTATTGAAAGCGCCTTGCGAACCCTCTCGGACGAGAGGTTGACTGCCAAACTGCCTGGGTTGGATTCGGTGGCATTTGCAAGATAACCATTCCGCAGTACAGCTGCAGTGACTGCATGATTTGCTGAAGGGGCATGAATATAACCGCCATTTGTATTATCAATCATTAAAGGATGTTGTTTCGAACCATCAAATATTTCCGCTAATTCGGGATCAATATCAGTAGGCGTCAGTGTCTTGTTTTCCGGCTTTACATCCTCCAACCATCCATAAGCGCCAATATAAAGCCCCTGGGTTTGTGCTGGTCCACCTTCTTCATCAAGTCGAATACCGCGCATTAGCGAAAGCTGAATATTTACCAGGGCCAGCTGCCAGGCATCAAGGCGGTAGGAGCAGATATCGATGTGTTCAGAAAAGGCCCGTTCCAACGCGGCGGTAGGTACATTTTTTAAATGTTCCAATGCATGAAGTTGATCTTGTAGCATCTCCGTTTCTGGTCGATCACCAAGTATGGTTGGAATGTAGTTGCCCACGAAAAGAGTATCGTTTGACGTAATCCGTGGTTCCGCCCTATAGAGGTGCTGCCAGCGACTACCCTTATCATTTTCAGCGTTCCTCACGTGAATGAATTCCGGCTCTTTGATTGCTGCATGTACTTGCTGCGTATCGAATATACCGGCGGCGACATGTAAGCGAAGACTTGCATCCAGATAACCCAAATCCAGGGCATGGTGTAGCATAAGATAGAGCAATGCGTTTGGTGGTTTATCACTGATAAATCCATTTTGCTTTCGCAACATATCGTGGGAATCTTTAGCGGCATCAATCAACCATTGGATATAGTTTCTGTCATCTTCGGTGTAAAACCTGATTGGGGCAGACTCAGATAGAGGGATGTCATCAATCAATGGCCCTTTTAGTAAATCGCTTCGACCGAAAAAGAACTTCTTCAATATATCAGGTATATCTTTATCTTCCTGGGCTGTATAGCCATACTTTGCAAGCAGGTCCATACCACTTTTTAAGTAATTTTCTCTCCTCAGCAATGCAATAAATTCCCGTCCCCGCCCTCTTAAATTGAGGCTATTGTAGATTTGCGCAAAGCTTTGAGTATGGCGATAGTAATACTCTACGGATGCCGGATGTAAGCCCACAATATCCAACAGGATTTGATGTGCATCGCCTTTTTTACCCACGTGAGATACTTTATCAAGCAGCTTTGTCCAGTCACTGTCCATTCTTCTTAGTACATTATAAAGAGCCTGTAAGTAGGATAAAGTACTTCCAAGAAATGTAGTTGTAAACGCAGTATGGCTGAGAGAAGTAGGAAGAACTTGTAACCATTTCATGCGTGAAAAAGGTGTGGCAGGCAATATACCATAGGGTTGTTTACCGACACGGATAGCTGGTATCATTCCACGACCACTTACATAGCGTTGAAAGAATGATTTGGTTTGATTGATAGCTTTGTCGCTGAACACCGGTGCCATCATGGTTTCCATAAAGTAGCCCAATGTTGCCGGCCACAAAGCCACATTCATCGCTTTAGCTTCACATTGGTCGGTGCCATAATAATTGGCCACGTTTTCCAAGTACTTTGTGTCGATACCAAGTATTTCCGCCACCCACCGTCCATCTTTTTTCTCTAACCATCTGACCGGGTCGTCCGGGGTTTCTTTTCTAAAATAAATATCAAAGCTCTCGTCGGGATCCTCACGCCAACTATAAGTAGAAGCTTCCTTCTCGGTATTGTTGGTGGGTGTGCCCTGGGAGAGAATGCTTAAACTCTTGCGGCTATGATGATGATGGTCGATGAGGTTTTCAACAGAGGTTCTTGCTTTTTCTTTATCTGCACTCAAACGCACACCGAGCACAAACAAACGATCGAAACCGTTCTGGGCTTGTTCTGGTGTTAAGTCAATTTTAAAGCCCATTCCCTTGGCGATGGCCTCGTCAAAATCCACCATCCATTTCAACTCATCATTAACAATGATCTCACCGTCTTCACTGCGCATTTGGTGACCCTCATCCGCGGAAGGATCGGGACCGGTGGCAAGGGATGATGGGATAGGCTTGCCGATAACCTTCAATACAGGTTCTTCATTACTTTGGATAAAGCCAAGTACCACCAATCGCTCGGGTAATATATTGACTTTAGGCGCCTGAGTCCATGCTTGAAATTTCGTGTCCGTTTCATCGGCCTTTGGAAATTCTATGAACGCTACTTCTAGGTCAACCTCATCATGGGTCGATGGTGGAGTGGGTGTATCCGAAAAATTAAAGGGAATGTATTTTGCTTGGAGTTCGTGTGCGCGTGTTTCACCGACTTCATTAACCATCCTATCCCACGCTGAGGTCTGCTTAGCTCTGTCATCTTGCGCTAGCCACATGTCACTCCAAAATGTTTGTAGGACTCCCCTCTCGTTAACCGCAGGAGGATCGTCAGTGGCAATAATTAGATTGATCTTCTCTTTGGTTTTTCGTTCGGGCTGCTCCGATAGGTTTACGGGTCTATAATTATTAATGATCCAGTATGCCCTGCCAGAGCCATGACTGCTCACTAGCAAGCGCCATGCAGCGCGTTGATCTTCTTCGATATCACCGGCCCGCCACATAAAGGACCAATAGGAACGCGCATTTCGAATCTCATTTTCTGAAGGTAATTCTTCAAAGGTATCGATGGCGATGTCATCGGGGAATACCCGTACCCAAAGCTGATGCTGTGTATTCCCTCCGACAACATTGATTTGCTTAAAGCGTGTTTCAATGCGAAGCGGAAAAAGTAAGATAGGATAACTATCATCGAGTTTTGAGATATTCTCTATTGGATCCGTGAATGGAAGAAATGACTCAATACGATCCAGCTCTTTTTTCTTGTTTTGGTCTAGAGTTGCAGATAGTTCATTGATGGTTGTAATTAATTTTGATTCACGGTCTTTCAATTCACGCAAACGGGTATTCGCTGGAGTTTGCCCATTCCCTGCAAAACGTGACAGCTGGCTTTTTTCCCTGCGCGTTTTGTTGAGCTTCTGTTTTAACTTGAAGAGCTCTAGCTCAGATCCCTCACGCAGTGTTCGCGCCTGGTGCAGCAGCCGTTGGGTTTCTGTGAATTCCATCATCATAATCCTCCTTGTGATTTGTCTTTGGGTAGCATTTCCGATGCATGAACAGCAACTAAAACTGGAACTTGGAATAGAATGTATGCAACTTGAGCCGCATTCATGTCCTTGTTCCAAGTAAGATGCTTGTCTTCATTATACTGAATACATTTTTCTTCCAGTTCCGGATTGTGAAGGGGATCATTAGGATCACAGTGAGGATCCTTTAGAGTAATTGTTGGTGTACTCGGTTCTATGTTTATGAAACCATCAGCGGCCGCACTGGCCATTACATCTTGCCAAGCAAGGTCGTTCCAAATATTAACATCTTCTTCTCCCTCACGTTTTATGTCCAGACCAAACCGGGGCTCTCCAGGACGTTCTTTGATAACAAAAAACCAGCCCGGCATATCTTGTGGATCTTCTCCTGTTTCTCCTTTAGCTTCTTCAATCGTTAAATCAAATCCAAAGAAATAGATGTCAGGATCTAATTTTGCCTCATATAAAGGAGTCTTTACCTTATCTCGTGGCGGGTTTTGCAGTTCTTCTTCGGTCAACATTACTAACTGCCGTTCCTTGGTATTATCGATAGTGCCATCTTCCTTTCTTTGCCACTCAGCTTTATGGGCATAAATCACTGCAGTTGGATATTTTTTCAGCAACTCACCCCGAATGACTAACACTACTTCTTCTTCCTTCTCGCCTTGTTCTTCACGGTAATCGTGATCACCTAGATTCGAGTATTTGGACCAACGGTGTATCGGAGGAAGATCTCTGAGTTTCTCTTTTTGCGCTTCCTCATCCAGATTATGATCGGTATTAAGGTAGCCGCTCACATCCCAGAACTGGCGGAAATAGCTACCGCGTTGATCAGTTGGGTATTCCCGCCATAGTAGTTCCCGGGCAAATTCATGGTTCAGTCCGACCATATATGATTCAATGAATTTTTGGTTTGTCTCTAGCAAAGAAATGCTGTTTTGTGCAATGTAATTGATATTGGGCAAAAATAACTCGGCAGATATATCCGCCAGGGGTTTGTACATCGGGGTATTTATTTCTGGATACGCCATTGCTTCCTTAAATTCTTCTCCTATGAATTTTTTAATGTACGCAGGAATTTGGATATTATTTAATACCAGCCTAGGAATGGTTAACTCGGGGTTAATGCCTTTGATGGTTTCCTCCACCATGAGGTTTATATTGAGCTCACCCAGTTTTGGAATCGCTCCAGCCTGGCCACTGAGCTGAACAAATTCATAGGTATCGCGCAATGCAGTTTTATACCGACTGGCTTCCGGACTGTCGGTAGATCCCTGCCTCGGCGTAAAACCCTCGCGCATATCCGTGATTCTAAAATCTGGGCTATTGGGCAGTTCATCGACTGCTTTAGGTGTCTGATTTTTTTCTAGCACAGACTCAGCGTCTTGCACTTGCCTAGTCAATTTCCTCAAAAGGGTAAACAGATAAAGAAAAATTGCAATAAGGACTTCAATAATAGTCTGCGATATCCCGGTCAAGTTAAAGATTAATAACAAAATGAGCAGTATCACTACGAATACCAGCGGAAGATATCGTAGCCAAGGGTATTTTGATAATAAATCTAATATAAAATCAGGGATATTATCAGGCTTAAGTCCATCAGATAAATCGTCAAGGGTAGGAACGGTTTTTGGGACTTCCTTGGGAGGTGCGGAGTAGACGTCTCCTTTGTTAATTCGGTCGATTAAATTGTCAGGTCTTATCCCGCCTTCAAAAGGTAGGGAACGCATCAACCTGCTGCGTGGTCGGACAATACGCCGCATGGGTGATGACATAGCCGCATGGGAAATACGGCTGATATTCACTTGATGGTATACTGTTGAGCCTTGTGCCAAGACCCTTTTTTGCATCGGTGTGGTAAATACCAATACCTTCTCAGTGCTTTTTTCTTTCAGCGGTGTGATATGTTTGTTGTAAAATATCCCGGAGGTTTCTTTGGCAAGCCGCGCCAGGCGAATCTTACGATTGGCCTCCAGTATGTCTCCCACCTGACCCCATGCGGCATCCATATATTCCTCTTGCTTATCTTGAACGACCTTGGTGCCAAAACCTGCAGATACACGCCAGCGGGGATCAAGATTCAACTCATGGGTCCAATTCTTATTTGGCATTATAGGAGTGCCGTCTCTTTCTTTCAATAATCGTTGGACCATTGCATGCCAGCGGCCATATAAGGGAGGCGTAATCAGTGGATCAGGATCTTGTTCTATGGTTTCTAGCCCCGTATTGCGGTTCGCATCAGCCGCCTCTTTCACGCTGTAATCATCAGCGAGGTTTATGAAAGTTGCCAGGTCGGTTTGAAACTTGTGTGGATAGGGCTCTGCCCAATTATCATATTTAGTGACGTCTGCCTGTTCCTCTTCTTTTAAAGTATCAAACGGTACCTTCAAAGCTCCACCCAATTTTAAAATGCCCCCAAGCGCTTCGTCACCGATACCGCTTATGTTTGAACCTGGTTCTTGAACATCGATATCTCTGCGCCCAACACGACCATCAATGAGCTTGGGTTCCAATAAACGCACCAAGTATTCAAAATCACCCACCGTGCCGGTGCGGAAATACCAGCGGTAGTAATAGGGGTAGCTTTCTAATTCCGGCTTATCTGCATATGTCTCCCAAGCTGAATAAGTCGCGTGTAAATCAGCTATCGCATTAAGCTTCTCTGCAGGGTCTAGACCCAGTCCAGCCAAGCGCCCGCTTTCGAACACCGGGATGAGAAAAGCATGATAAGCGGTATTTGCGGCCAATTTACGTGGACACACAATTCTTGAATAAGCGAGATCGGGGTTTCTTTTGAGAACTTCTCTGAACCTCTGGAGGATGCTGTTCAAATCATTGTTCTCAATATCATCCTCTAATTTGACAATATCCTCGTTGATGTGTACATGTGCCCATGCCCAGAGCTGTTCTGCAGGCGGAAATACACTGCTAGCATCGCGAACATCTATGTATGGCAAGGGTTTGTTGGTGATATTCTTACCATCTTTGAATTCATCCTCTTTCAACACCACCAACATAATCCATGGACGCAGCCTGCCAAGCTCGGTGTTAGGTGCGGCCGGGGTGTAACGCCATGGAAAATCTTCATCGTAAAAATCAATATATGGAAGATAATTAGGCTCGAAATTGGTAATCCAGTTATGTGGTTCAGTTTTTATTATGGCTTTTGATTGAATCCCAATAATGTCGCCAGGACCGTACAAGGCAACATCCTTGGATATGGTTTCGCTATCTGTTGTTGTATCCATTCCTTCTCCTTTTAGGGTTAAGGCGACATTAACCGCTGCACGAATCTTGACGCTACTATCCAGATCCTGTGTTTTTATGTTGTTTGCAATTCCTTGCCGCAGCCATGGCAGAAAACTATAAGTGCTGATTTTGTTGGTCATGCCGCCACCTTCATTTCAACTTGTGGAATAACGTGCAGTCTCTCTTGCAAGTTGGGATTATGCTTTACTTGTCGGCTCATAAATTCCTCTGCTTGCGCGTAACTGGTAAACGCTTTTGACTCATCGTTGAACGGTGAGTTGTCTGTATTAGATGCCACAACATAAGCAGTTGGAAGCACGGAAATCTTATCCACGAATGGCATTTTTTGTTTCTTGGACTTGCTCGAAAGGGTAGATTTAGTTATTGCATTTCCTTTAAGGAACAGGTCAAATAGAGTAGGGTTAAAGTTAACGAATGGTTTAACAAATCTCTTAAAGTTGCTATCGATGATAATTTGTTCGTAGCGCACAATCCGTTTGACTGCGTTTGTAGTCTTCATCTGTTCACCTTTTACTGATAACTCCAAGCCTCCTTTCTGCCTCTCATAGGCAGGACTGCTGAGTTTTTCAGAATCTGACATGTTTTTAAGCTGCGCCATGGCAAACATTTCCTTTACATCATCTTTTTCTTCAATGTCCAGGCCGGCGGCACCGTCATCATCAACCGAAAGTGTGAAATAATTGGCGTCCCTAGGTTTCTGTGCCCCAACCTTGTCAATGCTAATATCAAGGGGTACTGCCCGTTGACTTATTTTCAAGGTACCTACTGGATGCAGTACCAGATCAGCGGTGGTTTCCATCTTGCGAAGAGAAACTAATATGCTATTAGCGGCAGGTACCTCGGCTTTCCAGTTTTCAAGTTTTTCGTATTCGGCTTTTAGTAGCGGCATCACTTCTATTGGTGGCAACGTGGTATCGACTTCCTCGCCCCAAGTATGACTGAAATCCACATCTATATCAAAGAAGAATAACGAGATGGAGCCTGTTCCTTCAACATGCCAAGGCGTGGGGCCTTCTAGAGACCCTCGCATGCGAACACTGAATAATCCAACACCGAAGACTTTGACTGAGAGGGATGCAGATATTGAGACGATGAAATGAAAGGGCGAAAATTGAAATAGCGCGTCAAATGCGATATGTCCGTCTATATTGAAGGCACTTAAACCAAAGTACAATTCAGCGCGGGCACCAAACTGTGCGGTGTTTGAGGTAACCGCAAAATAGCCTTCGACACGTATTTTGGCGAAAGATGTATTCAGGATGCTTATAGCAATACGTTTTGGTTCGGGAAAAGGCAATGGCGGAGGATTAAAGGCTGGATGAAAACCACCAACACTGACCACAAAGTTGGCGTTATCGCCCCAGCAAACTAGAACACCCATTTCACCCTCAATTGTTATGGACAGGACTCGTGAGTCGAACATGCTGGCAAAGAACCAGGCCTGTTTTTTATCGGGCTCAATTGCACCGATAAAGTTCACCTGTAAAACGAGCAGCTTTTTCTCTTCATCTGGCAACGTAATCTTTAGAACGCCGAGGATAGCAATGTTGCCTGGAATTTCAATAATTACCCCTAGTGATAATTTGACTAGGTTCGGAGTGCCCCAACCTATTTTTGCCATCGGGCCTATCAGGAAAATGTCTTGATGTGGTGGGAAAAAGGTACGCAGATCGCTGATTATACGTGACGCGTTTTCAATAACATTGGCGGGGAACATTACGCTGTTTATTGCACCGGTCCGGACACCGTCACTTAGCGGTTGCAGGCGCATGGTACGATGTAATCCTAGTAACCCTCCTAAGCCGCTTAGTGTAAAGCCAAAACCTAATTGCATAGGTGAACCAAACTCTGCGGTGATAATGACTATCAGTGAAAAGCCCCTTGATCCGTCTGGCATTCGTGTAGTGATTAATCCGATTGCTTTGACTGTCAGAAAATCGCTGATAACTAATTCCAACGCCCCGGCGTATTCCTCTTTTTCGAAGTCGAGGTATAGATAGCCACCACCTTTCACAACACCTGCGTCTATTGATAGGCCGATACCATTTGGGGGCTTGAAACCGAGGGTTAGGTCAACTGGACCAAAGTTGCCGCTGCTAGAGTCCGAAGGGAAGGTGAAACGAGCTCGCAATCCTATATTCTCGACTGTAGCTGTAAGCGGTCCAAGTTCTCCTTTGATTGTTGCACCTACCTCGATTGGGATGGCTCCAGAGCCGGCCTTGACCGCAAGAGTAGAGGAGACGATCTCGATGAACCCCACGGCGACATGAGCCGGCAGGGTCACCTCAAGCCCACTGCTGCCAACTAAGTAGAAACCCTGGCGTGTCGAGAATCCTAGCGTAGGACTGAATTGGACCGAAAAACCGTCTGGCGGTATAAGTGAACTCAGGAAGGAATCAGCGTCGTCAGCAGCAGCCTTGATGGTGATGCCGCCATTTATTAATTCAAACTCGACGTATGCGTCGATATCCCCGGCCGAGTCCACTCGCACACCGGCCTTTGTTGAAACGGAGGAGAATTCGAGCCGGCTACCAGTATTAGAACCGATCAAAACGCTTTTGGAATCATCGCCACTCTGAGTCTTGAGAGAGATCGCAAAGGAGCCCGATGAGGGTGGTACCGTACCAGAGGCAACAGAGGAAATGATGTCGAAGAGTAGCTTGATGCCCTCCCTGGGACGGATCAGGAGAGCGATGCCTCCTGCCAAGTTCATGGCGGCCTCGATTTGCAACACGAGGTCCTCCGTCAGATTCATGTCTTCGTCGAATCTACCGCTGCCATAGGGAATAATGGAAAGTCCGGCTTCCTCAGTTGCCGTCTTAGGGAGCATAAATAGACAAACGCCCAATTTCATATCGATCCCGGGCACCTGATGTCCCAAGATGGGAACGCATAGAGCCCACTTGTGCGCATCATCAAGTGCAACCGCATCTTTCGTTAGAAAGCTCTCCAGCACGGTTTCGAGTCTCTCAAAGAGAATGCGGATTCCAAAAGCTTCTGCCACGTCATAGATGTTTTTGAGTACTTGGCCCGCCTTGAACCCAGGAGATCCCCACTTGTACGCGTTTCTGAGGATGGCAAACGGGTCGTCGAAAAAGTCGGCGAGATCTTTCCAAGCTAGCTCCAAGCTCACATAAGCCGGGCGGGTTGCAGTAGCTGCGACTTCTTCAATTCGGATGATGCCCATGGCTTTGAGTACACTTCCGTATCTGAGGGCGCGATCCAGCAGATACTCGATAATTAGGAATTGAATCAGCTGGGTGGGAAATTCTCTCTTAAACTCGTTTGCATCCACTGAGGACGGGAACAGGTCGTCAGGCTGATTCGAGATCTGGATTATGCTGTTGATAAGCGATTTAATCCCAATGACAAGACCTGCCACGTTGGAGGCATTAACCTCGCCAGATTCGACAATGTCCAGGATGTTCTGCAGAGGCACTGCCAGACTCTTTATTGGCTCCGGTATCTCTGTCATGTTCCACCCCAACTCCAGCATGAAAGTAGTGAAGTTTTCTGGTGAGGCGATGGCCTCACTCAGCGGCTCGAAAGCCGATGCAATTCCTTCAGCAAGGGCTGCAATGGTATCATTTTCGGCCATTTCATTCACGCTCTGTGAAAGAGGCGACCGTCTATTACTGAGAGGTTTTTATACAGCTTTATCCCAGACCCGGGAAATGGGAAGACGTTGCAGAACAGGTTATTATTATTATCCGGATCTAGGACGGGCACTAAGACGGTATAGACGTCCTGATAACCTGTACAGGTGAGCAGCTTACCATCTTTGGAAGGATTACAAAACCAGTTAAGTCCGTTGAGAAAATCCTCAACTTTGGTATATCCATGGCGCACGTACATCGGAAGCCCATAGTCATCCTGGAAAAGAGGATCCTCTTTGATGGCCTTGGTGAGTATTTCCTTTTCTTCTGCCTTGTTCGCCGGTTTTGCCGCAGTCTTGATCGACGACTGCTCGTGCTTGTCGAGTTCATGTCGAAATTGATGCTGTACGCCCAGCTGTGTAAGATGCGGGAGATCACGATTGCTGCCATCGGCGATGTCCACCCCGAGTTTGATGTTCTCATATTTTTGATAAAGAGGCTTTCCCATATCAATTACATTGTCTGGGATCCACTTTTTCCATACTTGTATGGGAACCTTAGTACCGGCTACAGTAGGCGGCGGCTTTTTGGGGATGTATTCAAAGCCTTTTTTATCAAACGCCTCCACGGCCTCTTGTTTGTTGAGGAACTGTCTTTTCCCAGTCTCTGACCGGGGCATTTTTTTGGCTTTTTTAATGGGGACATGGGGGCGAAGGATCTGGAAAGCGTATAGTAAACATTCGAAACTCGCCCACAGTTTAATTGGCCTGCGTTTGGATAAATAGGGAGCCACGAAGTGAAAGTGTATAGGGGCTGTGACAATGTTGGGGCTGTGAAATGCTTCCTTGAGCTTCTTCACAAAGGGAGGCGATTTCCCAATCCTACAGCCTCTAATATGCACATCGAATGGAATAGGAGGACCGGGTGGGTCTGGAGGTGGTTTTTGATGCAACGAATCAGGAATCCTGACAGACTTATCGCGAGCCGCCTGCACGAGAACTTCGTACGTGGTATGTTCGGCGGGGTCGCTTCCAACTTTGTCCTCTACGGTACTTGTGGTGTCCAGATCGACATCCATCCATCCAGAATCGAGGCTATGGGAGACAATGACTAGATCACCGATTGGCTTCTTGATACTTGATTCGATTCTAAGATGTTTAATGAACGTTTCCACATCTTTGATGTTTATATCATCGATAACTTTGGTTTGCGGATCCCTCTCCCTCAACAGTGTACGAGCGTTTTCATAATGAGGGTCTATACCATATGGAGCGAATCCGTAGTCTATTGACATGCTATTCGAAATTCTAACCACGACTGCACTATAAGTGGATTTCGTTTCCCTCAAATTCCCAAATACAGCATATTTTTTTATATTACCCTCAAGATATAAAATATTCCAGTGGGTTCCCTGGATCTGATCATTGAAGATCAGATCAGATGCATTGCGTCTTGTTTTTAATGTTAGTCAGATACCCTGGAGCTTTCCTTTGATGATTTCGTTCAAAAGACAAGGGAAACTGCGTGGTCATGATTGTAGCGGTTATAATGTAGAGATGGTTCTGTGATCCTTCATGATTTAGAGAGAAATTCAGACGTTTTCTCAAGAGGTAGGGTATAACGACTTAGCTCCGAAGAGCAATAGTGTGTCGTAAATATTGAAATTACGCAACCAAGCTGCCATAAAGAAACACAACATGTTTGGTGATAATTGCTATCTCTCACTCATAACTAACTGTGTAGGTAGCCTTTTGTCAAAAAACATGTGCTACAGTGATACCGGGGCCCTCTCCTTCCATTTACTAACAAAAACTTTTTAGTTGGCCATGTGTCTATTAACCCTGAACTGTTTTAAAGAACCGATATCCGCATTTAGCTCCTTGGGCCCGATTCGACCAAAATCTTTAAAGCTAACAACTACTGAACCCACTAATATGATAGGTTCGAATCCCACAGAACTCCTCAGGTTAGTCTTTTTTATAGGATTCTTTCAAAATATTTTAGGGGGATCAATGCAACCAACTGTATGGCAGTGAACGAAACGGCATCTAGGATCCAGCTAAATTGGCTTCACATAGTACATTTCTGACAGGAGCACTGATTAGAGGGACTTTGTAAGAAATAAAATATATAATTAACTTCAGAGAGCATCAACCCAAAATAGAAGATGTGAAGAAATTGATGTGTAAGCAACGACAGAGAAGGTTTCTAAAAGCGTAAAATATGATCAAAAGGCTGTTATATAGACAGAAACAACAATAGCAACATAAGATTTCGCTATGTTAAACCTAGTGACATTGTGCGAACAAGCCCCGCAACAATCATCATAGGAAGAATATACCTTACAACCTCGACCATCTTCACCAGGTACGAATCAAACTCAAAATTAAGGCAAAAGTGGTGGAGGTTCCCGCCAGAAAGTGGAGATACAATCTCCACACTGCTATACAAGTATCTCCACCTAAAGACCCCAAAACAACGCTCAAACTTGAAAAGTCGTGTGCTGCATTTGGGTGATGACCATAATTTAAGAACATGCAAACTTTTGCTCGCATTCATTGACTATGGCTTTAAGCTCATCACACCAAAAACATTTTAGAAAATTGATAGGAGGTTATTAGTGGATAACATCCTGCAAGCTCTTTGCCTTTCCATCTTCAAACAAGTCTTTCGAACAGTACTGCAGAGAAAAAGCAGCCATCTGATCTAGGATTGGTTTTGTCGCCCGTCCTTTTTCTGTAAGAAAATACTCTACCCTCAATGGCGTTTCAGCATAGACTTTTCTCGTAACCAGTCCGTTCTTTTCCATCTCCTTTAGCCTTGCAGAAAGTATCTTT
>Ga0126314_10000257_pt1 | contig 26791 bp, 25 predicted proteins | sample Plot105B_FD_92535 | JGI IMG/M metagenome (GOLD analysis project Ga0126314, IMG submission 92535) | Serpentine soil microbial communities from UC McLaughlin Reserve, CA, USA - Plot105B | ecosystem: Environmental > Terrestrial > Soil > Grasslands | place: USA: UC McLaughlin Reserve, Lake County... | reverse complement strand
TTGACCGCTTGGTGCATGTTCCCCTATTTCGTGGCGGCGGCTACTGAACAGTTGTTGAAGGACTCTTGATCACGAACTCAGCGGAAAGCTTGTCCATCAGGGCATCGAGGTCGGCATCCACCCGCTTACGGGATTGGTCTTCGTCATGCCAAGCGACGATCTCCCGCGCGGCCCGCTCAAAGGTGATCGTGGCCACATAGTCAGGGACAACGCTCCGCACCTTTGAGTTGTCGAAGATCGTCGAGTGAGCGCTGTCACCGAGTAGAGCCGCCCCCCACTCGGGATCGGCAGCAGCGATTGCATCGGATGGAACATGCACGATTTTCGCCGTCGCACCGGCGGTGTCCGCCAAGATGCTTGTGATCTGGTTCCAGGACAGGACATCGTCCGAGGTGATGTGAAAAGCCTCGCCCAGTGTCCTGCTGTTGCCGAGCAGCGGGACGAGAGCCTTGGCGAAATCATCGCTATGAGTCAGCGTCCAGAGCGACGTTCCGTCGCCATGCACTATGACCTCCTTGCCACGGCGCATTCGCTCGATCACTGTCCAGCCGCCGTGGAACGGCACGGAGGTTTTGTCGTAGGTGTGCGAAGGACGCACGATCGTTGCCGGGAAGGCCTCGTCGCGGTACGCGGCGATCAATCGATCTTCGCAGGCGATCTTGTCGCGGGAGTACTGCCAGTGCGGGTTGCGCAGCGGAGTGGACTCGGTGATGGGGAGTCGTTCGGGCGGGGTCTGGTACGCCGACGCGGAACTGATGAAGACGTATTGGCCGATGCGACCTCGGAAGCGTTCCAGATCGGCTTCGATGTGGTCCACGGTGTATGCCACCCAGTTCACTACGACATCGAATTCGCGAGCGCCCAGAGCTTCGGCAACAGACTCGGCATTGCGAATATCGGCCTTCAGCACGGTGACTTCATCGGGGAGCGGCCGAAGGGAAGTGGCACCTCGATTGAGGGCATGGAGCTCGACCCCCCGCTCCACGGCCAAAACCGAGCAAGCCGAGCTGATAGTTCCGCTACCGCCGATGAACAAAATCCGTAGAGCGCTCATCTCCGGACCTTAAACCAAAAGCCGCCGAGCCTGCCGCATTAGGCTAAGCGGGTGCCTGCCGAGACGGTCGCGAACCCTCCCGGCTATCCGGTCGAGTGGGAGGCCGACGTCGTCCTGACAGACGGCGGCGTGGCGCATCTCCGCCCCATCAAGCCGACTGACGCCGGAATGCTCGTTGCCTTCTACGACCGCGTCTCGCCCGAGTCGAAGTATCTGCGCTTCTTCGCGCCGTACCCGAAGTTGAGCGATCGGGACGTCGTTCGCTTTACCCAAGTGGACTACGTCGACCGGGTGGCGTTGATCCTGACGGTGGGCGATCAAATGATCGCGGTCGGCAGGTACGACCGGACCGAGGACGACCAGGCCGAAGTGGCCTTCCTTGTCGAGGATGCACACCAGGGTCGAGGGATAGCCCAGCTACTGCTCGAGCACCTGGCCGACGCCGCTCGGGAGCGTGGCATCAGCTGCTTTGTCGCCGAGGTGCTCGCGCAAAATCGGCGGATGGCCCAGATCTTCGCCGATGCCGGTTACCGGATGAGGAAAGGTATCGAGGATGGTGTGCTCTTCGTCGAGTTCCCCATCCTGCCAACCAACACCTCGGTCGGCGTGATGGAGCGCCGAGAGCATCGTGCCGAAAGCGCTTCAGTGCGCCGCTTGGTCACTCCGGGCAGGGTGGTTGTGTATGGTCCTCAGCCGATTGCTCAGCAAATTGTCAACTCGATGCTGAGCGGCGGCTTCCGTGGCGAGGTCGTGGGCGTCGGTACCGACGGCAACGAGATTCGAGGGGTCCGTAACGCGGCGACGATCGCGGACGTCGATGGGCGGATAGATCTCGCAGTCGTGCTTATTCCCAGAGCCCAACTGGGCGAAGTGGTCATCGAGGCCGCCCACAAGGGAGCACACGGAATCGCCGTTCTGACCGGGAGCGACGTCGAGCCGGGAGACAATCTGGCGTTGGTGAACCTAGCTCGGGCCTATGGCATCCGGGCCCTTGGGCCGGACGCGCTCGGACTGATCAACACCGATCCCGGCATCAGCCTGAATGCGACTCCGGGGCCGATGCCCAGGAGCGGCGGTGTCGGCTTGTTCTGCCAATCGGCCGCCGTTGGGATCGCACAGCTCAACCACGCCGTGCAGCGAAAGGTTGGCCTGTCCTCGTTCATCAGCACCGGGGAGTATGCCGATGTCACCGGCAATGACGTGCTCCAGTACTGGGAGGATGACGAGGACACTCGAATCTGCCTGCTGCTGCTGGACTCCATCGGCAATCCGCGGAAGTTCTCTCGGATCGCGCGGCGCGTAGCCCGGCGCAAACCTCTGGTCGTTTTCGCTCCGGGCCGAACCAGTTGGATATCCAAATCAGGCGACGGTGGGGGTAGTGACACTGCGCCGGCAGCGGCGGTCGACGCGCTGTTTCGCCAAGCGGGCGTCATCGTTGTGCATCAGCGGTCGGCGATGTTCGATATAGCCAAGATCGCCGCCCGGCAGCCGTTGCCGAGCGGTCCCGGAGTGGCTCTGGTCACGAACTCCGCCACGTTGGCGTACCAGATGGTAGCGACCGTACGGGCGCGCGGCCTGGTCTGCGCGTCGGACCCGACGGTGCTGGCGCCGGACGCCAGCGCAGCTGATTTCTCCGCAGCCGTACGGCGCGCGCTGGCGAGTGACTGCGATTCGGTTGTCTGTGCCGCGGTCCGCGCGTTCGATGGCAGTCCCGGCTCGGTTCGCCGGGCCTTGGAGGAGATATCAGCTGACGGGACGAAGCCACTCATCGGGGTACTGCTGGGCTTTGAGCAGGTGGCGGAACCTATTAGCGAGCCGGATCGCTGTGGTGACCTGCCAGTCTTCGATGCACCTGCGGCCGCGATCTCGGCGCTGGCGGCCATCAGTGCATATGCGCACTGGCGCGAGCGGGATCCTGGAGCCGTACCTCTGCTAGACACCGATGCTGATGCGGCGAGGCGACTGGTCAACGGGGTTCTGACCCGGAACCCGGAAGGTCGAGAGCTTACCGACACCGAGACAACCGAGCTGCTCAAGGCCTACCGGGTGGAGTTGCTCCCGCTTTACCCAGTGGGCAGTCTGGAGCACGCGGTGGAAATCGCCGACCGCCTTGGCTGGAACGTTGTGCTCAAGGCGACCGCCCGTGCGGTACGCGGTCGCCCGGATCTGGCCGGCGTTCACCGCAACCTCGACCGCCCCGAAGAGATGGCTGACGCCTGGAGGGACCTGACCAGCCTGGTTCGCGAGCTGGGACTCGGCACCGATGACGGCCTCACCCTTGCCGAGCCGGTGGTTCAGGCGATGGCGCCGTCCGGAGTCGCGCTGGTTATCGGCAGCCGCGAGGATGCCGCGTTCGGACCGATCATCTCACTGGGAGTGGATGGAATCCCGAGTGAGTTGCTCGGTGACGTCGCCTATCGGGTCCCTCCGATGACGACCGCTGACGCCGCGGCGATGGTCCGCGACCTGGGAGCCGCTCCGACGCTATTCGGTAGGCACGGGAATCCCGGCGTTGACGTCGAGGCTGTGGAGGACCTGCTCCACCGGGTGGCCCAGCTGGCCGACGACCTACCGCAGGTAGCCTCCCTGACGCTCAGACCATGTGTCGCCGGGCTTCGGGGGGTAGCGGTCCTGGGCGCTCAGGCCTTCGTTGCGCCGACCGCTGACCGCCGCGACCCCCTCACCCGGACGCTCTAGTTTTTGCGCTCGGTCTCCCGGGCTCGGCTGCGGAAACCCACGTAAAGACGTTCGCCTCCATCGGTCTGCACCGCTTGCAACCGGTGCTAGCAACCGGCGCAAAGCGACAGCAACGAACGTGAACGTGTGTTCCTGCGGAGACGGCATCCGTCGGTTCCTGCGATTACTGGGAGGGCTCTGCGGGTGCCGGGTGCCACGGGCTGCTGCATCCGGCGAGCCGCGATTGTCGGCCGAGCGTGGCAGGATGATCAGCATGAGGTTAGGGTCGACACGCCGGGAGCTGCGGGCAGAGATAGACGCGTGCGGGTACTTTCCCGAGCTCGTCGAGGACACGGTCATGGTCGCTGTTGGTGAGGAGGAACTGGTCGACTTCGTGGTCCACCACGAGCCCACCTTCAACCACGATGAAATCCACCGGCATGTCACGATCCTCGCCCTGACGCCGACACGGCTCATTGTCGGTCACACGGACGACCATCCGGCCGAGCCTCCTGCGGAGGGCACGTTCGCAGCAGCTTCAACTGAATCCGTTGTGCTGTCCAAGATCAATTCCGTGGTTTTGACTCGGGTGGTCAGCCGGCCGGAGGACTATCAGACCGGATCCCTCGATATCAGCGAGACTTGGCTCACAGTGGGTTGGGGCGCAGTGCGGCGGGTGGACCTGGAGGTGGCCACCTGCAACGACCCACAGTGCGAGGCCGATCACGGCTACACCGGCACCCTGGTGGGCGACGACCTGACCGTACGAATGAGCGCGGCTGCTGATGGCCGCGACCGGGTCGCCCGGCTAGTGTCATTCGCGACCGCTTTGCAGCACGCGGCTGCAGTATGACCCAGCCCACGGTCTCAGAGCCTGATGCGGCTCTGACGCCGATGGTGCTCCCGAGCTACGGCTCATCAACGCTAGCCGACCTGCTACCAGCCGTTGGCGCGCATCTCGGCTTGCCGGACTGCGGACAGGATCGGCTTGGGCTGCCAGACGGTGACCGCTTCGTAATTGTGATGGTCGACGGCCTCGGGTGGCATTTGCTGCGCAACTCCATCGGGCAGTTGCCGTACCTCGCCTCGCTACTCGACAGGGCACAGACCATCACCGCGGGTGTGCCCAGTACGACCGTGACCAGCTTGGCCAGCCTCGGCACCGGCCTACCCCCGGGCCAGCATGGCCTAGTCGGCTATACCTCGCGGATTCCCGAAACCGGTCAGATCCTGAACGGGCTCACGTGGGAGTCGTCGCCGGATCCTTACTTCTACCAGTCCAAGCCGACGCTGTTCGAGCAGGCAGTGGCCGCCGGTGTGTCCGTCACCTCGGTTTCGCTTGAACGGTTCGCCGGTACCGGGCTGACCGTGGCAGCGCTGCGCGGCTCGAGCTTCGCCGGATTCCGGGACGAGACACCGGAGGACCAACGAATCGCTCTTGTGGCATCTGCCACACAACGCAGCGACCGAACTTTGGTCTATGCCTACGAGCGTGAACTCGATCACTCGGGCCATGTGGACGGCTGCACTTCGGCAGCCTGGCGGGGACACCTCAGCCGCATCGACCGGATGTGCGAACGATTGCGGCAGGGTCTGCCCGACGACGTGCGGATGATCATCACCGGCGATCACGGCATGATCGATATTCCCACCGATCATCAGATCATGGCCGAGGACAACCCAGCCTTGATGGCCGGAGTCTCAGCGCTCGCGGGGGAGTGCCGCTTCCGTCAGCTCTATGTCGATTCGGACCAGCCGCGCCGCGTCGCCAGCCGATGGCGGGATCAGCTACAAGAAAGGGCATGGGTCCGCACCCGGGATGAGGCCATCGAAGATGGGTGGTTCGGGACTGTCGATGATCGGCTGCTGGAGCGATATGGCCACGTGCTGGTCGCGCTGCGCGCCGATCATGCCGTGATGACCCGTCAATTCCCGCGGGAGCTCAGCCTGATCGGCATGCACGGCTCGATGACAGCGGCCGAAATGACTGTTCCTCTCATCTGCGACTGACATCCGGGGCAAGATGTGCCAGTGCGCGACTGGATGCGTGATCATGGGCTCTTGCTGGCCAACGTCGTGCTTTTTTTCATTTTCTTCGGGGGCATGGTCGCCAGCGGCTACCAGGTCTACAACAACGAACAGGTCGAGCATGGTCAGCAGGCGGAGCCCATCGGCCCATACCTCGCCAGTGGCCAGTTTTTCGAGGCCTGGTCGGAGAACTGGGAGAGTGAGTTTCTGCAGATGGGGATGTACGTCGTGCTGACGGCCTTCCTCTACCAGCGCGGGTCGTCGGAATCCAAACCAGTCGGCGAGCCAGCCCCGCAGGACGAGGACCCGCGGGAGAAACGGGATGATCCGAAGGCTCCGTGGCCGGTTCACCGCGGAGGATGGGTGCTCCGCTTGTACGAGAACTCGCTTTCAATCCTGTTCGCCGTGCTCTTCGTGGCCTCCATCGCTGTCCATGCGGTCTCCGGTGCCGCTGCGTACAGCTCCGAGGAGTTGCAGCATGGTGGTGAACCGGTCAGCGTCTGGCAGTACCTGGCTTCATCGCAGTTCTGGTTCGAGTCCTTCCAGAACTGGCAGAGCGAGTTCCTAGCTGTCGCCGTTATCGTCGGCGCCTCCGTCTACCTTCGGCAGAGAGGGTCACCGGAATCGAAACCAGTTGCGGAGCCGCATGTGGAAACCGGCACGTGATGCGGCGGAGATCTTGCTGCCAGCAGGTGGGCGGCTCAGCCGCGCTTGGGACCTCCGAACATGATTTCGTCCCAGCTGGGAACGGAGGCACGCTTCCGTTTGCCAGCCTTTTCCACTGACTCGGAAACCTGGGAGTCCTTCGCCACCGATTCCTCGACGAACTCCTTCTCCTCGTCTTCGCGATCCTCGATACCGGTCGGGCGGTCGGGCTTGCCCGGTTCGTCGGTACCTGGCAGATGATGGTGATGCTCCATAGCCGGCGCGTGTCCGGGATGCGTGGGGCCTACTACCACCCCGGTCACTGAGTGGTCGTCAGGATGCTCCGGGACGAGAGTGCCGAACTGGTCTAGCCAGGAACTGTGCTCAGGGGGGCCCGGCTCCCCGCTCCACTCCGCCGCAACAGACTCGACCCCAGCCGAGTCCTGGGAATCGTCGAGCAAGCTCGGCTCCACCGGGTAGTTGACCACGATCGCCGGCTCCCAACCCTCGTTCGAGGTGACGGGCACGGCTATGGCGTCGCTGAAATCTGTCGATGACCTCGAAACGGCCTCAGCCGGGGCGTCCTCAGAATCCTGCTCGAAATCCGGCTCGAATTCTGGCGGGAGATCATCCACGACCGCTAGATGCAGCTCTGCGGGCACTTCGGTATCGCGCACCGCTCGGACCAACGCCATTTCGTCGCTCAGATCCAGGGTCGGCTCAGTATCCTCGACGTCGGCTCCCGCTTCAGCTAGAACCGGGCGCCTCCGCCCAGGCTCTGTCCCCTTGCGAGCCGACTGTTCGCCAAGCAGCCAGCGCGCTTCCTCGTCCTCTGCGATCGAAAACCGACCAGAGGCATCGAAGACGAACTTCGCATGTCGCCTGAGATCACCGGACTGGTAGTCAACAGTCACCTTCCAGCGCCCGTCGGAAAGGCGGTAGGAGTCCCAGGCGACGCTGTCGGGATCGACCCCGCGTGCCGCCAGCCGCTCGTTGACCGCCATTCGGAGACTGCGATGACCGGAGCTCTCACCACGGCGGCGAACCGACGATGTCATCGCCAGCCGCGCCATGTGCTCGCGCTCGGCCAGCACGGGCCCGGCAAAGCGCTCGACCCGATCCAGTGGGATGCCAGCTACGCCGGCAACATCTTCGAGGGTGCTGCCTGCCCGAATCCGCGATTGGATGTCTCGGGGAGTGAGTGTGCTCTCCATCTCGATCTCCAGTTGTCCGACTCGCGGCCGGTCACCCCGCAAAGTTGCGTGCAACCGTTCGTCCACCGCTACAGCAAGTTCTTCACCGCTCTCGGTGGCCACGATCAGGGACTTGCCGTCCGGGCTGAGTCCCACCAGTCGCGCTATGCGCATCGGTCGGGCGGCTCCTCGTGTGGTGATCCTCCGACCAAACTACCCGCCTATCCGGCGGGGCCGCGGTAGGCGCACAGGCCGAGCCAGTTCGGACACACTCGTGTCGGCACGTAGTGTCAGTACATGACACAGCCCAAACACCCGGAGCCGGCCACCCTTGGTCAGCTTCGGGCGTCCGGATACTCACCACGGAGCATCAAAAAGGAGCTCCGGGAGAATGTACTGACCCGGCTGCGTACTGGGCGGACGGCGTTCCCAGGCATCGTCGGGTTCGACGACACAGTGCTACCTGAGCTGGAAGCGGCGTTGCTCGCCGGACATGATCTGGTCGTGCTCGGCGAACGCGGGCAGGGCAAGACGAGGATCATGCGTACAGTCGCCGGTCTGCTCGACGAGTGGATTCCAGAGGTCGCGGGGTGTGAGATCCATGACGAACCCTTTCGCCCGGTCTGCGTCCGGTGCCGCACCCTGGCAGCCGAGACGGGCGACGATCTGCCGATCGGCTGGCGCCATCGGGAGGATCGCTATACCGAAAAGCTCGCGACGCCAGACACGTCCGTCGGTGACCTGATCGGTGATGTCGACCCGGTAAAGGTGGCGCAGGGTCGTACGCTCGGCGATCCGGAGACGGTGCACTACGGCTTGGTGCCTCGGGCCAACCGAGGTGTCTTGGGGCTGAACGAGCTGCCAGACCTGGCCGAACGCATCCAGGTCGCGCTGTTCAACGTGCTGGAGGAACGCGACATCCAGGTACGGGGTTACTCTCTACGGCTGCCTCTGGACGTTTTCTTGATGGCCACTGCCAATCCGGAGGACTACACCAATCGGGGGCGAATCATCACCCCGTTGAAGGACCGTTTCGGCGCCGAGATCCGCACCCATTATCTGACCGAGCTTCCCGACGAGCTGACCTTGCTGCACCAAGAAGCCCATCTCGTGGCGGAAGTGGGCGATCACCTGTTGGAGGTGCTTGCGCGATTCACCCGCAGTCTCCGGGAGTCCTCCTCGATCGATCAGCGCTCTGGCGTGTCGGCTCGGTTCACTATCGCCGCAGCCGAGGCCGTGGCGGCCTCGGCGCTCCGCAGGTCGGCTCGCACTGGTGACTCTGATGCAGTAGCCCGGATCTGTGACGTCCCACCGGTCCTGCCCACCCTGCTGGGCAAGGTGGAGTTCGAGATGGGGGAGGAGGGCCGGGAAGGGGCAGTTCTCGATCATCTGCTTCGCCTGGCAGTAGCCGCGACCTTCAAAGATCGGCTGGCCGGTCTCGATCTTTCAGGATTCACCGCGGTGTTCGCCGATGGGGCTGTGGTCGAAACCGGCGAGCTGGTTCCGGCTCCGGACCTCCTGAGCCAGTTGGGCACGGTGCCCGGCCTGTTCAAAGTGCTCGACCGGCTCGGCTACGACGACGGGGCGAGCCGGGGTCAGGTCGCCGCGGCGGCTGAGTTCACCCTGGAGGGCCTGTACCTCACCCGGCGACTCGACAAGGCAACCGTCGCCGGTCGCACTGTCTACGGTGGATCGTGATCGTCAGCCCGAAGCGAGGTGATCATGGTCGCTGAGCCCGCCCGAGATGATCACGTGCGGCGCGATCCGCATGGCCGGTTCCGTTTTGGCCCGTGGGCCGGAGGTTCGGATCCACTCGCGCCACCGTACGACCTCCGCGCCGCACTCGATCGCATCGGTGAGGATGTCCTCTCGGCCGGCTCGGTCCGCGATTCTCTGCGTGACTTGCTCCGTCGGGGGCTCGATGGTCGAGGGGGGTTGGACCGGCTGGCTGATCGGATCAGACGGCTGAAGGCGCAGGCGAGGCGACGCGGGGAACTCGGCGGCACACTTGATCAGGTTCGAGCAGCGCTTGATCAGGCGCTGACCGCTGAGCAGCAGGCCCTGGCGGCGGCGACTGATGACAACGCGAGGTTGGCCGAGATGGAGCTCGCCACCCTGCCGGACGACGTGGCAGGTGCGGTCCGGGCGCTGGACGGCTATGACTGGCGCTCCGACGAGGCCCGAGCCATCTACCAGGCAATCCACGAGCTGTTGCGGCGGGATGTGCTCGATGCGCAATTCGCCGGGATGAAGGCAGCGCTGGAGGCGCCGGACGGTGAGACGATGCAGCGCGTCAAGGACATGTTGTCCGACCTGAACGCGCTACTGTCCGCCCACGCCCGGCAGGAGGACACCACCGATCAATTCGCTGAATTCATGGCAAAGCATGGTGAATTCTTCCCGGAGCAACCGGAGAACATCGAGGAGCTGATTGACGCTCTCGCCCGTCGGCAGGCAGCCGCGCAGCGGATGCTGGCCTCACTCAGTCCTGAGCAGCGCCAGCAGCTGGGACAGTTGATCAGCCAGGCCTTGTCTGACGCAGATCTGGCATCGGAGATGGCACAACTGGCGGACAATCTGCGGGCCCTGCGACCCGGCCTGGACCGAACGAGTCCGGCACGGATGAATCGCGACGGTGAGCCGCTCGGCTACAGCGACGCCGTCGAAGCTGTAGCCGAGCTGGCAGATCTTGAGGCGCTGGAGGCACAGCTGGGCCGTACCGATGCAGGCGGCAGCCTTGACGACGTCGACGTCGAGATGTTGCAGCGGCGGCTGGGCTCGGAGGCGGTTCGTGACCTCGAGGCCTTGCGTGATCTTGAACGCGAGCTGGAGCGGCAGGGTTACCTGACCCGCGGCGAGGATGGGCTGCGGCTGACCCCTCGGGCGGTCCGGCGACTTGGACAGACTGCACTTCGGCGGATCTTCGCTCAGCTGGCTGCAAGAGGGCACGGTGACCACGATGATCACCGAACGGGTGCCGCTGACGAGCCGACCGGCCTGAGCCGGCCCTGGGTCTTCGGCGACGAGCTGCCGATCGACGTGCCTCGCACGGTAGGCAACGCCGTGCGTCGCAACGGACTCACTCCGAGCGGCGTTGCCTTGGACGTCGAAGACTTCGAGGTGACCGAGACCGAGCGACGGACCAGCGCGGCGGTCGCGTTGTGTGTTGACCTGTCCTTCTCAATGCTTCAGGAGGGCCGCTGGGGGCCGTTGAAGCAGACCGCCCTCGCCCTGCAGCATCTGATCGCCACCCGGTTCCGGCAGGACGCGCTGCAGGTGATCGGATTCAACCGGACCGCTCGCAGGCTGTCGGCCGTACAGCTGGCCGAGGCTGAGCCGGAGTGGATTCAGGGCACGAACCTGCAGCATGCGTTGCTGCTGGCCGGCCGGCATCTGCGCCGTCATCCCGCGGCAGAGCCCGTAGTGCTGATCGTCACGGACGGCGAGCCGACCGCGCATCTGATCGGCGGCAACCAGGCATTCTTTCAATGGCCGACGACCGTTGAGACTGTGCGCGCGACCATCGCGCAAGTCGACGATCTGGCCCGCAATGGTGCGACTCTCAACACCTTCATGCTCGGGGACGACCCCGGTCTGGCTCGGTTCGTCGATGCCATCGCTCGACGCGCAGGCGGCCGCGTGTTCACACCGGACATCAGCCGGCTCGGCGAGTACGTGGTGGCCGACTATCTCAAAGCCAGGCTTGGCAGAAGCGTTTAGCGATCAGGCCGAGACCGCTTCGGAGCTGGTCTGTCTCAGCAAGTCCAGTAGATATCGGCCATAGCCGGACTTTCCGAGTGCCTCAGCCCGGTCCCGGAACTCCTCATCACTCAGCAGGCCCTGACGCCAGGCTGCCTCTTCTGGAGCACCCACCTTGAGACCCTGCCGGGTCTCGAGCGTGCGGACGAAGTTACTGGCGTCGTTCAGGGAGTCAAAGGTGCCGGTATCCAACCATGCCGTGCCTCGAGGAAGTACCCCGACCTTCAGCTTGCCGCGTCTGAGATAGTCGCGGTTGACGTCGGTGATCTCGTATTCACCCCGAGCAGAAGGGCGCAGGTTCCGGGCAATCTCGATGACCTCATTGTCGTAGAAGTACAGCCCGGGGACGGCATAGTTCGATTTCGGCCGAGCCGGCTTCTCTTCGAGCGAGATAGCGTCGCCTACGGAGTCGAATTGGACGACGCCGTACGCGCCCGGTTCGGCAACCCAGTAGGCGAACACCGCTCCTCCGTCGACGTCGTTGAAGCGCTGCAGCTGTGTTCCCAGCCCGAGGCCATAGAAGATGTTGTCGCCCAGCACCAGCGCCACCTTGTCTGAGCCGACGAAATCGGCGCCGATCAGAAAAGCCTGAGCGAGTCCTTCGGGAGCGGGTTGTTGGGCATAGCGAATGGAAATGCCGAATTGGGACCCGTCCAGGAGCAACCGCTCGAAGGCGAAGGCGTCGTGCGGCGTGGTGATGACAAGCACATCGCTGATCCCGGAGAAGATCAACGTGGACAACGGGTAGTAGATCATCGGTTTGTCGTACACCGGAACCAGCTGCTTGCTGACGCCGAGCGTCACCGGGTGCAGCCGGGTGCCGGAGCCGCCGGCCAGGATGATGCCTCGCACGAGGCCTTAGTATGACCGATCGTGGCCAAACTGCTAGTGACTGGCGGCGCGGGCTTCATCGGCTCGAACTTCGTGCACTACGTACTCAGCCACACCGATGCGGCGGTCACGGTGCTTGACAAGCTCACCTACGCCGCCAACCGGGCTTCACTGAGTGGGCTCCCGGCGGACCGTTTCGTTCTGGTGCACGGCGACATCTGCGATTCCGATCTTGCGGACCGGCTCGTTGCCGACCATGACGCGGTCATCCACTTTGCGGCCGAGTCGCACAACGACAACTCCCTGCGCGACCCTTCCCCTTTCATCGCCACCAATCTGGTCGGCACGTTCACGCTGCTCGAAGCGGTCCGCCGGCATGGAGCCCGCTACCACCACATTTCCACCGATGAGGTGTACGGCGACCTCGAGCTAGACGACCCCCAGCGGTTTACCGAAGCCACGGCCTACAACCCGTCCAGTCCCTATTCCTCGACGAAGGCAGGCTCGGACCTCCTGGTCCGAGCCTGGGTCCGCTCGTTCGACGTACGCGCGACGATCAGCAACTGTTCGAACAACTACGGGCCTTACCAACACGTCGAAAAGTTCATTCCGCGCCAGGTCACCAATGTTCTCGACGGCGGCCGGCCCAAACTTTACGGAGCCGGTCAGAACATCCGGGATTGGATTCACGTCGATGATCACAGTTCGGCGGTTCTGCTGATCTTGAATGAAGGAAAGATCGGGGAGACCTACCTGATCGGCGCGGACGGGGAGCAGACTAATCGCGCAGTCGTCGAGATGATCTTGGAACTGCTCGGCCAGCCCCGCGATGCTTACGATCAGGTGACTGATCGGGTCGGTCACGATCTACGTTACGCCATCGATTCCGCCAAGCTGCGAAGCGAATTGGGATGGCAGCCGAAGTACGCCGAGTTCGTGGCTGGGCTGGCCCAGACGATCGACTGGTATCGGGCGAACGAGGCGTGGTGGCGGCCACAGAAGGCCGCTACCGAAGCCGCTTATGCGGCCCAAAGCCAGTAACGGCAATGGGGAACCTATCGATCAGGGCGACGCCGATTCCCGGGCTGCTGGTGGCATCTCTTGACGTCCGAACGGATAACCGGGGCTGGTTCAAGGAGAACTGGCAGCGGCGGAAGATGGCCGATCTCGGACTGCCGGACTTCGGCCCGGTGCAGAACAACGTTTCGTTCAACACCTCCGCCGGCGCCACGCGCGGGATTCACGCTGAGCCGTGGGACAAGCTGGTATCCCTAGCCACCGGACGGATCTTCGGCGCCTGGGTCGACCTTCGACCAGGCGACGGTTTTGGCCGCAGCTTCACGCTGGACATGGGTCCGGAGACTGCTGTCTTCGTGCCTCGTGGAGTGGGCAACGCCTTCCAAACCCTGGTCGACGGCACGGCTTACTCCTACCTGGTCAATGATCACTGGAGCGAGACGGCGCGCAAGTCCTACACCTTCGTCAATCTGGCCGATCCGACGTTGGCGATTGACTGGCCAATCTCCCTGTCGAGAGCGGAGATCTCAGCAGCAGATAAGGCACATCCGCCGTTGACAGCCGTTGCACCTATGGAGCCGCGAAGGACCCTCATCATCGGCGCCAATGGTCAACTTGGGCGGGCACTGGTTGCCGCGATGCCGGACGCGGATGACCTGACACGTGCGCGCCTGGACCTCTCACAGCCGGGATCGGTGGCCGGCTTTGACTTCCATCCATACCAGACGGTGATCAATGCCGCCGCTTACACGCAGGTCGACGCCGCTGAGACCGACCAAGGCAGACGGGAATCCTGGGCAGTGAACGTGCACGCCGTTGCAGCACTGGTGGCGGCCGCCCGGGAGCATCGCTGCACCTTGGTCCACATTTCGTCGGACTACGTCTTCGACGGTTCTGTTAAAAGCCACGACGAGTCCGAGCCGTTCTCTCCGCTCGGCGTCTACGGCCAGACGAAGGCAGCAGGTGACGCACTGGTCGGCTCGCTGCCTGCGCATTACATCCTCCGTAGCAGCTGGGTGATCGGCGACGGTGCCAACTTCGTCCGCACCATGGCATCCCTCGCCGACCGCGGTGCCGACCCCGGCGTCGTTCATGATCAACACGGTCGGCTGACGTTTGCGACCGAGATTGCCCGAGCCATCTGCCATCTACTGAATGTCGGCGCTCCGCACGGCACCTACAACCTGACAAATGCCGGCCCGATCATGAGCTGGGCCGACATCGCGCGCCGGGTGTTCGTCGCACGTGGGCGTCCAGTGACGGCAGTCAAGGATGTGACCACAGAGCAGTACGCAGCCGGCAAAGACCTAGCTCGGCGCCCATCACGCAGCGCGCTGAATCTCGACAAGATCATCGCCACCGGCTTCGAGCCAGCCGATGCGATGACCGAGCTGGACCGCTACCTCGGCATGCTTTGAGTAGGGTGCCTTCGCTTGAACAAGGAAATCTAACCATCGCCGCACTCAGAGCTGCGTTCCGCAAGCGTGTCGTGGCGCCCAAGCGAAACGAGCGTTGGATTTCCTGGTTGCGTCGGTGAAGATACCCTTCGTGCCCGACCAATCAGCCGACCTCGATCCCTACGACGCGGTGCTCCTTGTCTCCTTCGGCGGTCCGGAGGGCCCACAGGATGTCATGCCGTTTCTGGAGAACGTGACCCGTGGAAGGGGGATCCCGAGGGATCGGCTGGCAGAGGTGGGCGAGCATTACTACCTCTTCGGTGGCCGAAGCCCGATCAACGACCAATGTCGCGAGCTGCTGGCCGCGCTTCGCGCGGAGCTGGACCGGCGGGCGATCACCAGCCCGATCTACTGGGGCAACCGGAACTGGACACCGTACCTGCGCGATGCCATCACCGAGCTGGCCGCGGCGGGGCACCGCCGAGTGGTGGCGCTGCTGACCAGCGCCTATCCCTCCTATTCGTCGTGTCGGCAGTACCGGGAGAATCTCTACGACGCCGCGGCCGGATACCAGGTGCAGATCGACCGCGTCCGGCACTACGCAACTCATCCGGGCTTCGTAGCTGCGTCCGTGGACGCCACTCTGGCAGCGCTGGACCAGCTTGGGCCTGTCGGCTTGGACGCCCGGCTTGTCTTCGTCACTCACTCCATCCCGCTGGCCATGGCGAAGACGGCCGGTCCGGAACCACGCACCGCTCAGGGAGCCTACGTCGATGGGCATGTCGCCGTGGCAGCTGAAGTCGCCCGTCAAGTGTCTGAGTCCAGGGGCAGGGCATACCAACACGACCTGGCCTACTGCTCGAGATCTGGACCGCCGCACCAACCGTGGCTCGGGCCGGATGTCAACGATCGGCTGGCCGAGCTGCAAGCGAGCGGAACGACAAGCGTGGTCCTGGTGCCGATCGGTTTCATCTCCGACCACATGGAAGTGATCTTCGATTTGGACACCGAGGCGGCGCAGAGTGCCGCAAATCTTGGTCTGCCGTTCGCTCGGGCAGCGACAGCCGGAACTCATCCGGCCTTCGTTTCGGCTCTTGCCGACCTGCTGATTGAGCGTGCCACAGCGGCGCGCGGTGAACCGACCGTGCCGGCAGTGATTCCGGGGGGACAGGTGGGCTGGTACGCCTGCGAAGGACAATGTTGCCCGAACAGCGCTAATCCTGAGCGGCCAGCCCTTTGCTCCGTGGCGTCGGCCGAGCTTAGCTGAGGCGGGCGAAGGCACCACCTATCTAGATGCTCGCGCACCCTATCCGGCGATTCGCGAGCCCTTTGGCCGAACAAAGTGATAGGAAACAGTGCCGATGATCTGATGCCACCTCGAACTCGGGAATTTCGAGCGCTCTTCGACGTTATAGCGGGCGCAGCGGACCTCGGCAGGCCCTCGAGGCTAGTTGTGATATGCATGCGCACGGGTCTGAAGAAGAACTGGGCCCAGACCCCCGGAAAGGGAACGATGGCGACCGATTACGACGCCCCACGCAAGACCGACGAAGAACTGCATGAAGACAGCATTGAAGAGCTGAAGACACGCCGTAACGATAAGAACTCTGGGAAGGTTGACGAAGACGAGGCCGAGGCCGCAGAGGCCTTCGAGCTGCCAGGAGCCGATCTCTCCCACGAGGAGCTGACCGTACGCGTCTTACCGCGCCAGTCAGACGAGTTCACCTGTGCCGGCTGCTTCCTGGTTCGGCACCGCAGTCAAATCGCCGAAGAACGACCGAATGGGGATGCCTACTGCTACGACTGCGCCGGCTAGACGTTGACGGTGATCTTGCTCCGGCCGCTCGGCGCATCGGTGCCCATCTGGCTGGACCAGCGCTTCGCCGCTAGCCGCTGCGTTACGATCTGAGTAGCGCCGACCCCGATTGCGCTGGCCACCGCCCAGCTGACTGCCTCCCGCAACGGGGTCTCTAGGTCACCGGGAGACGGCGGCTCACGTCCGGTGATCGTTTTCCACGCGATTTTGATCATCTTTTGGGCAGCGAACGTGGCCGCAGCGCCGATCAGGGTGGCATAAAGCTTCCAGAGCAACTTGTCAGCCAGTCTCATCGGCGTCTCTCCTGTTCGGATCTGGTGTGCTGGACATCCTAGTGGGCCCAACCCACCGGCTAAGTTGGCGTCGTGCTCTATCGGGAGCGGCTCTGGGTACCGCTGACCTGGTGGTTGCTCGGCGCGCTGTTCGTGCTGTCGCTGGTGGTGGCCGTCGGAGCCTACCTTGGCCCAACGTGGGGTGTCCTGGCAGGGTTGGTCAGCCTGGCCGTGGCCGGTGCGATCTTCGCTGCTGCATCGGTGGTGATTCGTGTCGAACCTAGCGAGCTTGTGGTAGGTCGGGCACAGATAGATGTGCATTACCTGGCTGGCGCGATCCCGCTCGACAAGGCAGCCACCGAGCACCGCAGCGGGCCAGGTGCCGACGCGCGCGCATTCCTCGTCATGCGGCCTTACGTGCCTGGTGCAGTGGAGATCACCCTTGCCGATCCAGATGATCCAGTGCCGTACTGGCTGGTGTCCAGCCGGCACGCAGAGCGACTTGCTTCGGCCATATCTGCCGCAGTCGGCGCGAAGGGCGGTCTCCACTAGGCTGGCCGCGTGGACGAGGTCGAGGTGCTACTGCATCGACTCGACCCGGACCTTGACCCACCCACCTATGCGCAGCCAGGCGATGCCGGCGCGGATCTGCGATCCGCCGAGGAGTTCGTCCTGGCCCCTGGCGAGCGTCGGGTCGTCGGTACGGGTCTCGCCATCGCATTGCCGGATGGCTTTGCGGCTTTCGTGCACCCAAGGTCGGGGCTCGCGGCGCGATTCGGGGTCGGCATCGTGAACGCACCTGGCACGATCGACGCCGGTTACCGGGGGGAGATCAAGGTATGCCTGATCAATCACGACACCTCGCGCTCGGTACGGTTCTCCCGAGGTGACCGGATAGCGCAGCTCGTCATCCAGCAGGTCGCCCGAGCGGCGTTCGTCCCGGTAACCGAGCTTCCCAACTCAACCCGGGGCAGCGGAGGTTACGGTTCCACAGGCGGCCTTGTGATCACCGCGCATGGCGCACAGGAGCAACGAGAAGGATGAGGTCGCTCGTAACCATCATCGGGGCATCGTCATGATCTTCGGGCGGAGCAAGAAGCGCGACGAGGAGCTTGAACCCGAATCTGACGAGCTGGAGCCGGTCATCGGCATGCTCGCCGAGGGCAGTCGTAGCGATGCCGCATCGGGTGAAGCTCGGGCCGCCCCCGGGGCAGCTGCTCGCAGTGGGGCTGACACGGCCGGGGCCGGTGCGACTGATAGCGATGCGGAGGAGGCAGCCTCCCCAGCGGCGGCGGCCGCAGAGCCCGCCGAAGCTGCAGGTAGGTCTGGTAGCGCAAGTGTTGCGGCCTTGGACGTTGCGGCGCTCGACAGCATGGACTGGCGGACCGACGGTCCGTTCGACATCGACGAAGTCGACTTGGACGCCGACACCGAGGACGACCCGCCAAGAATTGATCTTGGCAGCATGGTCCTCACCGTCTTGCCGGGGGCGGAACTGCGTCTCCAAGTGTCGGAGGAAACCCAGCAGATCGTCTCCGCGATGCTGGTGACAAGTGACTCAGCCTTGGAGGTCGGCGCTTACGCGGCACCCCGCAGCGGCGGATTCTGGAGCGAGCTGCGCGATGACATGATCGAGTCTGCCACTGACGCCGGAGGTTCTGCCGCCCTTATCGAGGGGCCGTTCGGAGTCGAGTTGCGCCGACTGCTCCCGGTTTCGACGCCCGATGGTGAGCAGGGATATCAGCCGTCGCGGATGTGGGTGGCAGAAGGACCGCGCTGGCTGCTGCGCGGCATCCTTTACGGCCAGGCTGCCTTGGAAGACGGGATCGAGTCACCGGTTGCCGAGCTGCTCACGGCGTTTCGGCATGTCGTCGTCCGGCGCGGTGATGAGCCTATGGCACCCGGAGATCTGTTGCCGCTGCGGATGCCCACCGGCTTGCGCCCATCCGAGCCTGGATTGTGATTCGGGACGGTGGGATGCTAGAAGGTGGGTGATCACATGGCTAAAGAGAACATGCTGCAACGAGCCTTGCGCAGGTTCGCGTCGTCAAACGCAGATCTGGAGTCCGAGGAACTTCAGCAGGACGTGCGTGACTCTGGTGCCATACCGATAAGTAACTGCGAGGACCGCCAGCGAGTCGAACTGACCGGACGGGTCTCAACAGTGACGATCAATCCTCGTGGCGGCCATCCTGCTCTCGAGGTCGAGTTGCGCGACGGCTCCGGCGCAGTCACCTTGGTGTGGCTGGGGCGCCGGCAGATTCCAGGCATCGATCCCGGCCGCCACCTTCGGGTATCGGGCCGAATCAGCTGCCACGATGGTGGCCGGCTCATCTACAACCCGCGCTATGAGTTGCTGGGCACCGCGGCAGCTTCGTGACAGATTCGGATCCAGCGACGGGGGACACTTCCGTCGTCCGCGGTGACGCAAAGGCGGATCCGCAGTCGTTCCGTTACGTCGAGGACTTTGTCCGCTACCAGCTCTCGTCATCGCTGGGTGGTGCCCGGGGCATGATCGAATCAACGCTGCCTTTCGTCGCGTTCACCGTGGCGTGGCTGATCGGCCGGCAGCTCTACCCAGCTCTGGGGGCCGCCCTTGTCACCGCGCTGATCTTGGCTGTCATCCGGTTGGTTCAACGGCAGTCGTTGCGGTTTGTTGCCCAGGCGATCGTTCCGACAGCAATTGCGGCTTTCGTGGCAAGCCGCACCGGGCGCGCGGAGGACGTCTTCCTGCCGGGCATCCTCTACAACGGGGCGCTTGCAGTCCTGTCGCTGTTCACCATGGCGATCCGCTGGCCCCTCGTCGGGTTCCTGCTGGGTGCTGCCATCGGCGATCCGACCAGTTGGGCCAAAGACCGCGGGCTAGTGAAGATGAGCACGAAGCTGACGGCCGTGCTCGCCGTCCCTTATGTGACTCGATTCGTCATTCAGATGCCGCTGTTCCTGAGCGGTCAAGTCGTGTTGCTCGGCATCTCCAAGGTAGTGCTGGGCTGGCCGCTGCTGATCGCAGCCCTGTTCGTGATCGGGCTGATGCTCTCGAAGGGCAAGACCCCGATGGAGGAGTCATCACTTGCTGGCGGAACAGACAACGCTGCTGAGCAACCCGGCTAGTCGCACGAGCGAACGCCGCTACGTCAATACTCGGGGAGCTGTTTTCTTGGCGATGGCCATGGAGGGATCACGGGGTGCGAGCATCTCTGCCAATGCGTGTTCTGTGTCCTGAGCGGAGACGAACAGCAGTTCGTCGCGTGCCTCAAGAGTGCCGTCATTGTCCGGCGGCCGGGCGTGTCCGTCCCGTATGACCGCAACCAGCACCACGTCACCGGGCCACCGGAGGTCGCCGATCCGCACACCGATGCAGGGGCTGTCGGCCGGCAGGGTCATCTCTACCAGGCTCGTCTCGCCCTCGTGGAACGTCATCAGCCGGACCAGGTCGCCGACAGTGACCGCCTCCTCGACCAGGGCGCACATGAGCCGTGGGGTCGAGACGGCGACGTCGACTCCCCACACCTCGTTGAACATCCACTCGTTCTTGGGATGGTTGACCCGGGCGACGGTGCGCGGCACTCCGAACTCCGTCTTGCATAGCAAGGAAACCACCAGGTTCACCTTGTCATCACCGGTGGCGGCGATGGCGACGTCACACGTGTCGATGCCGGCTTCCTCAAGTGAGGCGAGTTCACAGGCGTCGGCGAGCAGCCACTCGACCGCGGGCAGCGACTCCGACTTGATCGCATGCGGATCCTTGTCGATCAGTAACACCTCATGATCGTTTTCGGTCAGCTCGGCAGCAATCGAGCGGCCGACATTGCCGGCGCCGGCGATCGCGACTCGCAATGCTCACTCTCCCTTCGGCGGCGCAGCCAGCACGGCCTCCACCTCGGCCAGCCGGGAGTCCTCGACTGCGGCATAGACCAGGTCGCCGTCTTGGAAAATCGAATTCGGAGTAGGCACAATGCCGACCCCGAGCCTGCACAGGAATGGTACCCGTGCGGCCGTGGCGGCTTCGATCTGCTTGATCGTCCGCCCTACCCAGGATCGGTCGACGTGGATCTCCAGCAGCCGGACCGCCCCGGACGGATCGCGCCACTGCGGTTCCGAGCCGGCGGGTAACAGCCGCCGCAGTATCTGATCTGACGTCCAGCGCACTGTGGCTACGGTGGGAATCCCCAACCGTTCGTACACCTCCGCGCGACCGGGGTCATAGATTCGGGCAACCACGTTCTCGACACCGAAGGTCTCCCGTACCACCCGTGCCGACAAGATGTTGGAGTTGTCTCCGCTGGACACTGCAGCGAAGCCGTCGGCGTCAGTGATCCCGGCTTCCAGCAGTACCTCTCGGTCGAAGCCGACCCCTCTCACGGTCTTTCCGGAAAAGTCTGGTCCCAGCCGGCGAAATGCATCCGGTACCAGGTCGATGACCGCAACCGTGTGACCACGTTTCTCCAGGCTCCGCGCCAAGCGTGAGCCAACCCGGCCGCAGCCCATGATCACGATGTGCACGCGATTGAGTCTAGGTCGCGGCCGAAGGAGGCTTCGAGCGTGGTAATAGCATGCGCCTCGTGGTCAGTTTCTCCGATGTGGGGAAGCGATTGCTCCTCGGCCGCAAGCTCCGCAGCACCCAGCTCGGGGAGACCCTCCTGCCGAAGCGCATTGCACTTCCGGTGTTCGCCTCGGACGCCTTGTCGTCGGTTGCCTATGCGCCAGACGAGATCTTCCTCACCTTGTCCCTGGCCGGGCTGACCGCCTATGCCTACTCCTGGAAAGTCGCGATCCTGGTCGCGATCGTGATGTTGGTGGTCGTCGCCTCCTACCGGCAGAACGTGCGCGCCTATCCATCCGGCGGAGGGGACTACGAGGTGGCCACAGTGAACCTGGGGCCCACCGCCGGCTTGACGGTCGCTGCTGCGCTGCTGGTCGACTACGTGCTGACCGTCGCTGTGTCTATCTCCTCGGGGGTGCAGAACGCGAAGTCGGTGCCGATCTTGCACTTCCTGGACGGACACGAGGCCACGGCCGCCGCGATCGCTGTCTTGATCTTGATGGCCCTGAACCTGCGTGGCGTACGAGAGTCCGGCGCCGTGTTCTCGATTCCGACGTACTGCTTCATGTTCGGCGTGCTTCTAATGGTTTTGTACGGACTGTTCCGGATCCTGGTCATGGGCGAACCACTGACGGCCGAATCCGCCAAATACGGCATCGAGCCGGACCCCAAGTACGCGGCTTTCACCGGATTCGCCATGGTGGCCCTTCTTGCCCGCACATTCTCATCAGGTTGCGCGGCACTGACCGGGGTTGAGGCCATCTCGAACGGCGTGCCGGCGTTCCGCAAGCCGAAGAGCAAGAACGCCGCGACCACGCTGCTGCTTCTAGGCAGCGTCGCGGTCACCATGATGATCGGCGTCGTGGCGCTCGGCTACCTGACTAAGGTCAGGCTGGTCGACTACGGCCACTCGTTCTACACGTTGAACGGAGAACGCATCAACGTGATCGAAAAGACGGGCATCGCGCAGATCGCCGATGTGGTCTTCGACAACTTCAGGCCAGGCTTCTATTTCGTTATGGCCGCGACGTTCGTGATCTTGTTCCTGGCAGCCAACACGGCGTTCAACGGTTTCCCGGTGCTGGGGTCGATCCTGGCTCGGGATGGCTACCTGCCCCGCCAGCTGCACACCCGCGGGGACCGTCTCGCCTACAGCAACGGTATCGTCGTGCTCGCCGCGCTGGCCATCGTGCTGATCTTGGCCTACCAGGCAGACGTGACTTCCCTGATCCAGCTCTACGTGGTCGGAGTGTTCGTATCGTTCACGGTCAGCCAGACCGGGATGCTGCGGCACTGGACGAGGCTGCTTCGTACCGAGACCCACCAGGTCGCCCGCAATCGGATGAAGCGATCGCGGGTGATCAATGCCATTGGCCTAACCATGACCGGCACCGTTCTGGTCATCGTGCTGTTGTCCAAATTCCTCCAGGGCGCCTACATCGCGATCATTGCCATGACGCTGCTCTTCGTAATGATGAAGTCAATCCGCCGGCACTACGAGTCGGTCGCGCGGGAGACTGCGCTGGCCGAAGGCGAGGATCGGACGTTGCCCAGCCGAGTACGGGCCATCGTCTTGGTGAGCAAGGTGCACAAGCCGACGTTGCGGGCCCTGGCATACGCCAAGGCGTCCCGGCCGAGCACTTTGGAGGCCCTCACGGTCGACGTCGATCCCGCTGAGACCGAGCGGATCGTCAAGGCCTGGCAGGCCGCCGGGGTTGATGTTCCGTTGAAGGTTGTGGCCTCGCCGTACCGAGAGGTCACCAACCCGATCATCGACTACGTCAAGAACATCCGGACTGAGAGCCCACGCGATGTCGTCACGGTTTACATCCCGGAGTACGTGGTCGGACGCTGGTGGGAGCAGATCTTGCACAACCAGAGCGCGCTGCGGCTGAAGGGCCGGCTGCTCTTCACGCCGGGCGTGCTGGTGACATCTGTTCCTTATCTGCTGAAGTCCTCCGGCAGGGCCGAGCAGCGGCTGGAACGCGAGACCGCGAGTGACAACGCCCGGCGCTCCCTCCGCAGCGGCTGACCGAAAGGCATCCCAGACCGGACGCTAGGGTGCTCATTGAAACCGCCATTCCGGCTCCCTGATATCTTGACGTCAAGATACTTGATCCACAGACGGAGTGCTCATGAGCGTGAACAGTTTCGATGCGAGATCAACTCTGCAGGTCGGATCGGATACGTACCTGATTTTCCGGTTGGACGCCGTCGAAGGATCCGACAAGCTCCCGTACAGCCTGAAGATCCTGCTGGAGAATCTGCTTCGTACCGAAGACGGCGCGAACATCACAGCTGACCAAATTCACGCGCTGGCTTCCTGGGACCCGACAGCTGAGCCGAGCGAAGAGATCCAGTTTACTCCGGCGCGGGTGATCATGCAGGACTTCACCGGAGTGCCCTGCGTTGTCGATCTTGCCACGATGCGGGAGGCGATGGCCGACCTGGGCGGTGACGCGGCCAAGATCAATCCCCTGGCGCCCGCCGAGCTGGTGATCGACCACTCCGTCATTGCAGACGTCTTCGGTACCGCCGATGCCTTCCTTCGCAACGTAGAGATCGAGTACGGCCGCAACCGCGAGCGCTACCAGTTCCTACGTTGGGGACAGACAGCATTCGACGACTTCAAGGTCGTCCCGCCGGGGACCGGCATCGTCCACCAGGTCAACATCGAGCATCTGGCGCGAGTCATCTTCTCGCGCGAGCTGGATGGCGAAGTTCTTGCCTACCCGGACACCTGCGTGGGAACCGATTCGCACACCACCATGGTGAACGGGCTGGGAGTCGTCGGCTGGGGCGTCGGCGGCATCGAGGCGGAGGCGGCCATGCTCGGCCAGCCGGTGTCTATGCTGATCCCCCGGGTGGTCGGATTCAAACTGTCCGGCAGCCTCCCCGAGGGGTCAACGGCAACCGATCTGGTGCTCACGATCACCGAGATGCTCCGCAAACACAAGGTGGTCGGGAAGTTCGTGGAGTTCTACGGGCCAGGCGTCTCTCATGTTCCCCTGGCCGATCGGGCAACCATCGGCAACATGAGTCCGGAGTATGGCTCAACCATCGCGATCTTTCCGATCGACTCTAAGACGATCGATTACCTGAAGCTCACCGGCCGGTCGGAGGCACAGATTGCGCTGGTGGAGACCTATGCCAAGGAGCAGGGACTGTGGCACGACGACAACCGGGAACCCAAGTACTCGGAGTTTCTCGAGCTTGATCTCAGCACCGTGGTGCCAAGCCTGGCCGGGCCCAAGCGCCCGCAAGACCGGGTGATCTTGGCCCATGCGAAGGCGGGCTTCCGTGAGGCGCTCGACGACTACGTCGACGAGGCGGAAGCACCAGACCTGCCGGGCTATGACGAATCGGTGGTCGAGTCATTCCCGGCCTCCGACTCTCCGAGTCATACCGGAGCGGATAACGAAACTGATCCGCATGAGTATGGCGAGCACGGTGGTGGGATCGGCCGCCCGAGCCGGAGGACCCCGGTCACAGCGGACGGGACATCGTTCGAAGTCGATCATGGCGCGGTGGTGATCGCCGCAATCACATCCTGCACGAACACCTCCAATCCAAGCGTCATGATCGGTGCGGCGCTGGTCGCCAAGAAGGCGGTGGAGAGAGGGCTTAACCGCAAGCCGTGGGTCAAGACAACACTGGCTCCTGGCTCGAAGGTCGTCACTGACTACTACCAGCGTTCCGGGCTGATGCCTTACCTCGACAAGCTCGGGTTCAATCTGGTCGGCTACGGCTGCACCACCTGCATCGGCAACTCCGGGCCGCTGATCCCCCAGGTAAGCGCGGCGGTGCAGGAAAATGATCTTGCGGTGGTTTCGGTGCTCTCCGGAAACCGGAACTTCGAGGGCCGGATCAATCCCGACGTCAAGATGAACTACCTGGCCTCGCCACCGCTGGTTGTCGCGTATGCGCTTGCCGGCACGATGGACATCGATCTGCTCAACGACTCACTTGGCACAGACGAGCAGGGCAATGACGTCTACCTCCGGGACCTCTGGCCCAGCGAGGACGAGATCGACCAGATCATCGCGTCCTCGATAGGCGCGGAAATGTTCGCCAAGTCGTATGCCGACGTCTTTGCCGGCGACCAGCAATGGCAGTCGCTGCCAACGCCGGAGGGTCAGGTCTTCGAGTGGGATCCGGACTCGACATACGTCCGCAAGCCGCCGTACTTCGACGGAATGCCGGCTGAGCCGGAACCCGTGAGTGACATCACCGGCGCCCGAGTGCTGCTCAGACTGGGTGATTCGATCACCACCGATCACATATCGCCCGCCGGTTCGATCAAGCCCGAATCGCCCGCGGGCAAGTACCTGACCGAGCATGGGGTCGACCGCAAGGATTTCAACTCCTACGGATCGCGCCGCGGCAACCATGATGTGATGATCCGAGGCACCTTCGCGAACATCCGGTTGCGCAACCAGCTGGCTCCGGGCACCGAAGGTGGCTTCACTCGTGACTTCACCGCCGCAGAGGGGCAGGTGACGACTGTCTATGAGGCCTCACAGCACTATCTGACAGCCAGCACCCCGTTGCTGGTCTTGGCGGGCAAGGAGTACGGCTCCGGCTCATCCCGGGACTGGGCCGCCAAAGGGACTGCGCTACTCGGAATTAAGGCAGTGATCGCTGAGTCGTACGAGCGCATCCACCGCTCGAACCTGATCGGCATGGGCGTTCTGCCTCTGCAATTCCCGGAGGGTCAGAATGCCGAGTCACTCGGCCTCACCGGCGAGGAGACGTTTTCGATCACGGGCATCACCGCGTTGAACGATGGACGTACGCCGGGAAACGTGAAGGTGACGGCTGGCGACACGTCATTCGACGCCGTCGTCCGGATCGACACCCCTGGGGAAGCCGACTACTACCGCAACGGCGGCATCATGCAGTACGTCCTGCGTAGCCTGCTGCGTAAGTAGAGGCCCGCTAAAATTCATCACTGATAGGTGGTCGTGGCGGCATGTCAGGACCGGCGGTCGGTTGCCGTTTCTGCGCCGGGTTGGCGTTTCTGTGCCGGTTTGTGAGCAGGTAGTTGGGCCATACGACAATCGGCCCGACCGGCGAAGTCAGCCAGTCGGGCCTAGTGAGATAGATCGACCCCACCTCTGTTCAATTAACCCTTGAAAGCGTCTTTCACCTTTTCGCCGGCCTGCTTCAGACTGCCCTTCGCCTTCTCGGCTCGGCCTTCGGCCTGCAGGTCCTCATCGTCGGTGGCGTCGCCGACCGTCTCCTTGGCCTTGCCCTTAAGTTCCTCGGCCTTGTTATCGGCCTTGTCGTCGATCCCCATTAGCGCCTCCTCAGCGATATCTGCCCGATGGCACAACCCATCAAGCCCAAGTTTCGACTAGCCATGTTTCCATTATCCAGACACGGGTTGTTAGCACGCGTTGAAGCCAGCGCCGCGACCTCTAGCGCCGAGCAGGAGCAGCAGCATGAGAGCCCGCTCGGAGAACATGCGGAGCAATGATCAGAACTTGTGGATGGCTCTCGGCCAGGTGACGTGATCGGGCGTACCTTCCCGAGGATGATCTGAAATCCATTTGCAGCT
>Ga0126314_10000255_pt1 | contig 26850 bp, 17 predicted proteins | sample Plot105B_FD_92535 | JGI IMG/M metagenome (GOLD analysis project Ga0126314, IMG submission 92535) | Serpentine soil microbial communities from UC McLaughlin Reserve, CA, USA - Plot105B | ecosystem: Environmental > Terrestrial > Soil > Grasslands | place: USA: UC McLaughlin Reserve, Lake County... | reverse complement strand
GTGTCGCTCACCACGCCCATGCGGCGCATGTCGCCGGTGGACCCGCTGGACGAGGAGGCCTCCCAGTCGGTGTCGCTCACCACGCCCATGCGGCGCATGTCGTCGGTGGACGTGGAGGCTTCGATATCGCTCACGACTCCCATGCGGCGCATGTCGTCGGTGGACGTGGAGGCCTCGCAGTCGGTCTCCATCACCCCGGCCACGGTGAGCCACCGCCATGCCTCCCGGCCGATGATGCCCGCGTCCCGGGGCGGCCCGGCCGTGGGCGACGAGGACGACCACTTCCACACCGACTCCAGCATGTCGGCTGCGCTCACCAGCCCCACCGCCTCGCTCCGCGATGACGGCGAGGACGACGAGTCCACCGCCGGGTACGCCGGCTACGGCTATCCCTCCACGATTGCCACGCCCCCGCGCACGAACTCGCGCGGGCTGCTGCTGGCGATGGTCGGCGGGTTGCTGCTGCTGGTGCTGGGGGCCGTGTTGATCTGGGTCCTCTACGACCGGTTCCGCGGCCCCGTGCCCATGTCGTCGCAGGACCTGTCCAGGCGGGCCCTGGAGGAGCAGCAGGGGAATCCGCCGCCGGTGCGGGCCACTCCGCCGCCGCCCCAGGCGCAGCCTGTCGTCGCCACCCCGGTGCCCGCACCGCCGCCGCACATCCCGGAGGCCATGCCTCCGTCGCCGGAGCCGACGCCTGCTCCCGTGGCTGGCCCGCCGAACGGGGGGACTGACGTGCCTCCCGCCGCCCCCTCGCTGGTCGAGGTGAGGTTCGAGGCTCCGGCCAAGACAGTCCTCCGCCAGGAGGGGGGCTCTCGCCTGCCTGTCAACAGGCTTCTGACGCTGCCGCCGGGCCCCATCAAGGTGGCCTACGACTGCCCAGGACGGCGCGCACCCCGGGGGTCAGTCCCCTACCTCATCGAGCAGGCGAGCCCCGGCCCCCAGGTCTTCCACGTCCCCTGCAAGGCACGGCGCTAGTCCCAACGGGCACTTGCCCGTATGCGCGGGCCTCCCCCTGGAACGGACACGTGGGACTGGGTGGGCTTGAGTGCCCTTAAGTCGTTGGATTTCCTAGCTTTTCCGAGTCGCGCGCGCATTGCGCATGTCAGACGGGGCCGTAGAATCCGGCGCTCCATGGCGCGCCTCAAGAAGCAGAAAAACATCGTGACGAAGAGGAGTTACACGGCCGGACGGGTAGTGCGACAGCTGCCTGTCGCGCCCGAGCCGAACCGGTTGGTGAAGGTCTGGAGACGCGTGCTCGAGCGCCGTCTCCGCACGCGCTTACGCGCGAAGGTGGCGGTGGAGGTCCACGACAACACGCACACGATGCTGACCTTCCAACGTCACAGGACGATGTGGCGGCTGCGGCTGCACCACATGTTCCTGGCGGCGCCGGACGACATCGTCCAGGCCCTGGCCAGCTTCGTGCGCAAGGGGGACCCGGAGGCGAGCGTGTTGTTGGACCGCTACATCGAGCGCAACAAGATGTACATCCGGCGGCTGTCTCCGGCGCAGATGCGCAAGCGCATCCGGCTGGAGCCCCTGGGTCAGCACCATGACCTGGAGCGCATCTTCGAGCGTCTCAACGAGCGCTACTTCAGCACCCGGCCCATCGACGCCGCCATCACCTACGGCCCGGCGCCTCGGGTGAAGGGGCCCCGCAAGAGCATCAAGATGGGCTCCTACTCGGCGGACTCGAAGGTCATCCGCATCCATCCCGCGTTGGACCAGCCGGTGGTGCCCCGCTACTTCGTGGAGTGGATCGTCTTCCACGAGATGCTCCACCACATCTACCGGACGCGGAAGGGCGACGACGGGCGGCGCTGCATCCACCCGCCGGAGCTCATGGAGCACGAGAAGCGCTTCCACGACTACGCGCGGGCGCAGGCGTGGGAGCAGGAGAACCTGGACCTGCTGCTGCGTGCCCGCGTCTCGCCGGACTGAAGTCGCCTGGCGGCCCGTCCTCCCCTGGGCTCAGGGGAGGATGAGGCCACCGGGACTGCGCCGCTCCTGGGTGGGGGCGGCCTCCGCGGGCGAGGGTGCCCGGGTGCCTGGAGCGCCCGCCTCTCGCCGGGCCGCGGCCTCCTGCCGGGCTCCCGCGGCGGCGACCAGGCCCACCACCTTCTCGAACAGGTGCTCGGCGAAGCGGGAGTAGGGCTGGTCCGCGCCGTGGAAGAGGCGCCGGGCCTCGCCTCGGGCCACGTCGGCCTCGCGGGGACGGCCGGTCCGCTCGAAGAAGTCCGCCATCCTCCACAGCCGCAGGGCGTAGCGCCGGGACATGTCGGGGGTGAAGTACTCCTGCGTCACCGCGCGCACGGCGCCCTGGAGCTGCTCCTGGCGCTGCACGTCGCTGAGGGCCAGGGGACTCACCACGACTTCGTCCAGCTTCGCGAGCAGGCGCTGGGTGATGGACTCGGGCGGCAGCCACGCGGCCAGCTCCGGCGTCTCGTGCAGCACGTCTCCCTCCATGGCGCGGCGGACGTCCTCGGGCTCGGGCGGGGGGAGGGTGGTGGGCTCGAGCTGGGGCTGCACGCCGAAGTGGCGCAGCGCCACGTCGAGTCCCTCGGGAAAGGGTGTGTGGGCGCGCAGATTGAGGCCGGCGGCCTCCGCCAGCAGCACGACGGCCTCGTGCAGGGGCAGCTCCACCGCGCCTCCCTGCTCAAGTCCGTCCTTGATGATGCGGCGCCAGGCGCCCCGGCTCGTCTCCTGGAGCTCCAGTTGGAGGACGCCCTGCTCATCCGAGAGGAGGGCCTGCGCCATCTCCACGCCACCGCTGCGCAGCACGCGACACAGGACGAGGGCCCGTTCTCCTCGGCCCGTTATCGTGCTGGCCAGGGCAGGCAGGGCCTCTGGCGTGGGGGCGGGGCGGGGGGCTTCAGGAGGCGTTGCGCGGGGGGACTCGGGGATGGAGACGCCGCGTGAGCGCAGGCGGTACAGCGCCTTCTTGGCGAGCTTGGCCAGGGGCTTCACGGCGGAGGAGGACAGCGCCTCGGGCAGCGCGGCCTGTCCGTCCACCACCGCGGCCTCGAGGAGGGCGGCGGCGAGCGGCTCCGGGAGGGCCTCGACGCGGGCGGGCGTGGCGGTGCCCAGGTCCTTCGCGAGGGCCCGCGCGGACTCCACCGCGTCCGCGGGGAGGTCGGGCAGCGAGGCGCCGGCGCGCAGCGCGTCCAGCAGGGTGCGAGGGTCCGAAGCGGAGGATTTCATGCGGGGCCTTCTACTCCGCGCACGACACCCCGGGGCACCACCCGCGCGGGCGCCCCGCCCACCAGGCCACACTCGCGCGCGACTTCAGCGCCGTCGCACCAGCCAGCTCCGGCCCGACTGTCCCACCACCGACAGCTCGGACTGGAGGCGCGCGCCGAACACCTGCGAGGGGTGGACGCCGCGCACCACGAAGGTGTCGTACCAGGCGCCCTGCGTGTCCAGATTCACGTCCTGGGGACGCCACTCGGACGGGAAGGTGGGGGGCACTTCTCCCCGGTAGCGCAGGGGCGAGTGCGGCGTGGAGGCGAAGGTGAAGTTCGGCACGCCGCCGCGCTCGCGCGCCAGCACCGCCGCCGAGTGGATGAACACCGGGAAGCGCACCACGCGCGAGCCCGGGTCGTAGATGAGGCCCATGACGCGGGGATTCCGCGCGGTGGCCGCCACCAAGCCCTCCCACTCCGCCGCCTCGCGGGAGAACGCCCGGAAGCCCCGGCCCAGCGTGAAGGCCAGCACCAGCGCGCACGCCGCGGCGGCCCACTTCAGGGGCACCCGCCACTCCGGAATCGTCGCGGGCGCGGTGGCCACCAGCAGCGCGGCGGCCAGGTGCGCGTAGCGCGTGTTGAGGTAGTAGACGTAGCCGCGGATATCGAACGGCAGCAGGAAGTAGAGCGCGAGCGCCAGCACCCCGAGCCCCAGCAGCCGCGCGCGCGCCACCGGACCTTGGGTGCCCGTTGAGCCCGGACGCACGAGCGCCGCCACCCAGCCCGCGAGCGCCACCACGCCCACCGCGTACATCGCCCACCGGTCCGAGCCGTCGCGCAGCGTGTTGGCGAGCACGTCGAACAGCTCCGCGCGGTTCTGCGCGAAGCTCTTCCACCCCAGGTTCTGCGGAGAGAACGTGGGGCCCCACGCCTTCCACGGCGCGCCGGGCTGGATGTCCGGCGGCTCGCCGAAGCGCAGCACCACCCAGCCGAGGAACAGCGCCACGCCGGCCACCACGCCCAGCAGGGCCGGCACCCGGGGCCGCAGCCGCGCCGCGAGCCCGCGCGCGGCGGAATCCTCCGGCACGGCCGTGGTGAGCAGCAACCACGGCAGCCCGAAGGCGAGGAACCCGAACGCCTGGACATGGAACAGCAGCACCGCGACGAGGCAGCCCGCCAGCGCCCACGACCAGGTGCGCCGTCGGGGCACGTCCTCCAGCGCTCGCACGAAGAAGCCGCAACACAAGAGCGTCAGCGGCAGGGCGGCGCAGTAGTTGATGAAGCCCCAGCCGAAGCTGTCGCCATACGCGAAGGGCAGGGCGAGCAGCGAGGGCCACGTGGGCCGCTTCAGCGAACGCAGCAGGAAGCCCAGGCTCAGCGGCAGGCCCACCACGTACGCGGTGAGGAAGACGCGGTTGGCCAGGTCCAGCGGCAACAGCCAGTTCAGCGCGCTGACCAGGTAGTAGTAGCCCAGGTAGGGCGTCAGCGCGTGCCGCGCCTCGAAGAGCTGGGGGTACAGCGTGCTCGGGTCATCCAGCCGGTGCAGCACGGAGATGAGGTACAGGTGCTGTGGCAGGTCCACCATGGGCAGGTGGCTCGACACCCAGAGGGGCAGCGCTCCCAGCACCAAGGCGGCGAGTTGAATAAAGCGAGCGTTGGGGTTCGTCACGAGAGGTGCCGGACTGTATGCGCCGCTTCCCTGCCCGGCGAGCAACCGACGCGAGGGCTCTGACCCACCGCGTCGGGGTAGACAAAGGTATGGCCGTCGACCTTGGCAGTCGACGGAGGCTGCGCTATAGGCGCCGATGAACGGGAGCCGAGGCCGAGAGTCTCCCGAAGGAGAGCACACATGACACGCAACGCGACGATGGTGGCCGCGGGTCTGCTGGCCAGCGGTCTGCTGCTGCTCGCCCCCCGGGCGGCGAGCGCCTGTGAGGCCCACGCCCAGGCGGCACGGGCGAAGTCCGAGGAGGCCGCGAAGCCCGCTCCCGAGGCGGCTCCCGCCCCCGAGAAGGCGCGGACCACGGGCGGCGAGGTGGACCGTCCGCTGGACGCGCTCGACTCGCTGATGGCCGCCAAGTGTCAGTGTGGCAGCAAGGCGGACTGCACCTGCAAGAAGGGCTCGTGCGAGTGCTCCAAGTGCCAGAAGCCCAAGCGGCAGGTGATGGACGCGCTGCGCGGCCGTCCCGCCGAGCTGAAGCTGGACGAGGCGCGCCGCTACGACGCCTCCGCCGGCATCTTCATCTGATTCAGCGGGGCACCTCGGCGGAGCCCTTCTCCGCCTTGAGGACCAGGAGCGGCGGCAGGGCCACGCGCTCGAAGCGCACCAGTCCCGCCGCGCTGGCCGCCGCGCGCAGCGTCGCTTCGCCCCGGGGGTGAAGTCCCACGCGGCGGTGCAACACACCGGAGGCGGAGCCCGGGGGCGCATACGTGCTCGCCACCCAGCGGCCCCCCGGACGCAGCACCCGCGCCACCTCCAGCATCAGCCGGCCCAGGTCCTCCAGGTAGTGCAGCGAGTCGGCCATCAGCACCGCGCCGAGCGTGCCGTCCTGGAAGGGGAGCGCGGGCGCCTGCGCGCGCAGGAAGTCCACCGTCGCGCCCGCCTCGCGCGCCTGGGCCACGCCTTCCTCCAGCATGGCGGGGGACACGTCCTGGCCCACGACGAGCGGGAAGGCCGGCTCCCGCGCCAGGCGCCGCGCCACCAGGCCCGTGCCACAGCCCAGGTCCAACACCGGCCCCTCGGGGGTGCCCAACAGGCTGCGATAGAGGAGGTACTCGCTGTCCGTGTCGAGCGGGCGGCGCAGGAGCGCGCGCTGGAGCGCGGGGCGGACATAGCGCTCGTAGGAGCGCGCCACCCAGCGACTCTCCAGGCCGCGCTGGAGTCCTCCGGCGGCGGCGTGCTCCAGGAGGAGGTCCGCGACGCCCTCGGCCACCGGATAGCTGGCGCGACACTCCGGGCAGCGAAGGGGCCCGAACATCAGCACCGGCGCGGGCGCCTCCGGACGGAGGGCGCCACGGCGGCAGCGAGGACACCGCAGGAGCTGGACGAGTGCGTGCCGCATGAGGTTTACGCGGCGGTCCTCGGGCGGCGGCTCAGGCCGACGGGCCCGGGTCCGCCAACACGCGACGGTCCTCGGCGACCAGGACGGGCCAGCCTCGGGCCATGGCCTCGCGGAAGAACGACGCCAGCTCCTTGCGGCTGTGGTTCACCGCGCCCTGGAAGGGGTCGATGAGGGCTTCCTCCCCCAGGCTGCGGGTGGCGTTGAGCTCCACCGGCGTCCCGCACCGCTCACAGCGGATGGACACCTGACGCACCAGGGCCACGGGCACCGCGTACCGGGCGCCGCAGTCGCCGCACTTCCACACCAGCGCGCGCTCACCCGCCTCGCGCCGGGCCAGGCTCTCCAGCTCGTCCGCCAACCTCAAGAGCGCGGGCAAGTCCTGGGGAGGCTGGGCGAACACCGCGGAGGGACCGAACCCCGTTTCGGGGGCTCCCAGCTTGGGCGGCTTGTCACCCTGAAGCAGGGACCGCATGCGGTCCTTGGCGCGGACATCGCGGAACTCGGCGCCCGCCAGGGCGCGCTCCACCGCCTCGTGGACCGGCGGCAGGTCCGGCTCGAGGCGCTCATCTACCGGCAGCGACTGGGGGTGGTCCACCAGCCGGTGCGACGGAACTGCGAGAAATCGGAAGGCCACGGATGGCTCCATTGCACCCCGGCCTTTCCGGCGCAAGACGCGAGTTGGCAAATGTCCGCTGCGACGACAGATTCCGCTCTATCTGGACCACTCCAGCATGCGCTGCAACGGCGCCCGAGCGGCCTCCCGCAAGCCCTCCGGCATGGTCAGCTCCGGCGTCCGGTCCTTCATGCACTTCCAGAGCTTCTCCATCGTGTTGAGCCGCATGTACGGGCACTCGTTGCACGCGCAGCCGTTGTCGGGCGGCGCGGGGATGAAGGTCTTCTGGGGCGCGCCCTTCTTCATCTGATGGAGGATTCCCGCCTCCGTCACGATGATGAACTTCTGCTTCGGGCTCTTGATGACGTACTCGAGCAGCGCCTTCGTGGAGCCGATGAAGTCCGCGTGCCGCAGCACCGACTGTTCGCATTCGGGATGGGCCACGACTTCCGCGTCAGGGTGCTCCACCTTGAGTCCCACCAGCTTCTTCTCGCTGAAGATCTCGTGGACGATGCAGCTGCCCGGCCACAGCACCATGTCCCGGCCCGTCTCCTTCATCACGTGGCGCCCCAGGTGCTGGTCCGGGGCGAAGAGGATCTGCCGCTCCTTGGGCACCTGGTTGACGATACGCACCGCGTTGGAGGACGTGCAGATGACGTCGCTCATCGCCTTCACCGCCGCGGAGCTGTTCACGTAGCTCACCACGAAGGCGCCCGGGTGCTTCTCCTTGAAGACCTTGAAGGCCGCCGGAGGGCACCGGTCCGACAGCGAACAGCCCGCCTTCAAATCCGGCAGCAGCACCTGCCGGGTCGGATTCAGGATTTTGGCCGTCTCCGCCATGAAGTGCACACCGCAGAAGACGATGACGTCCGCTTCCGTGCGCTCCGCCGCCTGCGCCAACGCGAGGCTGTCCCCGACGAAGTCCGCGACATCCTGGACTTCGCTCTCCTGGTAGTAGTGCGCAAGAATCACAGCGTTCATGGAACGCTTGAGCTCCTGGATTTCCTGCGCGTAATCCACCTCGGTGCTCATGGCACCTCCTTGCCTGGTCGACACTTAACTCGGTCGCCGGGGCCAGGCCACATCGTCGGAAGTCGGCTGCCGGGCGGACGGACAGCGGGCGCTGGCGTCCCCTGGGTCGACTCTGCCACCGTCCCCCTTCGTGCAAGCGCGATGCATGCCTGCATCACCTGACGGCGCGGAGAGGGTAGACTGCGCGCAATCCTCCGGGTCGGCCCGGAGGGAGGCAGTCGCCTTGCTGTCAAGCTTGGACAAGCCACACATTCGGGGTCGAGAGCACGCGATCGGCTGGTGGAGAGGGGGCGGCACCGGACCTGTGGCCTTGGGCAGGCAGTTGAAGCTGCCCCTTCTCCATTTGAACGCCTTTCCCGTTGAGGAGAGAGCATGAGTGTCCCCACTCAGGACGTCCTGATTGTGCATCCGAACGAGGGCCGGCGCGCCGCGCTGGCCGAGGTCCTGGGAGTCCACCGTGTCGTGGCGGTGGAGTCCCAGGTGGAAGCCACGCGGAGGATGGAATCCACCGCGCCCACCCTCATCATCGCCCCACCGGAGAACGCGCGACGTTTCCTGAGACATGTCGACCGGGCGGCCCCCGAAGCAGTGCGCGTCTTCGTGTGCGCGCAGTCGGACCGTCAAGGACTGGAGGAACTCGTGGAGACGGCCGCCGAAGGGCACGTCTTCAACACGCTGGATGACGGCCTGAGCACGACGGAGCTGGGCCGGCGCATCACCAACATCCTCCAACTGCGCGCCTCCGCGCGGGTGACGCCCAACTCGCGCATGGAAGCGGGCTTCCGGCTCCAGGGCCGGGGCTACACCGCGCGCTGTCTGGACGTCGGCAACTTCGGCGCCGCGTTGCAGGTCCCCATGGATGCGTCGGTAGGGGCCTTCCTCCCCGGCGCCGTGCTGGATGACCTGCACATCGAACGCGAGGGCCGCTGGGTGCTCCAGTCCCGTCGGGCCCTGGTGCGTCACGTCAGCCCGGTGCGCAACGGCGCGGAGCACGCGCTGCGGCTGGGACTGTCCTGGACGGGCGCCCTGGAGGAGACCTCCGCCACGCCCCTCGCCGTGGTGAGGGACCCCGTGAGCGTGCTGGCCGCGCTGCGCAAGGCGGTGCGCCGCGGCTCGGCCCTGTGGGTGCATTACCCCGACACCCCCTCGGTGCAGTTCATCCTGGATTCGCCCCAGGTGGACCTGGTCGATGGCCGCTCGGTGCTGCGCGGCGCCAACGTCGGCGACTGTCCGGTCTCCGGTGGCGACGTGCTGAACCTCTCCTTCGAGGTGAGCGGGCAGAGCTACCTGGGTGTCACCAGCGTCCTGCGCAGCGCGCGGGGCGACGTCACCCTGAGCGTTCCGCGCACGCTGGGCGTGCAGAACCGGCGTGGCCTGCAGCGGTTCCGTCCCGGGCCCGACCACCGCTTCCTCGTGTCCTTCAGCGCGCCCTTCAGCGGCAAGCCGATGACGCGCTCCGTGCTGGACCTGAGCAGCCGCGGCCTGTCCTTCGCGTTCGACGCCTCCTGCGAGGTGCTGCCCGCGGGCTCCCAACTGGACATGTCGCTGCTCCTGCCCGACGGCAGCGAGGTGCCCTGCCGCGCCGAGGTCCGCTCGGTGGATGGGGTCTCCTCCGGCGAGGGCGCGGAGAACCCGCTGCGTCCCTACCGCTGTGGCGTCCGCTTCCTGGAGGTCCCCGCCGCGGTGCGCAGCGCGGTCCACTCCGCCTTCATCTCCGCGCGCAACCAGACGGTGGCGGACGGCGGGCTGTTCGCCTTCCGCGACATCTGGCGGATGATGGAGGCCGCCCACTACGGGTTCCATCCGGACTATCCCTTCGGCGGCGAGGCGAAGTACCTCGACGCGCTGGAGCGCACGCACCATCACCTGTGCGCGTCGGGGGAGCTGGGCAGCTCGCTCGTCTACAACGACGCGGACGGCGTGCAGGGGCACGTCGCGGGCCTGCGCATCCACTCGCGCACGTGGCTGGTGCAGCACCTGGCGGTGCGTCCGGGCTTCCACCGGCAGGACCAGATTGCCCACGAGCTGTCCGCGCTGGCCATCGAGCTGGGCGAGGCCCACGAGGACATCGACTTCATCCGCTTCTCCTGGCGCGAGGACAACCGGTGGCCGAGCCGGCTCGGCACCTGGTTGCTGCGCGTCATGGACAGCCATGGGCTGAGCTGGCTGCGTCACTTCCAGTACATGCGACTGGAGCTGGACGGCACCGAGCCGCCTTCTCCCACGGAAGTGCTGCCCGCGGTGCGCGAGGCCTCGGACGTGGACTGCGCGCGCCTGGAGTTCTTCCTGCGGGAGAAGGGCGAAGTGGTGCGCGTGCTCGCGGAGGACCTGCAGGCGGACCAGATGCGGCTGGAGGCGCTGTCGTCGCGCTACGCGGCCCACGGCCTGCACCGGCTCCGCCGCGTCTTCGTCGTGGACGGGGAGCACGGCCCGCTGGCCATGGCCCTCCAGGAGGAGGGCAGCCCCGGCATCAACCTCATCGAGAAGACCAACTCGTTCTGGTTCGTCGTCCTGGAGCCGGGGCATCCGGGGGAGGGCGCCGCGGTGCGCTCGCTCATCCAGCGCTGCGTGGAGCACGCCCGCGAGCATGGACGCGCCGCGGCGGTGGCGCTCGCGGCCGATGAAGACATGGCGGCGTTGGAGGCGGCGGGCTTCAAGTCCCACGGCCGCTTCTCCGAGTGGTTCTTCCACCGCTCCATGGTGCGCCGGTGGGTGGAGTTGTTCCGCTCCATCTTCGAGCGCGTCCAGCGCACCGGAGGAGAGGCGCGAGCGCGGGGTCGCGCGGCGCGGGTGAAGGCGTGAGCTACATCATGGAGTCGGAGGCGGAGACACGTCGGCTCCTCCTCCAGGAGGAGGTCGATGACGCCCGCGCGTTGCTGCTGGCCACCGGGCTGACGCCGGGGGCGCGGGCGCTGGACGCGGGCTGTGGACCGGGTGGAATCTCTCGGACCATGGCCCGCATCGTCGGCGCCTCGGGCAGCGTCGTGGGCGTGGACATGAGCGAGGTGCGGCTGGCGGAGGCCGTCCAGCGCTGCGCCGGGCTGCCCCAGGCGCGCTTCATGAAAGGCGACATCCGCCGCACGGGGCTGCCCGACGCCTCGTTCGACTACGCCTGGAGCCAGTACGTGCTGGAGTACCTGTCGGACCGGGACGCGGCGCTCGCCGAGCTCATCCGCGTCACCCGGCCGGGAGGCCGCGTCGTCGTCTCCGAAATCGACGGGCAGGGGCTCAACAACTGGCCGCTCCCGGAGGGCTTGGAGGAAGGCGCGCGGTGCTTCGAGCGGGGCCTCGCCTCCCAGGGCTTCGACCTGTTCGTCGGGCGCAAGCTGTTCCATGCGTTCCGTCGCGCCGGCCTGCGCGACGTCCGGGTGCACGTGACGCCGCAATATGTCATCGCCGGCGTGGCGGACGACCGCTTCCTGGCGGACTGGGAGACGCGCTTCGCGGCGCTGGCGCCCGTGGTGACGCCGGCCTTCGGTTCGGAGGTCGCCTATGGTGAGTTCTGCCAGGCGTACCTGCGGATGCTGCGGGATCCGGATACGCTCAAGTATTCGGTGCTGGTCGTCACCGAGGGAGTGCGTGCTTGAGCGAAGGGATAGGGGAAGCCGTGTCAGGCGGGGGGCAGGAGGCGCCCGACAATGCCCCCGAAGTCAGCGTGCGCACGACGTCCACGTTGCTGCTGTACTTCGAGCGCACCTATGGCGTGGAGCGCCTGCAGGCGCTCTGGGCCCGGAATGACATCCCGCTGTCGCTCGAGTACCTGCGCACCCACGCCAACTACATCTCGCTGCGCTTCCTGGAGCGGTTCTCCACGCTGCTGATGAAGGAGTCCGGTGACGCGCACTTCATGCGCAACGCGGGGCTCTTCCTGGCCACGCCGGAGGCGATGGGCTTCGCGTACTACCTGCTGCGGGCGTTCGGCTCGCCGCGCATGTGCTACCTGAAGACCATCGAGCTGGCGCCCAGCTACAACCGCGTGGGCAGCTTCCACGTGGAGCTCCTGGAGCAGAAGCAGCTCGTGCTCACGTACTCCAGCAAGACGCCGGAGACGAACCGGAACATCTGCGAGCTGCGCATGGGGCAGTTCGCCTCCATCCCCACCATCTGGGGACTCTTGCCCGCGGAGGTGCGTGAGTCGGAGTGCCAGGTGCTGGGCGCGCCCGCCTGCCGCTATCACCTGTCGTGGGCGGACCCGATGTCGCAGTGGGGACATCACCTGGGCCTCTTGCTGGGCACGGTGAGCGGGCTCGTGGCGGGAGCGCTGGGCTGGGCGCACCCGCTCTTCGGCGTGGCCTCCCTGGCCGCCGCGGGCTTCTCCATGGGCGGCTGGCTGGACGGCCGGCGCGAGCTGAAGCGCAAGGACGAGGCACTGCGCTCGCAGAACCAGGCCATCATGGGCTCGCTGGTGGAGCTGCAGCAGCGCTACGACGAAATCTTCCGCGCCAACGTGGCCCTCGAGGACCGCGTCGCGGAGCGCACCCAGGCCCTCAAGGAGGCCAACAGCAAGCTGGGGGACGCGCTGGTGCGCCAGCAGGAGTTGGACCGCCTCAAGAGCGAGTTCTTCGACAACGTCAGCCACGAGCTGCGCACGCCGCTCACCCTCATCCTGCTGACGCTGGAGTCGCTGGAGCGCCGGGGCGCCGAGGACATCAACCCGGAGGTGGTCATGCATCATGTGATCACCATGGAGCGCAGCGCCCAGCGCCTGCTGCGCCTCATCAACAACCTGTTGGACCTGGCGCAGCTCGAGTCGGGCAAGGCGCGCCTGCGCTACCAGCCGCTGGAGCTCAACGGCTTCTTGAGCACCGTGCTGCCGCCGTTCCACGCCATGGCGGACAGGCAGGGTGTGTTCCTGCGCCTGGAGGGGCGCGAGGTGACGCCCGTGGAGGTGGACCACGAGCGCATCGACATCGTCTTCCAGAACCTGCTGTCCAACGCGCTGAAGTTCACCCAGACGGGCGGGGTGACGGTGCGCGTGCTCGAGGACGAGAAGGACGTGCTGGTGGACGTGGAGGACACGGGCCAGGGCATCTCCCAGCAGGACACGCAGGTCATCTTCGACCGCTTCGCGCAGGCGGACAACAGCGGCACGCGGCGCTTCGGAGGCACGGGCATCGGCCTGGCGCTGGTGAAGGAGACGCTGGAGCTGCACTCGGGCGGCATCGCCGTGACGAGCGAATTGGGCAAGGGCTCCATCTTCCGGGTGCGGCTGCCCAAGGGCCGCGCGCACATCCGCGAGGATTTGCGCGAGCGCCGCCGCGCGGAGATGCCGGTGCGCCGGGAGCGCCGCATCTCCGGCTCCTTCCCCTCGCTGGACACGGGCGTGCCGGACAACGGCCGCGCCTCCCTGGTGGCGCCGGCCAGGGACCACGCGGGGCCGGGGCCGGATGCGCCCCGCATCCTCGTGGTGGAGGACGACGTGGAGATTCGCGGCTTCATCGCCGGCCTGCTCAAGCAGCACTACCGGGTGATGGAGGCCGTCAACGGCGAGGAGGGCCGGCAGCGCGCCATCGCCGAGCGCCCGGACCTCATCGTCTCCGACGTGATGATGCCCGTGCTGTCCGGCCTCCAGATGCTGGTGGCCCTGCGGGAGCAGACGGCGACGGTGGACATCCCCGTCATCCTGCTCACCGCGCGGCAGGAGGTCTCCGCGAAGGTGGAGGCGCTGGGCACGGGCGCCAACGACTACCTGGGCAAGCCCTTCAGCCCGCGCGAGCTCCTGGCGCGAATCGAGACGCAGCTGCGCCTGCGCGAGGCGGCGGTGCGCTCCGCGGAGAACGAGCGGCTGGCGGCCATCGGCCTGTTGACGTCCGGCTTCGCCCACGAGGTGCGCAACCCGCTCAACGGGCTGATGAACGCGCTGGCGCCGCTGAAGGAAGTGCTCGCGGACAACAGCAACTCGCCGGACGCGGAGATGAGCCGCGCCATGGTGGAGGTGATGGAGGAGTGTGGCCAGCGCATCCGCCACCTCGCCGAGTCGCTCCTGTCCTTCACCCGGACTTCCGACACGCCGATGATGCTGTCGCTGGACTCGCTCCTGGACTCCACGCTTGGCGTGCTGACGTGGAAGGTGCCCTCGGGCGTCGTCGTGGAGCGGGCCTACGAGTGCACCCTGCCCGTGCAGGGAGACCCGGGCTCGCTCAACCAGGTGTGGCTCAACCTGCTGGACAACGCCCTGCGCGCGGTGGGCGAGCACGGCCGCGTCCGCGTCGCCACGGCCTGCCAGGGCGACGAAGCCGTCGTCACCATCAGCGACGACGGCGTGGGCATCCGCTCCGAGGACATGGAGCGGCTCTTCCAGCCTTTCTTCTCCACCCGCGCCGCCGGTGAGGGCACGGGGCTGGGGCTGGCCTTGAGCCGCCGCATCATCCTGCGTCACGGCGGCCGGATTCAGGTCCACAGCACGCCGGGCAAGGGCACCCAGGTGGAGGTGCACCTGCCCCTTCGGCCCCCGGGCCGCTCCTCGTCAGGCAATGGCGCGGACGGGCAGGGGGAGTCGCGCGTGGGCCGGCTCGGCTGAGTCGCGGGCTCCACGACGCGCCTCGACGTGAGCCGGGCGGGCCAGGGGGCTGGGGAATTCTCGGCCGCCTCTGCTGTCCACTTGCGCACGGCTCTGGCGCTGTCTGCTACAGTCAAGTGCTCTTTCCGTCACCCCCGACCACAGAAGCGAAGGAAACCACGGCATGCAAGGAACCGTAGCCGCGGGCGCTGCCCGCCAGGGGCACCCGCGAGGGTTGTATCTCCTGTTCTTCACCGAGATGTGGGAGCGCATGTCGTATTACGGCATGCGAGGCCTGCTCGTCCTCTTCCTCACGAGCAAGGTCAACGGTGGTTTCGGGTGGACCACGGGCGAGGCGCTCAGCCTCTACGGCACGTACACCGGCCTAGTGTACCTGACGCCCATCGTCGGCGGCTTCATCGCGGACAAGTTCATCGGCCAGCGAAAGGCGGTGGTGCTCGGCGGCACGCTGATGATGATCGGCCACCTCGTCCTGGCGCTACCCAACGTGACGATGTTCTACGCGGGCCTGGGCTTCCTGATTGTCGGCAACGGCTTCTTCAAGCCGAACATCTCCACCATGGTGGGTGGGCTGTACGCGCCGGGTGACGGTCGCCGGGATGGTGCCTTCACCATCTTCTACATGGGCATCAACCTGGGCGCGGTGCTGGGCAACTTCATCTGCGGCACCCTGGGTGAGAAGGTGGGCTGGCACTGGGGCTTCGGCTCCGCGGGCGTGGGCATGTTCCTGGGCCTCATCGCCTTCCTGGCCTTCCAGAAGAAGCTGCTGGGCCCGGTGGGCCTGGCGCCGGTGAAGCCGTCGTTGGAGGAGCGCGCCAGCGGCACGGCGGAGAAGAAGGGCTTCAGCCGCGACGAAATCGACCGCATCGTCGTCATCTTCATCATCGCCATCTTCGTCGTCGCGTTCTGGACGGGCTTCGAGCAGGCCGGCGGCCTGATGAACCTCTACACGAACGAGAAGGTCGACCGGAACATGCTGGGCTTCGAGGTGCCCACGACGTGGTTCCAGAACTTCAACTCGGCGTTCATCGTGCTGCTGGCGCCGGTGTTCGCGGGGCTGTGGGGCTGGCTGTCCGCGCGCGGCAAGGACCCGAGCATCCCGGTGAAGATGGGCATGGGGCTCGTCTTCCTGTCCACCGGCTTCCTCTTCATGCTGGGCGCGTCCAACGAGAGCGCGGCGGCGGGCAAGGCGGCGGCGTACTGGGTCATCCTGGCGTACCTGTTCCACACCATGGGCGAGCTGTGCCTGTCGCCGGTGGGCCTCTCCATGGTGACGAAGGTGGCGCCCCAGCGCATCGTCTCCGCGATGATGGGCGTGTGGTTCCTGGCGAACGCGGCGGCCAACAAGCTCTCCGGCGTCATCGGCGCGTACTCGGAGAAGCTGGGCGAGTTCGACGTGTTCCTCTACATCACCATCGGCACCGGCATCTCCGGCGTCATCCTCCTCGTCGTCGCGCCCATCCTGAAGCGGATGATGCACGGCACGGACGAGGTGAAGCCCGCCTCGCCCCAGGGAGAGCAGTCCTCTGGCGGCTCGGTGGCCGCGGCCTGAGTCGGAACGAACAGAGGCGCGCTCCTGTACGGGAAGCGCGCCTCTTCGGATGAAGCACCTGACGCCGGAGCTCCTCCAGGATTCGAGGGCTCCGGCGTTGCTCTTTTCTCAGGCCGACCGGGCGGTGATTCCCGCGGCGTTGCGCTCCTCGGTGGGGAGGGGCGCGGACGTCTGGAAGTAGTCGCGCACCACGTAGCGGCGGGCGACCAGCATCATCCCCACGGCGGCGATGAGCGCCATGCCCGCGTAGAAGAAGAACTGGCCGGAGCCGGAGAAGATGTTGAGCGCCGCGGAGATGGCCACCGCCACGTTGGCCAGCGTGTTCGTCACCAGCCACACGCTCTGGATGGTGCCCTTCATCTCCCGGGGCGCTTGCGTGTACGCGAACTCCAGGCCCGTGGTGGACATCAGGATTTCGCCCAGCGTCAGGACGATGTACGGGAGGATCTGCCAGGAGATGTTCAGCACCGTGCCGCTCTCCATCGCCACCTGGAAGAAGCCGGCGATGATGAACGACACCGCGCCGAAGACGAGCCCCAGCGGCATGCGCCTGAGCGGCGTCAGCTCCCAGCCGGAGCGCTGGAACATCGGGTACACCACCGCCGTCAGCAAGGGGATGAGCAGCATCACCAGCAGCGGGTTGATGAACTGCATCTGGCTGGGCTGGAAGGCGAACCCCAGGATGTTCAGGTCCATGGAGCGCGCTTGCACCACCCAGGTGGACGCCTTCTGGTCGAACAGCATCCAGAAGAAGGGCACGAAGGGCAGCATCAGCCCGCTCACCCGGAACACCGCCTTGACGCCCTCCACCGACTCCGAGGGGTGCGCCGTCTTGGCGCCGTCCAGCCAGTGGCCGCCCTGGCCCCGGTTCTTCAGCGCGCTGCCCACCACCTTGAAGAACGAGTGCGGGTTGGCCCCCGTCGGCGGGACGATGACGTAGTGACGCCGGCCCAACCAGAAGATGATGGTCGCGATGAACATCAACACGCCGGGGATGCCGAACGCGACGGACGGCCCGAAGTTCTTCAGCAGCAGCGGGATGAACAGCGACGCGAAGAACGAGCCGAAGTTGATGGTCCAGTAGAAGATGGCGAAGAGCTTCTTCACCAGGTGGCTGTTGGACTCGTTGAACTGGTCTCCGGCCATGGCCGCGACACACGGCTTGATTCCGCCGCTGCCCACCGCAATCAGCGTCAGGCCCGCGAAGAAGCCCGTGGCGTTGTTCTCGAAGAAGGCCAGGAACGCGTGGCCCACGCAGTACACGATGCTCAGCCAGAGGATGGTGCGGTACTTCCCGAAGAAGCGGTCCGCGAGATAGCCACCGATGAGCGGGAAGAAGTACACCCCCGCCATGAAGGTGTGCATCAGGCTCTTGCCCTGTGCCTCGCGCAGCCCTGAGTCGGGCACCGCGTTCTTCAGCAGGTAGTCGATGAGGAACACCGTGAGGATGTTCCGCATCCCGTAGAAGCTGAAGCGCTCACACGCCTCGTTGCCGATGATGAACGGTATCTGCGGCGGGAACTTGTTGTTCTGCGCGGCGGGACTCTCAGCCATGAGACGGGGTGCTCCCTGGTGGAGAAAGGTGGGGGCTCCAAGATGACAAGGGGCCCAACCCTACCCAACGCGGGGCTCGGACTCCACCGAAGCCCCTCATGACGCAACCTCACGTCCACGTCGGCGGCCTGCTCCTCCACGACAGGAGCGGCTCCCAGACGGCCTCGCGGTCCGCCTGCCTTCACCCGGTGCGGGCTCCCTGCTTGCTCGCCACCACGCAGTCGCACCGGAAATCTCCTGGCTGTCCAACGCCGCGTTCCGGTGACAGTGCGTCTTTATTGATACACCTTAAGCGGTCTGCGCTGGTTTGACAGGAATTGATGGGGGCCTAGAATGAGACACACGGTTGAAACTGATTTCGCGTCTCAGACCCCTCCTGTGAAGGCTTCCTCCAAGGTGGACGGGGGGTTGGGGTGAATGAAGGCACCCCTGCCCCCCGCTCCATGTCCTGGAAGAAGCGGCTGGAGTGGTCAGCCCAGCGCGCCGTGTTTCAGGGGCGTGGAGCCGTCCACGCGCTTTCCGACGCGCGCGCGGCGTGACTTGCCCAGCACGTGCGCCAGGTAGCGGCCGGTGTGGCTGCCCGGGATTTTGGCGACGCTCTCCGGCGTGCCCACGGCGAGCACCTGTCCGCCGCCCGCGCCGCCCTCGGGGCCCATGTCGATGAGCCAGTCCGCGCTCTTGATGACATCCAGGTTGTGCTCGATGACGAGCACGCTGTTGCCTGCCTCCACCAGTCGGTTGAGCACGGAGAGCAGCTTGCGGATGTCCTCGAAGTGCAGGCCGGTGGTGGGCTCGTCCAGGATGTAGAGCGTGCGGCCGGTGGCCACGCGCGCCAGCTCCCGGGCCAGCTTGATTCGCTGGGCCTCGCCGCCGGACAGGGTGGGGGAGGGCTGGCCCAAGCGGATGTAGCCCAGGCCCACGTCACCCAGCGTCTGGAGCACGCGCATGATGTCCTTGTGCGCGGAGAAGTGCTCCATGGCCTCGCGCACGCTCATGTCGAGCGTCTCCGCGATGTTCTTCCCCTTGTAGCGCACGCGCAGCGTCGCCTCATTGAAGCGCTTGCCGGCGCAGACTTCGCAGGGCACGTACACGTCCGCCAGGAAGTGCATCTCCACCAGCTTGACGCCGTCGCCCTCGCACGACTCGCAGCGGCCGCCCTTGACGTTGAAGCTGAAGCGGCCCGGGCCGTAGCCGAACGTGCGCGCCTCCGGCGTCATCGCGAACACCTCGCGGATGGCGTCGAACAGCTTGGTGTACGTGGCGGGGTTGCTGCGCGGGGTGCGGCCGATGGGCCGCTGGTCGATGTCGATGACCTTGTCCAGGTGCTCGAAGCCCAGCACGGCCTTGTGCTTCCCGGGGGACTCGCGGCTGTCGTAGAGGTGCCTGGCCAGGGCGGGGTAGAGAATCTCGTTGATGAGCGTGGACTTGCCCGCGCCCGACACGCCGGTGACGGCGGTGAAGACGCCCAGCGGAATCACCGCGTCCACGTCGCGCAGGTTGTTCTCCTTCGCCCCCTGAATCACCAACTGGTGCTTGGGATTGGGCGCGCGGCGCGCCTCGGGGATTTCAATCTCCAGCCGCCCGGACAGGTAGCCGCCCGTGGTGCTGTTCTCGTCCGCCATCACCTGCTTCGGCGTGCCCTGGGACACCACTTCGCCCCCCAGCTCACCGGCGCCCGGTCCGAAGTCCACCAGCCAGTCCGCCTCCTCCATCGTCTCCTCGTCGTGCTCCACGACGATGACGGAGTTGCCCAAGTCCCGCAGGCGCTTGAGCGTCGTCAACAGCTTGCCGTTGTCGCGCTGGTGCAGGCCGATGGAGGGCTCATCCAGGATGTAGATGACGCCCGTCAGCTCGCTGCCCATCTGCGACGCCAGCCGGATGCGCTGGCTCTCGCCGCCCGACAGCGTGGACGCGGTGCGGTCCAGCATGAGGTAGCCCAGGCCCACGTCCACCAGGAAGGACAGGCGGCTGCGAATCTCCTTCAGGAGCTCCGTGGCGATCTTCCGCTCCTGCGCCGTCAGCCCCAGCTCGCCCAGGAACCCGAGCGCGTCGGAGATGGTCAGCCGGCTCAGCGCGACAATCGAGTGCCCGTGCACCTTCACCGCGCGGCTCTCCGGCCGCAGGCGCTCGCCCTGGCAACTGGGGCAGGGCTTGTTGCTGAAGTACTTCTGCAGCTCGGTGCGCCGGGCCTCGGACGTCGTCGTCTTGAAGTTGCGCATCAGGCGCTCGACCAGGCCCTCCCACTCCATCTTGTACTGGCCGCCCTCGCCCCACTCGACGGTGAAGCTCTTGCCCTTGCCGCCGTACATCAGCGTGTCGCGCTCGCGCTTGGACAGCTTCGCGAAGGGCACGTCCAAATCAATCTTGAACGCCTTGGCCAGGCTCTCCACGAAGTCCGCCGTCCAGCCTTCGCCGCGATTCATGCCGCTGGCCCAGGGCTCGATGGCGCCGTCGCGGACGCTGCGAGACGGGTCCGGGACGATGAGGTCCGGGTCCATCTCCGGCCGCGTGCCCAGGCCGTTGCAGTCCGTGCACATGCCCAGCGGGTTGTTGAAGGAGAACGACGCGGGCGTCAAATCACCGAAGGAGATGCCGCAGGCGGGGCACGCGTTCAACTCGCTCATCACCCGGTCCGACGTGGATGCGCCCGTCTCGTCGGTGATGATGAGGGTGCCCTTGCCCTCGCGCAGCGCCGTCTCCACCGAGTCGGTGAGCCGCGTCTTGATGTCCGCCTTGAGCACCAGCCGGTCGATGACCAGCTCGATGTCGTGCTTGGACTTCTTGTCCAGCTCGACGCGCTCCTCCAGGCTCTTGAGCTTCCCGTCGATGCGGGCGCGGGAGAAGCCGCGCTTCTGCGCCTCGGTGAGCAGATCCTTGTGCTCGCCCTTGCGGTTGGTGACGAGCGGCGCGAGCACCTGCACCTTGCTGCCCGCGGGCATCTTCAGGATTTCGTCGACAATCTGCTGGGCGCTCTGCTTGCCCACCTTGCGCCCGCAGTTGGGGCAGTGCTGCACGCCGATGGAGGCGTAGAGAACGCGCAGGTAGTCGTGCACCTCGGTGACGGTGCCCACCGTCGAGCGCGGGTTGTTGCTGGCCGCCTTCTGCTCAATCGAGATGGTGGGCGACAGGCCCCGGATGGTGTCGTACTTGGGCTTCTCCATCTGCCCGAGGAACTGGCGGGCATAGGCGGAGAGGCTCTCGACATAGCGCCGCTGACCTTCCGCATAGAGCGTGTCGAAGGCGAGCGAACTCTTGCCGGACCCGGAGACTCCCGTGAAGACGACCAGCTTCTTCTTTGGGATATCCAGGGAGACGTTCTTGAGGTTGTGCTCCTTGGCGCCTCTCAGGGAAATGACGTCTGGCTCGGACATGATGGGCGGGCGATCTACCACTGAATAGGTGTTCCGGTAGTGGGAAAACTCGGCAGGGTGGGTAGATGGCCGTCAACGCGCGGCGTTGCTCCCACACTCCCGCCCGGGCCGGGCCCCTGGCGGCCGACCTGGAGCCACTGGAGGACGGGCCGGGAATCCGATAGAGGGGGCGCTCTCCATGACACCCCGCTGGGTCCTCCCCGTGCGCTACCGCGGCGCGCCGCTGCTCGTCTTCTCGAGCGTGCTGTTCGCGGTGATGGCGCTGTGCACCCGCCTGCTCTCCGGCCGTCTGTCGCCAGGGCAGGTGGCGTCCGGCCGCTTCCTCATCGGCCTGCTCTTCCTCGCGGCCTACTACCCGGTGCTCGGGCGCAGGCCGCGCTTCGGTCGCCTGCCCTTGTGGGTGCTCCGGGGCGTCTTCGGCGGCGCGGCCGTCTATCTGTACTTCGTCGCCATCGACCGGATGACGGTGGGCCCCGCGGTGCTGCTCAACGCGTGCTGGCCCATCTACGCGGCCATCATTGGATGGGCCTTCTTGAAGGAGCGGGTGACGGGGGCGCTGCTGGTGGGGCTGGTGCTCACCACGGCAGGCGCGGGGCTCGTCATGTGGAGCACCATGGACGGCGCCGTGTCGCTGTCGCTGGGGCTGGGCGCGTGGGCGGGCATGGGCTCGGCCGTGCTGGGCGGCGCGGCCGTCGTCGTGGTGCGCGCGCTTCGCCACGAGACGGACGCGGCCACCGTCTTCCTCTCCTTCTGTCTCTTCGGCCTGCTCTTCAGCCTGCCCTTCGCGCTGCACGACTGGAGGCCGCTCGGCTGGGATGTCGCGCTTCCACTGCTGGGCGTGGGTTTGACCTCCGTGGTGGCGCAGATGACCTTCACGTATGCCTTCGGCTACGTCACCGCGGTAGCGGGCGGGGTCGCCACGCAGCTCACGCCTGTCTTCTCCTGGGTGCTGGGCGCGGTGTTGTTGGGCGAGGCCGTCTCGCCGATGGCCGTGACGGGTGCCCTGGTGTGCATGGTGGGTGTGCTCTGGGGCACGGGAATGCTGGAGCGCTGGCGCTCGACGCCGGCCCGCACCGCGCCGTGAGCCGCGGGCAGGGCACCGGTTTCTCCTGATGGCTACCCGCCGTTCCTGAAAGAAGTTCAGTCCCACCCGCGCACGAGGAAATGTCGTTCCCACCCCGGGGAACTCCGTTTCCCAGGCAGGCCCAAGGCTTGCCACGTTGGCCGGTGGACTTCGGCGCACCTCCACGATTGGGCACTCGGGTTGCAGAGCGCCCCCTCCGCCGGAATCGCGCGGTACGAGATCGCGCGGGTCCGGGCTCGGGGAAGTGTTGGGGAGGCTGGTATGCGACGTGTGTTCTGGGTGGCGTGGGTGGCGGCGGCGTTGGTCCTGGGGATGGGCTGTGAGCGTCCGTCGTCGCAGCGCGCGAAGAGCGCCTTCCTGGTGCGTCCCGAGACCATCGACTTCGGCGCCGCGGCGCTGGGGCGGACGAAGAGCTTCAAGCTGAAGCTGACCAACGGTGGCCGCGCGGCGTACCGCGTGGAAGGCGCCCTCTCCAGCATCCCCAATGTGTCGGTGCCGCCGTTCGAACCCTTCACCCTGGGCGCGGGCGCTGAGCGCGAAATCGAGGTGCACTTCAAGCCCGACGTGGAGGGCTCGGTGCAGGGCTCGCTGGAGCTCATCACCGACGCGGACTCGCGGGGCGAGGTGCCGGTGTCCGGGCGGGGCGTGAAGGCCTTCCTGGAGGTGCCCGACACGGAGCTGGACTTCGGCAACGTGTCCATGGGCTTCGTGGAGATGCGGCAGGTGACGGTGCGCAACACGTCGGACGTGGACACGCCGCTGGGGGTGTCCGTCCAGGGCGTGGACGCGGACCAGTTCACCGCGGAGCGCGGCGAGCCGGAGATGCTGGCCCCGGGTGAGCAGCGCGTGCTGTCGGTGGCCTTCGCGCCCCGGCGGCTGGGCTCGGCGACGGCGGAGCTGCGCGTTGTCGTGTGCGAGGGGTGTGAGCCGGCCGTGGTGCCGCTCAAGGGCACGGGCGTGGCCTCCAAGCTGGAGGTGACGCCGCTGCGGCTGGACTTCGGGCGCGTGGCGCTGGGGGCCAGCGCGGAGCAGTCCATCACCGTGCGCAACCAGGGCACGGAGCCGCTGCGCTGGTCCGGCGTCGAGCTGCAGGCGAACCCCGGTGGCGTCTACCGCGTGGTGAGCGAGCCGGTGCTGAGCGGCGGCATGCTGGCGCCGAGCGCCAGCGTGGAGATTCGCGTGGCCTTCACGCCCGTCGTCCTGGGGCGCGCGGGCGAGGGCCGGGTGGAGGTGGGCGTGCGGGAGCAGGGCTCCACCGCGCCGGGCCCCAAGGTGTCGCTGACGGGCGAGGGCGGCACGTCGTGCGTGGCGGTGCTGCCGCGCAAGGTGGACTTCGGCGTGGTGGCGGAAGGCATGACGGCGACGCGCTCGGTGGAGGTCGTCAACCGCTGCCGTGACAGCGTGCTCGTCAACAACCTGCGGTTGGACACGGCGCAGGGCGGCTACTTCACCCTGGCGCAGGCGCCGGCCAGCGTGACGGTGCCCTCCGGCCAGTCGGCCTTCGTGGGCGTGACGTTCAGCCCTCGCGTGGGCTCGGTGGGCGTCAGTGAAGGCCAGCTCGCCGTCACGGTGCGCGCGGGCAGCATGACGTCCACGGAGGCGGTGTCGCTCAAGGGCGAGGGGCGCGCCTTCCAGCCGTGCCAGTACGCGCTGCCGCCGCAGCTTCGCTTCGGCAAGGTGCCGGTGGGCGCGGAGGTGTCGCTCGGCGTGTCGCTGCGCAACACCGGCACGGAGGCGTGCTACCTGGCGTCCATGCAGTTGGTGGCGGGCTCGGACCCGTCCTTCCTGGCGACGGCGGTGCCCAACGGGGTGCTCCTGCCGAACCAGAAGGCCACGCTCGTCGTGCGCTTCAAGCCGGAGGCGGAGGGCGCCTTCGAGGGGCTCGCGGAGGCGTGGGTGAACCACCCGTCGCTCGGCCACCCGCTGGTGACGCTGGTGGGTGAGGGCGTGAAGGGCTGCTTCGCGGTGCAGCCCACCACGGTGGACTTCGGCATCACCAAGCTGTCGTGTGGCCCGCGCACGCGGGAGTTCCTGGCCATCAACGAGTGCATCGGTCCCGTGAAGGTCGCGGGCATGGAGCTGGAGCAGACGGGCAGCGAGTTCGAGGTGTCGTCGGCCAGTCCCTTCCCGGCGACGATTGCCGCGGGCGCCCGGGTGAAGCTGACGGCGCGCTACACGCCGGTGGACGACGGGGATGACGCGGCGGCCGTGCGCTTCCGGCTGGAGGACGGCGGCGAGTACACGGCGGGCCTGGTGGGCCGGGGCGTGACGAAGGCGGAGCAGACGGACCGCTTCTTCCAGGAGTCGAAGGCGAAGGTCGACGTGCTCTTCGTGGTGGATAACTCCGGCTCGATGATGGAGGAGCAGCAGAGCCTGGGGCAGAACTTCGCGGCCTTCCTGAGCGCGGCGAGCGCGGCGGCGGTGGACTACCGCATCGGCGTCACCACGACGGGCCTGGACTCGTCTCCGGGGGGCTGGTCCGAGTGCCCGGGTGGCGCGCAGGGTGGAGAGAACGGGCGCCTGTTCCCGGTGGATGGCTCGCGGGCCCGCATCATCACCCCGGACACGCCGGACGCGGCGGGGGTCTTCGCGGCCAACACGCAGGTGGGCGTGTGTCACTGGAACGAGCAGGGCCTGGACGCGGCGCACCGCGCCCTGTCGGACCCGCTGCTCTACAACCAGGACGACGGTCGCACCCCGCTGCCCAACGACGGCAACGGTGGCTTCCTGCGCGAGGAGGCGAAGCTGGCCATCATCTTCCTCTCGGACGAGGAGGACTTCAGCTCGCAGCCGGTGTCCTTCTACGAGACGTACTTCCTGGCGCTGAAGGGCAACGACAAGTCCAAGCTCAGCGTCAACGCGATTGTCGGCCCCATGGACCTGGCCACCTGCCCGACGTCGAGCAGCTCCGGCAGCCGCTACATCCAACTGGCGAGCGCGACGGGCGGCGTGGTGGAGAGCATCTGCACGCCGAACTGGGCCTCGTCGCTGGAGAAGCTCTCCAACAGCGCCTTCGGTCCCAACCGCAACTTCCCGCTGTCGGAGATGCCCGCCGACTCGACGCGCATCGTCGTCGAGGTGGATGGCGTGCAGGTGACGTCCGGCTGGCACTACGACGCTCGCACCAACACCGTCATCTTCGACCGTGACGCGGCGCCCGCGCCGGGCTCGCTGGTGGAGGTGACGTACCCGCTGGGCTGCAACTAACGATTGCTCGCGAGTCGGTGACGGCGCCGCGCTTCACCTCCGGGTGGGGCGCGGCGTTTCCGCGTCAGGGGCTTCGCTACGCGTTGCACCGTCTCTCGAACTGGTCGACGCAGAGGAAGGTGTGCAGGAGGCTGGCGGCGAAGATGACCGGCGCGATGCAACACCAGCAGAAGGGGATGGCGTTGCAGCACAGCATGGAGAAGACGAACGAAGACCAGGCCCAGGCAAGACAGGCGTAGAGGGCAACGCACCAGCCCGGGTCCGCCCGAGCTCCCAGGGTCGGTGGCTCTTCGTCGGAGGACTGTCCATTCTGGAGCGACTCGAGAGCGGCCGGCTGCCGCCCCGTGCCGGTCGACTGGAACCCCCGCAGACCGCGCTCCATGACTCCGCGCAGATGCCCGACGACCTGGGTCAGGTCTCCCTCCGATGCCGACTTGATGGCGGCGTCGAGCGTCGACAACGAGAGCTCCGCCATGCTCGCACTGAGTCCTGGTTCATCGTTGAGCAGGTGAAGCCGGACGTCGGCCCGCGCGTCCTCGAGCTTCTTCGCACCGCCGCGCTCCTTGAAGGCCGTGCGAACGCGCTCCAGGTGCGTGCTCCGCCAGCCTTCGTCGTCGAGCACATGGTTGATGCGGTCGATGACTGTCTGGGCCTGCTCCCGCGCGCGGTGGTTGGACCGGACCGCGGCGTCATGATGCATCCGGGCCACCTCGGCTCCAAAGCCCAGCACCTGGGCCCGGTCTGCCCGATTCAAGTGCTCCAGGGCCCGCCCCGCCTCGGCGATGACCTCCTGGCCCTGCTCGATGACTTCCTTCATGCCGACTGACGCGAGCAGGTCGGCGACCCGCCTCTCGTCTCTGTGCGTGGAGTCGGAATCAGCGCATGAACATCCCATGGTCGTCCTGGCCTTTCCTGGCGCCGTAGACGTGGCTGCCATGCTTGATTCGAGTCCCGCCGCCTCGGACGTGACTTCCTTCGTCCGGCGGAGCAGCCCCGCAGTGGCCAGGATGCCGCATCGAGGGGGCTGACATGCGCACCCATCGCCAGGCAGTGCTGCTGGCCAGCGTCCAATGCGAACCGCGTGGCGCCGCTCGGTCCGCCGGCCCGGATGTCGACGGCGACGTGCTCCACGGGGCAGGCCGGCTCGCCATTGAATCGGGCACCCGCCTGGTTCGCTTCGCTGAGGTACGAGCCGGCGTCGACGTGCGAGTGATAGACGATGAGCGTGGGGAATCGGCGCCCAGGCCCTCCGGGGGCGCGGAGATGTCGCGCGCGTCCAAGTTGTAGGCCGTGCGCGCCGTGCGGATGAACCGCGCCGGATTCTCGGCGTGCAGGCGATCCTGGATGTTCTAGCAGGCCGTCACCTAGTCCGCGATGGCCTGTCCGCTCGGCCCCCAGACGATTCCGCAACATTCGCTCGGATACCCCCGCCGCGCATGCGCGTAGCTCTCCTCCAGCGTGCCGGCTGATAGGGTGGGGTGCTGACGGTGGGGGCATGGGCGATGAGGGCGCGGAACCGATCCACCACATGGTGCGGCTCCCCGGCCAGATTCAAACCGGCGACCCAGGGGCAGATGCCGGTTGCTTTACGGGTAAAGGTCTCGCCGGCCCATCTTCGAATGCGCCGGGACTGATGACCATTGAGCTTGTCCGGCATGTCTTTATATCCTGCG
>Ga0126314_10000254_pt1 | contig 26946 bp, 25 predicted proteins | sample Plot105B_FD_92535 | JGI IMG/M metagenome (GOLD analysis project Ga0126314, IMG submission 92535) | Serpentine soil microbial communities from UC McLaughlin Reserve, CA, USA - Plot105B | ecosystem: Environmental > Terrestrial > Soil > Grasslands | place: USA: UC McLaughlin Reserve, Lake County... | reverse complement strand
GTCAGCTCCGCCGGCGTACCGGAGGCGACGATCCGGCCCTTCGCGAGCACCGCGACGCGGTCGGCGAGCTGCTCGGCCTCGTCGAGGTAGTGCGTCGTCAGCAGGATCGTCTTGCCGAGCCCGCGCAGCCCGCGGATCGTCTCCCAGGCCTGCCGGCGTGCGCGTGGGTCGAAGCCGGTCGTGGGCTCGTCGAGGAAGATCAGCTCCGGATCGCCGATCAGGGCGAGCCCGAGATCGAGGCGGCGGCGTTGGCCGCCCGAGAGACGCCGCACCCGCTCGTCGCGCTTCTCCTGTAGGCCGACGAGCTCGACCACCTCGTCCACCGGCCGCGGCTTGCGGTAGTAGCCGGCGAACAGCCGCAGCATCTCGGCGACCGTGAGCGTCTCGTACATCGCGGAGGACTGGAGCACGACCCCAATGCGCTCGCGCCAGTCGCCGCGCGCCGTCGCGGGGTCGGCACCCAGCACCTCGACCTCGCCGCCGTCACGCTTGCGGTAGCCCTCCAGGATCTCGACGGTCGTGGTCTTGCCCGCGCCGTTCGGGCCGAGGAGGCCGAAGACCTCGCCGTGGCGCACCTCGAACTCGATGGCGCGCACGGCTTCCACCGCGCCGTAGGACTTGCGCAGGCCACGGACGGCGATCGCGTTCACGGCAGCTCGATCGTGATCATCGCGCCGGGCGGGAACGCGGGCTCCTGGCGCCCGGCGAGGGCTGCCGCGATGCGCGAGCAGTCGGGTTGATGCCCGACGACGACGACGGTTTCCCCGCGGCCCTCCGCGGCGGCGAGCACATCGTCGGAGGTTGCTCCCGGCGCGAGCCGCTCGTCCGGCTCCGGTTCCAGCGGCGTCGGCCGCGCCAGCTCCTCTGCGGTCTCGCGGGCCCGCAGCAGCGGGCTCGACAGGATCGCGTCGGGGTGAAAGCCGCTGCGGGCGAGCCGCTGCCCGAGGGCGCGAGCGGCTTCGCGGCCCTGCTGGGTGAGGGGCCGCAGCTCGTCCGGTTCTCCCGAGGCAGCTTCGGCGTGGCGCACGATGACCAGCTGCACGGCGCGGAGCATAGTCTCCGCTCGTGCGCACGTTCCGCTACGTCGTCGCAGACGTCTTCACCGAGACACCGCTCGCCGGGAACCAGCTGGCGGTCTTTACGGACGCACGCGGACTCGAGGACGACGAGATGCAACGGCTCGCCCGCGAGATGAACTTCAGCGAGACAGTGTTCGTGCTGCCGGCGGCGGCTGACGGGCATGCGCGGATGCGGATCTTCACCCCGACCGCCGAGTTGCCGTTCGCGGGCCACCCGACGCTTGGCACGGCGTTCGTGCTCGCCGGGCCGTTGCAGGTGCCCGAGATCCGGCTCGAGACGAAGGCCGGCATCGTCCCCGTTGCGTTGGAGCGCGAGCAGAACCGGATCGCGTTCGGCCGCATGCAGCAGCCGCTCCCGAGCTGGCAGCCGTATGCCGACGAGGCGAGGCTGCTGGCCGCCTTCGGCGTCGAGCGCGCCGAGCTGCCGGTCGAGCTGTACGACAACGGCATGGGCCACGTGTACGTGGTGCTCGCCTCGGAGGACGACGTCGCGGCGCTTCGCCCCGATGTCTCCACCTTTGCGAATGCTCCCGCGACGCTCGGCTTCAACTTCTCGGCGGGCTCCGGCACGCGCTGGAAAACCCGGATGTTCGCGCCGGGCGGCGGCTTCGGCGAGGATCCGGCGACCGGCTCGGCGGCCGGGCCCCTCGCGGTACACCTCGCACGGCACGGACGGATCGGCTTCGGCGAGGAGATCGAGATCTCCCAGGGCGCGGAGGTCGGGCGGCCCTCGACGCTGTACGCGCGAGCCGACGGCTCGGCCGAGCAGCTCGAGCGAGTCGAGGTAGGCGGAAGTGCCGTCCTCGTCGCGCGCGGCGAGTTCAGGCTGCCCTAGTAACAGTCTGTTACTTGGGCAGAGAGCGGCGCAACCCGCTGCATCCGCGTTACCACGCCCCAAGTAACAGACTGTTACTTGGGATCAGGCGGTGAGGGACACCGCTTCGATCTCTGGGAGCTCCGGCGTCAGCGCTCGCCAGAAGACGCCGCCGTTCGTCGAGAGATAGAGGCGGTTGCGGGCGGCGTAGACGACGTAGTCCGGGTCGTCGTCCGAGATCGCGACGGCGCGACCCGCCGGGAGACCGCCGCCGGACTCGCGCCACGTCTGGCCGGCGTCGTTCGAGACGGCGAGCGGCGGCCGGCGGTCGACTACGGCGATGACGGTCGAGGCGGAGGCAGCCGTCGCGAGCACGAGCGGCAGCGAGACGGCGACCGGCTCGGGCTCGACGGTCGCGTCCGAGGCGCCGAGCACCTCCTCCTCGTCCAGGTCGACCTCGAACACGCCGTCGACGGTGCGAACGAGCGCCCTCACCGCACCCGCCCTCCGAGGAGGTCGGCTACGAGCGCCGTTGCGCGGCGGGCCGCGGCGACGGGCACGTGGCCGCTCGACCGAGAGTCGAGGTAGGCCGCGACGAAGGCGTCGCCCGCGCCGGTCGGATCGAGCGCACCCTCCACGGGCCGCGCGCCCACGCGCTCGAGCCTTCGGTCCGCAAAGACGAGCGATCCCTCCGAGCCGAGCGTCACCACGATCTCCGGCACGCCGAGTGACCGCAGGGCGTCGGCATCCGGCTCGCCGACGAGCGCCAGCGCCTCCTCCTCCGCGAGCTTCAACACCGAGACATGCCGCAGCAACGCACGGTCGTAGTCCCCGTCAAGCTTCAGCGGCCCGGTCGTGCCCGGCCGGACGAGCCCCTGCCCGTCGAGCGACACGCGCCGGTTTCGCGCGAGCTCGCCGAGCGTCTCCGCGGGGAAATCCGAGCGAGCGAGTGCGCCGACATGCACCCAGTCCGCCCGCTCGAGGCCTCGCAGGTCGGCCGGCGACCACCGCGGGCCGACCTCCTCCACGACCATGTGCCGCCGGTCGCCGTCGTAGTGGAAGGAGAACGCCGCCGTCGACTCTCCGGCCCGCCAGAGCACCGGGACGCCGAGCCGGACGAGCGGAGGAACGAGCAGCCGGCGGTCGGCCTCCGCGCACTTCGCAGCCACGAGGGCAGGCCGTCCGAGAACGCGCAGCGCCCGGGCCGCGTGAAAGGGCGCGCCGCCGACTCTCGGCGACTCACCGTCAACGAGGTCGCGCGAGAGGTTCCCGACGACTGCGAGCGGCCGCACGCAGCGAATCTATCCGCGCCGCGAGCAGCGTCAGGCCGAAGGCGACGGCGAAGCTCGGCAGGGACGCCGTCAAGGCGGCGTGGCCCGGCCCCAGGTGCTCGACCAGCTCCGTCCACGACGACGGCCCGACCGGGGAGAGCCACTGGTAGAGGGCGAAGCCGGTGATCCACGCCGCGAGGCGCTCCCAGCGCACGGCCGGCGCCTCGAAGACGTCACGCTCGTCGTAGTGCGCCCCGCGGGCGAGCCAGTCGGCGAGCAGAACCCCGAGAAGCGGCACGAAGACCGATCCGAGCAGGAACAGGAAGGTCAGATAGTTGCCGAGATCGATCGCGATCGCGCCGGCCGTCGCCGTCGCCGCCACGAGCACGATCAGGAGGCGCTGCGATGCACGCGGCAGCAGGTTCTGGAGCGAGACGGCGGTCGAATACACGTCGGCGAACGCCTCGTCGCTCTCGTCGACGGTCAGCATCAGCAGCGCGACGACGGCGAGCACGCTCCCGCTCGCGACCGCGGTCGGAATCCCGGCCGGGTCGCTGAGCCCGCGCTCGAGCACGAGCACCGCGCCGAGCGCGAACGCCCAGAGCGTCGGCAACAGGTAACCGATCCCCGCCCCGAGGAACGCGCTGCGGCGGTCGCGCGCGAAACGGGTGTAGTCGGCGGCGAGCGGCGTCCACGAGATGACGCTCGCGATCACGAGGTCGATGCCCTGGCCGAGCGAAAGGCCGCCCGTCCCGTCCGTCCGCCAGAGCGCGTGCAGGTCGGCTTTGTCGAGCGTCCACCAGGTCAGATACGCGATCGAGGCGACGACGGCCCAGATCGCGAACTTGCGCACGTAACGGCGGACGAAGCCGACGGGGCCGAGCAGGCCGAGGCCGAGCGAGACGGCGCCGAAGACGAGCGCCCAGAGCCAGCGCGCGCCGAAGCCGAAGACCCGCTCGGAGAGCGCTGCGGCCGCGGTCGAGATGATGATCAGCTCGAAGGTCGACCAGCCGAGGTTCTGCGCCACGTTCAGCACGGTCGGCGCGTACGAGCCGCGCCGCCCGAGGGGCGCGCGCAGCAGCACCATTCCGGGCACGCGGGCATCCGCGCCGATCGCGGCGGCGAGGCCGAGCAGCAGGTTCCCGGCGAGCGCGCCGATCAGGATTGCGAGCAGCGCCTGCTGGAACGACAGCATCGGCACGAGCCCGGCCGCCGCGACGATCACGAGCAGGCTGACGGACAGGTTTCCCCACAGCAGCGTCAGGTCGAGCAGCCCGAGCATCCGCAGGCGCTCCGGAACGGGCGTGATGCCCCACGTCGGCGTCCGCTCGTCCATGTCCTCCCTTCGCTGGTGCTAGCCAGATCAGGTTCGACGGGTGTGATCTCAGCCGCGTGCCGCGGCACCCCGGTGTCGGCACTGTAGCCGGGCGTTCAAGCTGCGGCGCGGTGGGAAGAAGCTGCGCGTGGACGAGCTGCACGAGCAGCTGCGTGCGATCACCCGCCTCTTCCGACGGCGGCTCGACGCGGCGGCCACCGGACCGGGCGCGGAGCTCGTCGACCTGAGCGTCGTCGAGAGCACCGTCGCGAAGGCCGTCGAGGACCTGGAGCGCGCGGCACAGGAGCTCGCGGTGGCAGAGTCCCGCGGCTGAATGGTCCTCGGGTCGGACACCCGCGCGGAGTTCGGAAGCCTGTGGTCGCTCTACGAATGGGTGATGATCGTGACGACGGCGATCGTCTTCGGCACGGTCCTCTTCGCGGCGTGGCGCTACCGCAGCCGCCGCGGCCATGCCCCGTCCGCGAAGAGCGAGGCGAACGTGGCGGAGCTCGTCTACACGCTGATCCTCGTCGTCGTCGTCGCGGTGCTCGTGACGCGCACGTTCACGACCGAGAACCGCGTCGACGCGATCGCTTCGAACGTGAAGCAGCACGTCGAGGTGACGGCGTTCAAGTGGGGCTGGCGCTTCACGTACCCGGGCAGCGGCGTGAGCGTCGTCGGCGACGACCAGCGCCGGCCGACGCTGCACCTGCCCGTCGACGAGCCGATCGTCTTTGTGGAGCACTCGCGGGACGTCGTGCACTCCTTCTGGGTACCGGCTTTGCGCTTCAAGCGCGACGCGTGGCCGGACGACGAGACGGAGTTCGAGCTCACGGTCGATCGCGCCGGCGTCTACGCCGGCCGCTGCGGCGAGTTCTGCGGCCTGCACCACGCCGACATGAACTTCACCGTCGTCGCCGAGAGCCGGGAGCGCTTCGAGCGCTGGCTGCGGGCGCAATGACGACCGTCGCCGTCGAGCGCCCCCGCCCGGCCGGGCTGATCGCCTGGCTCGCGAGCACCGACCACAAGCGGATCGGGCTGCTGCAGATCGCCGCCTCGATCGGTTTCTTCGTCACGAGTGGCGTCGCGGCGCTGCTGATGCGGAGCGAGCTCGCGGAACCGGGGATGCAGGTCGTTTCGCGCCAGAGCTACAACGAGCTCTTCACGCTGCACGGCTCGGGGATGATCTACCTGACGATCACCCCGCTCGCGATCGCCGTCGGGATCTACCTCGTGCCGCTCCAGGTCGGCGCCGCGGAGATCGCGTGGCCGAGGCTGATGCTGCTCGGGCTATGGCTGTTCGTCGCCGGCGGCGTGATCATGTACCTCGGGCTCGCGGTCGAGCACGGCGCCGCGAAGACCGGCTGGTTCGCGACGTACCCGCTTTCGAGCTCCGCGCACTCGACCGGCAAGGGCGAGGACATGTGGATCTGCGGCGTCTTCCTCGCCGTGCTGGGGAACACGATCCAGAGCGCGGGGCTGCTGGCGACGATCGTCCGCAAGCGCGCGCCCGGGATGACGATGGCGCGGCTCTCGCCCTTCACGTGGTCGATGCTCGCCACGGTCCTGATGGCGATCACCTCGTTCCCGGTGCTGCTCGGGACGATGGCAGCGCTCGAGTGGGATCGGCTCCACGGCGGAGTCTTCGACCGTAGCTACGGGCCGGTCGCGTACCAGCTGCTGTTCTGGTTCTACGGCCATCCCGTCGTGTACGTGATGTTCTTCCCCTTCGTCGGGATGGTGGCGGAGGCGGTCTCGGCGTTCTCGGCGCGGCGCTTCTTCGGCTACAAGGGCTTCACGCTCTCGATCCTGCTCTTCGCGGCGCTCTCGATGTCCGTCTGGGCGCACCACATGTTCTCGACCGGGCGCGTGAACAACGAGTACTTCTCGCTCACCTCGACGATGCTGATCGTCCCCGCCGGCCTCGAGTACTTCGCGATCATCGGGACCATGATCGGCGGCGCGATCGTCTTCTCGACCGCGATGCTGTTCTCGATCGGGTTCCTGCTGCTGTTTCTGATCGGGGGGTTGACCGGGATCATCGTCGCCTCGCCGCCGCTCGATTACCACCTCACCGACTCGTACTTCTACATCTCGCACTTCCACTACACGCTCTTCGGCGGCAGTCTGTTCGGCTTCTTCGCGGGCGTCTTCTACTGGTTCCCGAAGGTGACCGGGACGTTGTTGCGCGAGTCGCTCGGGCGGCTCCAGTTCGTGCTCTTCGTCGTCGGCGCGAACCTGACGTTCTTCCCGATGCTGATCCTCGGCTTCGAGGGCATGCCGCGCCGCGTCGCCACCTATCCCACGCGGTTCACGACGCTGAACGCGATCGAGACCGCAGGCGCCTTCGTGATCGCGCTCGGCGTGCTCGTCTTCCTCGTCAACGTCTGGTGGTCGCTGCGGCGCCGGGTCCCCGCTGGCAAGAACCCGTTCGGCGGCCCGACGCTCGAGTGGTGGACGACCTCGCCTCCCCCGCGGCTGAACTACGACTCGCTGCCGCCGATTCGCTCCTACGCACCGCTGTTCGACCTGACGGAAACGACCGCACCGGCAGAGCCGGGGCCGCCTGGGCGGCGTAGCAGGCGAGCGCCCGAGGACAAGCCGTGATGCACCGGCGCTGGATGCCGCTGCTCGTGTGGGCGGCGATGCTCGCCGCGCTGACGGCGATCCAGTTCGTCTTCTCGACGAACCCGTACTACTGGGCGACGCTCGGCGGCACGGCAGTCGCGACGGCGGCGTTCGCGGTCTACTACCTCTGGCGGCCTCCGCTGCGGGAGGCGGAGTACGTCCCGGACTCGAGCTATGCGACCGTCGCGGTCGCGCTGGGGGCGGCCGTCGCGGTCGCCGGCGTCCCCTTCGGGCCATGGCTCTACCTGCCGGGGCTCGCGCTGCTCGTCGTCGGGGTCGGCGGCGTCGTCAACGAGCTGCGCGTGGAGCGGAGCCGCCGGTGAGGCGGCTCGCGCTGCTCGCCCTCGTGCTCGCGCTGCCTGCGACCGCGGCTGCGGAGCCGAACGGGCGCCAGCTCTTCGTCGACGGCTGCGCCTCGTGCCACGGCTTCGACGCCCGCGGCGTGCCCGGCGTTGGCCCTGACCTGCACGGCGCCGGGGCGGCTGCGGCCGATTTCTATCTCAGCACCGGTCGGATGCCACTCGACGTCGCGACCGGCGAGCAGCCGCTGCGGGGCAGGCCTGCGTACCCGCCGGACGAGATTCGCGCGCTCGTGCGCTACGTCGGGTCACTCGGCGGTCCGAAGATCCCGCAGGTCCAGCCGAAGCGAGGCGATCTCTCGGAGGGCCAGCACGCGTTCGCGAGCTACTGCGCGGGCTGCCACCAGATCCTCGGCCAGGGCGGCGTCGTCACCGGTGCCGTCCCGCCCGCCCTGACGGAGACGAGCCCGACGCAGCTCGCGGAGGCGGTCCGCGTCGGGCCGTACCTGATGCCGGCCTTCGACGAGCGCCAGATCGACCGGCGCACGCTCGACTCGATCGCGCTCTACGTGCAGGAGGTCGTCCAGGATCCGCCCGACCGCGGCGGGTGGCCGATCGGCCACATCGGGCCGATCCCGGAGGGGATGGTCGCCTGGCTCCTCGCCGGCGGCGTGCTGCTGCTCGTGGCGCGCGTGATCGGGGAGCGGATGCAGCGGTGATCCGCGGCGCTCCGAAGCTGCTGCCCCGCCATCGTGCGCCACGTCGGGCGGAGCTCGCGGTCTTCTGGGCCCTGTTGCTCGCGGCCGCGGCGGCGGCCGGGTTCATCGCCGTCTACGCCCTCGGTGCAGACACGCAATGGCTCGGCCTGCTGCTCGGGTCGGCCTTCGCGCTGCTCGCGTTCGGCGCCGTCGTGACGGCAAAGGCGCTCGTCCCGCCGGAGCAGAAGGAGGAGCAGCGGCATTCGCTGGACCACGACCGGGACGACCTCGACATCGCGGTCTACGTTCAGGAAGCCGACGAGGGCATCACGCGCTCGCGCCTGCTGAAGAGCGCCGCCGGAGTCGCGGGGCTGACGGTCGCGGGCGCGCTGCTCGTCCCGATCGCCTCGTGCGGGCCGTTCCTCGACGTCGCGCAACTGCGCCGGATGGCCTGGAGCCGCGGGCGCCGGCTCGTCGACGACGCGGACCGGCCGCTACGCGCTGAGGACATAGCGGTCGGCGCGATGGTCCCTGCGTTCGCCGAGGGCGTCGACCGCAAGCGCCTCGACGCGTCGCTGATCGTCGTCCGCCTGGACGAGGACGACCTCCACCTGCCGGACAAGCGCAGCGGCTGGGCGCCGAGCGGCATCCTCGCCTTCTCGAAGATCTGCACGCACGCCGGCTGCGCCGTCTCGATGTTCCGCTACCCGCTCTTCTCGCCGAAGGTGCCGAAGCCCGCGCTCGTCTGCCCGTGCCACTACTCGACCTTCGACCCGGCGCGAGGCGGAGAGGTGATCTTCGGGCCGGCAGGACGGCCGCTGCCGCAGCTGCCGGTCGCGATCGACGAGCGCGGCGAGTTGCGCGCTGGCGGACGCATGTCCGGCCCCGTCGGCCCTTCGTGGTGGGGGGTGCAGGAGGGGTGATCTACCGGCTCGCCCGCTTCATCGACACGCGCACCGGACAGGCGCCGCTCGTGAAGAAGCTGCTCCGCTACGTCTTTCCGGACCACTGGTCGTTCCTGCTCGGTGAGATCGCGCTCTACTGCTTCGTCGTCCTCGTCGGCACGGGCATCTACCTGACCTTCTTCTTCGATCCGAGCATGCAGCACGTGATCTACAACGGGCCGTACACGCCGCTGCGAGGCCAGCAGGTCTCGGAGGCCTATCGCTCGGTGCTCGACATCTCCTTCCGCTACAAGGCCGGGCTCCTGATCCGCCAGACCCACCACTGGGCGGCGGACGTGTTCCTCGTCGCGATCACGCTGCACATGCTGCGCGTCTTCTTCACCGGCGCCTTCCGCAAGCCCCGGGAGATCACGTACTACGCGGGGGTCCTGATGCTTGCGCTGGCGATGTTCGAAGGCTTCGCCGGTTATTCGCTCGGCGACGACTTGCTATCCGGCATGGGACTCGTGATCGCCTACTCGGTCGTGCTCTCGATCCCGTTCGTCGGCGGGAACCTCGCGCTCTTGATCTGGCACGGCCCCTTCCCGGGCACGACCGAGTTCTTCTCCCGGCTGTACATCGCGCACGTGCTGCTCGTGCCCGTCGCGATCGGCGCGCTGCTCGGTATTCATCTGATCACGATCGCGGTCACGCACCACTCCCAGTTCCGCGGGCCGCGCGCGCGAGAGGACAACGTCGTCGGGGTGCCGATGTGGCCCGGCTACCTCTTCCGCACGCTCGGGCTCGCGCTCTCCGTCACGGCCGTACTGTTCCTGCTCGGCGGGCTCGTGCAGATCAACCCGGTCTGGGAGTGGGGGCCGTTCCACCCGGAGCTCTCGACGAACGGAGCCCAGCCCGACTGGTACCTCGGCTGGCTGATCGGGGCGCTCCGGCTGATGCCAGGGTGGGAGCCGCACATCGGTCACTACACGTTGATCCCGAACGCGTTCTGGGGCGGAGCATTCTTCCCGCTGCTCGTCTTCGGCTTCCTGCTCGCTTGGCCGTTGCTCGAGCGGCGCTTCACCCGCGACCACGGATACCACCACCTGCTCGACCGCCCGCGCGACGCGCCGTGGCGGACGGCCATCGGCGTCGGCTTCTTCACATGGGTCGGGATGATCTTCTTCGCCGGCTCGTCCGACCGCGTCTTCGTCGAGATGCACATCGACTACGAGTCGCAGATCCACGTCTACCAGGTGCTCGTGTTCGTGGTGCCGTTCGTCGCCGGCTGGCTCGCCAAGCGGGTGTGCGAGCAGCTGCGGCGCTCCGACGCGCATCCGCTGCGCGGCGCGGGCGGGGGACTCGTGCGGCGGACGCCGACGGGTGGCTTCGAGGCCGTCAGCGGCTCGACGACGACGCGAACACCTGAGCCGACCGGGCGAAGGTGACGAGCGCGAGGCCGCCGACGAGGTTGCCGACGATCGAGATGCCGAGGTTCGCGAACAGCTCGTCCCAGCCGACGTCGGCGCCGAAGCGGACCGCGTAGAACAGCGCGATCACGCCGACGACCGCGTGGTTGAAGCTGCCGAGCACGAGCAGCGAGCCCACCAGCCACGCCATCAGGATCCGCACGCCGAGCGACTCCGCTGCGCCCTCGACGAACCACGTCATCACTGTCATCAAGGCGCCGGCCACGATCGCGCTCAGGAACGCCGTCGATGGCGAGAAGTCCGCGACGTGCTTCGCGAGGTGCAGGATCGAGTGCTTGGCGCCGTGGCGTAGGACGCCCTCGCTCGTCAGCACGATCGTCAATGCGAAGCCGCCGACGATGTTGAAGACCAGCGAGACGAGCCAGAGCTCGCCGAGTTTCAGGAACGACCGACCCGCGCGGGAGAGGCCGGTGATCGGCACGAGGAAGTTCTCCGTGAAGAGCTCGGAGCGGCCGACGACGATGAAGACGAAGGCGACGCCGAAGGTGATCGCGCCGGCGAGATGCGCGAGGCCGGCGCCGCCGCGTGGCTCGACGGCCGCTGCCGTGAGGCCGTAGGCGGCGACGCCGAAGGCGATGTCGAAGCCGCCGACGAGGGCGGTCGCCGCGAACTCGAGCACCGGTCGCGAGAGACGGCGTTCACCTCCTCGCGCGTACGCTCGAAGATCTGCTCGGGCTGCGGCGCAGCCACGCGCTACAGGTTCGGCAGGATCTGCTCGGCGTAGAAGCGGAAGAACGAGTCCTGGTCGCGGCCGACCTGGTGCACGTAGACGTGGTCGAAGCCCGCCTGCTCGAACGCGCGGATCTTCTCGAGGTGCGGCTCGGGGTCGGGCCCGCAGATGACCGTCTCCGCGACCTCGTCCGGCGAGACGAGCTCCGCCGCGGCTTCGTAGTGCTGTGGGGTGGCGAGCTCTTGGCTGAGCGGGCCCTCCAGGCCGGCGTTCGGCCAGATCTCGTGTGCGGTCCGCTTCGCCTTCTCCTCGTCCTCCGCGTAGCAGACGGTGATCTGGCCGTAACGCGGCTTGCCGCTCCCGCCGGCGGAGTCGAACTGCTGCACGGTCTCCTCGTCCGCGGAGACGGTGATCAAGGCGTCGCCGAGCCGTCCCGCGAGCTCCGCCGCCTGCGGCTGCGCGGCCGCGACCGCGACCGCCGGCGGCTCGTCGGGGAGCGTGTAGATGCGCGCCTGCTCCACGGTGTAGTGCTTGCCGTAGTGCGATTGGTACCCGCCCTGCCAGAGCAGGCGCAGGACCTCGATCGCCTCCTCGAGCATCTCCAGCCGGGCCTGCGGCCCGGGCCAGCGCGCGCCGGTGACGTGCTCGTTCAGCTCCTCGCCCGTCCCGACGCCGAGGAAGAAGCGGCCCTCGAGCATCGACTGGGCGGTCGCTGCAGCCTGCGCGATGATCGCCGGATGGATGCGGATCGTCGGGCACGTCACGCCCGTGCCGAGCCGCAGCCGCTCCGTCGCCTGCGCGATGCCGCCGATCACGCTCCAGACGAAGGGGCTCTGGCCCTGCGCGTCGATCCACGGGTGGTAGTGGTCGGAGATCAGCGCGAAGGTGAAGCCGGCCTCCTCGGCCGCCCGTGCGTGCCGCACGAGGTCGTTCGGACCGTGTTCCTCCGAGGACAGCGCGTAGCCAAGCTCGACCGCCATGCGGACTCGGGTACCGCCTGCGCGGCCGGGTAAACGCTACGAGGTCTTCACCGGCGCCGTCAGCGCCGCGACGGCGCCGAGGCCGACGAAGACGGAGCCCGACGCGTAACGCTGGATCGCAGGGAAGCGGCGGCTGCGCCGGAGCCGGTCGCCGAGCGTGCCCGCAACAAGCGCCCAGGCCCCGTCGCTGAGGAAGCCGAGCGTCGCGAAGAGCAGCCCGAGCAGGAGGATCTGCGGCCAGGCCGCGCCTCGGTCCGGCTCGACGAATTGCGGCAGGAAGGCCAGGAAGAAGAGCGCCGTCTTCGGGTTCAAGACGTTGACGACGATGCCCTGGCGGTAGAGGCGGCCGAGGTCTCTGCCCCGGCCCGGCTTCTGCTCCCGCTCGCGCTCCAGCCCGGCGAGGCGGCGCAGGCCGATGACGATCAGGTACGCGGCGCCGAGGTACTTGACGACGTCGAAGGCGAACGCCGAGGACGCGAGCAGGGCGGACAGGCCGACGGTCGCCGCTGCGATGTGCAGGAGCGTGCCGGTGGTGATCCCGGCCACCGAGGCGATCCCGGCGCGGCGGCCGTGGGAGACGCTGTGCGTGACGATGTAGAGCACCGAGGGCCCCGGCACGACGAGCAGCAGCAGCGCGGCGCCGACGAACAGGGCGAGCCGGGACGGATCGGGCACGGCCGCGACGATACCGTGCGGTGATGGCTGGAACGATCGTCGCGATGGGCGGCCTCTCGTGGGACGAGGTGGAGCGTCGCCGGCTCGAGGATTACTTCCTCGGCCTCACGGGACGCGACCGACCGCGGGTCCTGTTCGTGCCGACCGCCGTTGCCGACGACGCCGAGCAGACGCTGCACATGCACACGTACCTCTCCGACCGCGCTCAGCTCTCCCACGTGCCGTTCTTCCCGTGGCCGCCGGAGAACCTCGGCGAGCTCGCGCTCGAGCAGGACGTGATCTACGTCTCGGGCGGTAACACGGCGAACGCACTCGCCATCTGGCGCCTGCACGGCTTCGACCGCATCCTGCGTGAGGCGTGGGAGGCGGGAGTCGTGCTCACCGGCTGGAGCGCCGGGATGATCTGCTGGTTCGAAGCCGCGGTGACGGACTCGTTCGGACCGCAGCTCGAGGGTATGCGCGACGGGCTCGGCTTCCTGCGCGGGAGCGCGTGCCCGCATTACGACGGCGAGCCCGAGCGGCGGGCCGCCTACCGGCGCCTGGTCTCCGAGGGGTTCCCACCCGGTGTGGCGGCCGACGATTGCGTCGCCCTCCGCTTCGACGGCCCCGAGCTCGCGGAGGTCGTCACGGCTCGTGACGGCTCCCGTGCCTTCCGCGTGACCGCAGCCGGCGAGGAGCCGATTCAGCCGCGCTTCCTCGGGTAGAAGGCGCCCGTGAGCAGCCGCGTCGCCGAGGTCCAGGTCCTGCTCGAGGGGGTCGCGCTGCCGGCCACGAAAGACGAGCTGTTGCACCACGCGCGGCACGAACGCGCCGACGGCGCGTCGCTCGCCCTGCTCGAGGCGCTGCCGGAGCGCGAGTACGGCTCGATCGACGAGGTCGGCGAGACACTGCAGCCCGTGCAGCCGACGTCGCCTCGGACGCAGCCGGACGTGCCCAGGCCCGAGAGCGACCTTCCGCCGGGCGGTGACGCTTACACGGACGCGTCGGCGGAGCCCGGCCGCGTCCGCGACCGCCCCGCAGGCTGACCCGACGACCGCGCGCGCTGCGGCTCGACCGTGTACTTCGGGTCGCGCGCCGACTGGAAGCCGGCCTTGAAGACCGAGAACCGCACGGCGACCTCGCCGGCCAGGACGAGCGCGCCCCCGACCGCGGCCGCCAGGCGGCTTCCCCGGCCGGGCCCGGCGATCAGCGCGGCGCCGCCGAGCGTGCAGCCGACGGCCACCTTCTTGTATTTGCCCGCCTCCGCCTTCGAGTAGGGCTCACCGAGCATCCCCAGCCGCCTCTCCATCGCCTTGAAGACCACGTTCTCGACGAGCACTCCGCCGACGGCGAGTCGGCGAGCCGGTGCGGCCTCGGCGACCGGCACCGCGATCGCCGCCGCCGCGCCCGCACTCGCCACCGCGCTCGCTCCGAACAGGAACGGCAGCTCCTGCCGCGCTTCGTGCCAGACCGGGATCGCAGTGTCGGAGATCAGCGTCGCGGTGTAGACGGCCAACGGCGCACCCGAGAAAGCGGAGGCGGTTCGAGCGAGGTCGGCGACTCGCGGCAGGCGGCCGATCGTGTTGAGGAACGCCGAGACGGAGCTCGCGGCGCTCGAGTAGGCGAGGATCCAGCTGCCCACGCTCATCGGCGAGGTGACCTTGAAGACGCGCAGCATGTTCAGGAACCGCTCCGGCCGGCCGAGGTCGGCGATCAGCAGCGGCGGGCTGACGGCATCGGCCGCGGAGGCGATCTGGATGCTCCGCTGGGCCAGCAGCTCGTGCCCCAAGACCCGCGCCGCGAGGCTCAGCACCGACGAGGCGCCGCCCAGGCCGCCCGTGAAGAAGTACCACGGGATCTCCTTCTTCCAGACCGGCTCCTTGATCACCGGCCGGCCGTAGTACGACCGCATCTCGCCGCCGACGTCGGTGACGCTCACCGCGAGCCTCCGAGGAAGCCGGCGACTACCCCGGCGACGACCGCGCCCGTGGCGATCGCGGCGGTCCGCCACATCTGCGGGAGCTGCGCCGTCGTCACGACGGGGTCGGGCGGTAACCCGTAGACCTCGGGCTCGTCGAGCAGCAGGAAGAAGGCGCCGAAGCCCCCGACGCCGTCGGCGGGGTCGTTGCCGTAGAGGCACGCGCCGTTCCAGTTCTCACCCTGCAGCTTCTCGAGCCGCCTGCCGGCGCGCTCGCGGAGCTCGTCGAGCGGCCCGAATTGGATCGAGTCCGTCGGGCACGCCTTCGCGCAGGCAGGCTCGTGCCCGCCCTTGAGCCGGTCGTAACAGAGCGTGCACTTCCAGACGCGCCCGTCCTCCTTCTTGCCGAGCTGGAGGCCGAGGATCTCCGCGGGCGGATCGCCCGAGTGGCGCGGGATGTGCCGCTTGTCCAGCACGCCGAACGGGCAGGCGGGGACGCAGTAGCCGCAGCCGTTGCAAATGTCCTCCTGGACGACGACGGTGCCGTACTCGGTGCGGAAGAGGGATCCCGTCGGGCACACGTCGAGGCACGCCGCGTGCGTGCAGTGCTTGCAGACGTCCGAGCTCATCAGCCAGCGCAGCGCGTCGACCGGCTCCTCCCCTTCGACCGGCGCGTGCAGCGGCTCGTTCTGCTCAACGAAGGCGACGTGCCGCCAGGAGTTCGCGCCGAGGGTCGAGGTGTTGTCGTACGACTCGCCCGTCCAGACGAGCCCGTCCTCGGGTACGAGGTTCCACTCCTTACAGGCGACCTCGCAGGCCTTGCAGCCGATGCAGATCGAAGTGTCGGTGAAGAAGCCCATTCGCTCCTTCGCCTCGTCCCCGTACGTGTCGGGCCAGGCGGCGGGCGTGCCGGTGGGCTGCGCGAGCTCGCTCACGTCGTGCTCGTCCCGGGTTCGGGCTCCGGCCGCGCCGGCTGCGAGTGCGCGGCGTGCGCGCGCTCGCGGATGCCGGCGACGAAGTCGAGCAGCGCCCTCCCGCGCGGTCGCCGGCCGGGCTTGATCCCCACCGAGAACGCCTTCACCTCCTGGATGTGGACGTTCGGGTCGAGCGCGACCGACGTCAGGTCGTTCGCGCTGCCGCCGGTTGTCAGGCCGCGCGTGCCCCAGTGGTACGGCAGGCCGATCTGGTGCGTCCTCCGCCCCTGCACCTCGATCGGCGGGATACGGTCGGTCACGAGCACGCGCGCCTCGATCGCGCTGCGGGCGCTGTAGATCGTCGCCCAGCCGCCGTGCACGAGGCCGGCCTCGGCCGCGAGCTCCGGGCTCACCTCGCAGAACATCGCCGGCTGCAGTTCCGCGAGGTACGGGACGAAGCGCGACATCCCGCCGGCGGTGTGGTGCTCGGTCAGTCGGTAGGTCGTCGCGACGTACGGGTAGAGCTCGGCGCCGGGCTCGCTCCCGACCGGGTTGTACGGGTTCTCCGGGCGCTCGTACCGCTGGCGGCGCGGGTTCGCGCGCTGTCCGTAGAGCTGGTTGTCGAAGGGCGACTCGTGCGGTTCGTAGTGCGTCGGCAGCGGCCCGTCCTCGAGCCCCTGCGGGACGAACAACCAGCTCCGCCCGTCGGCTTGCATGATGAACGGGTGGTCGCCGGCGATCGCCTCCTCGGCCTTCGCGTCGTCCGGAGGCACGTAGCTCGGCGGCTTGTCCTCCTCGAAGTCCGGCACGTCGAGGCCGGTCCACTTGCGCTCGTCGGCATCCCACCAGACGAACTGCTTCCGCTCCGACCACGGCTTTCCGTCCGGATCGGCCGAGGCCCGGTTGTAGAGGATGCGGCGGTTGGCGGGCCACGCCCACGCCCATTCGGGCGCGACGTAGGTCTGCTCCCAGTGGGGCTTCTTCCGCGCCGCCTGGTTGATTCCGTCCTTGTAGACCCCGCAGTAGATCCAGCAGCCACAGAGGGTCGAGCCGTCGGCTTTCAGCTTCGGATAGGCGTCGATGTACTGTCCGTTCTCGACCTCCCAGCCGCTGATCTCGGCGAGGACCGCCTCGGCGTCCGGCTCCTGGATCTGCGAATGCGTCGGGTACTCCCAGCGCAGCGCCTTCAGCAGCTCGTCGCGCGTTGCCTCCGAGTCCGCAAGCTTCTGCTTCAGCATTCGCCCGAGGTGGAAGTAGAACCAGAGCTCCGAGCGGCAGTCGCCTTTCGGTTCCGCCGCCTGCCAGTGCCACTGCAGCAGGCGCTGCGTGTTCGTGAACGAGCCGTCCTTCTCGGTGTGCGTCGCGGCCGGCATGAAGAAGATCTCCGTCGGGATCTCCTCCGGCCTGAGCTCGCCCGACTCGACCTCGGGGCTGTCGTACCAGAACGCCGCGGACTCGATCTCGACCACGTCGCGGACGACGAGCCAGTCGAGCTTGGCGAGCGCGAGCCGGTGCAGCTTCGAGTGCGAGTTCCCGACGGCCGGGTTCTCGCCCGCGATGATGTAGCCCTTCACCTTGCCGTCGAGCATGTCGAGCGTCGTCTGGTAGACGGAGTTGTCGTCGTCGATGCGCGGCAGCCGCTCGAACAACCAGTCGTTGTCGACCGTCGCGTTCGCGCCGAAGTACGCCTTCATCAGGCTGACCCAGTAGGCGTCGAAGTGGCCCCACCAGCCCGTCGGCGAGGTGTTCGCCTCGATGTAGCCGGCGTGGTCGCCGTAGAACTCCGTGTGCGGCATCGGCAGGTACCCGGGGAGGATGTTGAAGAGCGTCGGGATGTCGGTCGACCCCTGGATCGATGCGTGCCCGCGGAGCGCGACGATCCCGCCGCCCGGGCGGCCGATGTTCCCGAGCAGCTGCTGGATGATCGCGGCGGTGCGGATGTACTGGACTCCCACCGTGTGCTGCGTCCAGCCGACCGCGTAGCAGAAGGCGCCGGTCTTCTCGGGACCCGAGTTCTCCGTTAGCGCCTTCGCGACGTGCAGGAAGTCCTCGACGCTGCAACCGCAAGTGTCGGCAACGAGCTCGGGCGTGTAGCGCCGGTAGTGCTTCTTCAGCAGCTGGAAGACGCAATGTGGATGCTGGAGCTCCGGATCCTCCTCCGGCGGCTCGCCGTGCTTGAGGCCGCCGCCGTGGCCGCCGTGGCCCGACTGCTCGCCGCGCGTCTTCGTCTCGCGCTGCCCGGCCGCGCCGTGGACCTCCATTCCCGCGTACTGCCAGGACGTCTGGTCATACTCGCCCTCCTCGACGTCCCAGCCGGAGAAGAGGCCGTCGAGGTCTTCGGTGTCGACGAACTGCTCGTCGATGATCACCGGCGCGTTCGTGTAGTGCTTGACGTACTCCTCGAAGTGGAGCTCGTGCTCGAGGATGTAGTTGACGATCCCGCCGAGGAAGGCGATGTCACTGCCGGCGCGGATGCCGACCCATTTGGTCGCCATCGCGCTCGTGCGGGTGAAGCGCGGATCGACGTGGATCACGTGCGCCCCGCGCTCCCTGGCCTCCATCGCCCACTGAAACCCGACCGGGTGGTTCTCGGCCATGTTCGAGCCCATGACCACGATGCAGTCGGAGTTCTGGAGATCCTGCTGGAAGTCCGTCGCACCGCCTCGTCCGAACGAGGTCCCCAGACTGGGCACCGTGGAGCTGTGTCATATGCGCGCCTGGTTCTCGACCTGGACGATGCCGAGCGCGACGCACAGCTTCTTGATCAGGTAGTTCTCCTCGTTGTCGAGCGTCGCACCGCCGAGGTTGCCGATCGCCAGCGTGCGGTTCGCGGGCGCGCCGGAGTCGGTCCTCTCTTGCCAGCTCGCTGCCCGCGTCTCGATCATCCGCTCGACGATCATCTCCATCGCCCGGTCGAGCGAGAGCTCCTCCCAGCGCGTGCCGTACGGCCGCCGGTACTTGACCTTGTACTCGCGCAGCGGGCTCTGGACGTAGCTCTTCGAGGCCTGGCCCTTCGGGCAAAGGCGGCCGCGCGAGATCGGGCTCGCGGGATCGCCCTCGATGTGGCTGACCTCGCCGTTCTCGACGTAGACGAGCTGGCCACAGCCAACCGCGCAGTAGGGGCAGATCGATTGGACGACGTGATCGGCGCGCTCGGTCCGCGGTCGCAGGTTCTGCGAGCGCTCGGACTGGGCGGCGCGGCCGAGGCCGAGCGGGTCTCCCTCCCGGAGCTGCCGCACGACCGGCCAGCGCGCAATCGCCTCGCCGAGCTTCATCCGCCTCCCTCGTTGCCGAGGGCGGAGAGTTTAAACGCTTCGCAATGCGATGCAGCGAGGCGGTCGTCGTCCTGCAGCTCGTCAAGCAACTGGCCTGGAAACGTCCTTGCGCCGCGAGGAAGTCGCCTTTGGCGCGCTCTTCTATTTTCTGGCGGCAAGCGCTGCGCCGGCGACCGCCGCTGCGCCGGCAGCGGCGGCTGCGGCGCGCACGGCCCTGCGGCGTGCGCCCGCGGAGGGCGGCGGCGCGGCGGCACGCTCGGGGTACGGCTCGGTCGGACCGGCCGGCCCGTGCTCGCGTGCCAACGCCAGCACCTGCGCGAGGTGCAGCGCCCGCCGGCCCGTCCCCGCCTGCTCGATCTGGCTGCGACAGGAGAAGCCGTCGCCGACGATCACCGCCTCGCGTGACGCCTCTCGCACCTTCGGCAGCAGCACACGCTCGCCGCAAGCGATCGAGACGTCGTAGTGGCTCTGCTCGTAGCCCCAGCCGCCGGCCATCCCGCAGCAGCCGGAGTCGAGCTCCTCGACCTCCAGACCCATTCGCTCGAGCAGCTTCCGGTCCGGGCCGGTCCCACCGGTCGCCCGTTGGTGGCAGTGCCCGTGGAGCAGGGCCTTGCGGTGAAGGCGAGGCGGCTCCCACGTCTCCGCCTGCTCCGTCAGGAACTGCGCGAAGTGGAAGGTCTGCTTCGCGAGCCGCTTCGCGTCCTGGTGCATCGGCCAGAGCTTCAGCAGCTCGTCCTTGAAGACGGCGACGCAGCTCGGCTCGACTCCGACGACCGGCGTGCCCGCGCGGATCTCCTCGCGCAGCGTCGAGAGCACCTTGCGCAGGTACGCCTCGGCGAGGTCGAGCATCCCGTAGTCGTAGAGCGGCCGCCCGCAGCAGAGGTGGCCCTGCGGCACGACCACGTGGAAGCCCGCCTCCTCGAGCGCCTCGACCGCCGCGATCCCCACCTCGGGCTCGAGGTAGTTCGTGAACGTGTCGGCCCAGAGGAGCACCCGCTTCCCGCCGCCGTTCCGGAGCGGACGCCGGCCGAACCACTCCTTGAGCGTCACGCGTGCGAACTCCGGTACGCGGCGCGCAGGGTGGATCCCCGCGGCGAGCTTGAAGAGCGGTGTCCTCGTCGCGAGGTTCGCGAGGCCCGGCAGCTTCGACGCCGCGCGCGCGGCCTGGTCGATCAGCCCGAACGTGTACGCCGGGCGCGGCCGGAGCCGTCCCTGGTAGCGGTGTGAGAGGTACTCCGCCTTCAGCGTCGGCAGGTCGACGCCGACCGGGCAGTCGTTCGTGCAGCCCTTGCAGGAGAGGCAGAGGTCGAGCGCCTCGTCCACCTCCTCCGAGCGCCATAGCTCCAGCTCCTCGCCGTTCAGCATCTCCCAGAGGATGTGGGCGCGGCCGCGGGTCGTGTGCTTCTCCTCGCGGGTGACCATGAAGCTCGGGCACATGACACCGCCTTCGGTTCGACGGCACTTGCCGACGCCGACACAACGCGTCGTCGCGTGGGCGAACGATCCCCTGTCCTCCAGGAACGCGAAATGCGACTTCACCGGCGGCGGGTTGAACGTCTCCGCGCCGAGGCGGATGTTGGAGTCGAGCGGGTAGGGATCGACGACCTTGCCGGGATTCATCTTCCAGCCCGGGTCGAAGATCGACTTGAACTCACGGAACGCCTCGATCAGCTCGTGGCCGAACATCTTCGGCAGCAACTCGCCGCGCGACTGGCCGTCGCCGTGCTCGCCCGAGATCGAGCCTCCGTAGGAGACGACCAGGTCGGCCGCCTCCTCGACGAAGGCGCGGTACTTCGCGAGGCCCGGCTTGCTGGAGAGGTCGAAGTTCCAGCGCGCATGCACGCAGCCGTTGCCGTAGTGGCCGTAGAGCGCACTCTCGTACCCGTGCTTCGCCGAGAGCTTCTGCAGGTCGCGCAGGTAATCGCCGATGCGGTCGGGCGGAACGGCGGAGTCCTCCCAGCCCTCGTAGGTGTCCTCCTTGCCCGGGAGGAACGCCGTCGCGCCGAGCCCGGCCTCCCGCACCTTCCAGACGTGCTCCTCCTGCTCGGGACGGTCGTAGAGCTTCATCCCGCGCAGACCGTCGCGGCCGACCTTCAGCTCGTCCATCACTGCGCGCGCCCTCTCGTCGGCCTCCTCCCTCGTCTCGCCGCCCAGCTCGATCAGCAGCCAGCCGTGGCCCTCGGGAAGCGCGGAGAGGTCGTGGACGTGCAGGCCGAGCTGCGTCATGTCCTCGACGAGCGTCTCGTCGATTCCCTCGAGGCCGAGCGGCTTGTGCTCGAGGATCTGGGGCACATGGTCGCCGGCGGTGAAGGCGTCCTCGTAGCCGAGCACGAGCAGCGCTCGCGCCGGCGGGCTGTAGACGAGGTGCACGGTCGCCTCGAGATACGTGACGCAGGTGCTCTCGCTGCCTGCCAGCGCGCGCGCGACGTTGAAGCCGTTCTCGGGCAGGAGGTCGTCGAGGTTGTAGCCCGAGACACGGCGCGGGATCTTCGGGTAGCGGGCGCGGATCAGGTCGGCGTAGCGGTCGCGCAGCTCGATCAGGCGGCGGTCGATCTCGGCATCGCCGGAGGTTCCTTCGCGGGCGCGCAGCCGGCGGCCGTCGTAGAGCAGTACCTCGAGCTCGTGGACGTTGTCCGAGGTGCGCGGGCCGGGGCCGTAGAACTGCGCCATGATCGAGCGCACGCCGCAGGAGTTGCTCGCGATCATCCCGCCGAGCGTGCAGTACTCGTGGGTCGACGGATCGGGGCCGAAGGTGAGCTGGTGCTCCGTCTCCGCCTGGTCGCGCAGGTGGTCGAGGATCAGGCCGGGCTCGACGCGCGCGAGCCGCCGGTCGGCGTCGAGCTCGAGCACGCGGTTGAGGTACTTGGAGAAGTCGATCACGACCGCGACGTTGGTGGTCTGTCCCGCGAGGCCGGTGCCGCCCCCGCGCGAGAGGAGCGGCGCGTCGTACTCGCGGCAGAGCCGCACCGCGTGCACGACGTCGTCATTCGAGCGCGGGATGACGACGCCGATCGGCAGCTGCCGGTAGTTCGCCCCCGTCGCCGAGTAGAGGGCGCGGTCACCGGCCGAGAAGCGCACCTCGCCCTCGATTGCCTCGGCGAGGTCGTGCTCGAGCGCCCGGACGTCGACCTCGTCGCGTCCGGCGGGTGGCGTATGAAAGCGCGGGTCGTGGGACGGAACCTCGATCGTGCCGCTCACGCCGCGAACCTCGCCGCGTCCGCCCGCTTCAGCTCCAGGCCGTTGCCGGGGCGTGAGCGGTCGGGCCGCAGCGCGCCGCCCTCTGGCTCGAGCACGCCGTCGAAGAGCAGCGGCTCGAGCCGGACGTGGTCGTGGAAGTACTCCAGGTGGCGGAACCTCGGCACCGCGCAGCACGCGGCGACGCTTGCCATCGGGGCGCAGTGCGCGGAGAGGTCGAGCTGGAATGCGGCCGCGAGCGCGCCCGCGCGCAGGAAGCCCGTAATCCCGCCACAGCGCGTCACATCCGCCTGGAGGCAATCGACGCAGCCGTTGGCGACGAGGTTGCGGAAGTCCTCGGGCACGTATGCGTACTCGCCCGCGGCGATCTCGAGCCCGGCCGGCGCGCGGTCGCGGAGCAGGCGCAGGCCCTCGAAGTCTGCCGAGCTGACCGGCTCCTCGTACCAGCTCACGCCCCAGTCGCGGGCGAGGCGCTCCGCCCACGCAAGCGCCTGCTTCCGCCCGAGCGCGCCGTTCGAGTCGACGTAGAGCTGGCTCTCGTTGCCGACCGCCTGCCGCGCCGCGTCGAGCCGCTCAGGGTCCCGCTCGGGCTCGCACGAGACTTTCATCTTGACGCGCGAGATGCCGTCGGCGACCCAGCTGCCGAGTTGCTCCCGGAGCCGGTCGAGCGAATAGGAGGTGAAGCCGCCGCTGCCGTAGACCGGTGCCTCGTCGCGCGCGCGGCCGAGCAGGTCGACGAGCGGGAGCTCGAGCAGCCGCGCCTTCAAATCCCAAAGCGCCTGGTCGACCGCCGACAGCGCGCAGAAGCCGATCCCGGGCCGGCCTGCGTTCCGCAAGGCGACGGCCATCGCTTCCCACGCCTCCGTCGTCGCGAAGGCGTCGCGACCTCGAACCACCTCGGCCAGCTTCTCCTCGACGAGCGCGCCGGCCGCCGCCGGGGCGTAGGTGTAGCCGAGGCCGGTTGCACCGCCGGCGCCGAGCTCGACGACCACCGCGGTGGTCGAATCCCATTCGGCCGTGCCGTCGGACTCCGGCTCGTCCGTCGGCACCGTGAAGGCCGAGACCGCGAGGCTCTCGACGGCTGCTTGCGCACGCGGTCGGAGTGCAGCCGTCGTCACCGGCCCGGGATGAACTCCTCGACCTTCTGCTTTAGCGACTCCTTCAGCATCGCGCCGCGCTTCGGGTCGCCCTGCATCGAGCTCATGAAGGCGCGTGCTTCCTTGAACGTGATGTGCGGCGGCAGCGGCGGCACCTCGGGGTCGGTGATCGCCTCGTAGACGACCGGGCGGTCGGCGCTCAGCGCCTCGTCCCAGGCGGGGCCGATCTCGTCGGGCCTGTCGACGCGGATTCCGAGGAAGCCGAGCAGCTCTGCGTAGCGGGCGTACGGGAAGTCGGGCAGCACCTGCGACGCGTCGTACTTCGGGTCGCCCTCCATCGCGCGCTGCTCCCACGTCACCTGGTTGAGGTCGTCGTTGTGGAGCACCATCACGATCAGCCGCGGATCGCTCCAGCGCTCCCAGTACTTCGCGATCGTGATCAGCTCGTTCATGCCGTTCATTTGGAAGGCACCGTCGCCGACGAGGGCGATCACCGGCCTGTGCGGGTGGGCGAACTTGGCCGCGACCGCGTACGGCACGCCGGGCCCCATCGTGGCGAGGGTTCCGGAGAGGGAGCCCATCATGCCCCGGCGCAGCTTCAGGTTCCGGGCGTACCAGTTCGCCGCGGAGCCGGAGTCGGCGGTCAGGATGACGCCCTCGGGAAGCCGCGCCGACAACTCGGAGAAGACCCGTTGCGGGTTGATCGGGCTGGCGTCGAGCTGCGCCCGCTCCTCGAGCAACTCCCACCAGTCCCGGACGCCCGACTCGATCTCGTCGCGCCACGAGCGGTTCTCCTTGCGCTCGAGCTTCGGCAGCAGCGCTTGCAGGGTCTCTTTCGAGTCGCCAACGAGGTTGACCTCCATCGGGTAACGGATGCCGACCATGCGGCCGTCGATGTCGATCTGCACGCCGCGAGCCTTGCCCTCCTGCGGCAGAAATTCCGAGTAGGGGAAGCTCGACCCGACCATCAGGAAGGCGTCGCAGCCCATCATCAGGTCCCAGCTCGGCTTCGTCCCGAGCAGTCCGATCGAACCGGTCACGAAGGGCAGGTCGTCGGGGAGCGCGGCCTTTCCGAGCAGCGCCTTCGCCACTCCCGCGCCGAGCGTCTCGGCGGTCTGCACGACCTCGTCAGGGGCGTGCATCGCCCCCTGGCCGACGAGGATGGCGATCTTCTCGCTCTCGTTCAGCACCGCGGCGGCGCGCTCGAGGTCGCCCTCCTCAGGGACGACCTTCGGCCGCGAGTAGCCGATCCCGGAGTGGACCGTCCCGTGCTCGTGCGGCGGCGCCTCGACGGCGTTCTCGGAGGCGAGGTCGTTCGGGACGATGACGCAGGTGACCGTGCGCTGGTCGAGCGCGATCCTGATCGCGCGGTCGACGAGGTGGCGCACCTGCCCGGGGTCGGTCGCCATGTGCACGAACTCGTGCGCGACGTCCTTGAAGAGCGTCGTCAGGTCGACTTCCTGCTGGTAGCTGCCGCCGAGCGACGCCATCGCCTGCTGGCCCACGATCGCGACGACGGGCTGGTGGTCGAGCTTCGCGTCGTAGAGGCCGTTCAACAGATGGATCGCGCCGGGTCCGGAGGTGGCGATGCACACTCCGACCTCACCGGTGAACTTGGCGTGCCCGCACGCCATGAAGGCGGCCATCTCCTCGTGACGGACCTGGATGAACTCCGGGTCGCCGCCGGCCCGGTCGAAGGCGCCGAGAAAGGCATTGATCCCGTCGCCGGGGTAACCGTAGATGCGGTGCACGCCCCATTTCGTCAGACGCTCGAGGATGAAATCGGCGACGAGCTCGGCCACGATGGCTCCTTTCGTTCGAACCGCATGCTCGTTCTTCCCGCCTCCGCGAAGCGAAACCCTTCGTACTGCGAGCCACGGCGCGTCCATGCGGTTTGGGGGCGAGGCCGTCCCTCGATCGAGGGGTTTCCCACGCAACTTCCGATCGATCCGCCACACTGAGCGAGAACAACCGAGGCGTAGATCCTGTGGTTCTGCGGCCCGCCACCTGCCGGCAGCAGGCCAAGGAGGGCAATGCCTGGTTGGGCAATCTGGGGTCTGATCGGCATCGGGGCTTGGGCCGTCGTGTCGCTGGTGGTCGGGCTGCTGTTCGCCCGCACGGCCGCGTTCTTCGGCAGCCAGCCGCATGAGGCGCTGGACCCGGCCGAGCTCGCCCGTCTACTCGAGCGCCGCCAGTCGGCAACCGGCGGCCTGCAGCCGCAGCGAAGCCGGGAGATCGTGACGCCGGCGAGAAGCCGGATCCTGCTCGTGGACGACGACCCCGGGCTGCGCCTCCTGCTCCGGACGACCCTCGCCGCGGACGAGTACAGGGTGGAGGAGGCCGGATCGGCGGAGGAGGCAATGGACCTCACTCGCTTCTGGCGCCCGGCGCTCGTCGTGCTCGACGTCGGGCTGCCGCAGATGAGCGGTCTCGCCTTCTGTCGGGAGCTGAAGCAGAAGAGCGTCTACGGCTGTCCTGGCGTGATCCTCCTGACCGGCGGCGAGACGAGCCGCGAGGAGGCGCGCGCCGCGGGTGCCGACACGCTGCTGCGGAAGCCGTTCAGCCCGCTCGACCTGCTCGCGGCGATCGATCACGTGCTCGAGGGCAGAGCCGGCGAGCCGGCCGTCGCCGAGACGGCGAGCACGGATCAGTTGCTCGTCTACGCCGAGGACCTGAACGAGATCGTGCACGTGGAGCGGGCGCAGCGCCGATTGCTCCAGCACGCCTACCGCCAGACGATCTCCGCCCTGACGGACGTCCTCGAGGCGAGGAACAGCGCGACCGGCAGGCACGCGCTTCGCGTCCAGCGCTACGCGCTCGAGTTGACGGAAACCGTCAAGCCGAGCCTGCTGAACGATTCGAGCCTCGAGTACGGCTTCTTGCTTCACGACATCGGCAAGATCGGGATCCCTGACGCGATCCTGGACAAGCCCGGACCGCTGAGCTCCGACGAGCAGCGGCTGATGCAGCGTCACCCGCTGATCGGCGCCGATCTGCTCGCCGACGTCCCCCTGCTCGACGGCGAGGGCTACCACGTCGTTCGCAGTCATCACGAGCGCTGGGACGGGCGCGGGTATCCCGACGGCCTCGCCGGCGAGGCGATCCCGCTCGGAGCGCGCCTCTTCGCCGTCGCCGATGCACTCGACGCGATGACGAGCGAGCGCCCCTATCGCCACCCGATGAGCTGGGAAGGGGCGATGGACGAGATCCTGCGGGAGAGCGGCACGCAGTTCGATCCCCAGGTCGTGGCCGCGTTCGCCCTACGCGAGCAGCGCCTGCACCGAACCCAGCTCGACCTCGCGCACATCGCCTGAGCGAGCGGCGCGTGCTCTCAGCGCACGCGGGTCGCCTGGCATGCCGAGCGTGCGAGGGTCGGCTCGAGGCGCGTCTGAGCTTGATGCCCTTTCGCGTCAGGCGAGCTCGCGGCGCAGGACCGACGCCACGGCCGTCAGCGCGAGGCGTGTCTCGTCATCGCGCGGCTCCCGCGTCGTCAGCCGCTGCAGCGCCAGACCCGGGAGGATGAACACGCGCACCGCGCGCGCCCTCGACGTCTGGACGATCTGCCAGAGCTCCATCGTCAGCGCCAGCGAGAGCAGCGAGACCGCAAACGGCGTGTAGAGCGCCGGGGAGAGCGGCCAGAGCCGCTCGAAGGCGAGCGAGACCGGGACGACGAGCGCGGCGAAGTTCGTGCCGCAGCGCGGCGCAAAGCGTGTCGGCCTCGCCTCCGCGTTCCACGTCGCGACGAGCCGCCGCTCCTCGGCAGCG
>Ga0126314_10000253_pt1 | contig 27005 bp, 18 predicted proteins | sample Plot105B_FD_92535 | JGI IMG/M metagenome (GOLD analysis project Ga0126314, IMG submission 92535) | Serpentine soil microbial communities from UC McLaughlin Reserve, CA, USA - Plot105B | ecosystem: Environmental > Terrestrial > Soil > Grasslands | place: USA: UC McLaughlin Reserve, Lake County... | reverse complement strand
TCCGGAACTTCGCGCGAGGCGCCAACGACTTCAGCGTGACGGACGTGGACCAGCCCAATGCCTTCTTCGACGTCCTCGTGGACAAGATCAGCGGAGATGTCTTCTCGGTGAGCGACAGCCCCGCCTTCCGCATCAGCCGCAGCAGCGACCAGGGGACCACCTTCGGTCCGGTGAGCTCTCCGCCGGGGCAGGCCTTCTTCTCGGACTGGACGGGCTCCAACGGCTTCATCTACGTCACGGGCTCCAACGGCGACGACAACGTGGACGTCATCCCCATGTCCGCGCTGGGGACGAGCACCCAGGTGCCGGGCCTCCCCACGGACGTCGGTCCCGGTTCCCTCCGGACGATTGACGCGGACGCGCTCGGCAACGGCTACATCGCCACCCAACGAGGGACAGGCGACATCCAGTTGGACCGGATGCTCGTGGGAGCCACCCTGATTCTCGCTGCGGATGTCAGGACGGTGGGGCCAGGCGCCGCGCCAGCAGTCGCCGCGCTCCCGTCGAACGGCGGCGCCCTGGTGGCCTACACGAACGGCACCGGTGTCTACGCCTCGGTGGTGGTGTACTGAAGCCCTGATGCGCGCCTCCCAGCTCGTGAGGGAGGCGCGCATCCCATACGTCGTGGGTGGGCCACGCCAGGGTCGAACCTCCTGATTCCGAGGGATGACCTTGGCCCCCTGTCTGATGACGCGTCCCTGGAGCCTGGCGACTTCTGGCCCTCAGGCAGCCAGGCGACCCTGACGCATGGCGGCGGAGAACTCGGGTTGTAGCGAGAGCTTCGCTACACTCCGCCCCGAGGTGCGCCAGACATGACGAGCAAAGACACAGGCGGACGGGATGCGGGCACGGGTCCGGAGGGCACCGGCACGCATGACCTGGGCACCGGCCCCGTGGGCACCGGCCCCGTGGGCACCGGCCCCGTGGGCACCGGCCCCGTGGGCACCGGCCCCGTTGGCACCGGCCCCGTTGGCACCGGCCCCCAGGGCACGGGCCCCAGGGAGGACCTCTCCGGGACGGGGCCCGACGAGGCGCGCCGCGCCGTGCCGCCCTTCTCCCAGATTGGCCGCTATCTGCTGCTGCGTCGGCTGGGCCAGGGAGGCATGGGCGTGGTGTACGCCGCCTATGACCCGGACCTGGACCGCAAGGTGGCGCTCAAGCTGCTGCATCCGGATGGCCGGCATGACCACTCGGAGGAGGCCCGGGCGCGGCTCTTGCGCGAGGCGCAGGCCATGGCGCGCGTCTCCCACCCCAACGTCATCCCCGTCTTCGACGTGGGCATGTGGGGCGACCAGGTCTTCGTCGCCATGGAGCTGGTGGACGGCGGCACGCTGGCCTCGTGGCTGAAGGCGTCGCCGCGCTCCTGGCGCGAAATCGTCACGCGCTATGTGGAAGCGGGCCGGGGCCTGGAGGCCGCGCACGCGGCGGGCCTGGTGCACCGCGACTTCAAGCCCGCCAACGTGCTGGTGAGCCGCGCCGGCCGCGTCTACGTGACGGACTTCGGCCTCGCGCGCACCGTGGGCGAGTCGCCCCCCGAGGACGCGGAGCCCCTGCCGGAAGAGGCCCTGGTCTCCTCGTCCGGGCGACGCATGCTGGAGACGACGCTCACCGAGCACGGGTTGATGGTGGGCACGCCCAACTACATGTCCCCGGAGCAGTTCCGGGGCGCGACGCTGGACGGGCGCACGGACCAGTTCAGCTTCTGCGCCGCGCTCTATGGCGCCCTCTTCGGCGCGCGGCCCTTCGAGCCCGGCAGCCTGCGGGCGTATGCCGCCTCCAGCACCGCCGTCAGCGCCGAGTCCGAGCGCACCGAGTCACTCGGCTCGCAGCGGCCTGGCACCGCGCGCTCGGCTTCGACGATGCCTGCGCCCGCCGTGCGCGAGCCGCCGCGCGACACCAAGGTGCCCGGCTGGGTGCGAGACGCCGTGCTGCGCGGCCTGGCGTTGGAGGCGAGCGCGCGCTACCCGTCCATGGCCGCGCTGCTGGAGGCCCTGTCGCAAGAGCATCGCCGGACGCTTCGCCGCAAGTGGTTGACGGCCGCCGGAGCCTTGACGGCGACGCTCGCGCTGACGGGCGGCGCCGCGTGGCAGCAGTCTCGCGTGTGCGTGGATGCCGGCGCGCAGATGGACGCGGAGTGGTCTCCCACCGCGCGCGAGAAGCTGACCACCGCGTTCCAGGCCACGGGCAGGCCCTTCGCCGAAGGCATGGCCCAGAGCGTCTCCACGGCGCTCGGTGACTACGCGGACATGTGGAAGCGCCAGCGCGTGCAGGCCTGTGAGGCCACGCGCGTGCAGGGTGTCAAACCCGAGGAGCAGTTGGACCGGCAGCTCGTGTGTCTGGAGCGCCGCCGCAAGGACTTCCACGCCACGGTGGAGCTGCTGTCGAGCGCGGACGCGGCCCTGGTGGAGAAGTCCCTGGACGCCGCGCTCGCCCTGCCCTCGCTGTCGGAGTGCGAGGACACGGAGGCCCTGGCGGAGCGGCAGCGGCTGCCCTCGGACCCTCAGCGTCGCGCGGACATCGAGACGCTGGAGGAGAAGCTCTCCCACGTCCGCGCGCGGATGGATGCCGGCAAGCACCCGCAGGCGCTGGAGGCGGTGAAGGCGCTCGTCGCGCCGGTGGAGGCCACGGGCTATCTGCCGCTGCGCGCGGAGACGCGCTTCCTGCACGGCTGGCTGCTGGAGCAGGTGGGCGAGTCCCCCGAGGCCGCGAAGCTCTTGTCGAGCGCGGTGTTCGACGCGGAGGCAGGCCACGCGGACCGGCTGAAGGTGACGGCCCTCAACAAGCTGCTCTTCGTGGAGGACGGGCTGAAGCACTTCGAGCCCGCGGCCCGCTGGGGCGCGCTCGCGGAGGCCACGCTGGAGCGGATGGGCGGAGATTCGGTGCTGCTGGGCGACGTGCGCGTCAACCAGGCCAACCTCGCCATCTCGCAGAACCAGTACGCAGAGGCGAAGGCGCGCCTGGAGGAGGCCAGCGCCCTCTACGAGAAGGCCCTGCCCGCGCAGCACCCCAAGCGCACGCGGACGACGTTCCTGCTCGCGCACGTGGTGGAGACGCTCGGCGATGCCCCACACGCGCTGGCGCTGTTGAAGGACGCGCTCCAGAAGACCACCGCCGCCCTGGGGCCCCAGCACCCGGATGTGGCCCGGCGCCATGGCATGTTGTCCTGGACGCTGCGCGAGCAGGAGCAGGCCGACAAGGCGCTGCCGCATGCACAGGCCGCGGCGGACATCGTCCAGGCCATCTACGGCGCGGACAGCCCCAAGTTCGCGGAGATGCTGGACGAGGTGGGCATGTGCCAGCTCGGCATGGGCCGCTTCGAGGACGCGCTGAAGACCTATGAGCGGGCGCTCGCGCTCAAGCTCAAGGCGCTGCCCGCGGACGACGAGAAGCTCCAGCCTTCCTACGACGGCGTCGGGCAGGCCCTGCTGGGACTGGGCCGCGTGGGCGAATCGGTGGAGCCCCTGCGCCTGGCCGTGACGTTCGCCTCGGCGCCCCCGGAGGACCTGGCGGTGTCCGGCTTCGCGCTGGCGAAGGCGCTCGTGAAGTCGGGCCAGTCGCCGGAGGCACGGGGCGAGGCCGCTCGCGCCCGGGGCTGGTTCACCGAAGCGGGCCTGGACGAGCGCGTGGGAGAAGTGGACACCTTCCTCGCGTCCCTGCCCGCGCCCGTGCCCGTGAAGCCCGCCCGTGTGCCTGCTCGCTCTCGCAGGAAATGAGGCACGCGACTGACGGGTGGCGGCCTCCCCGGGCCGTGCTACCGTCCACGCCGTGTCAGTGCCGCCGGATGACGACGAGATGAACCTGGATGCCACGGCCACGTTGACGCGGGGCCGTGCCGGTCAGGTGAAGATGGTGCTCAAGGTCCTCTCGGGCCCTGACTCCGGCAAGGTGCATCCGCTCAAGCAGGGCGTCTACACGATGGGCAAGGCCCCCACGTGCGACATCGTCCTGGATGACAAGGCCGTGTCGCGCCAGCACCTCCGCCTGGAGGTGCATGACGAGCACGTGCTGGCCACGGACCTGGACTCGCACAACGGCTCCTTCTGCGAGCGGCTGCGCTTCACGTCCCTGGAGCTGCGCCCCGGCATCGTGATTACGCTCGGCACCACCGAGCTGAAGCTGATGGCGGAGGACACCCGCGAGCGCTCGGTGCTCCTGTCCTCCAAGGACCGCTTCGGCGCGCTGGTGGGCAACAGCCGGAAGATGCGCGAGGCCTTCACGCTGCTGGAGCGGCTGGCCCCCGGCGGCGCGGACGTGCTCATCCAGGGTGAGACGGGCACCGGCAAGGACCTGTGCGCGGAGGCCATCCATCAGCAAAGCCCTCGCAAGAAGGGCCCCTTCGTCATCGTGGACCTGGCGGGCGTGCCCCCCACGCTCATCGAGAGCGAGCTGTTCGGCCACGTGAAGGGCGCCTTCACCAGCGCGCAGGGAGACCGCGCGGGCGCCTTCGAGCGCGCGCAGAACGGCACCGTCTTCCTGGATGAAGTGGGCGAACTGCCCCTGGAGCTTCAGCCCCGCCTCTTGCGCGTGCTGGAGCGCCGGCAGGTGAAGCGCGTGGGCGCCAACGACTACCAGACGGTGAACATGCGCGTGGTCGCCGCCACGCACGTGAATCTGGAGCAGGCGGTGACGCAGGGGAAGTTCCGTCGGGACTTGTTCCACCGGCTCGCCGTGCTGCGCGTGAGCCTGCCGGCCCTGCGCGAGCGCCCGGAGGACATCCCGGTGCTCATCGACCACATGCTCCAGGCGTCGGGCCGTCCGCCCAGCGCGCTGTCGGACCAGACGCGCGCGCTGCTCGCCCAGTACCCCTGGCCCGGCAACGTGCGCGAGCTGCGCAACGTGGTGGAGCAGGTGATGAGCCTGGGCGAAGAGGCCCTGCCGGACCTGGAGTCCTCCGGAGAGGGAGGCACCAAGGTCGAGCTGGACCTCCCCTTCAAGGAGGCCAAGGAGCGGCTCATCGAGGGCTTCGAGCGCGACTACCTCAAGAACCTCCTGGAGCGTTGCGAGGGCAACATCTCCCGGGCCTCCCGCGAGGCGGACATCGACCGTGTCTACTTGAAGAAACTCCTGCGCAAACACGAGCTGGACGCGGGGCGGGACTCTTAACGCCGGGCCGGTTTCGAGGTAGGATGGGGGTCCACACTCCCCCTTGTGCCCAGGAGCCCCCCGTGAGTGTCAGCCTCCCCCCGAATCTGGTGCGGACCACCGTCGTCGAGCAGTCGCGCTCCGGTGTCCCGCGCGTGCCCGTCTCGGGGCAGGCCGAAGAGCTCCAGAAGCAGACCTCTTCCGCCGCGACGCCGGTGGAGGCGCCCTCGGACACGTTCGCCGCGCAGGAGGCCATCGGGCGCGCGTTGACGAACCTCTTCTCCGCCGCGATTCCCGCCGCGGGCGAGTCCGCTCCCGCCACGGCCAACCCCGTCGGCTGCGTGAGTGACTTGTCCCAGACCCAGGCCGCGCCGGAGCTGGGCGGATGGGAGGACCCCGCCGCCTCGGTGCTGGAGCAGACCAAGGACTCCAACTGCGGCTCGGCCGTGGCGGTGATGCTGGGCAAGGCGAAGGGCACCGGCACGAGCACGGCCGCGGCGTCGGACCAGCAGGCCATGGACGCGCTGGAGTCGCGCTTCACGGACGGCGGCGGGACGACGGCGCACGAGCTGTCCAACATGATTGCGCACGAGGGCGCGCAGGTGACTCAGAGCGCCACCTGGTTCGACCGGGGCCTGATGGACGATGCCCTGAAGCGCGACGGCAAGGCCGCTGTGCTGGTGGACTCCAACAAGGTGGACCCGACGCTGAAGAACGAGGGCAAGGGCCGCGCGCACTGGGTCACCGTCGATGGCAAGGACGACCAGGGCAAGTACAAGGTGAAGGACCCCGGCACCGGCAAGACGGTCTCCCTGGAGGCGGGCGAGCTGGAGGACGCGGTGGGCACCAGTTGGCGCGAGCACCAGAGCGGCGGAATGCTCGTCGTCGAGAAAGCCGAGGGCACCACCGAGGCGCAGCGCGCGGAGCAGGGTGGCCAGAAGGCCGCGGCGCTCGGCAACACCGAGGGTGGCGGCTCTCGCGCCAAGGCGAACTTCGCCCGCGAGTCCTCTTGAGCTGAGCAGGACGCCGCGTCGACTTCAGACGTGGAGCATCGCCATGGCCTGCAGTCGCAGGAGCTGCTTGGCCAGCTCCTGCACGCGCTCCACTTCCGCGTCACCCAGCGGCTTGCGAAGCGCGTTCTTGAGGTCCGTGGCGGCGCGCAGCAGGAACTGCCGCACCTGCGCGTTGTTGAGCATCGGGTTGAGGCGGCGCAGGTGGCCCACCAGCGCGCCAAGCTGCTGCAGCGTCAGGCCGGCGACCATCACCTGCTTCACCGTGCCCTCCTCGGGAGACAGCGCGACGGCGAGCTGCAGCGGGGACAGCAGCAGCGAGCGGGTGAACTCCAGCTCGCAGGGAAGCTGGAGGCGGGCGCACTCGGCCACGAGCGGGCCGACGTCATGGCCGGAGATGACGGGCTGGATTCGCGCCGTCTCGTAGCGGGCCAGCACCGCCTCGTAGCCCGCGCGGGCCTGCTTGCCTTCAGGTGAGCGCTGGAACTCGTCGAAGGCCGCGTGGACCTCCTCACGGAGCGTCATCAGCAGCGGCGCGTCGTCCGTGCTGCCCGGCAGGCCGAGCGCATTGCACAGGAAGCTCCGGTCATCGGCCTCGACGCTGACGAGCTTCCAGAACTCGTACGTGACGGAGCTCTCGCTGAGGACCACCGGGAGGGTGACGACACCCTGGCGACCGGGGTTCTCCAGGAACGTGGCCAGCTTCTGTTCGACTTCGGTGAGCCCTCGCGCCAGCCGCTCCACCACGGCGGCGCGCAGCTTGGCGCGGCCTTCGAGCGCGGCCCGGGCATCCTCGCTGGTCCCCTCCTCCGCGACGTCCCGCTCCCGCGGGGACTCGGTGGAGACGGTGGGGGCCTGACGCGCGAGCCTCGGGTCCTGGAGCTGCTGCGCCTGGCCGGGATTCGGGAGGGCCTGCGAGTTGAGCGCGGAGGGAGGAGTCTCCCGGGTGGTGCCGGGCGCCAGCCCTTCCGGAGTGCCGCGAGCACCGCCGCCGGCCAGTCCCTCCGTGGAGCCGCGCTGGGTGCCGGACTCCATCCCATCGCGATGGACTCCACCCTGGGCGCTGTCCTTGTCGCCCTCGGTGGGGCGAGCGCCGGTGCGTCCTCCGGTGGCCGGCTTTCCGGTGGTGGGGCCCTTCGCGGTGGGCTTGCTCGAGGACTTGGAGTCAGCGGGCTTCGCCTGCTCGCGAGCGGCTTCCTCCCTGGCCTGTCGGGGGGGGACCCCGGGACGGGGACCATTCTGGGGCCAGCGGACGCTCATGGGGGGACGCGGGGTCGACGCGCAGGCGTCGAGGCGGCTCAGGTGAGGTTCTTCAAGTGGACGACAATGTTGCTGTCACCGCTTCCCAGCGTGCTCGCGTCGTCCTTGGGGATGACGTAGCCCTGGTCCGCGCCGACGTGCTTGCGGAAGAAGTCTACCACCGACGGGTCCTGCACATCCGAGGTGGTGGTCTTCTTGATGCCGTACGCGGAGCCGTCCGGGCCCTTGGCCTTCACGGCGTCGGGGGCGGAAGCAAGCAGGTTGTCGAGCGTGCCGGACTTCCGACCCCCGCTCTCCGGCGCCATCGTCATGGCGGTGTTGTGCCCCTCGATGTAGCTGACGTCGTAGTACGTCTGGCCGTGCCCGCCGTTGAACTTCACCTCACCCAGCGTGGCGTTCTTGCCGTCGCCGGTGTCGGTGCGGAAGTTGCCGGACCAGCCCTCGGGGAACTTCACGGTGCGGTTCTCACCGGGCTGGAGGGTGATGGAGTCGACGGCCTTCTCGCCCGCGTTGGGGGTGAAGTTCACCGTCATCGGCTTGTCGCCGTCGTTGTTGAGCGTGAGGGTGTTGCCGTCCTTCTTCACGCCGTTGGGCTGCGCGGCCTTCTGGCTCGCGTCGACAGGCGTGGCGGACTGCTCGGTGGGCGTGCCGGCGAGGGCCTTCTGGGAGGCCACGGGCGCGCCCGGCATCGGGGGAAGCAGGCTGTCCGGGATGCTCGTCTCGGCGCCCAGGTCGGGAACGCCAATCGCCTCCGGGCCCAGGTCCGAGAGTCCGGGGTCGAACGACGAGCCCAGGTCCGGCACTCCGCCAAACTCCGAGCCCTCCGCGCCCAGGTCCGGCACTCCGCCAAACTCCGAGCCCTCCGCGCCCAGGTCCGGCACTCCGCCCTCGAACGAGGAGAGCCCTGCCTGCTGAGCACCGTCGAGGCCGCCCAGGCTCGGCGCACCCTCACCCTGCACGCCGGGGCTGCGCACTCCGCCCACGCGAGGCGGGATACCCTCGCCACCGAACTTGCCCGCCCCGGCCTTGTCGGCCCCGAGCGCCTGCGCCAGCTCGCCCAGGACCTGCACCTGCGAGGCGAGCATCTTCACGAGCTGCTGGAGCCCCTCGGCGCTCTTGAGGCCCCCGGCGGACTCGAAGCCGTCCTTCTGGAAGAGGGACTGGGCCGAGGACTCCTTCGCGCGCGGGGGAAGCGCCTGCGACGACAGCTCCGAGCGGGGGGAGACCGAGGGAGTGGAGAAGGAACCAACGGGGCGGGAGAGGGGGGAGAGCGCCATGACGATGTTCCTCGGGGCTGGGTGTCGAAGGGACCGATGGGGTCGGCCGATGCAGGACCCTTGAGCACATGGTGTGCCAGGGTCTCCACGCGGGAGGCCGAGAGCCAAGTCCCTGGAACCACGGAGGAAACACGTGAAGCGCGGCCCGAAACGGGGGCGGGCCTGATGACAGACGTCGGGGGGGCTGATGACCGCCGTCATCAGGGCGCGGGCGCGCTCGCTAGTGCGTGGTGTGCTTCAGGCGCAGGACGTACGCCTCCAGGTACACGGAGGGCAGGTCCAGGTCGCCCCCGGGCTCGCGCTCGTAGCCACGGGCCATGTACATGCGCGCGACTCCGGTCGCCCCGCGACGGACATGCAGGCACACGGCGTCCACGTCCCAGCGCCGAGCCAGCGCCTCCGCGGCGTCGAGCAGCGGCTGTGCCAGCCCGGCGCCATGGAGCTTCACGGCGGTGGCCAGGCCGCGCAGGTCCGCGGCGCGAGGCAGCCAGGCCTCGGAGCCAGGGGCGCCCGGGGGGAAGAGGGCCACGGTGCCCACGACTTCGCCATCCAGCTCCGCCACCAGCAACGAAGCGACTTTGCGGCGAGAAGCCACGTCCCGCAGCTCCCGCTTGCGCTCGTCGGTGTAGACGACGTCGGGGAGTTTCTTCGCGTATTGCGTGGTGAAGGCCTCGACCAGCAGCTCCCCCACCGCCGCGTCATCCTCGGGCCGCACCTCGCGGATGACGGCCCTACCCACCATGTCCCGGATGCTCATGCGGGCAGCCAATAACACGTGAACTCGTGACGCGCTTCTGTCTCGCCCTCCGCTCCGGGCTTCCCCTGAAGGAGGGGTGGAACGCACCCGAGCGGGTGGAGTGAGACTGACGACGCTGTGTTTCACGCGGAGGCGAATGCTCGGTCGAGGCGGTGCCCGCCACCGGGCCGTCGCGACGAGGCGAGGCGGCCTTCGCACTTGTGCAGGGCGCTGCACAAGTCGGACGCGCCAGGTGTCGTCATCTGTGGAGCCGCTCGTCCAGATGGGGGCCACCTTCCGCTTCTGACCGGAGCGCCGCTCGCGCCAGCACCGTCAGAGATAGTCGCCGATGAACCCGGGGAGCTGTTCGCCCAGGCGCTGCAGCAGGCCGCGCTTGCGCCAGCCATCCCAGTGAATCTCCCGCGAGTGGCGCAGGTCCTTCTCGAACGCGGCGGCGAGCTGGGCCGCCAGCGCCTCGTCCTCCACCACCAGCGAGCACTCGTCCGACGTGCTCAGCGCCAGCGGGTCCAGGTTCGTCGAGCCCACCACGGACAGGTCCTCATCCACCAGCATCGTCTTCGAGTGCATCATCGACAGCTCGTACTCCCAGATGCGCACGCCGCCCTCCAGCAGCCGCGCATACGTCGCGCGCTGCGCCGCGTGCACGGGCGCGATGTCGTGATGACGCCCGGGCACGACGACCCGCACGTCCACGCCCTGCTTCACCTTCTCCAGCAACATGTCGCTGATGGCCTCGGAGGGGATGAAGTACGAGTTGGAGATCCACAGCCGCCGCCGCGCCGCCGCGATGGTGAGCAGCGTCATCCGCCGCGCGTCGGAGAGGAACCGGTTCTGCGTGCTCGCGACGAAGCCCGCGCGAGCCCCACCCCGGACAGCCAGCTCCGGAAACGCCGCCACCGGCAGGAAGTCCCCACCCGCCTCCTGCCAGTTCTGGGCGAAGGCCACCTGCATGTCCCGCACGACGGGCCCTTCGACGCGCACGCTCATGTCGCGCCAGAACTCCTCGCCCTCCGCGTCGCCGAGCCAGCTCTTCCAGATGCCAAAGCCCCCGGTGATGCCCACCTCGCCATCCCGCACCACCAGCTTGCGGTGCATGCGCGTCTTGATGCGCGCCGCGTCGAGCGACGCGAACGCCCCCTGCATCGGCCGGAAGACGCGCACCTCGCAGCCGGCGTTGGACAGCACCAGCCCCACGGGCTCGAAGTTGATGCTGCCCAGGGGGTCCACCAGCACGCGACACGCCACCCCGGGCTGCCGCTCGCGAATCGCGCGCACCAGTTGCTCGGAGGGCTCGCCCGGACGCCAGATGTAGCTGGCGATGTGGATGCTGGAGCGCGCGGCGCGAATCTCCGCTTCGAGCACGTCGAAGACGCGGCCGTTCTCCACCAGCTCCACGCCGTGCCCGGGAGACAACGGCACCCCGAGCGACTGGAAGAACGCGAGCGAGCGCGTCTCTCCCTCGCTGGTGGGCAGCGTGCGCAGCCGGAGGTCATGCCGATGATTCGGAGCAGGGCACCCGGCGACGAGCAACGCGACGAGCACGGAGCAGGCCAGATTCACCGCACGAAGCTAGTGGCTCTCCCGCGGGTCGGCACCTGCCGTAGGACATTCCAGGGCGTCCATCCGCCAACACCCGGGGACGGGCACAGTGTGCGACGCAGGGCACTCGGGCCAGGTGCCCGGTGGAGCCGGGGCCCACGAGTGAGCACCCTCCCCCCGCGAGCCCCATGCCACGACCTCCTCCGAGCGCACGCATCGTCCTGAGCTTCTGGCCCCTCGCGCTCCTGCTGGGGACCACCTCCGCGCACGCGGAACCACCGCGTCGCCTGGCCGCTGACGCACCGCTCCGGGGAACACTTCCGTCGAGTGTCCGCGTGCCGAGCACCGAAGCCCTGAGCGTGGACGCGCCTCCGCGAGCACTCCGCCATGCCGACCCGCGTCGAGCGCTCACCCTCCGCGCCGACACAGCCAGCCCCGACGACACGCACCTGCCCGGTATGGGAGATGTCCCAGTCCTCCCCACGCGGGAAGACCTCCCGCTGTCCACGGGGGCCTGGGTGGCGCACGGCGGACTGGCCCTGCTCCCGCTCGGCGGCGTGTGGGGCGCGACGCGCGTCGGCGGTGACACACGCCTGGGCGCCACCACCGCCGAGACCGCCGCCGGAATGCTCGCGGGCTACCTGCCCTCGCGCCTGCTCTTCATGCGACCCGTCACACCGGGCTCCGAGCGCTGGATGGACCTGGAGGTCGCCGCGTTCACCGGGGGCCTCCTCTTCACCCCACCACTCGCGGCACTCGGAACCTGGGGCATGGGTGAGGTTGCCTTCGGACGCAGCCAGGACCGGAGCGACGCGTACCTCGGAGCCCTCGGCGGCGCGGCCACGGGCACCCTGCTTGCCGCCGCCGTCGACGGCCTGCTCACCAAACTGGCCGAGCCCAGCTCCCGCCTCGCGAGCGCCCGCTCCCTCATCGGCCTCGCCCTCATCGGCACCGGTGCCACCCTCGGCTACCAATGGGCCGGCGGCGGCCCTCGCTCCAACCAACACACTCGATAGTTACAGGCGCGCCAAATCACTCCGGCGAACCGGAATGTTTCACTGGCGCGCTCCGTGCGAGTCTTTCCGTCAAAACCACACGCACAGCGCTGCTCATGATTTCTTAGTTGTTATTAATTACATTCAATACCATTCTTGCCGGGCAGCACAGACACGCAGTCTGGAGACACACCCCATGTCAGTCCTCAAGACTCTCCGCATTGCCGTTGCCCTCGCCGCTGTCTTTGGTGTGACCACCGGTTTCACGACCGAGGCCCCCACGTCCGAGTGCGCCCCGTTCTGTTACAAGCACCCCATCACCGGCCAGCTCATCTGCACCGGGCCCTGCCCGTAGTCCTCGCGGAATAGACGCGAGAAAGGGGCCCGGTCCGCGCGATGCGGGCGGGGCCCCTTTTCATGGGACACACAGCGCTGACAGGTGGCGCATCTATTCCGTGCGCATCGCCTCCACGGGGTCCAGCTTCGCGGCGCGAGCGGCCGGATAGATTCCGAACCCCAGCCCCACGCCGCAGCTCATCGCCAGGGACAGGCCCACCGCCCAGGCCGGCACCTCGGTGGGCAGGCCAAGCACCCAGCGCGCCAGGTGCGCCAGCCCTATCCCCAGGAGCACTCCCAGCACCCCGCCCGTCAAGGACAGCACCACGGCCTCCGTGGCGAACTGCGCGAGGATGCGCCGCTTCTTCGCGCCCAGCGCCTTGCGGATTCCAATCTCCCGGGTCCGCTCCGTCACCGCCACCAGCATGATGTTCAGGATGCCGATGCCGCCCACCAGGAGCGACAGCAGGCACACGCCGAAGCTGGCCACGGAAATCACCTGGGAGATGTTGTTGAACATCTCCGTGGAGCTCTCGTTGGAGAACACGAAGAAGTCGTCCGCCTCCATCGGCTTCAGCCCGTGACGCCGCCGCATCAGCACCGTCACCTCGTCCTGCGCCCGCTTCAGCACCTCCGCCGAGTGCGCCTGCACGCTCACCCGGAAGTTGCTCAAGCCGAACAGCGGACGGAACGCCGTCAGCGGCATCATCACCGTGTTGTCCTGGCCGCCACCGCCCAGGAAGCTGCCCTTGCGCTTCGTCGTCCCCACCACCACGAAGTTGCGGCCCAGCAGGCGGAACGTCTGCCCCAACGGCTCCATCCCCGGCCACAGCGTGTCCGCCAGGTCCGGCCCAATCACCGCGACGCGCCGGCCATCCAGGTACTCGGTGTCCGTGAAGGCGCGGCCCGTGGCCACCACCACGGAGTTCGTCTGGAAGTACTCCGGCGTCCCGGACCACACGCCGATGTTGGCGCGCGTCTCGCGGTGCGGCGTGGACAGCTTCTGTCCGCCCTTGGAGTCCTCGCCCGCGGCCGTCAGCACCGAGGGCATCTCCCGGATGGCGTCCAGGTCCTCGAAGGTGAAACGCGGCCGGCGCGACAGCTCCGCCAGGGACAGGTTGCCCGCGCCGAAGGGCAGCCGCTGCACCTGGAAGCAGTTGGCGCCCAGCTCGGACAGGTTCTCGTTCACCTGGTTCCGCAGGCCCTCGATGAGCCCCATCATCGCCACCACCGTGGTGGCGCCGATGACGATGCCCAAGAGCGTCAGGAAGGAGCGCAGCGGGTTGGAGACGAACGTCCCGAACGCCAGCCGCAAGGTGTCCAGCAAGGCCATCATCGCGGTGTCTCCTCAGTCATGGCGGAGCGCTTCCACGGGGTCCAGGTTCGCCGCTCGGGCCGCGGGCCAGATGCCGAACAGCAGGCCCACCGTCGCCGCGAAGCCCACGCCCGCCACCACCGTCAACGGCTCCACCGCCGCGGCCAATGGCGTGATGAACGACACCGTCTTCGCCAGGCCCAGCCCCACCAGCGTCCCCAGGGTGCCGCCCACGGCGGAGACACTGGAGGCCTCCAGGAGGAACTGGATGATGATGGTGCGCTTCTTCGCTCCCAGCGCGCGCCGCACGCCAATCTCCCGCGTCCGCTCGCGCACCGACACCAGCATGATGTTCATGATGCCGATGCCACCCACCAGCAAGGTGATGAGCCCCACGCCCGTCGCCGCGCCGTACAGCGCGCCGGTGAGCTTGGCGTAGATGTTGGCGAGCTGCTCGGGCCGGTTGATGGCGAAGTCGTCCTTCACCCCGGGCGGCGTCCCGCGCGCGCGGCGCAGTGCCGGAGTCATCTGGTCCACCACGTCGAGCATGTGGTCGGGCGAGTCCACCGACACCATGAGGTTGGGCGAGTTGCGCTTGCCGAAGTGCTCCTGGAAGGTGCGGTACGGAAGCAGCACCGTCAGGTCCTGATTCTCCCCGAGCACGGTGCCCTTGGGCTCCAGCGTGCCCACCACGCGGTAGGGCCTGCCCGCGAGCAGGATGCGGTGGCCCACGGGGTCCAGTCCGGGGAACAGCGTGCGCGTCAGCTCCGCGCCGATGACGACCACTGGCGAGCGCGTGTTCACGTCCGCGTCGGTGAGGAAGCGGCCCTTGTCCACGGTGTAGGAGGAGATGAGGGAGTAGTCCGCCGTCGTCCCTATCGCCGTGACGCCCGCCATGCGCCGGTCCAGGAAGCGCACCTCCGCCCGGTCGAAGAAGACGGGCGCCGCCGCCACCACGTGCTCCGAGGACTGGAGGATGGCGGGCAACAGGTCCACGGACAGGTTCTTCCGGTTGCGGTACTCCCACCAGTCGCCGCCCATGGCCCAGGGGAACTTGGACACCTGGATGGTGTTGGCGCCGATTTGCGCGAGCTGGTCCGCGAAGGACTGGTTGATGCCCTGGATGATGCCGACGATGGCCAGCAGCGTGCAGACGCCCACGCCAATCCCCACCGTCGTCAGCACCGTCCGCAGGCGGTTGGCTCGCAGCGAAAACAGCGCGATGCGCCCGCCCTCCCACACGTCGACCCTGATGCTCACGTGAAACACCCTCTCGCGTCGGCGGTGGCGCCGCACCGGCGGCAGGCTCCGGTACCACGCCCTACGCCGGAAGCGGGGCGATGATTGCACGGAGTTTTCAGCCCGCCACCTGCCGCCACCCGCGCGCCAGCACAACCACCGCCCGGTCCACTTCTTCCTGAGTGGTCTCCGGCCCCAGGGACAGGCGCACCGCCCCCAGGGCGTCCGCTTCCGGGATTCCCATGGCCCGCAGCACCAGGGAGGCGGACTCGCCCCCGTCGTGACAGGCGGACCCCGTGGACGCGGCCACCTCCGGCGTCGCCGCCAGCACCGCGCCGCCCCGGACTCCTGGGAAGCGGACATTGAGCGTGTTGGGCAACCGCCAGGCCCCCTGCCCGCTCAAGGCCACGCCCGGCACCGCCTCGGAGAGCCGCGCCCACAGCCGCTCCCGCAGGGACACCAGCGCCTGGCTCCCACCTCGCGAAAGCCGCCGGCCCGCCAGCTCACACGCGACGCCCAGCCCCACCGCGTAGGGCACATTCTCCGTCCCCGGCCGCAGCCCGCGCTCCTGGCCTCCGCCGAGCGTCACCGCGCGCAGCGGCGTGCCTTCACGCACGTACAGCGCGCCCACGCCCTTGGGGGCCCGCAGCTTGTGGCCCACCAGGGTGAGCAGGTCCACGCCGAGTACCTTCACGTCCACCGGCACCTTGCCCACCGACTGCGCCGCGTCCGTGTGCACGGTGGCGCCGTGACGGTGGGCCAGCGCCGCGATTTCCGCCACCGGCTGCACCACGCCCGTCTCGTTATTGGAGTGCATCAGTGACACGAGTGCGGTTTCAGCGCCCTCCGCGTCCAGCGCGCGCTCGGCGTCCTCCACGCGCACGCGGCCCTCGGAGTCCACGGGCAGCCACGTCACGCGCCAGCCGCGCCACTCCAGCGCGTCGCAGGGCAGCTTGGTGGCGGGGTGCTCAATCGTGGAGGTGAGCAGGTGACGCCGCTCCGCTCGGGCCTCGGCGGTGCCACGGATGGCCAGGTTGTTGGCCTCCGTGCCGCCGGAGGTGAAGAGGATTTCGGACGGCTTCGCGCCGATGAGCGCGGCCACCTGCGCGCGAGCCACCTCCAGCGCCTCGTGCGCGCGGCGGCCGTAGGGGTGGCCGCTGGACGGGTTGCCGAAGTGCTCGCGGAGGTACGGCAGCATGGCGTCCACCACCTCCGGGTCCACGGGGGTGGTGGCGTTGTGGTCCAGGTACAGCGGGTGCTCGGGGCTCATGGCCCCGCAGGATTACGGCAGCACCGTGACGGTGTCTCCCTCCAAGCGCACCGGGAAGCCCACGGTGTTGGGGTGGACCGTTCCCTCCTCGACGATGTCGCGGGTGTCCACGCTGACCTGGAACGAGTACGTGCCGTCCGCCACGTCGGTGATGTCCACCCACTGGCACGGGGTGTCGAGCGTGTAGATGTCCGACCAGCCGGGAGAGATGCCCATGGGCTCGTGGACGGTCCAGTTGGGCGACTCCGCGCAATAGCTCTGCAGGTCCACCAGATAGTAGCCCTGCTTGCGCCCCCTCATCACCGCGTTGCCGCCGGAGTCCCTCAGCTCGTAGGCCGCGAAGTTGGTGAGGTGGTCGTGCCCATGGCACGCGTCATAGACATACAGGTCCGGGTTCTCCTCGATGGGCGGGAGGACCGCGGACTTGCTGCCCAGGTTCTGGATGGAGGTGCTGAAGCGCAACAGTTTGCGACGACCCGGCGCGAGCACACACTCCTCCTTCACCTCGCAGGAGTCGGCGGGGAAGTCCTTCCACACCACGTGCACCGTGCGCTCCAGCACGTCCTGGTCCACGGTGAGGTCCGGCTTGCCGTTCACCTCGTCTATCCCCAGGCCGCAAACCTTCGGCGCGAGCAGGTAGGGAGGCGCGGTGGGCGTCGTCGGCACCTGACCTCCTCCGAAGACGGACACGTCGCCCATGGGCTTGTCGAGGACGTCGCCGAATTCGGTGGAGGCCACCACCAGGTCATCGAGCCCGTCGCCGTCCAGGTCTCCTGGCGCCACCACGGAATAGCGCCGGTACGTCCGATAGCCGTTGGGGACGACGTCACCCCGGGGCCAGGACCAGGCGGGCTGCAGCGCCTGGGAGATGCCGTCCTTCGGTGAGAAGAAATACAGCCGCCCCGCGGAGCCCACCACGAAGTCGTTGCGCTGGCCGTCGCCATCCATGTCGCCCACGAGGCTCGCGCCGGAGAACGCGCCGAAGAAGGGGAAGGAAGGGTCCCCCAGGGTGGACCACGCCGGCGTGGGGGAGAACGTCCCGTCCGGCTGGGAGAGGTGGAACTGGAACGGGCCCGAGTCCGCCAACAGGAAGGCCTCCGGATGCCCGTCTCCGTTCAAGTCCTGCAGGAGGTCGACGGGCCCGACGAGAGTCTCGATTCGCGACGGCTCCGTGGAGATGGGGCCATTGCACGCGAAGGCACCGCCAGGCTTGCAGCCGAGGAAGTAGCCCCGCCGGCCATCCTCCAGGGAGAGCACCACATCCCCCGCGTCATCCCCATTCAGGTCCCCCGCGGCCGAAGCGGAGAAGTAGCCCGTGCGAGTGCGCGCCAGCGTGAAGAGCCCCTCTTCCCGGGCCCCAGGCGTGGACAGGTAGAAGAGCTGCTCGGTGGTGCGAGAGGCGATGAGGTCATCCCGGCCATCTCCATTCAAGTCCACGAAGAGGGAGCTGGAGAACGTGCCGTTTCCCGGCACACGGAAGGTCGGCGCGGCCAGCATCGCCGTCAGGTCCGCCTGGCCCAGGAAGACAGAGGAGCCGTAGCGGCCATACACGAGCAGGTCCGCGTAGGCGTCTCCATTCACGTCGCCCGCCGCCACCCGAAGCGACTGCCCGGAGGTACTCGGGTGCGTGTTCTGCCACGTCAGCGGCGCGGACACGGCCTGCGTGGAGAAGAACTTCTCCTCTCCCACGAAGATGGACACGCGCCCCGGGTTGCGCGTGATGGTGAGCAGCAGCTGGCAGGCCTGCGAGCCCACCACCAAATCCTTGCGCCCATCTCCATTGAAGTCCGCGAGCGCCACGGCGCCGCCGAAGCACTCGTTGGTGAAGCTCGGGTCCGCCTTCACCTGCCACAGCGGTGTCTCGGAGAGCGTGGGCTTCGGCGCGGGAGGCGGGTCGTCATCCTTGCAGCCAACCAGCGCCGACAGCAGACACACGACGACCAGCGACCTCGAGGGCACACGCATGACCGACTCCTCTTGTGGGGTACCGCGGGGACAACAGCTTCGTGTCACGGGCCGGGCGCGTAGGGACTCCGTGCGCCCGGCCCTGCTGCCTCGGCGGACGGGTCAGCGCACCACCGTCACGGTGTCTCCGTCGATGCGGACATCCAGCTTCACTTCGTTGGGAATCGCGTTCGCCTCCTGGATGATGTCCTTCTCGTCCACGCCGACGCGCAGGGTGTACGCGCCGTCGGCGAGGTCGGTGATGTCAATCCACTGGCAGGGGATGTCCGCGACGTAGATGTCCGACCAGCCGGCGGAGATGCTCATGCGCTCACCGATGGTAATCGGCGCGGCGTCCGAGCATTGCCGGTGGTAGTCCACCAGATAGAAGCCCTGCTTGCGGCCGGTGACAACGTCGTTGCCCTGGGCGTCGCGCAGCGCGTAGCCGGCGAAGTCCGTCAGGTGCTCGTGCCCGTGGCACTCGTCGAAGACATAGAGGTCGGGCCGCTCCTCGGACGTGGGCACGTCCGCCACCGCGTTGCCCAGGTTCAGGATGGAAGTGCTGAAGCGCAGCAGGCGCCGCTGCCCCGCGGCCGGCACGCAGCCCTCCAGCACCTCGCACGCGTCCGCCTTGAAGGTCTTGCGCTCCACGTACAGCGAGCGCGCGAGCACGTCCCCATCCACCGCGAGGTCCGGTTTGCCATTCACCGGGTCCACCACCAGCCCGCAGCTCTTCGACTCCGGCAGGTGCGGACGCGGCGCGGGCGGCGCGGGGACGTGCCCGCCCCCGAAGATGACGACGCGGCCCGCGGGCCCGTCCACCAGCCCCGTGGGCGGCGCGATGCCCACCACGAGGTCACGGAAGCCATTTCCGTCCAAATCCCCGGGCGCCAGCACCGCGTGGCTCATGAAGCCCTCGAAGTGGGAGGGCAGCGCGTCCGCGCGAGGCCACGCGAAGGAGGGCTTCAAGTCCGAGGAGATGGCCGCGCCGGGAGAGAAGAAGTACAGCCGGCCCATCGAGCTCGCGATGAAGTCGTGCGCCTGGCCGTCTCCATCCAGGTCTCCCACCGGCACTGGTGAGCCGAGCAGCGAGAACAGCGGGTCCTCCACCAACTGCCACGTGGGCATCGGCCCATGACCGCCCGGAGACTGCGCGTCCGACAGGTAGAGCTGCCAGGTGCCACCGCCAAGTCCCGTGAAGCGCTCGGGCAGTCCGTCTCCGTTGAGGTCGGGGAACAGGCCCATGGCCCAGGCCTGCAGGGACCACACGGGCTCCGCCGTCAGCGCGCCGTCACACGTGAGCGCGCTGTCCTGCTTGCATCCCAGGTAGAGGCGGAAGGTCCCCGCGCTGTAGGCCACCACGTCCTGCACGCCGTCACCGTTGGTGTCTCCCACGCGACGCAGCGACGTGCCGAAGAGAGAGGCCGTCCGGGGCACCAGGACGAAGGGCACCTGCCCCGCTTGCGCTCGATAGACGGACACGATGCCCCCCTTCGAGCTGACCAGGTCATCCAGGCCGTCGCCGGTGACATCCGTCAGCAGCGTGTTGCCGTACAAGCCACCGCCCGGCACCTGGAAGGCGACCTCGGAGAGCAGCTCCGACAGGACGGGGCGCCCCTTGAAGACGAGCGCGCCATACACACCGGAGATGAGCAGGTCCGCGTAGGCGTCCCCGTCGATGTTGCCCACGGAGACCGTCATGCCATTGCCGGTGGTGCGCGAGTTGCTGTTGCGCCAGTCCATGGTCCACGAGGGCCCCTGCTTCGCGAAGTATGGGGCCTGTCCGGGGAAGAGGTACACGCGGCCGGGCTCACGCGTCTGGCCCATGCAGGGCGGGGCACCGACGACGAGGTCCTTCTGGCCGTCGCCATCCAGGTCTCCGAGCGCGAGGGTGCGGCCGAAGCATCCCGCCGCGAAGGTGGCGTCATGGTCCACCCGCCACAGGGGCACCTCGGAGAGCTCGTTGCCCGCATCGGGTGTCCCAGCGTCCGGCTCGCCCGCATCGGGAGCACCGGCGTCGGGCTCGCCCGCATCAGGCACACCAGCGTCGGGAGTCCCCGAGTCAGGAGCTCCGGCATCAGGAGTCCCCGAGTCGGGTGTGGGGTCCGGGTCGTCGGGGCAGCCACACAGGAACACCATCAGCGCGGACAGGGACAGGACAGCGGACAGACGCATCGTTGCCACTCCTTGGCATGCGCCGAAGCGCACGAGCCCCCGGCCAGGGATTGAAGGGGACCGGAGGCTATTCCCAAGACCCATCCCCCCGGACAAATGCTTGTCACGTGACAAGCATCTACCCCGCGCCGTCCAGAGTGTCTGTCTTCCCACCCCGCGGGAGTGCTCTCCCAGGCAGCGGGCAGGGCCTGACGCGCGACGTGGCGGACTCCAGGGGCGCGCGCGTCGGATGTCCGCCGAGCAACCTGTCGTGCGGGGGCGCTGGCACATCCCACGGACAGGGCCCACCTTCGCGCGAAGGCTTCCGCGCCGAAAGTCATTCTCGCGAACATGGCTCCGTCCGCCGCGCCCACGTCATTCGAGGCAGCGCCCGCCGCGTTCCCCGCGTTCACCCGCGCACAGAAAGTCTTCACGATGCTGGGCGCGCTGCTCGGGCTGCTGCTCGCGGCGCTGGACCAGACGATTGTCGCCACGGCGGGCCCGTCCATCCAGGCGGACCTGGGAATCTCCCCCGCGCTCTACCCGTGGCTCACCACGTCGTACCTCGTCGCGTCGACGATGATGGTGCCCGTGTGGGGGAAGCTGTCGGACCTGCTCGGTCGCCGAGCGGTGCTGGCCGCGGGCATCATCGTCTTCCTGCTCGGCAGCTTCCTGTGCGGCGTGTCGCGCTCCACGGTGTCGCTCATCCTGTTCCGCGCGGTGCAGGGGCTGGGCAGCGCGGCGCTGTTCACCGGCGCACTGTCGGTCGTCGCGGACCTCTTCCCGCCTCGCGAGCGCGGCAAGTACCAGGGCCTGTTCGGCGCGGTGTTCGGCCTGTCGAGCGTGGTGGGCCCGCTCGCCGGCGGGTTCATCACGGACCGACTCGGCTGGCACTGGGTGTTCTTCATCAACCTGCCCGTGGGCGCGGTGGCGCTCTCGCTGGTGCTGCTGCGCATGCCCCGGCTGCGGCCGGAAGGCATTCCTCGGGGGAAGCTCGACCTGGTGGGCGCGGTGCTGCTGGCGCTGGCGGTGGTGCCGCTGCTGCTGGCGCTCAGCCTGGGACGCGGCGCGGAGCAGGTGGCGCACGGGGGCGGCTGGGCGTGGAGCTCCTGGCAAGTGCTGGGGATGTTCGCGCTGGCGGCGGTGGGCACGGCGCTCTTCATCCGCGAGGAGCGGCGCGCGCACGAGCCTCTCCTGGACCTGAGGCTGTTCCGGCAGAAGACCTTCGCCCTGGGCAACGTGGCGGTGTTCATCATCGGCGCGGTGTTCCTGTCGGGCGTCGTGTTCCTGCCGCTGTTCATGGTGAATGTGGTGGGGCTGTCGGCGACGCACTCGGGGCTGACGCTGACGCCGCTGACGCTGGGCGTGGTGGCGGGCAACGTGCTCAGCGGTCAGCTCGTCTCGCGGCTGGGCCACTACAAGGTGCTGATGCTCGGCTCGCTCGTGCTGCTGATGGTGGGCTTCTCGGTGATGGGCTTCACGCTGACGCCGGACTCCACGCAGGCGGAAGTCACGGTGAAGATGGTCCTCGTCGGCGTGGGCCTGGGGCCCTCCATTCCGCTCTACACGCTGGCCATCCAGAACGCGGTGTCACCGCGCCAGATTGGCGTGGCCACGTCGGCGGCGACGTTCTTCCGGCAACTGGGGATGACGCTCGGGGTGGCGCTGATGGGGGCGGTGTTCGCGACGACGCTGTCCCATGAGATGGAAACGCGCGTGGCCCAGGCCACCGAGGGACTTCCCCCGCACCTGCGCGCCGAGCTGGCCTCCGCCACGCCCGGAGCGGGAGGTGAAGGCGGCTCCGCGCGGACCGTCTTCCAGGCGGAGGAGGTGAAGCAGCGCGTGCGAGGGGAACTGGAGGCCGAGCGGCAGCGCGTGAAGGCGTCCGATGACGCGGTGGCGCGCGTGGATGCGCGGGAGCGGAGCGCGCTGGAGGCCGTGGACCGGACGAGCCGGGCGCTGAAGGAGTCCTTCACGCGCGCGGTGTCGGCGGTGTACCACTGCGCCCTCTTCGTCGCGCTGCTCGCGTTCCTGGTGACGTTGCGCTTGCCGGAGCAGCCGCTGCAGCGCGGACGCAAGCCCGTGCCCGCGGAGTGACTCAAGCTCACGCGAAGGTGCGCGCGGTGGACTGGGCTTCCAGCGTGTAGATGCGCACGGGTTGGGACACGCCCTTGACGGGGTGGTGGCCCAGGTCCTTCACGCCGCCACGGTAGTGGGAGACGAAGGACTCGGAGAGCAGCACGGGTACGTTGAGGCCCGCGCACAGGCCGGCGATGCGGCTGGCCAGGTTCACCGCCGGACCGATGACGGTGAAGTCGAGCCGGTCCGAGGCGCCGATGTTCCCGTACATCACGTCGCCCACGTGGAGCGACGCGCCGAACTCGTAGGGCGTCAGGCCCTCGCGGCGACGGCGGGTGTTGTCGCGGGCGCAGGCGGCCACGGCCTCATGGATGGTGCGCGCGGCGGCCTGACACCGGGCCTCGACAGGAGCGCCCGCGTCGATGCGGTAGATGGCCAGCACCGCGTCGCCCATGAACTTGAGCACCTCCGCGCCATTCGCGTGGAAGGCGCTGACCATGGTCTCGAAGTATGCGTTAAGCAGCTCCAGCAGCGCGTCGCGAGGCAGCGCGTCCGACAGCGCGGTGAAGCTGCGCAAGTCACTCAGGCAGATGACGGCGGAGGTCGTCTCGCCGTCGCCTCGGCGAATTTGACCCTGGAGGATGCGCCGGCCGGTGTCGCGTCCCAGGTACGTGTCGAGCAGCACGCCGGTCATGTCCCTGCGCGCCATGATTTCCAGCACCAGTTCGAGCAGCGGGTGCAGGTCCTGGAGCACGGTGCGGTGCGCGTCTGTGAAGCCGCCAGGGGCGGAGGTGGCCCAGGAGACGGCGTGGCGCTGGCCGTCGCTGAAGCACACGGGCAGGGCGAGGTACTCGGTGAGGCCCTCCGCGCGCAGCTCGGCGAACATGGGGTAGTCGTCGTCAGCGAGCGGCGACTCCAGGCGGCGGTCGATGATGGACAGGCCTTCCTGCAGGGCCTTGAAGGGGCTGTGCGCGAAGGGGGGCAGGTGCTGGAGGCCGTGGGGGTGGACCTCCGTGGTGCCGCGCTGACCGGGGCGCCAGCGGAAGCTCCTTCCATGGAGGAGCGGGTGCAGCGTGAAGTGGACGATGGACACCCGGGCCAGGGGCACGCCCATGGAGGACAGGCGTTCGCACAGCCCTTCGAGCAGCGGAGCGGGCGTGGCCAGCAGCTTCGCTTCCGAAGTGAGCCAGCTCATCAGTTCCGAGGCGGGGGTATCGCGGCGAGGCCGCGAGTCTCCAGCATTTACAGTCACGAGGCGCTCACCACTTCCCCGGCGGGCCGTGCCGGAGGAGGGGCACGCAACCATGGAGTCGCGGGAGGCGTCAACGCCGCGAACGGGGTGGCGAGGAGGCAGGTGCTCGGCGTGCCGCTTCAGCGTGAGGCCATGGGGGCCTACCTGCCAAAGATGTCCTGGAACAGGTCGACCACGGCCTGGGCGAGCAGGGCTCGCTCCTCCGCGTCATGGGTGGAGACATACGTCAGGACGTCCTGGACGCCCTTCGAGTCCTTGTCCCAGAAGAGGAGCCGCAGCCTGGACTCGAGTGCCTGTCCATCGGTGCCAGCGGCTTGGAGCGAGGCACGGACGACCTGGGTCCCCACCAGCTTGACGTACACGAACATGTCGAAGCAGTCCTTGGACAGCTCGGGGCGATGCTCGCGCTTGGCGCGCTCCTTCATCGTGAGGAAGCCAGCGGCGTCGGGTAGCAGAATCGACAAGGACTTGCCGCTCACCTTCAGCGATACGCGCTGACTCCGACGAAGCGCGATGCGTGAGTCTGGCAGCGGCGTCATCCGAGTGAGGCGCTCGGAGACCTCGCTGCCTTCAGGAGCGAAGAGGTCCAGGTCCATGGTTTGTCCGCTCGGCAGGGTCTTCGACCAGCGGAAGTCTCGGGCCTCCCGCTTGAAATCTCTCTCTCGGAGGACCTCCAGGAGCCGCTCCGCCATGAACTCCGTTCCATTGATGTCGAACAGCAGGTCTGGCTCGAAGGAGAACCCTCGTTCGACCACGGTGCCTGTGTCCGTCTCGACGGAGATGACTCCAGTGCCACCTTGCCGACGAGATTCCACCGCGAGCACCTGTCCCCCGATGAGCATCACGTTGAGGGAGAGGTCGCCCAGGTCGATCAGGAACTCTCTCAACTCACCCAGGATTTCATCGAAGCGCTCCTCGTCCGTCACTGTCACTCCTCACGAGACAGGCAGCGCCCGTGCATAGCGCTTGAGGAGTTCCTCCGCCTGCTCGGGTCCACGTCCACCACTGTGGTGGAAGTCCACGGTGAGTTGGGGCAGGGCAACGCCAGGGCCGTGTGGCCAGAGCCGCTGGGCGAAGTAGATGCCCCCTTCTTCCGTCTCCGCGGCCGGGTCCGCGCGATGAATCCAGAAGTTGTGCGGCGTCATCCTGCGCAGGCCGAAGGCACTGATGGCGGCGTCCAGTGAGCCGGAGAGATAGAGCCCGTGGGGCACTCCCGAGACGAACCGCTCGTCGGGCGCCAGGGCGCTGGCCAGCGTGAAGACGGCGCGGATGCCCTGGGACACCAGTTGGAAGTACCCATCGTGGAGCCGGTTTGGCGTCGTGGACGGCGCGTTGAACCCCTCCTTCGAGATGGCCGTCGGCCGACCGCTGTTCTTCCATTCCTTCAGCAATCCCGCTGGCTCTCTCAGCCGGTAGCCGACACCGCGACCGCCCTCCACATATCCGGACTGGATGAGCTTCTTGATGACGCCGTGGGCGTAGGAGTAGCTCGTCTGCGTCCGCTCCGAGAGCGCGCTCACCGTCCACGTCTCCTCCGGCGACTGGAGCAGGACGCGCACGATGCGGCTCCCCTTGCCGTGGAACACAGGCTCCCGGGGAGCGCGACTCGAGGTCCCTCGCCCTTGAACCCGGACGAACGTGCTCCCGCTGCGCAGGAAGAAGGTTCCTCGCGAGTCGACCAGCGCGACCTCCGCCTCCGCGCACGCATCCAGCACACGGGGAGACGCCGAGTCGGTGACGAGCATCGGCAAGCGGAAGGCGGGAAGGCCACGGCCCTCCGACTCTCTTCGTCGGAGCTGCTCACGCAGCTCACCCAGCCGCTCCTTCTGCGCCAGCACATCCACGGGGAACAGGGGTGCCCGGTAGCTCAACAGCACGGGCACCCGGGCCTCCGGCAACCGGACCTCCGCGAGGTCATAGGTGGACTCGCCACCAGGACCCGTTCGCGGAACGACCAACGCCTCCTGGCGCACCAGCTCCACGCCTTGCGGAAAGGCGGGCGGGTTCTCCCAGAACTCTTCCCTGAAATGGGGGCGCTCAGGCTTCATTCAATTTTGTCGATATAGTCAGATTCACCATATGAATCTGGCCAGATTGCCAGCAAACCGCCCGATATCGACAAAATTGAGTGCTTCCACCCGCTGCTGACCGCAGGACCGCAGCTCAGTGCCCCGAGCTGACCTTCGGGGGAGCCGCCCTGCAATCAACTGCAGGGCCCTCTGCTCAGTGCCCCGAGCTGGCCTTCGGGGGAGCCGCCCTGCCATCAACTGCAGGGCCCCTGCTCAGTGCCCCGAGCTGGCCTTCGGGGGAGTCGCCACGGGCGCCGAGCCGGGCTGCGGCGAGGTGGGCGCCTCCGGACGGACGAGCGTATCCGGGGACTCCGCGAAGGCATACGTCACCCACGCGGTGGCGGCGGTGCTGCGCGCCAGGTCCTGCGGATCCACCTTGTCCAGCGTGTCCGCGTGGGTGTGGTGCACGTCGAAGTAGCGACTGGAGTCCACCTCCACGCCGAAGAACGGAACCCGCGCCGGCACCAGCGGGCTGATGTCCGCGCCACCCGCCTCGCGCGCGGAGAAGTTGGCCGCGCCCAGCGCCACCAGCGGCGGCAGCCAGGGCTTGATGAGCTCCTGCCCACCCGCGCCCGAGCGCAGGCTCACGGACACCGGACGCCCACCGCCCGCGTCCATCTCCATGGCCGCCACGTGCCGGGGCAGCTCCGCCGCATGCGCTTCCGCATACGCACGGCCACCGCGCAGCCCGTTCTCCTCGTTCATGTAGAGCACCACGCGCACCGTGCGCCGAGGCGCCTGCGGCAGCTTCGCGATGAGCCGCGCGGCCTCCATCACCATCACCACGCCCGCGCCGTCGTCATGCGCGCCCGTGCCCACGTCCCACGAGTCCAGGTGCGCGCTGATGAGCACGATTTCCTGCGGCTTCTCCCGCCCGCGAATCTCCGCGACGACGTTGTGCGAGTCAGCGTCCGGCAGCTCCGAGCACCCGAGCACCAGCTTCACCTTCACTGGCCCCAGCGCGAGCTGACGGTGCAAGAGGTCCGCATCCTCCGTCGCGACGGACGCCGCGGGGATGCGCGGGCCCTCGTCGTCGAAGCGCGTGGAGCCGGTGTGCGGCGTGCGCAGCGAAGCCGTCGCCAGCGAGCGCACCAGCGCGCCCACCGCGCCCGCCTTCGCCGCCAGCGCGGGGCCTCGGCCGCGCAGCCCGGCGAAGCGCCCGTAGTCCGCGGCCACCGTCATGGTGTGGTTGAAGAAGACAATCTTCCCCTTCACCGAGTCACCCAGCGCGGCGAGCCCCTCCAGCGACGTCACCTCCACCACCTCCGCCGTGAGCCCCTCCGGCGCCGTGGGAGGACTGCCGCCCAGCGCGAGCAGGAACAGCGGATGGCCGCGCGTGCGCTCGGACGCGAGCACCTCGCCGCGCTCCTCTCCACGCACCCAGCGAGGCACCTTCACGGGCTCCGTCCACGCCTTCACCCCGTCCG
>Ga0126314_10000251_pt1 | contig 27067 bp, 17 predicted proteins | sample Plot105B_FD_92535 | JGI IMG/M metagenome (GOLD analysis project Ga0126314, IMG submission 92535) | Serpentine soil microbial communities from UC McLaughlin Reserve, CA, USA - Plot105B | ecosystem: Environmental > Terrestrial > Soil > Grasslands | place: USA: UC McLaughlin Reserve, Lake County... | reverse complement strand
TGACGGCGCGGTGACGGTGGCGGGCGACTTCGCGGGCCTGCTGGTGTGGGGCGGCACGTCGCTGGGGACGCAGGGGCCGTTCGTGCTCGGCGTGGGCGCGGAGGGTGAGGTGCGCTGGTTGAAGCAGCCGGAGTGTGGCGAGCAGGCCCAGGAAGGCGTCGCGGCGGCGGTGGATGACGCGGGCACGGTGACGGCGGCGTGCGGTGACGCGCTCACGCGCTACGCGGCGGATGGGACGCAGCAGGGCGAGCGGAAGCTGCCGGTGGAGAACTGCGTGAGCGGACAGTGCTCGCTCGCGGTGACGGGGCTGGCGGTGGTGCCCGGACGCGGACTGGCGGTCGCCGGTTGGCAGCGCGATGGCGCCGGGGACACGTGGAACCAGGATGCGTTCCTGCGGGTGGTGACACCGGAGTGAATCCTCCGATCTGACTCACGCGGATGCCGGCTCGGTGGAGACACTGTCTGGGTGCAGCACCCTGACCGTGCCGGGGTCCGCATCGGCCGCCACGGCCTCCCCCGCGTCCACCAGCGCTTCGTGTAGCTCCGCCGCTGCTTCCACGTATCCGTAGTTCTTCCGCGCGTGCAGCAGCTTGCGCAGCCGGTTCTCCAGCTCCGCCGCGGAGGCGATGCGCTCTGAAGGCACGCGGCGCAACAGCTTGGACAAAAGGGCCCGCACGGGGTCGGACAGCCCTCGCGTCGCCTGCGCCACGTCCTCCGGCTTGAAGGTGGCGGCCCGCAGCACAATCACTCCCATGTCGGGCTCGGTCCATTCGTCTTGCGCTCGCGCGACGGCGTCCCCGAGTCGTTCCTTTTCCTTCTCCGACAGCATCTGCGCCATCTCGTGCGGTAGCAGGTCCGGGGGGCTGAGCAGGTGACGGCCGGTGGCGAACTCCAGCAACACCAGCCCGAGCACGAACAAGTCCGAAAGGGGGCCCTCGGGCTCCCCCAGCAACACTTCCGGGGAGGTGTAATAGGCGTCACCTCGAACGCGCGGCAGGCGCACGGTGCGCCGTCCAGGCAGGTGCGCGGACGCGAGCCCGAAGTCCATCAGCTTCGCCTTGCCGCTCCGCTTCACGCGGATGCGGGTGGGGTCAATCGCCCGGTGGACGATGCGCAACGGCTGACCCGTCTCGTCCCGACCGCCGTGCGCGTGGGCCAGCGCATCCGCCACCTGCGCTCCCATGTGGAGCATGAAGTTTTCGGAGAAGTAGCGCCCGCGCCCATGGGCCACATTGAGAAGGCTCTCCACGGAGCGCCCGCTGACGGCCTCCGTGATGACGTGGAGGGCCTTCTTGGATTCGTGCAGTCCGTGGACGCGAGCGATGTTCGGGTGGTGCAGGTACGTGGCCAGTTGCACTTCCTCCACCAGCCGTTGGCGCGTCACCTTCATGGCGTCGGTGGTGGCTGGAAGGCCGAGGGTCTTGATGATGACCCGACCCAGGTCCGCCCGCCCCTTGCCGCGTTTCAGGGCCAGGACGACGCGCTCGCCATGGTTGCCAAGCTCCAGGTCTTGAACCAGCTCGTAGGTGATGCCTTCGCGGCGAAAGAGGACGATGCCCGGCGGGTACGCCGGGGGGCGAGAGAACACCATGCGCGAGACCTCCTGAAACCCGCGCGGCATGGGGACACCGCGCGAGTGCCCCATGAACGTACCCTTGAGTCAGGCCTGAGCTGAACGACGCTCAAGGTCATCGTTTGAATCTGTTGCAATGTAATTGCAAGATGATTCCCGGCCTACCCTCAAGGGTGGTTTTGAAAAGAGCCTTTACACGCGGAGCACGCCCAGCCTGCTCCGAATCCCAAGCGCCGAGCCGCACTCCAGGCGAGCGCGGTCTGGTACGGTCCAACGCAGGAGGTCGTTCCCGCGTGTCACCACTTCCCAGGCTGGTTCCGGCGCTGCTTTCCCTGGTGGCGTGGACGGCCGTGGCTCAGCCGCCCTCGGAGCGAGCCCTGCGTGCCCGCCGTGCTCCGCTGACCGGAGCCCCCGTTGAGGTACGCGTGGCGCCTGGCATCCCCACCACGCTCAACTTCGTCGCGGACATCGACCCGAGGAGCGTGGAGTTGACGCCACAAGGGCACATCCAAGTGCTCTCCGTCGCGGCGCGGGCCATCACGCTCACACCTGTTGCCGCGCTGGGCACGACGGTGACGCTGCGCCTGCGCTTCGCGGAGGCGTGCTCCGCCCTGGAGCCCGAATTCGCGCTGCGCACGGACGCGGAGGAAGTGGATGCGCAGGTCACGGTCTACCGGGACGCACGCGCGCCGGAGTTGCTGCTGGCGCAGGTGGCCGAACTGGAGGCGCGCGCCACCACGTGTGAGGGAGAAGTGACCGCGCTGCGTGAGCGCGGAGCGGCCACCGGCCCGGCCTTCTTGGTGGTTTCAGGCCAGCTTGACGCGAAGGGCGTCCAGGTTGCTGACGTGAGCTGCAATGAGGGCGGGGGGGTGTGTGAAGAGGGAAAGCGCTTGCTCGCGACCAAGTGGGTGGTGGTGTCCGCGCAGTTGCAGAACCCACCGGGACAGCCGGTATGGAAGCCTGGCGGGGCGTGGCTCGTGAGTGAGTCCCGCCGCGAGCGCATTCCGGCGCGCGTGGTGGCCCTGGAGTCCAAAGCGCTGGCGCCGGAATCGACGGCGATGTTCGCGGTGGAGTTCGCCCGCCCACCCTGGCGCCCCGGTGAGCTCTACCGGGTGGAAGTGCAAGAGTCAGGGGGCTCGCGGCACTTGTCCATTCGGGGCGTGACGGTGGATGAGGCGACGAAGCCAGGAGAGAAGGGGCACGGACCATGACCACGACGCACCCCCTGGGCTTTCTCAGGCCCGGCGCACTCATCGATTCCTTCCGCGTCGTCAAGGCGCTCGGGGAGGGTGCCAACGGCATGGTGTTGCTAGTGAAGCGGCGCGGGCGGCGCTTCGCCCTCAAGCTGGCCCGGTGCCGCGAGGTCAGCGACGACGTGGCGAAGACCAACCAGCGCATGACGCGGGAGCTGGGCTGCCTCATCCATCTGGAGCACCCGAACATCATCCGCGCCCGGGCCTGGGGCCACTATCCCGACCTGATTGGGGATTACTCCTACCTCGTGCTGGACTACGTGGACGGCTGGACGCTGGCCGAGTGGCTGGAGAAGGTGCGGCCCACCTTCAAGCAGGTGGCGCACGTGTTCATGAAGCTGGCGGACGCGCTCGACTACATGCACCGCCAGGGTGTCTTCCACCGGGACATCTCCCTGTCCAACGTCCTCATCCGGAAGGATGACGGTGAGCCCTTCATCGTGGACTTCGGCGCGGGTGATTTCGCCAACGCGCGGGAGCTGACCGAAGGACCCCTGCCCCCGGGCACCAACCGCTTCCGCGCCCCGGAGGCGGTGACCTTCTGGAACGAGCACCGGTTGGACTTCAGCGCGCGCTATCCCTTCCAGGCGAAGGATGACCAATACGCGCTCGCGGTGTGCCTGTACGACGCGCTGACGGACGTGGAGACGGCGAAGGACCCGGAGCAGCGCGCCGCGCGGCGCATCACCGTCAACAGCCCCGCCATGGGCCCACCTCCCGCGCCCCGGGAGGCGAACCCGCGCGTCCCCGAAGCGCTCAGCGCCCTGGTGACCGGGGCGGTGGAACATGACACCGCGCAACGGCTGCCCACGCTGGAGGCCCTGCGCGGTGGCCTGGAAGCGTTGGTGGACCCGGGCGGCGCGGAGTGGGAGGTGCCGGTGTTCGCGCCCACCGCGAGCGCACCGCGGGCGGGCATGGCCGGACGGAGGCGGGGCCGGCGACGCAAGGTGGCTGCCGTTGGCGCGGTGGTGGTGGCGACCGTGGCGGCCCTCGCGCTGCTGCGCGAACTGTCACCCACGCCCGAAGCACCTGGGCTCCCAGCCCCCGAGAGCGTTCCGCATGCGAGAGCGCCCGATGCTCTACCGCCTTCCCGCGCCGCGCCGCCCGCTGCTGGAGTACCGTCAGCGGCCCCCGTGGCCCCTGCACAGAAGGAAGCTCCCACCGTGAGTGCCCCCAAGCCTCCCCAGCGTCAACCCACCCCGGAGCAGCCCAAGCCCGCCCTCCGCCCCACCTTCACCCCGGAGTTTCTGGCCAGGTGTGCGGGGTACACGCTCGCCGCTCAGGTGGCGGCGGGTTGCCCGGCCTCCCAAGTGCGGCCCGAGCGGGAGTCCTGCACGGCGGAAGCGCGTGAGTACATGTCGCGCATGCGGCTGAGCGATAATGAGCAGTTTACTTTGGTGCTGGACGCGAACCAGCCCGGTGGAAACAACACTTTTGGGGTGTACCGAACTGGCAAGTACATCGGCGCGATCCAAACAGATGAAGTCATCCTCAAGAAGGGTTGGCGGGTCGAGGGCTATCTCTGGACGGAGGGGAAATACGTCGTGGGTCGGTACACGAAGGTGTTTCCAGCTCCTGGCGCGATTGACGCCGCAGGCGACCCGCTACCGCGCGAGGTTCCCGTTTGCATCGTCCTTGGAAATCACCGTGACTTCATCGGCTTGGAGAAGGAGAGGGGCTCCAAGCCAGGTGCCGTCGTGCTCCGGCACGCGAGTTCCGCCCGGTGGATTTATTGGGAGTGGACGCAGCCCTGACGGCGATTGAGCAGGGCTGAGCGGGTCTGGGGCTGCGGCATCTCCTCATCTGAATCAACCAGCCCGAAGGCTTCGCGGAACACGGCGTGCTCGTGTACCCACGGTGCGAATCGCTCGACCAGCGGGCGGCGGCGCTCATCGGGGCTTCCTTCCGGGGCGCCCCCGGCCTCACGGGCAATCCGCCGCTGGCGCCCGGTAGTCGAGCGTGTAGCTGCCCTCTGGAAGCTGGAGCGCGGACGCCCGCACCATCGCCGTCGGAGGATTGAAGTACGTCCCGGGCTCGAAGGCCGGGTGCGGCACCGTGCGCGGGGACACGTATGTCCCGCCCGTGTCGGAGCGCATGAATAGATAGACACCTTGGGTCCGTTGAGGGGTCGTCACCGTCACCAGCCGCGCGCCCGTGCTCGCGGCCGTGTCTGTCCATGCGGGGCGCCGGGGGGCCAGACGGTGAAGCGGCCCACGGACGTCCGGGTGGGAGCGCCGCCACCCGTTGGTACGCGAGCACGCCGTGTTCGCGAGGGTCGTCGCCGTGAGAGTCGCCCCCTGCCACTCCCCGGGCTTGATGTTCGCCAACAAGACTTCATGAGGGGGCGTCCATTCCTGAACCCCTTCGGGCGACTGTTGCGTGACTGTTCCTGGAGGCGCACGCGAAGGGCGGAGCGTTCACGTGGCTTCGATGTGCCCGGAGACATGCCACGCCCAGGACGTTGATGAAGTCTGATTGCTTTTGTTTCCTTGGTGCGAATCTGGCTCTGCGCGCACCCCCGGGATTCCTCGCGAGCAATGCGGCGTGGCGGCTTCGTCGCGGTATCAAGCCTGCCTGCTTCAACCAGGGCTTCCCTGGGAGCGGCATGAGTGTTAATTAAAACTGCAATTCAGTAATTAGCTGTAAAATTTGAATGTGACTCAACGCCCTCGGCGCTGGGTCAGCCCCCCTGGAAGGAGACACCATGAATCCCCTGAGATTTGTCACATCCCTGACGTTCGCAACCCTGTTCCTGGCGTGTGGAGGTGGCGCGCCGACGGAGGGAACGCCGGAGGTATCGAATCAGGAGGCCGCGCTGGACTGCGCCGCCCTGAGCACGCCCGTCTATCACCGCATCCGGGTGAGCAACGGCGACAGCCTCTACACGCTCAACGCGAACGAGGCCGCCAACGCCGCGACGAACTACGGCTACACCGACGACCGGGGCGTGGCCTTCCGAGCCTCCGGCATCCCAGGCACGGGGCTGTCCCCGGTGTATCGGCTGTACAGCCCGAGCCGGCAGGAGCACTTCTGGACCATCGACGCGGCGGAGAAGCAGCAGCTCGCGACGCAGGGCGGGTTCACCACGGACGAGGGGACGGGCTTCTTCGCGTCGACGACGGCAGAGCCGTGCCTGGTGCCCGTCTACCGCTATGCGAATGACACGCTCCGCAAGCACCGCTTCGCGACGACGGCGGCGGAGCGCTCGGCGCTGAGCGCGGCGGGGTGGGTGGACGAGGGCATCAAGTTCCACGTGGCGCCCACGACGGCGCAGCCCGTGGACACGAAGTTCACCCTGGTCATCATCCCGGACACGCAGAACGAGCTCGTCTCGCAGTCCACGCTGATTGACCACCGGATGCAGTGGCTGGCGGACAACAAGGACGCGCTCGACATCCGCTTCGTGGGCCACACGGGTGACATGGCGAACTGGGACACGGCGGACCACATCCAGTACGTCCGTGCGAGCAACGCGTTCCAGAAGCTGGATGCCGCGCAGATTCCCTATGCCATCGCCATTGGCAACCATGACACCGCGGCGACGTGCCCCGGTGGCAGCGCGTGCCCTGGCAATGTGAATGCGAACCTCCGCAACACCACCACGTTCAACACGTACTTCCCGACGACGCGGTTCCGCGCGCTGGCGGGCGTGTTCGAGGCGGGCAAGTGCGACAATGCCTATCACACCTTCGCGGCGGGCGGGCTGAACTGGCTGGTCATCAACGTGGAGCTCTGGGCGCGGACGAACGCGGTCAACTGGGTGAAGAGCGTGGTGGAGCAGCACCCGCGTCACAACGTCATCATACTGACGCACTCGCACCAGACGAGCGGGGGCGGCATCGAGCAGGGCAATGGCGGGTATGGAAACAACAGCCCGCAGTACGTGTTCGACACCGCGCTGAGGCCGTATGCCAACGTGAGGTTCATCTTCTCCGGGCACGTGGGCACGGCGGCGTACAGCGAAGTCACGGGCACGCAGGGGAACAAAATCTACCAGATGCTGACCACGTACCATGACGGGTCGTCGAACCCGACGCGGCTCATCGAGATTGATACCGCGGCGAACACGTTCTCCTCGCGGGTGTACCTGCCGTACACGAATGTGGAGAAGCAGGACGGGACGAAGTTCACCATCTCCAACGTGAACTGGGTGCGCTGACGAAGCATAGGGGGCCGGCCGAGAGCGGGTCGGCCCCTTCCGCAGCGCCGTCGTCCTGCCGCCAGGGAGGGAGTGCTGGCGGTCCCGCACCCCGTTGGGGAATGATGGGGGCGCACCTCACACGGCGACTCTCCTTCGAACGAACCACAGCCCGGGCCGAAGAGGGGTGCTCAACTTCGGTCTGGAGGTTCACTGATGCGTCGCGTCCTGGTGGTGTTGGCTGTGTTCGTCGGTCTGTCGTGGGTTGGCTGTGGTGGGGCGGTGGGTGACGTCGCTGGTGAGGAGCTCGCGGTGTCCTCCGAGGAGCTCACGGCGTGTTCGGCCACGTGTCCCACGGGCACGGTCAGTTGTCCGGCCTCGACGACTTCCTGCTCCGCGACCAACAATGTCGGAGTGACGTGTGACGGGGTGTTCTACCCATGTGCGGCGAGTCCAGCTTGCTCCGACTCCCTGCCTCGGTGCTCTGCTTATGCGAGCAGGACTTGCAGCACGGTTGGGGCGCGGGTGGATTGCTGTTTCAGCAGTTCCAGGCCTGGTGTGTGCATCTGCAAGCAAACCACGGGGCGCAGGTATGAGTGTTTCGACGTGTAGCCGCTGAGCAGGCCGAAGGGGCCGGCGGGACAAGCCGGCCTCTTCATTTGTGCAAGCCCATACGGCTTGCATGGACGTCTACTTGCGAACCAGGAGGTAGTTCGCCGAGCCGCTGCTCCAGTAGCCGTCCCGGCCGCTCCACGGGCGGTACTTGTACCGGGTGACGACCTGCCACGTGTACTGGTTGATCTGCACCGCGTAGCACTCAATCTTCAGGAGTGCGTTGTCGGCCTCGGAGCCGGGCTCCTCGAATCCCATGCTCTGCGGGGACACGTGGATGACCCAGTCGTTCACCGTGCCGGAGGGGACGGTGATGTAGGTGCCGTCGTTCGCCGTCCCTGTGCGGGCGTTCTGCGCGAAACTCTCGCCCGCATATAAATGATAGCGCTACAGGGGGTCGGTCTCCTGATGGAGAGGCACTCGCTGCAGGTTGGAATGGGTTATGTCGATTATTCGGCTTGTTTGATTTGGTTGACTCAGAAATCCCATGCGCTCGGAGAATGGTTGATTTACGTCACGGCTAGTCGAAACGCTGTTGTGCCCATCAATGCTTTGAATGATTGCGCGCGAGAGAGATCTTGCATGGTGCTCTGTAGGGAGCAGTGTGTTTCGAGATTGCTGTAGCCAAGTCTTTAATTCCTGTGGAGACTCAGCCATTGCTGCCACAACATGGCCAGGACTGGGCTGTGCCGACTGTTGATGAAGTCGCTTGATTTGCTTGTTTTTGTTGTGAGTGTGCTTGAGGAAAAACCCCAGCAGGAGAACGATCGAGAGAGCAAAGGCGACTAGGGTTAGGAGCGTGGCGGGTTTCTCTAGGACTGCGAGGGTACTTGGGAATGCGAGGATGGTTGCCAGTCCTGCGAAACTCGCGAGAGGGACTAGTATATTTTCTTTCTGGATATTCAGGAAATGTATGAGTTGTGGACCTGCGAGTGCTCTGTACGAGAAGTGAACGAGGATTGAGGTTAGGGCCGTGAATGCTGTGAGTGGAATGAGGGATGGAATTGTCTCACTTGCCATTAAGCCGAATGGGACTATGGTGAGGTATAGCAAGAGTATGGAGACGATTGAGAGTGTCACGGATGCAGGAGGATTTCGGTTCTGAGTGAGTGTGATCCTGATGAACGCTCTATTGTAGTGATGGGCCAGTGAGATAATTGGCTTTAGGATCTTTCGCAGGCGATTGCACCGTTTTAATATGAAGTCTGCGCCTATGCTGGTGGGGGCGCGTGCCGCGAGTGCATGAAGGCGTAACTGCTCCTCAGTTGTGCTGCATAGAAGCGCTTGCTCACTGAGTTGTTCGCGTACCCAGGTAATCAAAGAGGGCGGGGCTTCACGAAGGAATACGATGCTGTTGAATGCGGCGTCTTGCAGGAACGCTACATTGAATGGAATGGCGAACGATAAATACTCAAGTAGTTGAGGTTGCGGCAATAATCCTCCGCGCAAAATTACCATTGCACGATCAATGAAGTCCCCATCCTTCCATCGTAGCGAGAGGAAATGGCCAGTCGCATCTATTAGGCTTTGGGGGATGTCGCCGGTACGTCTGCTCAATCCTTCTTGAAGTAGATTGAGTATGTGGATCTCCAGGTCGCTCCATTTGTGATAATTTGCCTTGAAAGCCAGGTTGTTGATTGCCTGTGTGGGAGCGTGGGATTCGGCTAGATGCAGTATTAGTTGTGCGGCATCGGCGAGTATTGGCTTGATTGACTCTGTGGATTCCGTCTGGAGGAATGCCACGGCATATTCGCGCCAGTCTTTGTTTGTGAGAAGCACTCTTGGGGGGAGGAAATCAGGATTGATGGCTAAGTGTCGAACAAAAAGAACCTCCTGGTATCGACGGTGGGCAAACGTGAATCGGCGGTCGCCACTACGTGCTTCCGGAACATCGCTGCGTCCAATTTTGACGTCGACGAGTGCTGCAAGCAGTTGGTCCAACCTCTTGTGTATCGGTGATTTGGTCGAAATGGCGTTCGCGATTTGATCGTGGGTGGGGGCGAGACTTATGTTCTTGTCTACGGCGAAAAGCACGGCAAGGGTCATCGCCCCCTCTAGTAGTTGGTTGGGGGTGAGGTTGTATTTTTTCTTTGTGTATTCGCGATCGCGTTCTGCTAGTCGGTCGATGTGTCTCGCCAAGAGATCGTGGTCGTTGATGGGGCTTCTGTTTTCTTGTTTTACGTAGCGACAAAGTAGTGCGAGGTAGAGCGGGTTTTTCTGTAGAGCGCTTGAATTTGTTGCTAGGTGTGAGCGGACGATGTTCTTTTGGAGAGGAGGTAGAAAGGAATTGTTGATTAGTTCGTTCTGTCGTTCCTCGCTAAGAGGAAGAATTCGAAATTTCTGCCACGGCAGGGCTTCTGGTCCTTTGAATTCACGTGAGGCAAGAATGCCCCGGCAGTCGCTCATGGTCGCTAGAAACTGCCGAATGGCTTCTGCGTAGTTCTTGAGGGCGCGGCTACCTGCGGGAGCATGCATTACTTCTGGTATTTCATCGAAGGAATCGAAGAGGAAAAGCCATGTTCCTTCGTGTAGGTGCGTTTCCCAGTGTTCCCGAATGTAGTCTGCGGTGTCGGCGTCGCCGCGTCGAACGTTGTCGATTACAAAGGAGCGTATCCAGTCTGCAGTTGGGCCAGTCTTTGGGGGAGGTGGTAATTCTTTGAGATTTATGTATAGGGGTATCTTTGCTTTGAGATCTGTAGACTTGGTTCCTCGGTCTGCTAGTTGGTGGGCTAGATGCCGAAGGGCCACGCTCTTCCCGCTGCCAGGTTCTCCTGTTAATAATAGTGCCTGTTCGGTACTGCTTTCGATGGCTTGGATTAACGAGCGGACGCGACGGAGGCCGAAGGACTTGTGTTTTATCAGGGCATTTAAGCGCGATGCGTAATACCAGCCCTGTGCTTCTACTTCTGCCTCAAGGTCGGTAAAAAGTTGATCGTTCCAGTTTTCGGCCTTGTTTAGGGTGTCGAGATCGCTGCGAATGACTTTGCAGAATTGTTTCCGACGCCTGATTGACTCGCCTTGGCTGGCAGTCATGGGCAGAGGAAGCCCAGCTTTCTTCCATGCGTCCTTGATGGCGACTGTCCATTCAAGCGCTTTTTTTATGAGTCCAAGTGCGACTGAGGTTGTGATGATGAAAATGGTTCCCCTGGTTATCCAGCCTTGCCAAGTGTCCCAATTGTTGACTCCCGTGAGCCAAGTCCAGGACTCCTGAAACATTTCGATTATTGCTGTCCTGTTTTTGAATAGTTCGAGTAGTTCTTGCATTGTGTGGAACCCTGTTGCGTGTTTGTTCACGCGATTTGTGGCGGTTTGCCCAGCTTCAAGTCCTGGTGAAGTCCCTTGTCCCGACTCACGCGCCAGATTTTCTGGTCCAGGTAGTAGTGGTGCAGCGCGAAGCCCCAGATGAAGCCCGCGATGAAGTCCTTCAGCGTCAGGCCCGCACCCAGCGCGAGCTTCGCGTCGAACCCGCCACAGCCCGGATGCGCGCCGAAGCCGCACCCCACGCCCCGGTACACCAGCGTGAAGACCACGCCGCACACCGCGTAGATGAGGAAGCGCTGACTCACCTTCGGCGCCCAGCCGAACGCCGCCGCATCCGCGCCCGGCGAGTGATAGCGATTGCGGTGATAGAACCAGACCACGCCGTGGTACTGCACGTTGTGGAACGCCGTCACCGCCACGGCGAACATGATGAAGTCCATCCGCGCCGACACCGACGGCCAGAACACCACCGCCGACAGTCCCACCGCCGCGCCCATCATCATCAGCTTGGGCCCGTTCACCCGCTGACCCGTCCTCCACCGCCACACCTGCCGCCCCGTGCTCAGCACCACCACCGCGAGCACCAGCGCGAAGCACGCCGCCGCGACGAGGGGCTCCCACGTGGGCGTCCCCGTCAGCCCCAACTGCTTGCGCGCTCCCGGATGCGTCACCGCGAACGCGACGAAGGGCGCGAGCAACCCCACGTACAACGTCACGCTGTCGAGCCTCCGGTCCCCAGGCGACGTCTCGCCGCCCTTGCGCTGGTACAGCGACATCAGCCCGTAGTGCTGCCTCACCACGTGCCAGTACGCCCACAGCGCGGCGAAGGTGAGGAACAACACGAAGGGCAGCTTGCTACCCAGCACCGCCGACACCGCGAAGCACAGCGGCCCCAACGCGAACCACCCCAGGCTTCCCAGCAGGAGCCCTCGGCGCGTCTTCCACTCCCTCGCGTCCAGGTACGTGCGCGACACCGTCGCGAACAAGTGCGGCCCGTCCAGCACCAACACCCACGCCCACCACAACGCCAGGCTGCTCACCCCTCCCCAGACGTGAAGCCCGACAAGAGCGAGGCTCGCGCAGGCGCCGCCCACCGTGGAAAGCAGGTCATGCCGACGGTCGACCAGCCAGCCAGGACGTGGCGCCTCGGAGGCGGTGAGAGGCAGGGTGCTCATGGGGCTCTCCTCGGAGACTCCAGAAGATACAGGAAGGTGCAGGTAGGCCGCAGGCCCACCTCTCGTCCTCCATTCGCCGGTCGACCGACCAAGGGCCCAAAACCCTCTTGAGCCGGGCGCTGCGTACCGCGATGGTGGTGCGTTATGGATCAAGGCAGGCGCACCACGGACCGGAAGGCAGTCGGTCTGTTGGTGAAGCTCAAGCATGAGAGCGTGGGGAGCTTCGCGGAGGAGTTCGCCACCAACCTGAGCCCGGGCGGGATGTTCATCCGCTCGCGCACGCCCCAGCCCGTGGGGACACCCGTCAAATTCGAGGTGCAGATCGCCGGCGGCGTGCGCGTGCTGCACGGCAGCGCCGATGTCCGCTGGATTCGCGAAGTGGGAGACCCCTCGGGCCCTCCCGGCATGGGCCTCCAGTTCCATGAGCTGGACCCGGCCAGCCGCGCCCTCGTCGACATGATGCTCCTCCAGCGCAAGCCGGAGGCCCCCGTCGCCGTCGTCTCGCCGCTGCCCGCCATCGCCCCTTCCGTCGCGCCGCTGGCTCCCTCCATCGCGCCGCTGATGCCCGCCGTGCCGCCCGTGCAGGCCCGGCCCGCCCCCCCGCCCGCCGCGAAGCCCGCGCCCCGTCCGGTGGAAGGCATGGCGCTCGACTCGCTCTTCGACGACATCGAGGCGCCGCCCGCTCCCGCACTCGATGAGCCCTTCGACTTCTCGCCGCCGTCCCTGGCGGATGAGTCCTTCGACTTCTCGCCGCCCCCCGCCTCGGTGGAGAGCGACGTGGACATCCCGCTCGACGAGCTCATCGCGAGCACGCCGCCGCCCGTCTCGCTCCCCGGTGACGAGCCGCTGCCCGGATTCGAGTTCGAGATGGAGACGGGACTCGCGGACGCGCCCCTGGCGCTGGGCGAGGTGCTCGATGAACCCGTGAGCCTCGACGAAGCACCTCCCATCGAGGTCGGCATCACGGTGGAAGATGACTCGTCCGCGGGCTCCAGCGGACCGCTCGAGTTCGACATGGATATGTCCGAGGAGGCACTGGCGCCTCCTCCTGCTCCACGCGCTGCTCCGTCGCGCGCCAGCGGACCGCTGGAGTTCGACCTGGACCTCAGCGAGGCGATGGAGGAGTCCCCGCCCACGCCCCCCGTGCGCCCCGTCACCGCGCCCGCTCGCCCCGCCGCGCCTCCGCCTCCCGCCGCTGCCGCCAGGCCGAGTGGCGGAGCCTTCGAGTTCGAACTGGATTTCAGCGAGGCCGTGGAGGAGGCACCTTCCGCGCCGCCTGCGCGCCCTGCCGCTCCGTCGCGTCCCGCCGCGCCGCCGCCTCCCGCTGCCGCCAGGCCGAGCGGGGGAACCTTCGATTTCGATTTGGACTTCAGTGAGGCCGTGGAGGAGGCACCCCCCGCGCGCCCCGCCGCGCCCGCGCGTCCGTCCTCGCCCCCGCCGCCTCCCGCCGCCTCCAAGCCGAGCGGTGGAAGCCTCGAGTTCGACCTGGATTTCAGCGAGGCCGTGGAGGAGATGCCTCCTTCGGCGCCGCCTCCGACGCGGACCTCGCCGCCGCCTCCTCCGTCCGCGAGTCGACCGGCTGGTGGCAGCTTCGAGTTCGACCTGGACCTGTCGGAGATGAGCGCGAGCCCCTCTCCAGGCGTCGCCTCGCCTCGGGTGCCCTCGCCGCCGCCTCCCGGGGCCCGGCCGCCCCCGCCGCCCGCCGCGTTCCAGTCTCCGCCACCGCCGCCCGCGTTCCAGCCTCCGCCGGCTCCCGTGGCAGCGGCTCCTCCGGCGCAGGCGCTGCCCAACGTGCGCCGCGAGGCCCCCAAGCCTCCCGAGCCGGTGGGGACTCCCACGCTGCTCTCCCCGACGGCCGCGAAGCCCGCGACGCCGCTCGCCGCGCCTCCGCTCGATGAGCGGGGTCTGCCGAAGACGGTCTTCCTCCCGCCGCCGCCCGCGCAAATCGTGGGCACGGGGCCGGTCATCGGCATCGACCTGGGCACCACGAACTCGTGCGTGGCGCTGCTGTCCAACGGGCGTCCCACGGTCCTTCGCTCGCGCGAGGGCTACAACACGATTCCGTCGGTCATCTCGCTCAACGCGCAGAACAAGCTGCTCGTCAGCCACCGCGCGAAGAACCAGCTCGTGTTGCGCCCGCAGCACACCATCTACGGCGCGAAGCGACTGGTGGGTCGTCCCTACGACAGCGCCGTGGTGAACCAGGTCCGCGAGCGCTTCCACTACGAAATCGTCCCCGACGCCGCCGGCCGCGCCGCCGTGCGACTGGCGGACAGCGTGCTGTCGCTGGAAGAGGTGCAGGCCATCATCCTCCGCGAGTGCAAGGAGATGGCGGAGGCCCACCTCAACCAGAAGGTGGAGCGCGCGGTGGTGACGGTGCCCGCGTACTACTCCGAGCCGCAGCGCGAAGCCGTGCGCAAGTCCGGCATCCTCGCGGGCCTCAAGGTGGAGCGCATCCTCAACGAGCCCACCTCGGCGGCGCTCGCGTACGGCCTCAACCGCGAGCTGAACAAGAAGGTCCTCGTCTACGATTTGGGCGGCGGTACCTTCGACGCCACCATCCTCAAAATCGAGAAGAACGTCTTCGAGGTGCTCGGCACCGGCGGCGACATCTTCCTGGGCGGTATCGACTTCGACAACCTCATCGTCGACTTCCTCCTCCAGCGCTTCCAGGAGAAGGAGGGCATGGCCTTCAACGGCGACGGCATCGCCCTGTCGCGCGTCAGCGACGCCGCCGAGCGCGCGAAGATGGCCCTCTCCGAGCGCGCCACCTTCGAGGTCCACATCCCGATGTTGATGATGGACAACGACGGGCGCCCCAGGGACTTGCGCGTCGTGATGACGCGGCAGGAGCTGGAGAAGATTTGCGACCCGCTGCTCAGCCGCACCGTGGACGTGGTGCGCGACGTGCTGCTGGACGCGAAGCTGAAGGCCAGCGAGGTGGACGATATCATCCTCGTGGGCGGCATGAGCCGCATGCCCCTGGTGCGCGAGAAGCTCAAGGGCCTGTTCGGCAAGGGCCCGCAGGCGAGCGTCAACGCGGACGAGGCCGTCGCCCTGGGCGCGGCGCTCTACTCGGGCTCGGTGGACAAGGTGAGCAGCGTGGTGCTCATCGACGTGCTGCCGATGACGGTGGGCGTGGCCATGCCCGGTGGCGCCTTCAAGCGCGTCATCGAGCGCAACAGCCCGCTGCCCGCCCAGCGCTCGTTCGCCCTCAACACGACGAAGGACAACGAGGAGTCGCTCGAGCTGTCCATCTTCCAGGGCGAGGACAATCACATCTCCGCCAACGAGTACCTGGGCACGGTGCGCATCGAGGGGCTGCCTCGGGGACCGAAGGGCTCGGTGCGCGTCGCCGTCACCATCAAGCTCGATTCGGAGTGCGTGCTGCACGTCGAGGCGCGCGAGTACTCCACGCGCAAGGAAGTGAAGGCCACGCTGGCCACGCGCTACTCACCGGAGGAACTCCAGAAGCAGCTCCAGGTGAGCAAGGAGTCGGTGAAGGCCGCCGAGGAGCGCCGTGGCGCGGACCTGAAGGAGCGCGCGGGTGGGTTCTGGGGCTTCGTGAAGAAAGCGCTGGGCCGCAAGTAGCAGGCACGCCGAGGGACGAAAGGACGGTACGTCATGAGCCAGCACATTCCTCCCCGGCGACGCTGCTCCTTCTGCGGCACCGCCGAGCCTCAAGCGGGCCGACTGCAACAGGGCAGCAGTGGCGCCGCCATCTGCGACCCCTGTGTGGTGCGGCTGTTCGCGGAGCTGGACCGGCAGGCCTTCTCCGCCGGCTCGCCTCCGAAGGGAAACCCCACCACGCTCCACGGTGGCTCGGACGACGCATGACCTCGGGAGCCCCATGTCGTCTGTCTCCGCGCCTCGGTACCTGACGCGCTTCCAGTGCCTCGCGGAGGCGTGCGAGGACACCTGCTGCGCGGGGCTCGTCGTGCCGGTGAGTGAGGCTCGCTGGGGCATCCTTCGCGGTCTGGTGGCGGGTGGCTCCGATGCGGCGCTCGTGGAGGCGCTCGTGGTGCCGGACCCGGGCAGCGGCACGGGCGCCGAGGCCGCGTATGTCACCAAGCGCGAGGACGGGAGCTGCTCGTTCCTCGATGAGCGCAAGCTGTGCTCGCTGCATCGGAAGTATGGAGAGGTTGCGTTGCCGGATGCGTGCGCGATGTTTCCGCGCGTCGCCACGCGCAGGGCAGGGCGGCTGGAGGTGACGGGCTCGTTCGGTTGTCCGGAGGTGGTGCGCCTGTGCCTGCTCGCGGAGGATGCGCTGGAGCAGGTGCTGGTGGACACCTCACTCGTGGCCCGGCCGGAGGTCGCACGCGCACTGGAGGGCGAGGACGCGTGGATGGTGCACGCGGCGCGAGTGCGTGACGTGGCGCTCCGCATCCTGGAGCGGCGCGAGTTTCCGTTCGCCTCGCGGCTGTTCATGTTGGGGGAACTGGCGCGGCGGCTGGGGTCCTTCTACTTCCGGGGCACCGAGGTGTTCCGGGAGGAGGGCGCGGAGGCGCTGCTGACGCAGACGCTCGCCATGTTCGAGGTGCCGGAGACGTTGGCCGCGTTGCATGTGGCGGTCTCCGGGGTGTCACTGCCTGGAGGTCCGTGGGCGGGCATCTGCGGCACGGTGCTCAAGGCACGTCTGGGCGCGGTCGGGAGTGAGCGGTTCGCGGGGTGGGCTCGCGCGGTGCTGGCGTCCCACGGTGGGCCGCAGGCTTCGCCTGAGGAGGTCTGGGCTCGTTATGGGGAGCGCAGGGCTCGGCTGGAGCCAGTGCTGGGCGAGCGCATGGAGCAGTACTTCCGGCACCACGCGATGAACCACTGGCTGCGCCACCCGTTCACCGATGCGCCGTCGGTGCTCGACTATGTCTTCAAGCTGGTGCTGCGTGCGGCGGTGTTGCGCTGGGCGCTGTTCGGCCATCCGACGGTGGTGACGCTGTGCGAGCGCGAGGACCTCCAGCCCACGGAGGAGGCTCGCGCTCAGCTCGACGCGGCGGCGGTGGAGTGCTTCCAGCTCAGCGCGAAGCACCTCGAACAGTCTTCAGAGTTGCACGCGCTCGCCCAGGGACTCTCGGGCGGCGCGGGGCCGGATTCACTGCCCCGGATGCTCGTGCTCCTCCAAGGACTCTGAGCCGCGCTGAGAGGTCGCCGTAAACAGCTCCGCGCGCGGCCGACCTTCTGCGCGAGCAGGTTGCCTCACGCGAGGCCGGCCACATCCGCGACAATGTCGGCCCGGATCTCCTTGCGCCGAGGTCGCCGCAAACGGCTCCACGCGCGGCCGACCTTCAGTGCGATGACAGCGGCGTGAGCCTTCGCGCGCTCAGGTCGCCGAGCGGGGCTTCGCGCCCAGCCGCTCCATCGCCTGACGGAACACGGCGATGTCCTGCGCGCCCTGGATGCCGAAGCGGTCTCCCACCACGAACGTCGGCACCGCGCTGACGCCCATCTCCCGCGCCTCCCTCACCGCGTCGTCCACCACCTTCTCGAAGTGCCCACCCTCCACTGCCTGCTGAAGCGCGTCCGGCTCCAACCCTACTTCCGTCGCCGCGCCGCGCAGCGTCTCCCACGCCCAAAGGTCCTGTCCCTCGCTCCAGTAACGACGCAACAGCGCCGCGTGGTACGGCTCCAGCTTGCCCTGGGTTCGCGCGTACTCGGTCGCCTGGTGTGCCCGCCGCGTGGACGGGATGACCTCCCGGTCCACCATCGTCAGGCCCTCCTGTGCCGCGCGCACCTTCAACGGGTTGTTGGGGTCCTTCATCTTCTCGCGGATGTGCGCGGGCAGCGGCAGCCCCTCCGGCGGTGTCTCCGGACGCAGGAAGAACGGACGCCAGTCCACCTGGATGTCGTACTCCCGGCCCAGCTTTTTGACTTCCTGCAGGCCGACGTAGCACCAGGGACAGACGAAGTCGGACCAGACGCGGACGGTGACGGGCTCGCTCATGCCCCTCTCACTAACCGGAGTGGCGCGTCACGTCATGGCTTCCGTCTCCCCGCGAGGACTCCGCGAGTGAAAGTCCTCCGCTCCGGGCATACAGCCGCCGCTCGCATGTTCCGACGCCCCAGGGTGGACAGCGTCCAGAGGAGCGGGCACGGTCCACCCCCGAATGCCCCCAACCCGAGCGCTCGCCTGGAGGCCAGCGCCTGGGTCCACCCCAGGAGGACACCTTGTCGCTGTCGCTTGTCGCGGCCCTGGCCATCGCCGCCTCTCCGGCGCCCGCCCGGCCCCAACCGTTCACCCACCACGACATGATTTCGATGCGCCGGCTGAGCAACCCGCGCGTCTCCCCGGACGGAAAACAGGTCGCCTACGTCCTGCGCACCACCGACCTGGAAGCCAACAAGGGCCGCAATGACTTGTGGCTCGTCAACCTGGACGGGAGCGGCGCGCGCCAGCTCACCTCCCACCCCGACTCGGACTCCGACCCCACCTGGGCCCCGGACGGCAAGAGCCTCTTCTTCCTCTCCTCGCGCGGCGGCTCATCGCAGGTGTGGCGCCTGCCCGTCGACGGCGGCGAGCCCCTCCCGGTGACGAAGCTCCCCCTGGACGTGGGCACCTTCCGCCTGTCCCCCGATGGCACGCGCCTGGCCATCTCCATGGACGTGTTCCCCGACTGCGCCTCCGGCCTGGAGTGCAACACCCAGCGCGAGACGGAGCGCTCCAAGCGCAAGGCCACCGGCCGCACCTACGACAAGCTCTTCGCCCGCCACTGGGACACGTGGAAGGACGGCAAGCGCTCCCACGTGTTCGTCGTCCCCGTGGCCGGCGGCACGCCCGTGGACGTGATGAAGGGCATGGACGCGGACAGCCCCTCCAAGCCCTTCGGCGGCCCGGAGGAGTACACCTTCACCCCCGACGGCAAGAGCGTCGTCTTCACCGCGCGCGACGTGGGCCGCACCGAGTCCTGGTCCACGGACATGGACCTCTTCGTGGCGCCGATTGAGGGCAAGGCGAAGCCGCGCAAGCTCACCGACAAGAACCGCGCGACGGACACCAGCCCCGTCTTCAGCCCCGACGGCAAGACGCTCGCGTACCTCGCCATGGCCCGCCCGGGCTTCGAGGCGGACCGCTACCGCGTCATCCTGCGCACGTGGCCGGGTGGCCAGGAGCGCGTGCTCGCCGAGGACTGGGACCGCTCCGCCGGCTCGCTCGCGTGGAGCCCGGACAGCAAGACGCTGTACACGGCGGCGGGCCACATCGGCCAGGTGCCCCTGTTCGCGCTCGACGTCGCCAGCGGCAAGGCGCGGCAGCTCACCAAGGACGGCACTGACGACTCGCCCCAGCCCGCCGCCGGCGGCACCCTGGTCTACGTGCATGACGACCTGGACTCGCCCGCGGACCTGCACGTCCTGAACACCGACGGCACCTCGAAGCAAATCACCCAGGTGAACCAGGACGCGCTCGCGCGCATCCGCTTCGGCGGCTTCGAGCAGTTCGAGTTCCCCGGCTGGAACAACGAGACGGTGCGCGCCTACGTGGTGAAGCCGGTGGACTTCGACCCGAAGCGCCAGTACCCGCTGGCCTTCCTCATCCACGGCGGACCGCAGGGCTCCTTCGGCAATCACTTCCATTACCGGTGGAACCCCCAGGTCTACGCGGGCCGCGGCTACGTGGCCGTCATGGTCGACTTCCACGGCTCCACCGGCTACGGGCAGGCCTTCACCGACTCCATCACCGACGACTGGGGCGGCAAGCCGCTGGAGGACTTGCAGAAGGGCCTGGCCGCCGCGCTGCAGCGCTACCCCTTCATCTCCAAGGAGAAGAAGTGCGCGCTGGGCGCGAGCTACGGCGGGTACATGATCAACTGGATTGCCGGCAACTGGCCGGACGGCTTCAAGTGCCTGGTCAACCACGACGGCATCCTCGACGAGCGCATGGGCTACTTCGACACCGAGGAGCTGTGGTTCCCGGAGTGGGAGCACAAGGGCACGCCCTGGGAGAACCCGGACGGCTACGGCAAGCACAGCCCCATCAACCACGTGGCGAAGTGGAAGACGCCGATGATGGTGGTGCACGGCGGCCAGGACTTCCGCGTCGTGGAGACGCAGGGCCTGGGCACCTTCACCGCGCTCCAGCGCAAGGGCATCCCCTCCAAGCTGCTGTACTTCCCGGAGGAGAACCACTGGGTCCTGCGCCCCGCCAACAGCATCCAGTGGCACGACGAGGTCCTGGCCTGGCTGGACCAGTGGACGCGCAACTAGACAGGTGACACCCGGGGCCCCTCGTCACGCGAGCGGGCCCCGGCTGTTTGTCTTCAGGGAATGACGAAGCACTCGTCGATGCAGTGCTCCAGGTACTCGGAGCAGCTCTTGTCGGCGGCGCAGTCGGCACACTCCGCCACGGCGTCCTTCCTGTCATCGGAGTCGCGGTCATCCACCCAGTCGTTGATGGTGTCCGCGCACTTCCCCGTGTCGAGGTTGGAGTCGAAGCACTCCTTGCGATGGTCACAGATGGTGTCGGCGTTGCTGGAGCAGCCGGTGAGCACCGCGCTGAGCGCCAGGAGGGTCGTCACTGCGATGGTTCGGATGGACATGGGGCGGTGTCCTAGCGCACCCGGTCTCTTCCTGGAATAGCCTGGACGTGTTGCCCCCGGCGGTTCGGCACGTGTGGAGGTGAACCGTCCTCCACACGTGGTGGGAGGGCCCGGCTAGTTCTTCTGGGTGCCCATGTCCCCGTGGCCCTGGTGCGCCGGGGTGCCCGGCGTTCCGGGGGACGTGGCGCCGGAGCCGCCGACGCCCATGTTGTCGTCCAGCTTGCCCAGAATCTGCCAGGCCTGCTCGCGGTGGGCGGGCACCTTCTGGGTGAGCTCCTGGAACATGGCGGTCAGCTCGGGGCTGGCGGAGGGCATGCCCTGCCTGGCGGCGAGCACCTTGCCGAGCACCGCGTCATGGTCTCCCACCTGTCCGGCCATGTAACACGAGTCGAAGGGAGGGCCCTGGAGCACCTGGAGCTCCTCCATCGCGGCCTTGTCCGCCGCCATGACCTTCTTTTCCACGTCGTTCAGGGGCTTGGGCATCTCCGCGAGCTTCATGCCCTTGGTCTTCGCATAGTCGGTGAGCTTCTGGTCCAGGGCGGTGTGGTCCTTCACCATCATCTCGCCAAAGGCACGCACCTCGGGGTTCTGCGAGTTCTTCTGGGCGAGCTGGCCGAGCTGGATTTCCTGCTGGTTGGCGTGGTGCAGCCGCTCCAGCAGCGCCTTCTCGTCCGTGGGGGCCATGAACCCGCGGTACTCCGTCATGCCCTTCTGCGGGGTGGCGGGCTTCATCGCGGGAGACGGGGTGCCCTGTGCCAGTGAGACGCCGCCGGTGGCCAGGGAGACCGCGAGGACAACTCCTTGCAGGGTTCGCTTCATGGGGTCCTGTTCCTTTCAGCGTTGAATATCAATCAGTGCCTGACTGCGGACACGCACGTTGAGACACACGTCTGGCCGAGGCACGCGTGCGTTGCGCCATTCGTGTGGCAGCACACGAACGCGGTGGATGCAGGTAAGGCAGTCAACGGTGGTTTCCATGACTGTTGTTGGACCCGTGACGTCCCGCGGGCGCCTCACCTCCACGAGGCGAAGCTAGGCACCTGGAGCGCGGAGGCTTCGGGAGGCTCGAGCGCCTGGCTGGAAGCCCGCTCCACGCGCGAGGGGAGGAGCCTTCGCGCGCGTGTCAGCGTGGAGGCGGGCGGGACTCGGTCTCCTCACGCGAGGACTGCCATGGCCAGCGCCCCTCCAACTCCACGGTGAGGGTGAAGCTCAGGAAGGTCCGGATGAGGACGATGAGGCCCAGGATGAGGACGCCTCGCACGGTGGGCTCCTCGCTCACCGTGCGGATGATGTCGGCGGCGACCAGGAACTCCAGCCCGAGCAGGATGGCCCGGCCCAACTCCAACCGGAAGCGCCGGTAGGCTTCATCAGCCCGGAGGCCCCGGCTTCGAAGCAGGAGGAGGCCCAGCGCGAGGACGGCGCCAAGCACCATGGCTCCCACGCCCGCGACCTCCATGACTCGGGCGGACAGGGAGACGAGCGGCCGGATGTCCATGACACCTCCAGCGCTTCAACCTAGGCACCCACCGGACCGTCACCATGGTCCTACGGGGCGCATCGGGACTGTCTGGACACGGCTTGTCACCGCGAGCCACCAGGGGCGCTCGCCCCTCGGAAGGGAACGAGCGCTGGGGAGGCTGTCAGCGCCCCGCGTCCGTCGGCCCCGCCGCGGGTGGCGCGGGCGTGGCGGCTTTGGCCGGAGCGCCGCCCGTCGCGGGGACGTTGGTCTCCGACAGCTCGCCTTCTTCCCGCAGGAACTGCTGCGCCAGCTTGTCGACCTCGGCGGGCGCCAGGCCGGTGAGCACCACCGTCGCCGTCTTCGCGCGGGACGCCAGCGCTGTCTCGCCGAGCGCGCCGTGGATGCGCGTCAGCGCCACGTGGATTTCGGGGTCGAACGGGTCCGACGCGAGCGCCTCCAGGTAGGCCGTCTTCGACTTCGGGTAGTCCTTGCGGTGCAGGAGGATGCGGCCCAGGTGCACGTTGGTGGCGGGCGAGCCGGGGTGCACGCGCAGGCTGCCGCGCAGCACGGACTCCGCCTCGTCCAGGCGCTTGAGCTCCAGGAGCGCCAGCGCGTACTTGTTGGAGACGGACTCGTACTTGTCGCCCACCAGCTTGTGCGCCTTGGCGTACTCCTCGGCGGCGGCCTTCACGCGGTTGCGCTCGCGCAACAGCTCGCCCAGGTGCGCGAACTTGCGCGCGGGCACCTCCGCCACCTCGTTGAAGTCGCCGAAGGAGATTTCACGGCCCTTCTTCTCGCCGTCCTCCTTGCCCTTGTTCTTGGCGTCCTCCTTCAACACGACACGGTCGTCGCGAGGCACCAGCTCCGAGGGGAAGGGCTGCTTCTTGATGTGCGAAAGCCACGACTTCTCGAACAGGGCGAAGGGCATGCCCATGGCCGCCTCCACCGCCTTCCTGTCCGTCTGCCCGGCCTTCAGCTCGCGCACCACGGCGCGCAGCCCCGCCGCGCCCTTCGTCTGGTGCACGTAGTCGATGGCGTAGAACACCTCCGCGAACGCGGTGGCCGCGTCCTCCGCGGTGGGCAACAGCGCGATGGACGGGTGCATCTTCTCGAACGGGATGAGCGTGTCCGCCTTCACGCGCTTGCCCAAGAGCGCCAGCGTGGACGGCGTCATCGCCAGGCCCGCCTTGCCGCGCCAGCGCGACTCCAGGAACTTGGCCATGCCCTCGTGCAGCCAGATGGGCACCGTGTTGCGGCTCATCTGGCTGACGACGAGGTGGATGTACTCGTGCGCCAGCGTGTCCTGCCAGTCGTAGCCCTGCGCCACGGCCTTGGGGCTGGTCACCATCAGCTTGTTGAACTTGCAGATGGCGATGGTGCCGGTGGTGCGAATCTGCTTCTCGGTGAGCGTGCTCACCTTGGACAGCTCGCGCGCGTTGTTCACCACTTCGACGCGAATCTTCCCGCCCGGCGGCGTCCAGCCCAGGTCCTCCGCCATGGCGCGGTGGATGGCCTCCAGCGTCTCCAGCGCGTAGGGCACCAGCACCGCCTCCTTGCCCTTCGGGTAGAAGAAGATGAAGTGCTCGCTCTCCGCGCGCTCGTGGCTCTTGACGATGTCGCGCGTGTCCTTGGCCAGCCGCAGGTAGCTGCCCGGCTTGTCCTCGATGTTGGCGCCTTCGAGCAGCCCCACCGCGTCGTCGTAGCGGCCCTCCTCGAAGGCCACGCGGCCCTGGTAGTACTTCAAGGGCTCCACATCCGAGGGGATGAGCTGCTCCACCGCGGCCAGCTCGCGCCGGGCGCCGGGCACGTCCCAGTCGTCCAGGCCCTGCTCCACCTGGCCCAGGCGCGTCTTCACCTCGTCCTTGAGGGAGGAGGACTCCTGCTGCGCGACGGCGGGCGTGGCCACGCCCAGTCCCAGGGCCAGCGCGAGGGCCACCCAGCGATTCATCCGGCGGTCTCTCACTTCACCAGCTCCTCGTAGTAGCGCTTCACCTGCTCGCGGTACTTCTCCGGCGCGCCCTGCTTCATCGCGTCCAGCAGGTCCTTGCGGAACTCCTTGGGCGCCTGGAACGCGTCCTCGTCGGGCAGCTCCACCTGGTCCTTCGGGTCTCTTCCGGAGTTGCCCTGCTTGCGCCCGCTCATGCCACCGGGCAGGGGCAGCCCGCCCTTGCGGCCCTTCTGGCCCTGCTGCATCTGCTGCTGGAACTGGCGCAGGCCCTCCAGCGCGGCCTGCTGCTCGCCGTAGCCCCGGCCCGGGTCCTTGCCCTGCATCCGCTGCGCGGCCTCACCCATGCGCTGGCCCACGCCCTCCATCTGCTGCGAGGCCTCCTCGCCGAACAGCGGCGCCGTCTGCTCCATCTCCTCCATCTGCTGGCGCAGGTCCTGCGCGCGCTGCTCCAACTGCTGCTGCTGCTGGGAGAGCTGCTGGAGCTGCTGCTTCTCCTGCTGGGAGAGCTGCGAGCCGGGAGGAGGGAAGAGCGACTGGAGCTGCTTGTTCACGTCCTGCACGTTGCGCGCGTCGCGGTCCAGGCGCTGGGCCAGCTCCGAGGACTGCTGCCGCACCTCGGGCGGGTTGCCGAACATCTCGTCGAGCTGCTTCTGCTGCTCGCCCATGCCAGCCAACTGCCGGGCCGCGTCCTCGGCCCTGGCGGCGGCCTCCGCGGCCAGGTCGAAGTCGTTCACCTTCAGCGCGTTCTCCACGTTGCGCAGCTCCGACTGGGCTTCCTCCAGGGGGCGCGCGGCGCGGCTGTTGAGGTGCTCCGGGTTGAGCTTGTCGTAGCTCTGCTGGGCCTGCTGCACCTTGCGCATCAGGTCGCTCTTGATGGACTCGCCGCGCTCGGAGAGGCGCTCCTTGTTCTGCGCGCGGGCCTGGTCTCGCAGTTGGCGCGTCTGCTCGGCCACGCGCTGCTGCTCGTCCACGGTGCCCTTCAGGTCCTCCATGAACTTGCCGAACTTCTCCGCGAGCTCCGGGTACTGCTCGCCGCCGAACTCCTCGTTGGCCTCGTCCAGGCCCTTGAGCATCTCGTCCATCTGCATGCCCAGCTCCTGGAGCTTCGCGAGCGCCTCGTCCGTCTTGCCCTCGCGCATCAGCTTCTCCACGTCGTCCAGGGCGCTCTGCATGTCCTGGTCCTTCATCATCTCGGACAGGGCCTCGGCGTTGAGGTGCTCGTCGCGGATGCCCTTGCGCATCTCCGCCATGCGCTGCATCAGCTCCTGGATGCGCGCCTTGAGCTGCTGAATCTGCTCCATCACCGCCTGGCGCGCGGACTCGTCCGGGTTGGCCTTGAACTGCTCAATCAGCCGCGACAGCTCGCGGCGCTCGCCGGCCAACTGCTTGCCCATCTCCTGGAGCGCCTCCAGCTTCTGCCTGTCGAGCAGCGCCTCCAGGTAGAGGATGTCCTTCTCCAGCTCCGCGATCTCCTCCGTCACCACGCCGGACAGGCGGTTGCCGGTGCCCCAGTCCTCGCCGCGCGCGCGCTGGGTGCGCAGGTAGAGGCGGCGGAAGTCCGCGGTGCCGTTGATGTGGCTGCCCAGGGACTCGGAGATGTTGGCGAGCGCGGAGACCAGCTCGGTGGGCACGTCGCGCTCGCGCGACAGCGTCTGTGCCAGCGTGCGCATGTCGGTGATGAGCTGCTGGCCGCTGGTGTCCACGGACGCGGCGGAGGCGATGGCCTGGGCGTCCTTCTGCTTGTCGCGGTCCGGCCCCTCCAGCCGGTCCGCCAGATGGTCCACCATGCGGCCCCAGAGCTGCTCGGCCTTCTCCAGCGCGGCGCGGTGGTGCTCGGCGGCGGAGTAGATGCGCAGCACCTGGGTGCGGCTGACGCCCTTCTTGGAGCCCTCCACCGCGTCGTTGTCCTGCGCCTCCACGAAGTACGTAATCCGGTCGCCCGGGTCCACCTTGAGCGAGCCCAAATCCCACGTGTACGTGTCGCGGCTGCGCCGGCCGTCCTCGCGGCGCAGCGGCACGCGCGTGTCCTGCTGCGCGCCGGGCGTGCGGAAGACGAGCGACAGGCCGGACAGGCCGTAGTCATCGGTGGCCTCGTACTTGAGCGTCACCTTCTGGCCGGGGTCGACCTCCAGCTCCGCGGCGGGCGTCATCAGCGTCACCTGGGGCGCCTTGTCCGCCTCCACGGTGAGGGGGACGTCGGGGCCCACCGCGAGCGGCTTCTCGCTCCGGGCGTAGAAGACGAAGCGGTAGTGGCCGGTCTTCTTCGCGATGAAGGTGCCTTCCAAATCCCGGTTGCCACTGACTTGGAGCGGCACCGTCTCGTCGTTGATGACCAGCTCCGCGCGCTCCACGGGGCGGTCCGAGCGCGTCTTGATGACCACCTCGGTGCCGGCCGGAGCGCTGACGGCGCCGTCGGTGCCGGGCACGGTGCGCTGGGACAGGCCGGTGTACGCGGGGTAGCGGTACGTCAGCTCGATGTCTCCGGTGATGGGCTCGACCTGGGCCTGGGCCACCGGCGTGCGAGCCACCTCCAGGATGCGCTTCACACCCGCGCCCCACTTCTCACCGAACAGCCCCAGCACCAGCGCGAGCACCAGCAGCACGCCGCACGCGGCCAGGGCGCTGCGCTGCGCGGGGCGGCCGTCGACGACGGAGCGCGCGTCCACGGTGCGCACCCGCGTGTCCATCTGCGCGAGGAAGGCGTCCGCCAGCTCCGGCGAGCCGTTGGCCTGCCCGGCCTGCTCGCGCCGCAGCTCCACCGCCGCCAGCACGTCCAGCGACAGCTCCGGCCGGCGCTGGCCCACCAGGCGCGCGGTGAGCAAGTCGTCGCCCACCCGGCGCCGCGCGAGCCACAGGCCGAAGACACACGCCACCGCGGCGCCCACCGGCACGGCCAGCCCGAGCAGCGAGCCGCCGATGCGCGGGGCCACGAGTCCCAGCAGGCCGCCGCCCACCCACAGGAGGCAGGCCGCCACGAAGCCCAGGGCGACTCCCTGGAGCCACAGGTACCGGCGCTGCCGGGCGCGCACGGCGGAGAGCAGGGCCTCCACGCCACGGCCTCGCGAGGACCTGCCCACCCGCGTGGGCGAGGCCGGTGGCGGAGGCGGCCAGCGTCACGCGCGA
>Ga0126314_10000249_pt1 | contig 27354 bp, 46 predicted proteins | sample Plot105B_FD_92535 | JGI IMG/M metagenome (GOLD analysis project Ga0126314, IMG submission 92535) | Serpentine soil microbial communities from UC McLaughlin Reserve, CA, USA - Plot105B | ecosystem: Environmental > Terrestrial > Soil > Grasslands | place: USA: UC McLaughlin Reserve, Lake County... | reverse complement strand
TTTGAGTTTTGAAGTGTCGAGCGCTCAGCAAAGTTCCACTTCACAAGCGAGTACCAAGAGTTCAAACCAGCATCTAAAAGCAGATCAAGACCTAGGAGTTTATAGAAGTCCTCAGGCAAATCATAAGTGTTCGCACCACCAGCTAAAGTGAACTCAGGTGGAAGGCCCGTGAGAAGATCAATCTTAAGGAAGTAGTCCTCGTAACGAGACACAAGGAGATCATAAAGCTCAAATTGCGAGTTATTAATATAGAGATTCAGCTCCTCGTTAGTAACGAAGCCTGAGTTCTGCATATCAGCTCTTTGTCGAACTTGTTCGTTAAGAGATGCAAGGGTTACTGCCATGAATACCCCTAGTCATTATAGTTTTGACGGTTAGCTTCGTTACCAGCGGTATCTTGTGCTTGATATTCATCAGCCGTGTCACAAAGTGCTCTGTGATTCATAAGAGCGCGGTGAGCGCCCTTAGAATCTTTCGAGTGAACTGCTGAGATAAACTCATCCATAGCGGCGTGATGACCAGCATCAGCATCTACTTCTGGTTTAGCGCTATCAATTTCTTTACTTGCGCCCAAGCCACTAACGATAGCGGTGGCCATCTTTTTCTTGTCACCACCGAGCATCATCATGTTGAAGATCCGTTGTAATTAATTGAAGTGTTTCTCACTGTGATTCTAAACATAACCTGAGCGCCATCAGCCGCGTTTGCAGCGATTGAAGTCGTGACAGATGAGCTTGTCGGAGCGAGCAATTGAATTTTAAATGTAGAGTCAGCCATTACATCAGCTTGGAATGTCGCCGGATCCTCTAGGATCTGAATTGCTGAGATTTGTGAAATACCATCATCGACTAGATTGTAGTCAAAACCTAGGAACTTGTAGTATTTTGCATCAAGCGTGATTGAGTATTGCCCAGCCGCTGTCTCTTTTACGATGTTAGAAATCCCACCACCATAAAAAGCTGATACAGCACCAGAGGCGCCGATTGAGAGCGTGCCGAATAGCTCGACTACTTGTTGTTCCATTGAGTATCTGAATTGTTGAAATCTGCGTGAAGCCATCTCTTACCCCATAAACCCGAAGGTTTTTTATATTGTTAAACTCTTACTAAGGAAAAAGGAGAGCCGAAACTCTCCCTCAAATCAATTATACAAGTACTTGGACATTATAGCCGGGACCACGACAACCTAAGTTACCGTAGTATGCGTAACGAACCTCAACACCATCGGCGTTTGTTTGGCGAAGTAATGGCAAGCCATCAGCTTCAACAACACGAACTGCGTCTCCAAGCGTGTAGAGCTTCCAAGTATCAAGCTGCAAACCAAACACAGCACCTTGTGGACAGTTTTGATCAGGTACGATTTTGATCGGGCCGCGAGGACCATTGATCACGATACCTCTAAACGCTACTTGTGCAGGGGCTAGCAAATCAATGTACTGAACTTTCGCTCCTAAAGAGTTCTCAAGATCAGAGTACTTCTCGTAATCCATGAAGTAATGATCAAGCTTTCCACCTTCACGAGCTACTAGGGCCGCCGCGCGAACTAGAGCCTCTTCAATTGGAAGGTTACGACCGTCAAAGCGTTGGCCACCAAGGCGAGTAACATCTACCGAGCGATCCACACCGAAGAACAATGTTGATGTAGGCGCAGTAGCTGGGATCCAAGCCTTAAGACCAGATGTCATAAGAGCTACAGGGTTAGCTGTATCTTGTCTGTCACCTTTAACAAAGAGAGTGTAGCCAATGTCAGCCGCAAAAGTGTTTGCAGAAACAGTCATTGTTCCGGCATCACGGTTGATTGTTTGAATTGTTACTGATGCACCAGCGTTAGCTAGAGCGCCCGTGTTTTCAACAGCAGAATCAACAAGAACCATACCTACTTCAAAGTTTGTGATGTCAGCAGCGTTAGTAAGAACAATAGATGAACCAGTAGTGCCCGCGCCGATAACACCGATACCACCGAAGCCTGTTCTGTACATTTGTACTGCAATCGAGCGAGAAAGTGACTGAATCGCGCCATCAATCTCTGTAGAAGCTGCTGATAAAAGAGCGCCTTCATCGTTTTCAGATGCAAGCAAAGTCTCGTTATCAATAGTAGCAATAGAGTAATCGTGAACACGAACAAGAGTAAAACGCTGCAAGAGGGAGCTAGTAACTTGGCCACGAGCTTGAGCTTGTGTGAAGTCCTGAGAGCGACCTTGTGGGTTTCCGTAGATCAATGCAATCACTAGGTTTGCACCATAGAATGATTCCATCTTAGGGCATAAAGCCATCCATGGGTTATCTTTGTAAACTAGGTTTAATACTTTATCACGAGGGTAAAGTTGTTTAAGGGCTGGTGCGAATGTGGTCATATTCAATGACATAAAAATACCTCACTAATTTTTTAGTTGTTTGATGATTAAAAATTAGAGCTTGGCTTCTTATTGGTCTTAAACGTGAGCCTAAAATAGTTCTTTAAGTAACTCTCTACCAATGTAGAGAGCGTTCCACTATTTTTTACCGGCTTTCATTAAAGCAATGGCCGCTTTCATGCGATCTTCATCTGTTTGAGCAACATTTGGAGTGGCAAGAGTAGCAGTTGTTGTTTTGTTCGTGAGAGTGGGCGCAGTCACAAGCTTCTCAGTGACCTTAAAAGGTTCAGCGAGATTTGGATCTTCCACAATTGGTTCTTCTTTTGGTTTGAACTTCTTAGCGTTACGACCCTTGTCGATGTACTTAAAGATGTAGTCCTCAACCTGTTCAGAGGCCCACTTCGCGTGCTCCACCGGATCTTCACTATACATTTTACCATGCTCGGTGAAATAGGTCTCCATCACCTCGTAAACGGAATCATAGGCTTCGTAAGCGTTGATGAGTTCATAGGCGTCTTGATCGGCGGTAATAAATGCCGTGAGACTTTTAATGTAGGTGGCTTTAGCTGCGACCTCTGCCGCTTGATCAGCCGCTACTTTATCGGCAATCTCTTTTGCTTCCTTATCAGATAGGCGCTTTTTGATCTCAGCTAACTCATCCTTAAGGTCTGGCTCTAAAGTAACACCATCGGCTTCAGCGATAGAGGCTTTAATAAAGTCCTCAAGGCTCATGCTGTTCTCTTGTAAGAACGTCTTAGGGCTCTTCATGATCGAGTCTTTAGAGAACTTAGTGAGACTTGTGGTGTACTTGTCTTCAAGGTCCTTGGCGCGCTTCTCAGCATCAGCTACAGCCTTTGCTCTAATACGTAACTCGTTTTCACGCTTAGAGAGATGGGCAAAGCGAGCAGAGCTAATATCTTGTTCGGGGCTGACCGCTTCTGGCGTGACAGGTGCTTCTGTGACCGGAGCCGTGGGCGCAACACCCGCGACTATGTTCTGTGCTAATTCACTCATTTGTTCATTCCTTAGTCTATTAGGTTAAGCCGTGCTTTACGCCGCAGGCATTGGCGGTAATAAATCACTTGTAGGTGGTGCCTCAGGCACAGCTATTGGTGCCGCCCCTTGCATCTCAGGCATTGCCGGGGGTTGAGGTTGAGCAGCAGATGCCGCCATGTTGATGAGTGTGTTGCAATCATCCATGAACTGGCGAAGGAGTTCTAATCTTCCCTCTGGCACCTTCTCTGTTTTGCCTCGTAGATAAGCACTTTGAGTCATCTTCACAGCTAACACGAGGTTCATGAAAGGCTCAGGCACTTGGTACTCACCGTGCTCGACCATGTTCTCAAGAAGCATTGTGATGTCATCAATAGCGGCAGTTTGTAGAGACATAAACCCTTCGAGATCTGGGAAATCTAAAAGCGCCATGCCCATTTCTTTATCAATGAATCCGGCAGCAATTAGCTCTTGCGTGGTTTGCAAACGACCCTCAGGAGTTGATGGAAGGAGTGATGTTGGGAAGACCTGCATGATGAAGTCGTCATCTTTTAAGCAAACGTCTTTCCAATTGATCGACTCGATGAACTTACCCATCTTGGCCTTAACTTTAAGCTCGCGGTTCTCTTCTTTAAGCTCTTCAAAGAGGTCTTTAGATAGATCTATCGTTTGCTTAGCGATCTCCATATAGAAGTTCTCATAGCGCTGGCCCTGCAAGATAAAGCGTTCAGTCTCGATGTCCTGAGCTTCACGAATGGCAACGCCCGAGTCTAATCCTTCAGGTTTCTTTGATGTCGCTGACATAAGGCTTATGCCTGGAACCTCAAAGGCCTTCATGAATAGATATTGAATGTATTGATATACCTCAGGGGCCATGCCCTGCCACACCTCACTTGAGGGTTTTGTGCCCGAGTACTTAATGATCGCACCGATCTCGTTTGAGATAGCCTTTAGGTTTACCTGAGAACCATTCTCAATAAAGACTCTTGGAATACATGATAGGTGTTGGCCCATCTGTACGTTACGCATGAGCTTATTAAGCTCTAGCTGAATGCCTGTAATCTCTTCAATAAGACCCGCGCCAAAGTAACCTACTTGGCGAGGAGACCATCTAAGGGATGAAAACGGAAAGTAGTCTTTTTTATATTCTTCGCTAAATAGCGTACAGTTATCAATGACCATACAGTGACGGCCATCTTTAGCTTGTTCATTTGATCTTAAATGCCACCCTTCGCGAACTAAGAGTAAATCACAAGAGGTTAGGGATGAAACATCACCCTCAATGCCGCCAGTGGCTTTCTTAATCATCTCGCGCTTGTTAGGGAACATGGCAATAAGGACCGAGCGATCCACATACTTCTGTTGGTAGATGGTTCTTGGCTCGCCATACATTCCATCTGCCTCATCAATGATCATCTCATCAGTAAGCACACGGTCATAACAGACCTTCCCTGAGGACTTGTCTTTATAGGTCTTAATGAAGCCGGTTCCCATTACACATGAGTCCACAAAGCTTGCTTGGCCTTTTTCGTAAAGGTTCTCGGCCTCAAAGTTACCTGCTACATATTTAGTCAGCTTCTTTGCTCTGTTCTTTTGAGACCAGTCGCCAGCATTAGTAAGGAATCGAGGCTTAGGGCGGTTCTTTGCGATCTTTGAGGCCGCAGTATCAACCGTTGCCTTACACACGTTTAAGGTGATCCTCGCAGCTTTCAACGGCGTATTAGCCGCACGGCTGAACATAGTCCCATAGAAGCCTAAGAGATCGAGGTTTGCGTAGAGTCTCGCGTACCTGATGTTATTGGTATAGCGCCATGATTGCCGGTCAATGATGGATTTACAGACACCATTAACGTGCTGATAAACATCCTTCTCTGGGATGTCGTCACCCCACCATTGAACTTTGATGTCCTTCTTATCGGCTACGTCACCATAGGTCGCGGTCTGAATAGGTTTTGTGCTCACTTAGTTAATCTCCAAAAGAATCGTTAAAGAGTAAATCTTCATCTCTTTCGGCAGCAGAGCGAGTGTCTACCTTGGCATCAGCTCTAGTCATGGGTGGGATTACTTTAGGTATCGAGATCTGAATTCCCTCGATAGTGATAGAATCAATATTGTGTTTCTTAGCTAAAATGACCACTTTTTCGAGGTCTTTTAGCGTTTTAATAAGCTTTTTGGGAGTTTTCTCATCCATACAGATATGGAGAGCGTTCCATTATCACCACTCAGCTTCCCACCAAGGCTTCACCCCCTCGGGGTTAGCAAGCTTCTCGGCCTCTTGCTCAAAGAACATCTCTACTGCTTCCTTAGTGTGGGCTAAAGGTGTGGGTGTGAACTTCTGAGCAAAGAATTGATAGCAATAACGATACATATAAAGCGCGGCATCAGCTCTATGGTTCGGGCACGCCGGATTCTCTTGGCGCCTTAAACTCTTCTCATCCCACACTAAAGTCAGATACTCGCTTGCAAGATCTGCCGCCTTATCCTTAAGCAGCTTCACATAACCTTGGATGAAGTCAGCGTTCATGATCTCGATAAAGTCAGACTTGCCCATCTTATCAGCAGCCTCTAAGGGAATAGCGTGTCGTCGTCTAATCTCCTCAACGGCTTGCTTTGCGGCCCCATCGACTATCCATTTGTGAATTGGAAAGAGCTTATTGATGGCTTTGATTCTATTAGCGACCTCGGTCACATCCATCTTAGCCTTAGCCTCATCATGCACAATGTAGAGATTGCGGTCGTAATCGTTATACGCGCCCACCACAAAGGCTGACTCATCCTCATAGCCTAGATCTATGCCCATTACGTAGTACCACTGGCTTGAACCCTTAAGCTCTGGCAGCTTATCAACCGTGTTGCGCTCCTCTTTGTACTTATAAACGAGCTTCTCTTCATCAATGAACCACTCACCGAGATACATCTGTTTCCACAGTGGGGTTTCAACAATGAGGGGGTTTGCCCTGATGAGATCAGCCATCTCCTCTTTGATCTGTAAAGACACAAAGTGGTTATCTAGCGCCTTCCAATGATACCAAGACCAGTCAGGACGCTTACTTGTCGTCACCTCAAAGAAGAGGCCACGGGTCACGTTACCAGGTGTCCCGATCATGACAATTGTTCCACGTAGATCAGCCATTGCGGGCTTTAAGATTCTATAAACTAGATCTTCGAGATTAATCGAGTAAGAAGCCGCTTCATCAATACCCACAAGCTTATACTTCTGGCCAAGTAGCTTCTCTTTTTCGCCGTCATCGGCATCAGCTCCGAGGAGATATATAACGCTTCCATTTGGGAGGGTGTAAGATAAGTCAGACTTGTTGTGGACGGCACCGAGTTTGTATTTGCGATTAATAACATTCATCACATCCTTGACCATGATCTTCTTGGCCGATTCACGAGTAAGCGCAATATAAAGAATAGAAACACCAGGGTTCTCTAGTGCCTCTTTGAACGCATAAAGCCCAAAGGTGAAAGACTTCGATGCTCTTCGTGTAGCAAGGATGGCCTTAAGCCTATTTGGGTCTTCAATGAACTTTCTCTGTTGGGGAAGAGCATCGGCTAAAAAGTCTACAGTCTTACGACTTCTTTTTACCAGTTCCTTTAGGAGCTTCCGTTGATTCAACTGGAGCATCATTAGCCTTATCCTCGTGGAAGTAGATAGTGTTCATTAGAGATGTGAAGCACGCCGGTTCACCAGGGAGTGAGATCTTAATTAAGATGCCATTCACTAGCTCCATGTCGATGTGACGCTTAAGGTTTGAACCGTTATTAGCGATAACACTCACTGAGGTTGATACAAGCCCAGGGATAGTGACGCCGTTTGCGAGCTTGATAGTTTTAATCTTCATATGATCACCTTAAAAATGGGTTATAGGTTAGTAAATACTCTGACTGTTTCTTATCTGAAATGGGATTAGCAAACGTGTGGATGAGCGGCTTCTCTCTTAGCTCTGGATGCACGTTCAGCAACAACCGTCTTGCGATACCAAGCTTCCTAAACGTGTACTTCACGTAAAGGTAATGAACTATATCGGCATCAGCTTCAGCTACGATAAAGCCATAGATCTGGTCCTTATCATCAGGGTTACAAGCGATCACCACGAGTGCTGAATCAAGGATACCCATCAGGATCTTCTTGTAGCCAGCATAGTAAGTTCTTATACCCATGCGCTTAAAGTCACGGTTCTGCTCTTGGTAACTCTTAAGCCACGAGTCGTAGATGAAAGACTCATCAGCGGGTGTGTTTAGTCTTAGCTCGATGTCTATCACACAGCCTCTATTCTACGCTTAGCGATCTCGAGGTACTCTTCGTTCAGTTCACACCCAACCCAATCGCGACCAAGTTTTTTAGCTACTACGCCAGTGGTCCCTGCTCCAAAAAAAGGATCTAGAATGATTCCCCCAACTGGGCTTCCCGCCAAAATACATGGCTCCACTAGCTCTTGCGGAAACGTGGCAAAGTGCGCACACCTGAATGGCTTTGTATTTACCGTCCACACAGACCTCTTATTCCGTAGTCCATCATTCGGCTTAAAGCCGCCATCGCGATCTGGCGAACGCCCGTTTGCACCACGCGCAACACCGTAACCCATGCCGCGAGTAGGTTCTGTAAATTTACCAGAATACACGGCGGGCTCCTTGATTGATTTGCTATCAAAGTAGTATTTTTTAGATTTAGATAATAAAAAAATATACTCGTGCGCTTTTGTACACCTATCGGTGACTGACTCTGGCATGGCGTTTGGTTTATTCCAAATAATGTCTTGGCGTAAATACCATCCATCTGTTTGCAGCGCGAAAGCTACTCGCCACGGAATACCCATTAAGTCTTTTGTTTTAAGATCAATGATTTTTTGTTTGTTGTTTGGTGCGCATTCCGCTTTATCACGGCGAAAGGATTTGCGAAGTTTTGAAACTTGGCTTTTATTCTTACCCTCGCCCGTTATCGCGTCACTATTGCCGCCGCGCCCGCCACCAACATAGCTGTCTCCAAGGTTTAACCAAAGCGTCCCATCGTCTTTAAGTACACGCCTGACCTCTTGGAATACCTTTACTAAATTATTAACAAACTCTTCCGGTGTTTCCTCTAGCCCAAGTTGGCCGGAAACACCGTAGTCGCGAAGCCCATAGTAGGGCGGTGACGTCACGCAACAGTCTACTGACTGACTGTCTAAAGTCTTCATCTGTTCTAAGCAATCACCAAGTAATAATCTCATGGTAAACCTAAAGCCTTCCTAGCTGCTTCTTTTAATTGCTCATCAGTGAGCTTGTCGTCCTCTTCAATAGGATTGTCGTTCTCGTTCTTATCCACGGTCACAAGAGTCTTTGTGATGTTTAAAAGCGCATTCATGTACTCAGGATCAAGCGGGATCGCTAGACCTATCTCTGACATCTTCTTAATCTTCTTTAGCTCATCTGAGATGATAGCAATCGAGGTATCTAATAGTGCCCGTGCATTAGGCACCTCCACTTCTACCTGGAATATCTCCTCTATCACTGAGTGTTTCTTAGATTTGCTCATCTTCCCACTCTACTTGGTCTCTGATGTACACAAAGAAATCTATCTTTAGTCGGTTGATCACGAGGTGAACTCCGTTAAGGCTCTTCTCGCTCTTAGCCACACGCTTTGCAATTTGCCTGATGGACATTCCTTGCGAGTGTAGTCGCCAGATGTGTTTGTGTTTTGGTTTCTTAAATGGGTAATCCCAGAGGAACTTTGATGCGAATTGGAAGTAAGCCAGTGTTGGAAGCGCTTTTGCGTAATCAACTGGCCAGCTCGAGGAGCCCACGGCAGGTCTCGTGAAGTGTGAAGCGTTACCATCAGGGTAGACAAACTCGATGTCTCTAAACCCTTTGTCGTCGAGGTCTTCGTACCACCTCTTCTGAAGCTCAATAAAGTCTTTAGTCTGGTAAAACTTATCACTCATACATCCCTGTATTTAAAATTACCCTAGAGGTTTGCGCTCAAGTATGAAGTCAGCATCATGCGAACTTACTTAAACATCCCCTAGGGTAAAGCTTACTAACCTTGTTGAAATGGACTCATGCTCTCTTGCTGGTAAGAGCGCGCTTGATCCATGATGTAGCACTCAATCTCATCAGTCTCTTTGTCGTCCTCTACTCTAAACACAAAGCAAAGTGCTCTATATTTAAACATATCCTCTTTAAACTTCTCATGGCTTGTAAAGGTGATCATCTCTTCTCTTGGATACTTAGCGTAGAGTTCTTGTTCGGCATCAAAGAGCTTTGCTTGAAAGACCTTTTGGTTATCGTCATCAAGAGTATGAAACTCTCCCATCTCTTTTACAATAAGATCATATGATTCTTTAATGCCTATATTAAAGGCAGCTAATGATTGTGGATCTGGTGGTAGGCCTGATTCTCGAAGTAACCTTATTTGCATAAGACCCAGCCATCTCGCTTAGCGTGGAAGATTGAGGTGTACTCATTCTTAAGCTCTTTAAGAGTTTTTGAGTTCTTAAGTTTAAACTTTCTACCCTTACATCTGCCACCCTCGTAGCCACCGATATATATCATGCCTTTGTACTTTGTTTTATGTGTCCACATTAGCGTGTGCTCCCTGTTGGTTCAGCTTTACCCTTGCACCCATTAGACACTAGCACCTTACCTGGTAAAGCGATCTTAACGCCCTCCACAGTCTCTACGGGCCACGATACAGAACAGATGTCGTTTACTGGGAAGGCTGCGATTGATACTTTGTCAGATTGATTACCGCCAAGCATATTGAACGAGCCAGAAGCTACATCAGTAGGTGTGCAATCACCGCCAGAGAAACCAATATGATTCCCGCTAGCAGATGTGCATTTACTAGAGTGATTAATACGAACAATGGCGCCCTTAGGTATGCCTTGAGTTTTCCACTCGATCTTTTGGCCAAAGTTATCTCCACTGATAGCGGCAGCATTAAGCTTGCTTGTTTTATAACCACCCCATGTGAGTGCAGCTACTACAAAGAGCGAGCACCAGGCTCTTGGTGAACCGACTAAGCCCTTAAAGCTTGGAAGACCGGCTTTAGCCCACATTGGATTCATCTTCTTTTGAAACTCAGGATCTGACTCCTTCTTACCTAGCTCCGCTTGCGCATTCTTTAACCACTCAGCCGTACCAGGCCCGAAGGTCGGAGACTTTGTAATGAGCTTTGGCAGAACAACAACCTTGATGTCGTATTTAGAGGCAGCAGCTTCTGTGGCCTCAAGGTAGTTTGGGTTAGTGGCATCTAGCTTCTCGCCGTTTTTAATAAGCTCAAGCTTTAGATCTCGGATCAGGTCTTGTAGTTTCATTTAAATGTTCCTTTTGTTGTTATTCGCAATGATCTTTTACGTAGTCTCTGGTCTGCATACCCCATCGAGTGACCTTAGGAATATCGGCCTTTTGAAAGCCAAACACACCCTCACACTTCTCTAAAGGCCAGTCCTTAACGTGCTTATATTTCATGTTCTCTATGTCCACTAAGGCATATTCACCACAGGCGTTAAACTTTAGAGAGACCTCCCAAATGGTTTTCACAGGGAAGGCGGGTGCTTTACCGCAAGAAACACTAAGGAGTGTTAGAGCGATTAAGCAGATCTTCAGCGGCTTTAATTTGTTCAAGGCGTGAAGTGGCTGAATCATGTTTTTTAACATTTGTCTCATTTATAACCCCAGCCTCTTTATCGGCCTTAATGTCTTTTGTGGTGGTTTTTATCTTTTTCTCTGCCCAAGAGGCCGCCCAAGATAGGACGACCTTTAAGATCCATGATAGGAGCGCGTTCATTTACGCGGCCTTAATGCCTAGTACTTTTTTAAGAGCCTCAACCGCAGCATCATCCCAAGTGGTCTCGGTCTTCTTTGCTAGAGCTTCAGCGATTTTGAAGATGTCGGTTTTAATAGCGTTTGTAGATGACGCCTCACCATACTCAGTCACATAGGCAACAGTGGCTTTCATGATTACTGACCCATCAATACTAACGTCCACCTCGTAAGTGCCTACGTTACCAATTTGACCCTCAAGTTCTTTGCCATCAAGTAATGCCATCTGTGCCCCCTAAATTGTAAGTTGATTAACTTTTTAAAGGATGAGGGTTATGTATTATTTACTCAAGGTGCTGTGTGTTAATATAGTCCAGCTACACACTTAAAGATTATTAACATCAGGCAAATACCAAGCACAGCTAAATCACCTAATAGCTTATTCATTTCCGCCTCGACCTATACCTTCTAGTATTCCAACGTAGCCATCTTGTTTATTGTGCCCGCAGCAACAGCCCGTAGTGAAAACTTTTAAACCCCAAAGTGCTTGAACTACTTCAACGAGACACGCGTCTACACAGGTGATGTCTCTAATTTCAAAGCAGCCAATGGTTTTTCCGCGCATAAATTCAGGAGTTTGAAGTTCAACTTGGTTATCATAGCTCCCACACTCTACACTTGGAGCGCAAGAGCAGCCTTTAGGTATTGTAATATTCATTTGTATTTCTCAAGGTAAGCCCTAGCTCTCTTGCCAGCTTTTTTGTGATGAAAAACACCATTTGGATGAGACGGTGTTGGATCAGTTCTAAACTCTTCAATGTCATCTTGTTTTACAAAATTAAAGTGAAACCCAATGTTTGTTCCGGTGATCTGATCTTCATAGGCGTGCTTAGCATAAAACTCAATACATTCCCTCGCCTCTGCGAGCTGGGCTTGGAGTTTCTCGTTTTGTTTCATTATTTCGGAGCCAGAATAAAGTTCTTTTGTGTTAGCCATCTTTTCCATTTCTCTTGTGAGTTTCAAGACAGACAGTTCTAATTTTAAATCTTCGTGCTCTACTATGAAGTCGCCGATTTCAACCCATTGTTCGGGAGTGAATTGCTTGTTGTGTGTTAGCCATTGAAGCTTATTTGGGGCGGATACTTTCATTTGTCCCTCGCTATGTATTTTTGCAAAGCACTTAGTGCTGTATGATGAGCTTCAGTTGATGTACCCGTTTCCCAGCAAACTTTTTCAAGCGCCGCCCTTAACGCTAAACACTCAGCTTTCAGAGATTCTATTTCTTCTTTAATTTCTCTGTGGCCAATATGATAACCCCACGAATTAAGTCTGCGTATCATTTCTCTGATTTCTTCATTCCCAATTGGCTCGTTGAGGAGTCCTTCAGTCGTTTTTAACTTAGCATTCTCCTGCTTAAGCTTGGTGATTTCTTCTTTTTGTTCTTTAAGAATACCATGTGAGTCTTTAGCTAATTTCATAAGGGCTTTACCTGATAATTGACAAGCTTCCTTTAATTTCTCAACCTCAGCACACTTGGCGAGGTAAGCCTCTCTAGTGACTAGGGCGCTTGTGAGTTCGTACTGAATAATCTCTGGTTTACAACGCGGGCAAATCACAGTGCCATGCTCTGTGTTGTGCTTAATGCAAAAATAGTTTTTACCCCCAGCAAGGTAATATTCTTTTACGTCTTTCCACTTCCGCGCCACAGCCTCAGCCGCTAGAGGTTGGGTTTCTGGTATTATGTGAGTTTTATGAATACACTTTTCGCAATAGTCACCGCTTTTGACTTTCACTAAGTTAAGAGATTCGCAGTCACAGTCATCACACTTCGGTTTTTCGTCTAGGGTCATTTTGTTTCCTCTGCATATGATAATTTAAAAGAACGTGTCTCGATAACACAAGTAGAGGTCAGCCCAATACAATAACCAAGCATTAACCAAATAAATATTTTGTATCCCTCACTCATTTTGTTTCCTTCATGTGAGACCAAAAAGACTGTAGCTCTTTGTTTACTCTATTCATATCCTTTTGAATCCTATGAACCACAGCCATTTGTTTGTCGTGAGCATCTTTTAAGATATTAAGCTCATCAATTAAAATGTTAAATTGCTTTAATGAAAACTCAGATAAATTCTTAACCTGGGGTAATTCTTTGTATCTATCTTCGCTCATTCGCTTTTCCTTTGAAGTGCTGATAATTTATTAATCAGATTTTCAGTGACACCACTTTTTAAGTTTTCAATTTCATTCCATAATTTTAAATCAGTAAGACACTCCTCCAACAATCCGATCAGAATTCCTTCGCGGGCTTTTTGTTTTTCATACTGATATTTAGCGCCCTCTCTAAAGGCAATAATAGCGTAAGGGTAATCATTTACAGCTTTGCCAACGACATCGCCTAACGTAAACTCACCCGCCATATTCCCTGCGGCCTCGAGGGCTGCGTTCCAAGCTCTCTTTTGCAAGTGGTCTATATTCGGACCTGCATATCCTCCGCCAAAATTATTTTCTTTAAGGATAAACTCATCTCTTAGCGCATCAAGGTTTTTCATTTTGATTTGTTCCATTTCTTTTTATCTTTATGAGTGTGCCCACGCTGGCAATCACGACAGTAAGTAACCCAGTTCCACTCGTCAGTTTCAAGGTTACGCCAACTTCTAGTGTAGGCATCTTCATGTTTGCATTTAAGTTTTCCCATCTAAAACTCCTTTCAGAATATCATCGGATTGGGCGAGGGCTTCGTCCGCAACAAGTTTATATGGCTCTTTTAGAATGTTATACTCATGCCCACCTAAAATCACCGTAAGCGCTTGTCGTTGAGATTCAATCACCTCAACAAGCGCGGTTATGATAGGCGTGAGTCTTTTGTTTTCATCACTACCGCCGATATTGTATGCGGTCAGATCAGTAAACCGTATAACTTGTTCGGTGTACTCCGCTCGCTTTAGAATATCTTTAAGAGTTTCGGTCATTTCTTAATTCTCCATAGTCTATAAATGAAGAAAACAAAATAGGTTGTTAAAATTATAAGTAGTAAGTGATAGAAGTTCATTCCTTCTCTCCTGAATTATCTTGCGATAGTTGTTCGTATTCTTTGAGTGCGTGATGCGCTTCTGGTCCGCGCCCTATGTATTTGTAAAACCAGCGAAGGTCCTCAGCCAGCTTGCGCGCAATATCTTTGTAGGCGGTGAGTTCCGTAATCTCCACAAGTTCATGGTAATTCTTTTTAAGTAAATCAGAAGGCGCCCAGCTTTTCTCATAAAGATATGGAGCTGAAATAGAACAACCAATTTGTACGTAATATGTAATAGGTTCAGAAGTTTTCACGCCAGCACCTTTGTTAGTTTCTTTTTTAGTTTGGGTAATTCAATAATATCTTCTTACTCTAGTTCTTTTAAAGCCGACAAACATTCAGCAAGAAGCTCTCTCTGCGCTTGGATTGTGGTCTCTGCTTCTGTGTGGAGTTCATCAACGTATTCAGTGAGGGCAGAAAGTTCTTTTATTTGCTCGCTTGTGTAAATACATTTCGTGACTGGCATATCGAACGGCAATTCAGCACGCCCCGCCAAGACTTCGAGCATCTTGTTTGCCCCTGCTTTGTGGGCTTCTTTAATTTGATCGGCAGTGTAGTACGTTCCCTCGTTTGTATTGGCATCGCCTTCAATATTTAACCAGTAGTCCTTTGAAACTTCAGAAATAATCTCAGCAATTGGTTTTTGGGTCATAGTTTCACTCATCTCGAACTCGCCCACGCAATAACTCCAAAACACACGAAGCACATTATCCAAATCTCTGGTTCTGTCATGATTTCCTCTTCGTTGCTGCCTTCACGTAAGTTCTGTTGCATATTTTACAGTAACTATTGTAGCGCTGTTTCCTCATCTGATTCCACTGAACCTGCTTAACCATAAAGAACTCCTCTGGCTCTTTATACTCTTTACATCGGCAGCAGCGAATCATCTCTTTACCGTCAATAACGGCTGATCTTTTTGATCTACTTTTATAGATAGGCGTTAACTTTGTTATAGCAAAATCATCCTCAGGCTTAGTTATAAACCCATCATCCTTACCCATCACCTGAGTAAGCTCACCCGTAGGAGATTTATCGGGATGATCACCATTAGCTGATTCACGAGTAAAGAATCTACTCTTCATAAGTGATACCTGCCTCTAGCGGCGTTTTGTTCAAAAGGGCGATCTCTCCACTCTTGCATGGCTCTTTGTTGAGCTTGTTGAGTGGCCATTGCGGCAGCGTATCGGGCTCTGTCGCTCGCCGTTATTGCATCTTGTAAGTCAGATCGAGGCCTCTCATCAACACGAGGCTTTTATGTCTCTCGTAGATTAGAGCGCCAAGTTTATTTAAAGAATCTATAAGGTAAGCGCCAAGAATAAAAAGGGCAATAAATGGGAGCGCTATAATGCCCATGGGTATAAGAAGTGGCCATATAAGAGGTATTAGAATATAATTTTGCCCCGCTAAGTAACCCCGCCCCTTATCTTTATAGCCATAAACGATGGGCGATATAATCCACCCAAGCACATATAGAACTATGAATACCGTAAGCCAGATCTCTTGCGTTTCCATAATAAATCTCTCTTTCTAAAATCGTTATTAGATACAAAAGCACTCACGAGTGAACAGTTCCATCTCTTGCCGGACTGAGTGGTGAAGCCACCATCGTTTAATCTCACGGCGATCTCTCGAGCGGTTAAACCCTCTTCACGTAAGATCTCAATAGCTCCTATGAGCCTGTCGCGCATTATCTGTCCACCGTATCGTAGTTAAACCTAGTCACTGGCGGCTGAGCATCTTGATCTTTCTTTGATGGCCACATTCTTGTGCCCTTAGACTGCTCGCCTAGGTCATAAACACTGTTTTGTGTGATGGCGGTCTTATTATCGAAGCTTATCATTTTAATGGCAGATGTTCTTATGTTCTCACCATCCGTGAATTTCTTTCTTACATCATTATAAACATCACCAATAAGAATGTGCTCGCCTTTATCGTTAATGAGTATCCAGTTTTCTAGCTTCATCATTGGTCAAAACCCCTTTTGTCAAAGAAGCCCTGTATTTCTGTTTTTATAGTTGTAATAAGTCCTATAGCCTCTTCCTTGGCATTCTCAAGTTTGGCTATTTTTAAACGAAAGTGGGCTATGGTTTTTATGGCATCATCGTACTCCACGGTGTCGTGGGCCGAGCGCTTAAGTGTTTCGGTAAGGAGGGCGTTATCGGTCTCAAGCTGCTTTATGCGATTATTAGCAGCCTCTAAAGCAGAGTGCTCCACCATGTGAGTTACTGGCTGCCTTTTTAAATCCATATAATCTTGGTCATCTGATAAACCCACAGGGTCTACCCCACAAACGAACCTTTCTTCGTAAACGCTATCATCAATATTGTCTAATTTGATCGTTACCCATAATTGCTTCATAAAATCTCCTTATAAAAACATAGTCAGGGCCCCGCCACACGACCCACGCCAGTTGAACCTAGGACCATCCGGCAGTAAACCCTAGAATACTTACACCTTTTTGCTATACTAAGCTTGCGCCGGTTCTCCCCCTTGCGGGGCCAGGGTTAATCATAGCCGGTAAGGGCTCATAACCACACTCACTTAGCAGGCTAGTGCTAAAACTACGAAACTCCACGAAAACTGTGTTTCCGTTGTGAAGTTTTTATCTAAAAACCATAACATCTAAATTCTTCATTGAAATCATCAAACTCTTTACAAGCTTATTGCCGGTCACAACATCTTTTACGATGCCGCAAGTAAGGCCAGCGAGGACCATCGAACAGTACATGGTGGCTTTAGCTGTACATGGCTCTTGTATTGCCTCACCGTCAGTGTGCAGAAAGCTCTCATAGGCCTCACGTGAGGACTTATCCATCATATCCACCACATAGATAGCCCCTGACTCTGCGCTCATCCTAGGGTCAATAAGGTGGGTCACGGTGGATGTGGTTTGGGCGCGTTCATAAATCACCTTACGAGCTTCCATCGAGTCTACTGCTGAAATTATAAGCTCCACAGCCGCAAGATCACCGGCGTCTTCGGTAACTCTCACCGGATAACTGGCAGGCATGGTCATCGCCATTCTACAGGCGTGTTCAGCAAGAGCATCTACTTTTTTAAAACCAATATCTATCTCGCCAAACCATTGGTTAGAGATATTCTCTTCTGAGACCACATCATCATCAAACACCCTGATGTTATCAAAGCCCATTTTAGCTAAGCACATAACGACTTGCGACCCAATAGCGCCAGCACCTATGACGGCGATAATCTTCTCAGTTTTGGATGGTGGTAAAATGTCATACTGTCTTACTAATTGTTCTGGTTTCATGTTGAATATCCTCTTCCGTAGCCGCCTTCTTTATAGAAATCATCAAGCTCTTGTTGTGTGTAAAAATCTTTATCTTCTAAATCGTAGGTCTCACCCTCAAGATCATCATCAGGGAAAGGACTCTCCTCTCCTGATCGCAAAGCACGTAGAGTTCTTGCGGCAACCTCAGCTCCTATAAGATCAAGGTTCTTCTTATCTGATGGGGCGCTCCCACCAAACTCATTAATGCCAACCCAAAGGCGGCGCAAGCCCTCGTTAGACATCTCTTTAAGTAAGAACGGGTAAAGCACACAAACATCAGAGCGCATTCTATGGTAGCTCCTTACGCCCTTAGCTCCTCTTCCCCAAACAAGCTCTTTGTTATCAAGGTAGATAATGTGCCATTCATCTTTATGAAGTATGTCTTTAGGATCAAGTTTTGACTCATCGACATCGGTGATCGAGCGCCAATTGCCCTGTGTGGTTACGTGACTCTTCTCTTTATAGTTCTCTTTAAACTCTAAGTCCCACGCTTCGTTATTTGATGGAGCTTTAGGCTCGTGGATGATGTCGATTTTGTCGTTATACTGGACGATGGTCTTAGTTAAACCACAAGACTCCATGGTGACGGGGTATCCAATCGCAGCTAGCCGTTCACCTTTTTTATTAAAGACGATGTGGCTAAACCAGCTATTCTTTGAGAGCTTCGCAATGGATTCTTTATCCGTACCTGACCAGAACACACCCATGTTCACATGAGAGTGCCACCAGAACTTGATGCTGCGATTTACCGCACCTTGCGAGGCCACAAAGTCCTCATGGGCCTGAAACATCGCCGCACCTACCGCTTGTTCATCTATCTCGGTCTCGGTCGGACCACACTCTTGCTTTAAGAGAAAGGCGCTCTTAATGATGATGAGCTTATTCTCAAGATCAATCTCGGCATCACCTAGGCCTGATATTTCTTTATCAGCCTTATGAACCATGTACATGATCTTCTGATCAATCTCTCGCGGTAAAACTATCTTAAAATCTGAAAACATTTAGCACTCCTTAATACGGTATATCTGCGTGGCCATGTAATTCTTGAACATCCTCATCACCGTCATCCTCTTCGTCCTCAGGCGCTAGAGGCCCTGGCGTGGGCCCAGTATCAGTGTCGTAATGTTCACCAAGGACAACACCGAATGATCTCGGATCGGTGTTATAAGAAGCGAGACCAGCGGATAATCCCGCGAGCACTTCACTACGCCACGATTCACTTAGAGCCGAACCAGCGCTTCTCACCGCCAAGACATCGCCATCCTCTTCTGCATCAGCAGATGCGCCAACACCACCGATAACTCTACGGTTAGCTTCTGTCTCTGTTGAGAGAAGACAGTCACAGTGGTTAATGGTGTGGTCGTCTTTGAAGATGCAGCGTGGTGGTCTGTTTGGATCTGAAAACTTATTTTTCCAAAAATCATACATCACAAGGTTTTGGCCGATGCTTCCCTCACCGTAACCATCTGGATTGCGAGCGTACCAGTAATCTTGAACCTCACGGTGATTGTTGATAATCACATCTCTCTGCTCGGGGGTAAAGCCCGCAAGGCCAGATTTCCTAAACGTAGGGATGATGTCGTGTTTATTTAAGTTCTCTGTGCGCCGCTGATCACGAATGAACTTCTCAATAGATCTGTAGGGTGTCACGCCCTCACTGTATTGGGTCATGATGAGATCAATTAAGCGCATAAGGGCAACGAGATCTTTCTCTCTAGAAATGCGATCAAGCTTTGCAGCCTCAGAACCGTAACAGAGATTCTTTGCTGGTCCCACAAAGGGAGTTGGGCAATTGCCGTAATAAAACGACTTACCGTATTCATCGCCATAAGGATAGACGTGGGTTTTAAACGTGGAGTAATCAACATGAATATCAAAGAAGCCTAAGTACACACTCTGCACACCACGATAGAGATCACTCATCCTCGCAAGGTATGAGGGCGCGACCTTCATATGGAAGGGTTTTCTGTTCCTAAATGTAAATTGGTTTTTCTCTTTATCATATTTTACCACCTCAAACACGCCGGTTAAGTTGATGGTTTTAAGCTCTTTCTCGATCTTCCCTGTCGCCACCGTCTCTGACTCAGAGGTGAGGTTGTTATAGATCTCTTTTTCTCTCATGTAGTTTAAGCGCTGAGTTTCAAACTGCGACAAGGTCGCCTGGATCTTTCTCTGTGCTCGCGCGAGATAGGCTTCTTTTTCCTTAATTAACCGCTTCACCCCGCTTGAGAAGATGGCGCTAATATCGAGGGGTTTAATTACCTCTACCGCCTGTGGCTCACCGCCTAAGAACTCTGAATCTACGCGAGGCTCAAAGAACCTTCTGTTTACCTGATTAGTGTCGCTCATAATTATACTATCACCCTCATTAAAGATCTTTAAAACATCCCATGTGGAAATATCAGTTCGCGTCTCAATCGCTCGGTCATTAACTGTCGAGAGCGTTTGAAGCTGTGCGCGGTTATAGCTGTTATCTTCGCAATCTTCTCTTATAAAAGAAGTGAGAAATGGAAGACCCATCTTGAGATAGTTTTTATACTCTTCAGGGTGCTCATCCTTAAATCTAGGTATCGTAAATATACCGGCAATCTTTACTGGACGCGCGGGCTCTTCTCGAGCTGACGGTGGGGTAGCGACAGCGGCCCAGTCACGTAAGCCAGCTCCAACATTGAAGATGCTATCATTAGCGCTCACAGAGGGCCGAGGAGAGGCAAACCAACTTCTATAGCCTGATATAAAGCGCGGAGCCGCTTGGCTTGAGAAATAAAAAACGCTCGTTATTCTTGTAATATGCGTTTGCGCAAAACCACCAGACACAGACATATTGGGCGGGCGTAGCTCTGCCCATATCTCACCACGGGTATTAATTAACGCCATATTTTGTTGGTACAAGAATATAGCCCTAGCTCTTAAGTATTCTATAAGTTCATTAGCAGAAAGTGACCTATAGGTGGTGTTGCCGCCAGTCCAGAGAACGCTTTCTCCTGTGCTTAAAACAACCTCATTGGTTTGAGCCCATAGCTCTAGAGGAAAGCCATAGTGATCGGTTGGGCCACTTAAGGGCAGGTTTAACGGGGTGGCGTCACCAACAACCTGAGGGATGTATGATCCATTACCTGACCAGTGTTCCATAGCAATAACCGCAAGACTTAAGGTGTACTCTCTGGTGTGGTTCACCACTGATAGTGCCGAGGACAGTGAGTCTAGTTGTTGAGGTGTTAGGGTGCGTATGACACTATTTGCGCGAACCTTATTGAGCACCCACGCCTCGACATCATTAAGATAGATCTCATCGAGCGTAATCCTAGATGGCATAAAAAGTCGGTATGTTTTATTTACTACATCAAGAGGGGCCGTATAAACGCCAGCGATCTGCGCCCACCACTGAAGGGGAACGCCAAAGACACACCTATTTACTTTTAAAACTATATCTAACTCTTGTTCGGTCATTTTATTTATCTCGTTAAAAAGAGAGGCCCTAATGATTTAGAGCCCCTACGTTACTACTTACTTTTAGATCCACCTTTTACTTTTTCAGTAAAAGAAACGTAGTTGTAAGCCTCTACGCTTTCTGAATCACTTACCGCTTTGTTGTTAAGCATTGCTTGGTAAGTTTGAGGAACATCCATCTTGCGACGAACATCACCTACTGTTGACACATCAGATAATTCTTTGCGATCTCCACCGAGAACTTGCGCGAATACGCTGCTAGCCATTTATTACTCCTTTGGTTACAAACTTTAAAACCCTATTGTTCTAAAGCTAATTTAGTTTTTGTTAAAAGCTTCTCTGATCGCCAGATCTAGAGCTTGTGTGTAGTTAAGTTCTTTACCGTTAAACACACGGGGTAAGAACTTAATCGCTTGTGGGTTAATTCTACCCGCACCACTAGGCATCTTAAAGTGCGCTATCACATTTCCTGGTGCGTACATCTTTACTTGCGTGCAGGCACGGTTTAAGAACACGAGGAACTGGCCCTCTTGTAGATCTTTAGGATCAAGATCAGCCTCTTCTTTTGCGATCTCAGTTAAGCCGTTATGACCATTCCCTAGATTTGTCTCTGGGAAGAACCATAAAATCTTCTGAGGGTTACTTGCGGCCTGTTTTAAAACATTGGCAAATGGATTAACTTCTCTTTGTTGTACTTGTGCTCCCAATTTACTCTCCCATCATTTCTATTAGTTGTTTAAGGTCCTCTACGTTTCCGGTCGCGTAGATGAATTTCATTTTAGCTTGTGGTTTTTCTACGATGGGCGGCGGTAGCGGCACCTCATCATAAGCGATCTTCTGAACAGATGGGCGGCTCATTAGTTTAGCGGCAGTGCCTATAGAGATGGATTCGCGCTTTGGCTTCATTGTTTTATCATTAATCGTAGCTTCTTTTGAAAAACCAAGGCGCCTGCGCGCCTCATGGTACTGTTGAACAATCCCACTTCTAGTTACCCCTCGAGATGGTGCAATAATGGTAGCGGCGGCATTGATTGACAAAGACTTATCGTCCTTCATTAAATGAACCATCCTATCGTAAATCTCTTGCTGCGCCTGAGTGGGGGCCTTGCCCATTCTTTGTATGGCCTTGCGCCCAGGGAAGTTATCTTTCATAATATTTTTATGTTTAGTCGAGAGAAGGCCCATCAGCTTTCTAGCTAACCAATACTGAGACGGTGTTACGCCCGTTTCTTTTAAAGCGGCTTGAATATTGGCGCCAGGATGCTGCTCCTGATAGGCCGTTATGGTTTCAAAGTTACTACGCATCTTTGGTGGCAGTTCCTCAAGCTTCTTAAACTCACTCATTAAGCGCTCCTTTTTTGTTTTTTGATTTTACTTAGTTCACTTTTAATTTGATCATTAAAATGATTACTCTCTACGATCCTGACCCTAGATAGATCGGCCTTACAGTGCCTGATGTACTGTGCGATTTTCTCGGGTGTTGCGGCGATAGCGCCTTTTTCCATCATACAGATGGCCACAGACACGATGCCTAGATTTTGAGCTATTTCTGATTGTTTGACGCCAGACTTAAGGCGGCACTCTTTGAGGTATTCACATAGACGCTTGTTAACCATTTACATAACTCCAATTAATAATTTATTGAAGTTGTGTATTATTTAAATAGTTAAGTGGTCAAATAAATAATTTAACGCGGAGATTAAGTGGTGAGTAGATGATAATGGTTATCAGTTAATAATGTCAGAGGCTTTAGACTCTAAACACTGAAACTTCGCATTAGCCACTTGTTGCGCTAAAAACGCCTGAGCAATAGCATTCTGTCTCGCGCACTGAGAGTTCGTTAACTTATAACAACTCACCTGAGTGTGAGTGGAGTTATCCGGTAAACCCTCACAAATCAGAGCGCACTCCTCAACATCACCACATCGCTCACTTGCCACATCAGACGGAAGGTCTATGGACACACTTGGTGATTGAGTTTGTTCAATAGGAGCGGAGCTTGAGCCCTTAGAGCCACAAGCCACGAGGGCTACAAAGATAAAGGCAAATTGGATGTTTCTCACAACTCACTCCATATAGCTATAACTTCAATCGGCTCTAATGTTTCGCCATTAATAAACTTCTGAAGTTCAACGCGGTTTAGAAACTCTTGGATAAAGATTTGATCGGGGTACTTCTTAAAACGGAATGCTATAAATAATGTTCTCATGCTTAATTATAATGCAATCAAGGGGCCAATCCTGCTCTAAAATAGGGCACCATTAGTCACCATTACCGCCCATTAGTTATACGGGTGTAAATAAGTTCAACACTTTGAATTTCTTTCTTGAATTATTAGAGGATGCGTTTAAGGTTTTACTATACGACTTGGCGCGTGCCTGCGCCTTGTTCGTTAGGTCTTCGGCGTGACGCTAATCACCCTCAGACGGTCGAATGATAAGAGCAATCGACAAGGACTATCCTTCCTTACAAAATGCTCCTACGTCAATATCAACAGGGGGCAGCAAAATGGACTTCATAGAAATAGAACTCAAAAAATTCGACTCACTTGTTAAACGGAAAGACATTAAAAACCCGCAATGGTTCGCAATGCCTAATGACATTTTAGAGCATCCTGATTTTTTCGATGTCACTGGGGATGAGTTTAAAGTGTTCACTTGGATCTGTGGAGTTGCCACTAAATTAAACACATCAAGAATCAAGGTTTTTGTAGAGCTGTGCGCAAGAAGGCTTAATTTACCGACTGAAACGGTTAAGCTAACTATCAATAAACTCTCAGGAAAGAGATGGGACGTAACGGATACGTACGTAATCCGTACGGAATCCGTACACACGCGTACCGCTACAGAACAGAACAGAACAGAACAGAACAAAGAAGAGGAGAGCGATAAAGCCCAAATATTAGGCAACAAGTATTTTAAGCGCATATCGCCGGAAACCAAAGAACTCCTCTTCAAAACTTATCCGATAGATTTTATAAAACGGGAGTTGATAACGGGAATCACTTACCTTGAACGCAACATTCAGCGTTACATGGGCTCTGAGGCTGATTACCTGGTCAGCCATTTCTCTAGGCAGTTTACTTATCTCTCAAAAGTGGGTGAGGATAAGTCCGACAAGCAAGACCGTGCTTCACGAGTTAGAAGCCAGCGGGCGGTGATGGAAACTCAAAAGCTTGTGAGTGAGGTGACACGTGGTGTACCGTTGCCTGATAACCTGAAAGAGACCGTGGCAAAGCTCACCATGCGTTGACACCATGCCACTTGATTGCATTTAATTTATTGTTTAACTCTTAATTTCACAAGGAGTGCTAACCGTGGTCTACCAATCTGAATCAATTAAACATCTCGCTACCGCCGTCTTAGGCGTGCAATCGGAGCTTGAAGGTGTTTCAAGAGATTCTCAAGGCTACGGTTACAAGTACGCTGATTTACAAGCTTGTTACGATGCTTCTCGACCCATCACGGTAAAGTATGGCTTAGCCATTACGCAAACAGGCCGTGTGCGCGAGGGCAAGAATTTGCTTGTGACCACCGTCATGCACGCAGAGTCGGGTGAGTGGCAATCGGGTGAGGTTATTATCTCTCCTGAAGAGGAAAAAGATCCACAGAGTTTTGGTTCTACGATGACCTACTTGCGCAGATATTATTATTGCGCGGCCATTGGGCTCACGCAAACCGACGACGATGGAGCTTCTGGTAAAAAACGCCCTAACCAGCCCAATAAACAGGCACCATCTAAAGAGGCGCCAAGGTCTCAAGGTTCAACGCCAGCTAAAAGCCAAGTGTCGGTAGCTATCGACAAGCTTAAGGCCACTGTAGCTCAACCTCGAGCCTCTGAGGTGGAAGAGCCTGAATGGTTACGAGAACCGATGCCTTTTGATGGTGAGCCTGCTAAAGTTTTAAGCACCGTAAAGGCTATGCGTAATTTAGCGGCAGGTTCGTGGGAGTTCCCTGGCGGTAAGTATTCAGGGCAGAAATTGTCTGCCGTTGAGTTACCGCACTTAAAAAGTTATCATGAGTTTTTAATTAAGCCTGGTGTCGAGCCAAAAGGTTGGGTTAAAACTTTTGATGAGCAATATAGAAAGTTCATGGGAGAGTAGATGCGAGTTAGTAGTAAAACGAGATTTAAGGGCTTAGCTTTTGGTGTCGCTATGGCGCTTTATTGCTTGATAGCTTTATATCTTAAGTTTTACTTTACTAGTGTTTGAGATTAGTGTTGTGCCACATGAAAGTGTGGAGCTAATAGCTTTCGCCACAACATTCTTCTGAGACACTACTTTTGATTCGCACTCCTTTGCTAGTGTTTCTTGGGGCTCCGAGGTAGCCGTATCTCTAGGGGCCCCGCTTTTATCCTGAGTAAGCGCGGGTGACTAATTGTGTAGTTTAGCCACTTTCAGCAATTGGTGTGAATAACACTCGCGCGAGCTTTGGGCCATTGTCGGGGGATAATTGTTCTATAAGAAAAAAAGATCTAAATACAACAATACTAAATGCACAGCCGATGATTTTAAGTTTGATTCTTTAAAAGAGAAAAAGCGTTACCATGAACTAAAACTTTTAGAACAACACGGTAGAATCGACAAGCTTGAGATCCACCCTAAGTGGACTTTTAAAGACGCGTGGATCGCTGGAGATAAATTAAAAAGACAGGCAAGTTACACCGCTGATTTTTCATATTTTATCGGAACAGAGTTTATAGTTGAGGATGTAAAATCCCCATTCACAGCAAAAGATAAGTACTTCAAACTTAAGCGAGCTTTCTTTGAAAGAGACTTCGGTCTTAAGATAACTATCGTTTATTGAGCTTTGGTCTACCGCGACCCATGCAGTAGCGCGCCTTATGAGAGGTGTAATACATATACCCCACAGCTTTAATAGATCTTACTCCTGATGCCGCGAGGACTGCCTTCATAAGCCTGATGTTCTCAGGGCTATTAGGAATATTTAAAAGAGTGCTAACGGTCGTGTGTAAAATGCCTCGTTTAATGCGCCTTGGATTATCGGTGTTGATAATCTCAGGGATGATGATAGCCATCTTCTCAATGATCTCAAGTTTTGTCATCTGCGCTTCTTTTTAGAATCTTCAAGCTCACCCTGGTAAAGGTAATCAACGCGACCTTCAGTGCGCCTTACAGATCCACGAATATCTCTTACGTTCGCATCCACATTCTTTAGAGTGGAGTTTAGAGCTGATAAAATGATGTCGCCTTTTTCTTTATGTTCAAGGCGATATTTAGCATCATCAGCGACAAGAATATCCACCTTAGAGTCAGTGTATTTTGCGTTTGCCATTACGATACCTAGAGAAGTCATGCCTTTATACTTATTAGACCAGCAGAATTTTAAGACCTCTATAAACCACATATTAGATTCCCTTTAAGTTAGCGCGAGCCTGTAGTGCGCCAGTCCCTGTTGTGTTTGTGTACTGAAGGCGTGCCCATAAATAACCAACATCTGAGTAGTTTAATAAAGCATTACCTGAAGCCGCATCAACTACAGCGCCTGTAGCGCTAGTGAGATCAGACCACACGATGTCATCAGGCGGAGTCACTTTAGTAGAAGCGTTTGTGCCTGAAACTCTTGGCGGTGAGTTTGAAACCTGAATCTTATAGGTTCCGACAAGTGCCGCTACAGACCTCACCCATGATAACTGCACAGCGAAGTTTGCAATGTGTCCTAAATAAATAGGATCAGAGTTTATTGTTGTTGTGCCGGTCATTACGCCATCTGTGAAAATTGCAAAATTATCTATCTTCATGTGATCCCCTTAAAAAGCTATGCGTTGAGCTGATACAAATCCCGTGCTCTGTGGTGTTGCTACCGTGTAAGTAAGTCTGCGTTTTAAATAAACCCCTGTGTTTGTGGTCACTGTTAAAGCATAACCAACAATACGGCCATCTTTTGCGCCAAGAGATGTAGGTGGCTCAATCGCAGCACCATTATAACCAAAATCAATCCCGGTTAAGTTGTTCCCAAGAGTAAGGCCTAAGCCCATCAAACAGTTTGTTACAGTCGCGCCGTTTGCCATATTCTCAAGGCCAGCGTTCATAAGCCATTTACCTGGCCAAATGGTCGCAGTTAAAAAATCATCCACGGTCGCCGAGGTAGTGGCATTTGTGGCTGTGATTTGTTGAGATAGGATATACTCGCCAGCGGTGTATGAGCCAATGATCTGCCAATTCGCACCATCAGATTGCATTCTTATCCACTGAAACTGCGCCGTTAGAACTTTCGTTAAACTACCGTCAATAGTTTGAGAACTTGTTGTGCCGATAGTTACGAAGTTTGACCCGCTTGAATCAATCTTCTTAACTTCAATGATCTGTCCAGTTTGGGTCGCCGCTGAGTTTAGTGTGATGTTAAAACCACCACCCACAGCATTACATAAAATCACGCCATCAGTGACAGCGGTTCCATAATTCGCAGTTTTACTAGAAACAGGGAT
>Ga0126314_10000248_pt1 | contig 27424 bp, 18 predicted proteins | sample Plot105B_FD_92535 | JGI IMG/M metagenome (GOLD analysis project Ga0126314, IMG submission 92535) | Serpentine soil microbial communities from UC McLaughlin Reserve, CA, USA - Plot105B | ecosystem: Environmental > Terrestrial > Soil > Grasslands | place: USA: UC McLaughlin Reserve, Lake County... | reverse complement strand
GCACGCCTCCGAGCGCGGCCTTCCCGTCGCCGTCTACCGGCTGGGCCGCGTCGTCGGCGCGACGGACACCGCCATCGTCAATCCGCAAGACCTGGTCTGGCGAATCCTCCTCGCGGGCATTCCCTCCGGCTCGCTCCCGCTGCTCGACGTGGGAGAGACCTGGACCCCCGTGGACTACGTGGCGAGCGCCATCGTCAAGCTCACCCGCGTCGCCACGCCCGGCACGGTGTTCAACGTGACGCCCGTGCCCGACGTGCGACTGCCGGAGCTGTTCCGCTGGGTGGGCGAGTACGGCTACCCCGTGGACCTGCTCCCCGTCCCCGCCTGGCGCGCCCGGGTCGCGGAGCGCGCCGGCACCGCGGACAACACCACCACCCTGGCCTTCTTCGACCTGCGCTCCGGTGACTCGGCGCCCGCGTTCGGCCTGGGCCCCATTCGCTGTCAGCGGTTGCATGAAGCCCTGGAGGGCAGCGGCATCACCTGCCCCCCGGCGGATCGCGACCTCTTCTTCCGCTACCTCGCCTGGTGCGTCACGCGTGGCCTGCTGCCCGCGGCACCCGGCTCCCTCAAGGAAACGGCCCTCTCGTGATGAACCGACTCTGGAACCCCCGCACCTGGCGGGAGAAGCCCGTGAAGTACATCCCGGATGACTATCCGGACCCGCGCGCCCTCCACCGCGTGGAGGAGGAGCTGTCGCGGCTGCCTCCGCTGGTCCACGCCTCGGAGACGCGGCGGCTCACCGCCTCGCTCGCGCAGGTGGCGCAGGGCAAGGCCATCCTGCTGCAGGGCGGCGACTGCGCGGAGAGCTTCAAGGAGTTCACCACCGACAACATCCGCGACACCTTCCGGCTCATCCTCCAGATGGCCGTGGTGCTCACCTTCGCGGGCGGACGTCCCGTGGTGAAGGTCGGCCGCATCGCCGGCCAGTTCGCCAAGCCGCGCTCCAGCCCCGTGGAGACGCTCGACGGCGTCACCCTCCCCGCGTACCGGGGCGACATCATCAACGGCATGGACTTCGACGCCGCCGAGCGCGTGCCGGACCCCAAGCGCCTCCTCAAGGCCTATCACCAGTCCTCCGCCACGCTGAACCTGCTGCGCGCCTACTCGCAGAGCGGCTACGCGGACCTGTGCAACCTGCACCGGTGGACGCTCGACGGCGTCGCCGGCTCACCGCAGGGAGACCAGTACCGCAAGCTCGCGGACACCATCTTCGAGTCCCTCTGCTTCATGAGCGCCCTGAACCCGTCTCCGGAGCACACGGCCGCGCCCACGCCCACGCCCGTGGACCTCTTCACCAGCCACGAGGCGTTGCTCCTCAACTTCGAGGAGTCGATGACGCGCCTGGATGCGGGCTCCGGCCACTGGTTCGACGCGTCCGCCCACATGCTGTGGATTGGCGAGCGCACGCGGCAGCTCGACGGCGGTCACGTGGAGTTCATGCGCGGCATCCGTAACCCCATTGGCGTCAAGTGCGGGCCCACGATGGAGCCCGACGACCTGCTGCGGTTGATGGACCTCCTCAATCCGGAGGCCATCCCCGGGCGCCTCACGCTCATCGGCCGCTTCGGCTCCGACAAGGTCGCGGAGTGTCTGCCGCGCCTGATGTCCGCCACCCGCCGCGACGGCCGCCCCGTCATCTGGTCCATCGACCCGATGCACGGCAATACCCACAAGGCCAGCAACGGCTACAAGACGCGCGCCTTCGACCGCATCCTCTCCGAGGTGAAGTCCTTCCTGGAGGTCGCCGCCGCCGAGGGCGTCCACCCCGGCGGCATGCATCTGGAGATGACCGGCCAGAATGTCACCGAGTGCCTGGGGGGCCCGCTGGCCGTGACGGAGGACGACCTCCACAGCCGCTACCACACCCACTGCGACCCTCGCCTGAACGCGGACCAGGCACTCCAGCTCTCCTTCATGGTCGCGGAAAAGCTCCAGGCCCTGAAGGGTCCCCACGCCCGGGCAGCCTGAGTCATCCCCCAACTCTTGACAGCACTGGGTCTTCAGGAATACACGCCCTCCAAAATGAAAATGAGAACCATTTTCATAATTAACCGTTCATGCGAACGAGAGGTCCTGGGTCGGATGCGCTGGAGCGTGGCGGTGGTGGCGTGGCTCGCGTTCGCCCTTCCGGCGCGAGCCCAGGTGGCGGGCGAGGCCCAGGTGCCCATGGAGTCGGCGCCGAGCGCTCCGGCGCCCATGCCGTCCGTCATCCCGCCGAAGCTGGTGACGTTCGTGGACGCGCCCTACCCGGCCGAGGCGGAGCAGGCCCGGCTGGAGGCGACGGTGCGGCTGAAGCTGACGCTGGATGAGCAGGGCCTCGTCACGGCGGCGGAGGTCATGGAGCCGCAAGGACACGGCTTCGACGAGGCGGCGAGGCAGGCCGCGCTGGGCTTCGGCTTCGAGCCCGCCCGGCGCGACGGCGTCGCCGTGGCCTCGCGCATCGCCTACAGCTACGAGTTCCGCCTCCCCGTGGAGCCCATGCCCGTCGTCCCCGCCCCCATGGCGCGGACGCCCGCTCCCGCGCCCGTGGCCGAAGTCCCCGCCCAGCCCCTTGCGCCCCCGGAGCCCTTCGTCACCGCGGCGCCGGTCGACGTGAGCCAGGAGGCCATCGACGTCACCGTCGAGGGTGAGTCCGTGGCCAACCGCAAGCGTCGCTCCGCCGAGGCGGTGAAGGTCATCGAGACGGAGAACCTTCAGCGCGAGGCCGTGGACATGGGCCAGGCGCTGGCGCGCACCGAGGGCGTCGGCGTGCGCCGCGCGGGAGGCCTGGGCAGCCGGGCGCGCTTCTCCCTGGCCGGACTCGCGGATGACCAGGTCCGCTTCTTCATCGACGGCGTGCCGCTGGAGCTGGCCGGTTACGGCCCCGACTTCGCGAACGTGCCCGTCAACCTGGTGCAGCGCATGGAGCTGTACCAGGGCGTGGTGCCGGTGCGTTTCGGCGCGGACGCGCTGGGCGGCGCGGTGCAGATCGTCACCACGGAGAACCTCCAGGGTAGCAGAGCCTCCGCGTCCTACGAGATTGGCTCGTTCGAGACCCACCGCGTCGCCGCGAGCGCGCAGCACGTCACCAGCGCCTCCGGCCTGTTCGTCCGCGCCAGCGGCTTCTTCGACACCAGCCCCAATGACTACCGCGTCGACGTCCGGGTGGAGAACGGCTCGGGCCAGCTCAGCGACGCGCGGCTGCCGCGCTTCAATGACGCGTTCCGCGCGGGCGGCGGCGGCGTGGAGGTCGGCGTCCTGGACAAGCCCTGGGCCCGTCGCCTCATCCTGCGGGGCTTCGCCTCCGCGTCCACCCAGGAGATTCAACACGACACGACGATGAAGGTGCCCTACGGCGAGGTCGACTCGGGCAACCGGTCCGGCGGCGCCACGCTCCGCTTCGAGCACACCTATGGCAACGGCCTCATCGCCGATGCCGTCGGAGGCTATGTCTTCCGGCAGGCCCGGCTGAGTGATTTGGGCCGCTGCGCCTACGACTGGTTCGGCCGGTGCGTCGCGGAGCTCCCGCAGGCCGGTGAGATGGAGAGCCGCGCCGTCGACCGGCACGTGGGGCAGCACACGGGCTTCGCGCGCATCAACCTGGGCTGGAGCCTCACCTCCAACCAGATGCTGCGGCTCGCGGTGGCGCCCACCTGGGTGCGGCGCACGGGTGAGGACCGCGCCCTGCGGACCACGGGCCTGGTGGACCCGCTCAGCGCCCGCCGTGGCCTCTACACCCAGGTGACCGGGCTGGAGCACGAGCTGGATGCGCTCGACGAGCGGCTGGAGAACATCGCCTTCGTGAAGAGCTACGTGCAGCTGGCTCGCGCGGACCGGCTGCTGCCCGACAACAGCTTCATGGCCGTGGACCGGGACACCTTCACCTTCGGCATCGGTGACTCGCTCCGCTACCGGCTGTCGTCCCTGTTCACCGCCAAGGCCTCCTACGAGTGGGCCACGCGCCTGCCCCGGCCCGACGAGCTGTTCGGCGACGGCATCCTCATCGATGCGAACCTCGAGTTGGACCCGGAGACCAGCCACAACGTCAACCTGGAGCTGGCGCTCGACACGCGCGAGACGCGGCACGGCGCGTTCCGGGGCGGCGTCATGGGCTTCGCGCGCCTGGCGGACCAGCTCATCATCCCCCAGGGTCGCGAGGGCTACTTCACGTACCAGAACGTCTTCGCGGCGCGCAGCCTGGGCGCCACCGGCGCGGCCGGGTGGACGTCTCCGGCCCAGTACTTCTCGCTGGACGGCAACCTCACCTGGCAGGACGTCCGCAACGTCTCCAGTGAGGGAGCCTTCGGCATCTTCGAAGGGCAGCGCCTGCCCAACCGGCCGCACCTGCTGGCCAACGGCAGCGCCCGGTTCCAGTTGAGCGGCCTGGCCTCGTCTCGTGACGAGCTGTCGCTGACCTGGCACACCCGGTACATCCACTCGTTCTACCGGGGCTGGGAGAAGCTGGGCACCCAGGACTCGAAGCAGGGCATCGACGCGCAGCTCCTGCACTCGCTGGCCCTCACCTATGTCACCCGGACCGCGCGCTCGACCTTCAGCTGGACGGTCGACGTGCAGAACCTGACCGACGCCACCGCCATGGACTTCATGGGCGTGCAGCGTCCCGGCCGAAGTGTCTCCGCCAAGGTGGTCGCGGAGCTCTGAGTCATCAACACGCAGTCACCCTCTCCGAAAGGCATCCCCCCATGAAGCTTGGTTCGTTCTTCCCTCTCTCGCGCATCGCCGCCGCGGCGCTGGCGCTCGCGCTGTTCTCCGGCTGCGGTGATGACGACAAGGACCCGACGCCGGACCCGGACAACGAAGAAGGTCCCGTCTATGCGGCCATCACCCAGGTCAGCGCCGACGGCGAGTCGCAGAGCTACATCGTCCTGACCGACAAGGTCGACGTCACCACGCCGCTCGTCCTCGACAACGCCATCGAAGTCCCGGGCCGCGCGCTGGGCTCGGGCATCGCGAAGAATGGCCTGCTCTACGTGAGCAGCAGCGAGGGCGCGGTCGTCACGCGCTACAAGCTGACGGCGAACGGCACGCTGGAGAAGGACAAGGACTCGCAGGGCCGCGACGCCGAGGTCAGCTTCCAGGGAAGCGGCGTCAGCTCCATCGGTGAGTACCAGCACCAGTTCCAGTACGTGTCGGAGACGAAGGCCTATTACATCGACGGCCGCTCCGGGAAGGTCATCGTCTGGAACCCCACCGCGATGACGGTCACCAACGCCATCACCCTGACCGGGCTCACCGTCGAGGGCGCGCTGAGCACCTTCGCGACGATGCCCGTGCGCGTCGGCACGAAGATCATCATCCCCATCGGCTGGCGCCCGAGCGCGGGCATCGGCATCACCAAGCAGGCCGGCGTGGTGGTGGTGGACACCGCGACGGACACGGCGAAGATCGTGACGGACGACCGCTGCGGCTACGTGCGTGACGGCGTCGTCGGTCCGGACGGCCTCGTGTACCTGGCCACCGAGGCGTACGGCGCGGCCGTCTATCGCACGGCGGGCGCGGAGACCACGCCGGTGCCCTGCCTGCTGCGCTTCAACACGCAGACCGAGACGTATGACCCCGACTTCTTCCGCGACCTGGGCGACATGACCAACGGCAACGCCACGGGCTCCCTGCTGCGCGGCCCCAACGGCACCGCGTACCTGCGCGTCCTGGACGAGACGTCCTACACCGTGGCCCCGGGCGTGCACCCCCGCGCCGTGGCCAGCGCGGCCGCGTGGCGCTTCTGGCAGCTCAACCTCACCACCTTCACGGCCACGCAGGTCACCACCCTGCCCGCGTCCACGGGCAGCACGTTCCTGTATGACGTGACGGACACCCGCACGCTCTTCACGGAGTTCACCAACAACTCCTCCGTGACGAACTTCCGCGACCTGACCAGCCAGAACGGCGCGGTCGCCTTCAGCACGCAGGGCCTGGTCTTCTCCTTCCTGCAACTGCGCTAGTCCCATTCCTTCTTCCGTGGCGCCGGGTGCGAACGTCGCATCCGGCGTCATGGAGGCTGGCTTCAACGCAACCCGAAACACCGACGCGGCGATGACGAGCGGTCATCACGACGACGCCTGAGAGACCGACCATGCACATCGTGGAAATCGTCAAGGATGTCTTCGTGCAGTGGGGTGCCAACTGGGTGCTCTGGCTGCTGTTCGCCCTGTCGCTGGTGAGCATTGGCATCATCATCGAGCGGTGGATTGTCTTCCGCAGCAAGCAGGACCTGGTGCGCGAGCTGTCCGGCGCGCTGGAGGAGACGCTGGCGAGTGGCGACTTCCCCTCCGCCATCTCCAAGCTGGAGAAGCGCACGTCCGTGGGCGCCACGGTGGCTCGCGCCGGGCTCCGGCTGGCGCCGCAGGGCATGACAGCGGCGGAGAAGGGCATGCAGAGCGCGCTCGCCATTGAGCGCTCCACGCTGGAGAACCGGCTGGCCTTCCTGGGCACGCTGGGCAACAACGCGCCCTTCATCGGGCTGTTCGGCACCGTCATCGGCGTGCTCCTGGCCTTCGAGGCGCTGAGCGAGACGACGGCCGGCGCGGTGGTGGGCAAGACGAGCCAGGTCGCCTCCAACGCGGTGATGGGCAGCATCGCCGAGGCGCTGGTCGCCACGGCCGTGGGCATCGGCGTGGCCCTGCCCGCGGTGGCCGCCTACAACTACTTCCAGCGGCGCATCGCGAGCATCCTGTCGGACGCGGAGGCCCTCACCAACCTGGTGCTGGCCTATGTCTCCGCCCGTGAGCGGGCGACGGCGCGCTCCTCCACCGGAGGCGCCTGAACATGGCGGGCGGAACGCAGCCGCGCGGCGGCCTGATTGAAGGCATCAACGTCACGCCGCTCGTGGACATCATGCTGGTGCTGCTCATCATCTTCATGGTGACCGCCCGGCTGGTGGACAGCCCCGCCGTGCCCCTGGACCTGCCCAAGGCCTCGCAGAGCGAGGATGTGCAGACGGTGTTCGCCGTCTCCATCACCGCCGCGGGCCAGCTCCTGGTGAACGGAGAGGGAATCACGGAGGCCGCGCTGCGAGACAGCGCGAGGCAGGCGCTGGTGAAGGACCCCGAGCTGCGCGCGGTCATCCAGGCGGATGGCGCCGTGCCGCACCGGCAGGTCATCGCCGTGTTGGATCAGCTCAAGGAAGCCGGGCTCACGAAGGTGGCCTTCGGCACCGTGCGTCCCGCCGAGCCGGTGACGCCCGAGACTCCCGTGACGGAGGATGGGCGTGTCACCCCCTGACCCCACGTCGCGCCCCGACGCGAGCATCGCGAGCATCATCCTGGGCCCGCCGCCTCCCCGGCGGCGCACCGGGCTGCTCTGGGCCATGGTGGCCACCGCGTCGCTGCATGGCTTCGCGGGCGTGCTCGCGTACCAGGCCTGGCGCAAGGGCGAGTCCCCCGCGCCCAAGCCCGCTCAGCAGAAGAAGCAGACGCTTCAAATCGACCATGTGGTGGACCTGAAGCCTCCCCCGCTCCCGCCCGAGCCCCCGCCCCAGCGCGTCGCCAGGGCGGACCCTCCGCCGCCGCGCGTGAAGACGCCGAGCCCCGCCCCCCGTGACTCGTCACGTCCCGCGCCGGCCGAGCCCGCGCAGGCGGGAGCCGTGGTCGCCGCGAAGGAGCCAGCGGCGCCGCTCGACTTCACGGACTTCGAGATGACGAGCGGGGATGCGCCTCGCTACGCGGGAGGCGTGACGGCGTCCACCGGCCGCTCGGCGACGGCGGTCGACATCGTGCCCGCGGGTGACACGCGCGGCCAGGGCACCGGTGGAAGCCGGGCGCGCTCCATCCAGCTCGCGGCGCGGAGCTGGAGCTGCCCGTGGCCGAAGGAAGCCGATGCCTTGCGCATCGATGACCAGTTGGTGGTGCTGCGCGTCGCCGTGGATGTCGACGGAGAAGTGACGTCGACCGAGCTGCTGTCGGACCCGGGGCATGGCTTCGGCCAGGCGGCCCTGGCCTGTGCGCGCAAGGCCCGCTTCGACACCGCGCTGGACCGTGACGGCCGTCCCTACGCGGCGACCTCGCCCCCGATTCGGGTCCGGTTCGTCCGCCCATAAGCCTCGCGGCCCCCGCCGCGCGATATCTGGAGTGCTACGTGAACACCGCGTCTCAGCCCCGACAGGATCGGCAGGAGAGAGTGCTGACCCTGCTGCTCGCCGGGGTTCAGTTCAGCCACCTCCTGGACTTCATGATCATCATGCCGTTGGGGCCGGAGTTCATCCGGCGCTTCGGCCTCACGACGGCGCAGTTCGGGGCGATGGTCTCCTCGTACACCCTGGCCTCCGCGGCCATGGGCGTGCTGGGCCTGTTCTGGTTGGACCGGTTCGACCGCAAGCGCACGCTGCTCGCCATCTACGCGGGCTTCATCCTCTCCACGTTGGCGTGTGGCGCGGCCACCGGCTACGTGTCGATGCTGGTGGCGCGCTCGCTGGCGGGCGCCTGCGCGGGGCTGATGGGCGCGGTCATCATGGCCATCATCGCGGACGTCGTTCCTCCCGAGCGACGGGGCCGCGCCATCGGCACGGTGATGTCCACCATCGGCCTGTCCGCCGTCGCGGGCGTTCCGCTGGGGCTCGCCCTGGCGAACCTGCTGGGCTGGCGCGCGCCGTTCTGGGCCATCTGCGCGCTGGCCGGGATGCTGTGGCTGGGGCTGTTGAAGGTGTTGCCGCGGCTGGACCAGCACCTCTCCCGGAGCGCCGAGGAGACGCGCGCGAATCCCCTGTCGATGCTGGCCGCGCCGGGCCTCGCGCTGGGCTGGCTGCTGACCTTCAGCGTGGCGTTCGCCAGCTTCCTGCTCATCCCCTACCTGGGCACGTACATGGTCGGGAACCTGGGCCTCGCGCAGACGGACCTGCCGTGGGTGTATCTGGCCGGCGGCGCGGGGACGCTCGTGTCGGCGAAGCTGGTGGGCCGCTTCACGGACCGGCTCGGCCCGGGACGGATGCTCGCGCTGCTCCTCGTCGGCACCGTGGGCCCGCATCTGCTGTTCACCCACCTGTCGCCCTCGCCGCTGCCCGTCGTCATGGGCGCGTTCGTGATGTTCATGGCGCTCACGTCCACCCGGGCCATCCCCACCATCGCCCTGGTGACGGCGCGCGTGCCGCCCACGCTGCGCGGCCGGTTCCTCGCGGTGAACATGGCCGCGAGCGACGGCGCCTCCGCCCTCTCCGCCTGGGTGAGCGGTCTGCTCATCGCGACGTCGCCGGAGGGCGCGCTCATCGGCTTCGGTCAGGTGGGCTGGATTGCCGTGGCGGTGACGACGCTCTCGCTGTGCCTGCTCTGGACGTTGGGCCGCGGCGTCATGGCGCTGAAGGCCGCGACGACCTGAGCCCTGCTTCTTCCCTGAAATCCGAAACGCAGTACGCGACCCCCGAATCACATCAAAGGAAGCCTCATGGACATGCCCGTCAGGAAGCACCCCTCCCTTCCTCGCCCCATCCTGGGTGAGCTGAAGCTGGAGCGCTCGAACCAGCTGCTCGCCGAGGCGCGCAAGACGGTCCCCGGCGTCACCCAGTCGATGATGAAGAAGCCGGAGTTCTTCGCGCCCGGCTCCTTCCCCGTGTTCCTCGCCAAGGGCCAGGGCGCCCTGGTGGAGGACGTGGACGGCCAGGAGTACATCGACTTCATCAGCGGCCTCGGCGCCAACATGCTGGGCCACAACCACCCGGCGGTGGTGGACACCATCCGCAAGCACCTGGAGGAAGGCGTCCTCCACTCGCTGCCCACGCCCGTGGAAGTGACCTCCATCCAGGCGCTGCTGGAGCTGGTCCCCGGCGCGGAGCAGGCCCGGTTCTTCAAGACGGGCGCGGACGCGACGTCAGCGGCGGTGCGCCTGTCGCGCTACGTCACCGGCAAGGAGCGCATCATCACGGTCGGCTACAACGGCTGGCACGACCACTTCATGTTCGACACACCGGGAGTGCCGGCCGCGCACGCGGGCCTGACGACGCGTCTGCCGCTCTTCACGCCTCCGGACGAGGCGGTGCTGCTGTCCACCATCGAGAAGCAGGCCAGCCAACTGGCGGCGGTGATTCTCTCCATCCCCTACAACCGCGTGCTCACGTCCGAGTTCATGCAGCAGGTGCGCGCGACGTGTACGGCGAACGGCGTCCTCCTGGTGATGGACGAGGTCGTCACCGGCTTCCGTCTGGCCATGGGCGGGGCGCAGGAGTTCTTCGGCGTGCAGGCGGACATCGTGTGCATGTCCAAGGGCATCGCCGCGGGCATGCCGCTGTCGGCCATCTCCGGCCCGGCGAAGTACCTGAGCAAGCTGGCCGACCTCCAGGTGTCCACCACCTTCGGCGGTGAGCTGCTGACCTTGGCCGTCACCGAGGCCGTCCTGAAGTTCTACAAGCACGGCAATCACATCCAGCACGTGGCGAAGCTGGGCCGCAAGCTGCGCGAGGGCATCAACGCCCACGCGGAGGCGGTGGGCTCGCCGCTGCGCGTGCTCGGCTACGACTCGATTCCCTTCTTCCGCTACTCCACGGACATGGTGGAGCACGCGAAGCTGATGACGCCGTTCCAGGGCGGCATGGCGCGCCGGGGCGTCCTCCTGCGTCGCGACGTGAACTTCCCCGGGGCCGCGCACACCGAGGAGCAGATCGACTACACGGTGGAGATGGCGGGCGAAGTGCTGCGCTCGCTCGCGAAGCCCGCGTAGCCTTCGTCGCGAGTCCCAGGGAGGTCGAGGTGCTTTCGACCTCCCCGGGGCGACGACTCAGTTCTGCGAGTCGTGGTGGTGGTCCGACAGGCCGCGCTTCCAGTAGCCGGTGACGCGGACCCAGCTCTTCTTCGTGCCCCGCTCGTTGAGCAGGTGGTCGCGGATGGGGCGCATGGAGAGCGACTCACCCGACACCCAGGCGAAGTAGTCGCCGGGCGGGAAGTCGAGCCCGCGAATCGCCTGGTTCAGCAGGTCCGTCGTCCCCGCCTCCGCGCCATCGCGGTGCAGCCAGGTGAGCGTCACGTTCGCCTTGGTGTCGAACTTCTGCTCCTCGCTGGCGTCCGCCACTTCGATGAAGACGATGGCGCGAGCCCCCGCGGGCAGCTCCTCCAACCGGCGGCCGATGGCGGGGATGGCCGTCTCGTCACCCGCGAGCAGGTACCAGTCGAAGTCGTTGGAGACGAACAGCGAGCCCTTGGGGCCGCCCACGCCGAGGAAGTCCCCCGGCTTCGCCTTCGAGGCCCAGGACGACGCGGGGCCGGAGCCGTGGAGGACGAAGTCGATGTCCAGCTCGCCCGCCACCGCGTCATGGCGCCGGGGCGTGTAGTCGCGCGAGTCCGGCTTCTTCTCGCCCGGCTGAAGCACCGGACCATTGGCCCCCATGGTGGGGATGACCGGCTTGAGCTTCCCCTCCTCGGGGAACAGCAGCTTCACGTGGTCGTCGGCACCCTCGCTGTTGAAGCCCTGGATGTCCTCGCCCCCGAAGGTGATGCGCACCACATGAGGGGTGATGCGCGTCACTCGCAGCACCTCCAGCAGTCGGAACTTCACGGGGAAGGGTCCCCGACGGAACACTTTCTCGCTCACGCTCGTCGTCACGCCGCGCTCCTCTTCTCTTCACGCTGTCTTCAGGCCCGCCCCGAGGAACGGTCCGACAGCCAGGACTACGATATTGACTCGCAATTTCGTTACCACAAGCGAGCAGGTTCGTCTCCAGCGATGAGGGCCTGACGGGCGGGAAGCTGGAGGACCGGCCGGAGACAGGCTGGGGGCACCCCAGGCGGGCAGGCGCGCGTCCGCCGTCTCCCGCCGCGCCTTCCTGTCCCGCCCTACCCTCCTTGCAGCACGACGGGTGAGGTGCGGGTCCGCGAGAGGGCCTTCCCTGGGGGGTCACATGGAGCGCCTTCTTGATGGCGCCGCGCCGCAACCGTCGGCGCGGGGTGTCTGGCGTGGGAGTCGGACGGCCTCCCGGTGGCTCCACTACACGCTGCCGGGGGCCTGGGTGGCGCTGGTGTTCGCGTGCCTCTCCTTCACCCCGTCCCTGCTGCCACGCAGCGGTCCCTTCCAGGGGTTGGTCAGTGGCATCAGCGCGGTCATCGGCTATGGGCTGGGAGTGCTTGGCGCGTGGCTCTGGCGCGAGTTCGCCAATCGTCCCGCGCGCGTCCCGAGTCGGCGTGCCTGGCTCGGCTACTTCGTGGTGGGAGGCGTGGCCCTGGTCGGCGCGCTGGCGCTGGGCTGGTATTGGCAGGCGAGCATCCGCGAGCGGATGGGAATGCCCCACCCTGGCCGCGCCGGCTACCTGTTCGCGCCCTTCGTCGCGGCGCTCCTCTTCTTCCTGCTCATCGCGGCGGGACGGGGGCTGCGCGCCCTCTATCGTCGACTGGACGCCCGGCTCGCGCGACACATCGGCCCGCGTGCGGCGCGCGCGACGAGCGGCCTGGTGGTGGCGGCGCTCACCGTCCTGTTCGCCAGCGGCGTGTTGTGGGACGGACTCATCTCGCTGGCGGACCGCACGTTGGCCCTCCAGGACGCGACGACCGCGGAGGGCGTGTATCCCCCGCGCAGCGCATTGCGTTCCGGTGGCCCCGGCTCGCACGTGGGCTGGGAGACGCTGGGCCGCGAGGGACGCAACTTCGTGGGCCGGGGTCCTTCCGTGGCAGAGCTGTCGGCGCTCACCGGCGCCCCCGCGAAGGAGCCCATCCGCGTGTATGCCGGCTACGCGTCCGCACCGGATGCGGAGGCGCGCGCGGAGCTGGCGGTCCAGGACTTGGAGCGCGCCGGTGGGTTCGAGCGCGAGCACCTGCTCGTGGTGACGACGACGGGCAGCGGCTGGGTGGTACCGGAGTCCGTGGCTGCCTTCGAGTATCTGACGGGCGGCGACTCGGCCATCGTCTCCATGCAGTACTCGCATCTGTGGTCGTGGCTCTCCGTCCTGGTGGACCAGCAGCGGGCCCGCGAGGCAGGAAGGGCGCTCTTCGACGCCGTCTACGAGCGGTGGTCGCGGCTGCCCGAGGGCCAGCGCCCGAAGCTGCTCGTGTTCGGAGAGAGCCTGGGCTCGTACGGCGGCGAGACGGCGTTCAGCGGTGAGCGGGACCTGGCCAACCGGACGGACGGCGCGCTCTTCGTGGGCCCGCCCCACTTCAACACGCTGTATCGCGAGTTCACCGACCAGCGCGACGCAGGCAGCCCCGAGGTGGAGCCCATCTACCGCGACGGGCGCATCGTGCGCTTCAGCCGTCGTCCGGGTGAGGAGATTCCGCCAACGTCCGCGCCGTGGGGTGACTCCCGAGTGCTGTATCTCCTCCACCCGTCGGACCCGATTACGTGGTGGAGCCCGCAGCTCCTCTTGCGGCGCCCGGACTGGCTGCGGGAGCCGCGTGGCGACGATGTCTTGAGCGCGATGGTGTGGCTGCCCTTCGTGACGTTCTGGCAGGTGACAGCCGACCTGCCGCTCGGGATGGCGGTCCCCCCGGGCTACGGACACGTCTACACGGGCGAACACGTGGACGGCTGGCTCGCGCTGCTGCGACCCGAGGGCTGGACGCGCGAGAAGACAGCGCGACTGAGGGAGCGATTGCGGCCCGAGCCATGACCAGTTGACTGCCCTCGCGGTCCATTGCGCGCCCCGTCACCCATGGCGAGTGTTTGACGGAACATGAGTCCGCTCCTCCTTCTCCTCTCTGTCCTGGCACAAACTCCCACGCCGTCGTCCGACGCGGCGCAGGAGGACACGCCGGCACGACCTTGCACCGAGGACGAGGAGGAGGACCTTCCTCCCTGGACCGGCTCCTTCGGCGTCGGCTTCTCGTTCCTCTCGGGCAACAGCCGCTCGTACACGCTGACGGCGAACGCGCTGGCGGAGTACGAGTCGCCCAAGTGGGCGCTCACGCTGGAATCCGACGGGGCCTACGGGAAGGCCGCCGCGGCGGATGAAGGCGAGCGGGAGCTCATCGCGGAAGCGCTCGGAGCGTGGGTGCGCGGAGAGTACCGGGCCACGCCCCTGCTCAGCGCGTACACGTACCTGGGGGCGGAGACCGACCACCTGTCCAGCCTGGAGCTGCGCGCGGAAGTCGAGCTGGGGATTGGCTTCACCCTGCTGGAGCGCGAGAAGCGCGAGTCGGACGAGCTGTTCCTGCGGGCCTACCTCGGCGCGCACTACGCCCATGACCGCAGGTTCCAGTACGTGCCCACGCGAAAGGACCTCCCCAGCGTGGACCTGTGGTCGCCCTCCGTCGGGGTGATGTTCCGCTATGACATCAACGAACGGGTGGAGCTTCGGGAGTACGCCATGCTGCTCCCGGATGTCTTCGGCGACACGCGCGTGCTGCTGACGTCCACCACGAAGCTCTCCGTGAACCTGACCGGTCGCCTCGCGCTCACCACGTTCTTCGACGTACGGCATGACAGCTCGCCCGCGGAGGGGAAAGCCTCCACGGACACCGCGCTCACGGTGGGCGGTGAGCTGACGCTCTGAAGCAGGGGGCTCGCGCATCGTCGCGGGAATGAGCGGCAGCGGGTCCCCGGAAGGAAAGGATCGGGACGACCATGAAGGCAGCTCACTTCAACGATTCGATGCCGGACCGACAGTCGGAGACACCGCCCAAGAAGAAGGGACTGGAGCGGATCCTCGACACCGTCGAGCGGGTGGGAAACAAGGTCCCCCACCCCGCGGTCATTTTCGTCGCGCTGATTGGCATCGTCATCCTGCTCTCCCACGTCTTCTACATGATGGGAGTCAGCGTCACCTACCAGACCATCAACCCGGAGACCCACGTCCCCGAGGAGACGACCGCCGCGGCGAAGAGCCTGCTGACGGGAGACGGCCTTCGCTTCATGTTCGAGGGCGTCGTCCAGAACTTCATGAACTTCAACGCGGTGGGCGTCATCATCGTCGCCATGCTCGGCGTCGGTGTCGCGGATGCCGCGGGCCTGGTGGCGGCGCTGATTCGCAAGCTGGTGGCCGTCGCGCCCCGCAAGGCGCTGACGTACATCCTCGTCTTCGTCGGCATCCTGTCGAGCATCGCGGCCGATGCCGGGTATCTGGTCCTCATTCCCCTCGCGGCGGCGGCCTTCCTCACCGTGGGACGTCATCCCCTGGCGGGTCTGGCGGCATCCTTCGCGGGCGTGGCGGCGGTGTTCACCGTCAACATCCTCATCAAGCCGCTCGACGGCATCCTGACGGAGATCACCAACGACGCCATCCACATCCTCAACCCCGAGCGCTCCATCGACCTGACGGCGAACTTCTGGTTCTCCGTCGCGTCGGTCATCATGTTGACCTTCATCGTCTCGTTCATCACCGACAGGGTCATCTCTCCCCGGCTGGGTGAGTACAAGGGCGAGAAGCCGGACGCGGCGGGTGCGACGATGAGCGCGGACGAGTCGCGCGGGCTCAAGTTCGCGGGGTTGGGGGTGCTGGCGGTCGTGGTGTTGTTCGGGCTGCTGACGCTGCCGCCAGGGGCGCCGCTGCGCAATCCGGAGACGGGCGCCATCGTGGGCGACTCGCCGTTCATGAACGGCCTGATTGTCGCAATCACCTTGTTGTTCCTCGTGGCGGGCGCGGCCTACGGCATTGGCGCGAAGACCATCCGGAGCAGCGTCGACGTCATCAAGGCGATGGAGAAGGCGGTGGCGGGGCTGGGCTCGCTCATCTTCCTGCTCTTCATCATCAGCCAGTTCATCGCCCTGTTCACGTACACCAACATGGCGACGCTCGCGGCCGTGAAGATGGGCGACATCCTGGAGGACGCGGGGCTCGGGGCGCTGCCGTTGCTCGTCGGCTTCGTCGGCGTCGTCGCGGTGCTGGACCTCATCATGACGGGCGCCATTCCGAAGTGGGCCATCTTCGCCCCCGTCTTCGTGCCGCTGCTGATGCGGCTCAATGTCGACCCGGAGGCCGTGCTGGCCGCGTACCGCGTGGGTGATGGTCCGTTCAACGCCATCTCCCCGCTGAACGCCTACTTCGCGTTGATCGTCACCTTCGCCCAGAAGTACCAGAAGGAAGCAGGGGTGGGCACCATCGTGGCGCTGATGTTGCCCTACGTCGTCGTTGTCTTCATCGCGTGGATCCTCCTCCTGGTGGCCTGGCAGGTACTCGGACTCCCGTGGGGTCTCGGGTGAGGACTCAGTGAGCGTCGTCCCATCGCGGTGGGTCCAGCGCGAATGACGCGCGGACCCGCCGCGCTTCCGTGAGCAGGCGGTGGAGGCGCTCGCGCGCTGGAGGCTCCTGCGTGGCTGCCTCCGAGAGCACGCGAGTCACCAGGGCCTGGGCCGCGCCACGGTCCTCCTCGTCATCGGCCGTCATGCCCACGGCGAGGGCGATCTGCAGCACCTCCTCGAGCACCTCGGGACTGCCCATGGCGTGGTGGAGAGGGCCATCGACCGCGAGGAAGAGATAGTCGCGCAGGCGCATGCCCGCGACGGACGCGCGCACCTGCCCGTCGGGGTCGACCACGTTCCAGTCCCCCAGCGGCAGGTGCCCCAGCCGACGCAGCACCGAGCGGACCTGTTGCAGCGCCTGTCGGGCCGTATAGGCGTCATTCGAAGAGGACGAGAGGGCCCGGTTGGCGACGTCGACGAGGATGCGAATCCCGAGCGCGGGGTCGCAGTCGGGCTCGCGCACCGGGGAGAGGATGAGGGAGGTGGCCAGGTCATGCATCGCGCGAGGGTCCAGCCGTCCTGGAGCCTCCGGCACCACCCAGCCGACCACCGAGCCCGCGTCGACATAGTCCCCCACCAATGCGTCGATGCGGGTCCGCACGCTCCACTTCCGTGCGAGTCGGGTGAGCCGTCGCAGGTCGACCTCGGTGAGGTAGCCCGAGGACCGCACCGTGAGCGCGAGGGACTCGGCGGGCAGCGTCAGCGTCGCGATGGGGTCCAGGCGGAGCCCACGCAGTCGCGCCCGGATGCGTTGCTCCGCCGCGGAGACCACCAGGTCCTGGACGAGGCCGAGGACCCGTTCCACGCGCATGTAACGGAACGTGCGAATCAGGCACAGCACCAGGGCCATGAGCGCGCAGAAGACCAGGATGAAGGCCGCTGAGAGGACGGGGCGTGGCCGCACCGCCTCGTCGGCGATCAAGCCCAGCTCGCGCACGGACACGATGATGTAGCCACTGGAGAGGCAGAACAGGGGAATGGCCCGGCGCAGCGGCGCGCTCTTCAAGTAGAGAGGGACGAGCCGGGGAGAGTACTGGTTCGCCGCGGATTGGATGACCGGCGCATTCAGGGACAGGACGACGGTGAGGACGGTGATCTGCAGTCCGAACAGCGCAGTAAGCGCGGAGCGCGTCTCACTGGGGTCGCCTCGCCACGCCTGGCCGAAGAAGGCCGAGGCGGTGTCCCACTGGATGCGCGCCAGCTCCAGGCCAAGCAAGCCTCCGGCGAGGAGCGCGGCGAGGAGCAGCAGCCAATACGGGTCTCGGATGAGCCTGCGGAGACGGCGGGCGACCATGCGAACTCCCTCTCGCTCAAAAGGGAAAGGTGGCCCTGCCTGACGCGGCACGCAGCAGTCGCGCGACCGGGCCGAAGCCCGCGCTCTCGGACGCCCTACCCCACGTCCGCTTCGAGCAGCGCCGCGAGGAACAGCGAGTAGGTCAGCTCCGCCACCGGCCGCTTCTCGCGGCGAGCCTGGGTGCGCAGCGCCTTGGGCAGCGAGCACGGCTTGCCGCGCTCTCCATCCCTGAGCTGGACGTAGCCCCGCTCGGAGTACCCGAGCACCTGCCAGCCGCGCTGACACAGGGCCTGGGCCAGGTCATCCGTGAGCTGATGGTGGATGGCCTTCGCCAATGGATGCTGGCCGAAGATCTCACTCGACCACTGGCCCTCGTCTTCGCGCCAGCCGCGCGCCCGCAGGTAGTTGGCCTTCCTCGCGAGGGAGAGCCCTCCGACATGGCGCTCGAGTTTCATGGCGTCGCTGGGGAGGATGACTCAAACCCCGCCCCTCGTAAGCAACTGCTTTACTTGCGCACAGCGACAGAGTGCAATTGCGTGAATTTCTTGGAGTGGAGCTTTCGAGATGTCCATGAAGCCGGAGTCAGTCCCCACCTCGATGTTCTCCGAGGAGACGCGCGCGCTGCACGGTGAGCTGTCCGCCGCGGCGGTGGCGTTCCTGAAGTTCGCGGAGCGCACTCCGGAGGCCTTCGAGAAGCACCGATTCGGCAAGTTCGAAGAGTCGCCGCTCATGTATTACGAGCTGCACCGCTGGCCCATCCTCATCGACGAGCGCCGCAACCGGGAGCTGGAAGACGTCTCGGTGAAGCTCAGCCGGCTCGTCAAGCGCGGGCCCCGCCTGCTGCTCGGTGGCGACCCTGCCCGTGTCTCCGAGTACTTCGGCCTCCCTCTAGAGCGGGCCCGCGTGGCAATCGAAGCCCTGGCCCTCACGGAAGACGCGCGCGGCGTGCTCAGCCGGGGAGACTTCATCGACTCGGCGGACGGGCTCAAGTGCCTCGAGGTCAACATGATGGCGGGCCTGGGCGGCTGGGAGACGGCGCTCAAGGCCCAGGTGGTGATGGACCAGCCCGTGCTCCAGCGATTCACCCAGGAGCAAGGCCTGCGCATCCAGCTCCAGGACACGCTGCGCGCCTTCCTCGCCCATGTCCTCGACGACGTGCGCCGCACCGTCACCTGGGAGGGCGAGTGCAACCTCGCCGTGCTCTTCCCCGACAACGAGCTGCCGGACCCGGTGGGCGTCGAGATGGCGACCCTGCTGCTCAACACGACCTTCGGCGAGCTGCTCGAAGCGGAAGGCGCCAAGGGCGAAGTGCTCATCGGCACCTATGGCGAGGTCCAGGACGCGGACGGCCACGGCTTCACCATGCGCGGCCGGCGCGTGCACGCCATGCAGGAGCACGACGCGCGGGACAGGCTCGAAGTGGTGGGCCTGCCGTTCGATGCCCGCGTCCGCGCCGCGCTCGCCGCGCGTACCCTCTGCCTCTACAACGGCCCCGCGCAGGAGCTGCTCGACGACAAGCTCAACATCGCGCTGCTGTCGGAGAACGAGGACGCTGCCACCCTCTCCGCCGAAGAGAGCGCGCTCATCCGTCGGCACATCCCCTGGACGCGGCGCCTCCTTCGCGCCCACACCCTTCGCGGGGGAGCGCGCGTGTGGCTGCCCGACCAGGTCACCGCCGACAAGCGCGAGGGGCTGGTGCTGAAGGCGGGCCGCGCCTACGGCGGCAAGTCAGTGCTCATCGGCCGCTCGATGACGGCCGAGGCCTGGGACGCGGCCGTCCAGGAGGCACTCGACAGCGGAGGGTGGATCATCCAGGAGCGTGTCGAGCCCCGCCCCTACCACTTCATGCGAGACGACGGCTCCGTGGGCCCCCACATCCTCATCTGGGGCTCCTTCGTCTTCGGCGAGCGCTACGGCGGGACGATGGTGCGGATGAACCCGATGGGTCGCGGCAAGGACGTGGTCAACGCGACGCAGGGCGCGCTGATGTGCGCGCTCGTCGTCGTCGAGTAACAGCTCCGGCGCCGCCCTGCTCACGCCGAGGTCGGCGTCGGCTGGGGCCCCACGCTCGCGGGCGGCTCTCGGAGGACGTCCGGCAGCTCAAGCTCCACGTTCCTGACGCGCGGGGACAGCCACGCCACCAGCACATTCACCGCGCACAGCACGCCCAGCACCAGGTAGAGCAACGCGATGCCCCGCCCCGGGCCCACGCCAAGCAGGGGGCCCAGCCGCCCCGACAGCGCGCCGCCTTGCGCCATCCAGGGCTCGAAGACGCCGTCCGCCAGCGGCCCGGACACCAGCGCCGCCACCGGAGGCGTGGACAGGGCAATCATCCGCCGCACGGCGAAGACCCGCCCCTGCAGCTCCGAGGGCACCTTGCTCTGCCAGATGGACTGCGAGCACCCCATGACCCCTGGGGTGGTGAACATGAAGACGAACGCCGCGCCCGCCACCACCGTCGCGGACGCAGGAAGCGCCGCCGCGAACAGGGCCAGCCCCGCCAGCAGCTCGAAGCCGAGCACCCCGAGGATGCGCCGCCGCGGCCCACCCCACACGCTCATCAAGAGCGCCCCCATCAACACCCCCATGCCTGAGCACGAGGCAATCCAGCCCAGCGTCGCCGCGTCAGCGAAGCTCAAGACCATGGGTGTGATGAGCACCGTCACCAGGCTCACGAACAGGTTGGCCACGGCGATACATGTGAGCAGTCCCAGCAAGCCGGGTCTCTTCTGGATGAAACCCCACCCCACGGCCACCTGCTCCAGCAGGGACGCCCGGACCGCGTGCGCGGCGCTTCGCTCGGGCTGTGGGAATCCCACGCACAACAGCACCAGCGCCGAGAGGAAGAAGGACCCCAGGTTGATGAGCAGCACCCCCTGCAGCCCGATTCGCACCACCAGGAGCCCCGCCAGCGCGGGCCCCCCGAGCTGACCGATTCCCAGGGCCAGCTCAATCAGCCCGTTGGCCCGCCCCAGGTGCTGCTTGGGCACCATCAGCGCCGTGGAGGCCGAATAGGCCAGCGCCCGGAACGTCCCCGCCGCCGAGCACACGGCGATGGGCAGGTACAGGTGCCAACTGCGCAGCGCCCAGAGCCCCGCCCCGTCCGCCATCAGCATCAGCCACATCAGGAGCATGGTGAGCCCCGCCCCCACGTCCGCCAGCATCATGATGCGGCGTCGGTCCCACCGGTCCACGACGGCTCCCGCCACGGGCGAAATCAACACCATCGGCAGGAACGAGAAGAACGACGCGAGCGAGTACTCGGTGATGGAGTCGCTGCTCCGATACACGTGGACCATCACCGAGAAGCCAGCCAGCGCCGAGCCCAGCGACGAGACCAACTGCGCGAACCAGGTGAGCCCGAAGACCGCGGGCGGGTGCGTGATGACGCGTTGGTACATGGGGGCGCTGATATCAGGTCGCGACGCGGGAGATGGAGGAACCCGCGAGTCCACGAGCCCTCCAGGTTGTCACATTTTCTCGGACTTCAATCAAAATCAGCCAAGCCACATTTATCTCGGCTGACAGTGCTACTATAGTGCTCACCCCCAACGAAACGCGGTCAACCCGACCCCTCGGCCCGTGGTGTCAGCGGCCTCCGAGGCAGTCGCTTGCCCGGGGAGAAACGCTCGCCGTGAAGCTCAGTGTTCTTGATCATTCCATCGTCGCCCGAGGCAGCACGACACCTGAGGCCTTCCGGAACACGGTAGAGCTGGCCCGGACGGCCGAGCAGCTCGGCTATCACCGCTTCTGGGTGGCGGAGCACCACGGCTCCGGGCACTTCGCCGGGGTGGCGCCTGAAATCATGGTGGCGCACGTGGCCGCGGCGACGTCGCGCATCCGCGTGGGCACCGGCGGCGTGCTGCTGACGAACTACAGCCCCTTCAAGGTCGCCGAGGTCTTCCGGCTGCTGGAGGCGCTGCACCCGGGCCGCATCGACCTGGGCATCGGCCGGACCTCCGGCAGCGCGGACCTGGTCGCCAAGGCGCTGGCCTACGGCGTGCCCGCGAGCAACGAGAGCTTCCCGACGAAGCTCGAGGATCTGATTGCCTTCCTCTCCGGGAGCGCGCCGGCGTCTGCGGAGTTCCAGGCGCTGAGCCTGAAGACCATGGCGAAGGGGATGCCGCAGCTGTGGGCGCTGGGCTCGGGAGAGCAGAGCTCCGTGCTCGCGGCGCGGCTGGGAATCTCCTTCTGCTTCGCCCACTTCTTCAACCCCATCCACGGCGGACCCGTGACGCGGGGCTACCGCGCGAAGTTCCAGCCGTCGCACGTGCAATCGGCGCCGCGCTCCTCCGTCAGTGTGTACGTCATCTGTGCCCCGACAGAGCAGGAGGCCCGGCGAATCGCCAGAAGCAGCGACCTGCTGACCATCAACACGCGCAAGGGGCGCAACGAGGAGCCGATTCCTTCCGTCGAGGAGGCGGAGGCGTATGCCTACACGCCCGAGGACCAGGCCACGCTGGAGTTCGACCGCAAGCGCGTCGTCTGCGGAAGCCCGGCCCAGGTGAAGGAGACGCTGCTGAGCATGGCCGCGGACTTCCAGGCGGACGAGCTGCTCATCACGACCATCTGCCACGACCACCAGGCCCGGCTGCGCTCCTACGAGCTGCTCGCCGACGCGTTCTCCCTCACAAACACCCGTGAGGAAGCCCCACCCCCCATCCGCACGGGGACGTGAGTCGCGTTCGGGGGTGACGTCTCCGGAACTGTTCTCGCCGGTGAAAGCCACCGCGCTTTCACGGCGAGCACCTCACGCTTGAAACCGTCAACCCGCGTCATCCGTATATTTCCATAAATTGCGAGGCCCCCGTGACTCCGGGTTCGGCGCGCAAGCCCCAGCTCAACCACTCTTCCTCGATGTGAGTTCTTCGACTGCCATGAGCGATGCCAACCTGAATGAAGGCGATGCCCTGGCCATTGCCATCGTCGGCATGGCGGGCCGCTTCCCGGGCTCCCCCGACGTGGCGACGTACTGGCGCAACCTCTGCGACGGCGTGGAGGGCATCCGCTTCTTCACGGACGACGAACTGCGCGCGCGGGGTGTTCCCGAGGAGCGACTCAAGCAGCCTGGCTTCGTGAGGGCCGGGGCGGTGTTGGACAACGTGGACGCGTTCGACGCGGGCTTCTTCGGCTACTCGCCTCGCGAGGCGGCGCTGATGGACCCGCAGCACCGCATCTTCCTGGAGTGCGCCTGGGAGGCGATGGAGCGCGCGGCCCACGGGTTGGACACGGAGACGCGCTCGGTGGGCGTGTTCGCCGGCACCAGCCTGAGCACGTACCTGCTCTTCAACCTGCACACCCACCCGGAGCTGCTCGAATCAGGCGACAGCTTCCAGGTGATGATCGGCAACGACAAGGACTTCCTCGCGACGCGGCTCGCGTACCACCTGGACCTCAAGGGCCCCAGCCTGGACGTGCAGACGGGATGTTCCACGTCGCTGGTCGCCACGCACCTGGCCTGTCAGGCGCTGCTCGGCTTCCAGTGCGACGTGGCCCTCGCGGGCGGCGTGTCCGTGGATGTGCCCCAGCGAACCGGTTACGTGCACCAGCCCGGCGGCATCGCGTCACCGGACGGGCACTGTCGCCCCTTCGACGCGGAGGCCCAGGGCACCCTCTTCGGCAGCGGCGTGGGCGTGGTGGTGCTCAAGCGGCTGGAGGACGCGCTCGCGGACGGCAGCCACATCCACGCCGTCATCCGCGCCACCGCCGTCAACAACGACGGCGCCTCGAAGCTCGGCTTCACCGCCCCCAGCGCCGAGGGCCAGGCGGAGGTCATCGCCCGCACCCACGCCCTGGCGGGTGTGACGCCGGACACCGTGGGCTTCGTGGAGACGCACGGCACCGGCACGCTGCTGGGAGACCCCGTGGAGGTCTCCGCGCTCACGAGCGCGTTCCGCGCGGGCACCGAGGCGAAGAGCTTCTGCGCGCTCGGCTCCGTGAAGTCGAACATCGGCCACCTGGACGCGGCGGCGGGAGTGGCCGGGCTCATCAAGGCGGCGCTGACGGTGGAGCACGGGCAAATCCCTCCCACCCTGCACTGCCGCACGCCCAACCCCAACATCGACTGGGCCCACAGCCCCTTCTATGTGAACGCCACCCTGAAGGACTGGCAGCCGAAGGGCCACCGGCGCCACGCGGGCGTGAGCTCCTTTGGCATTGGCGGCACCAACGCGCACGCGCTGCTGGAGGCGCCGCCTCCGCCGCCTCCGTCCGGCCCCTCGCGGTCCTGGAAGCTGGTGGCGCTCTCCGCGAAGAAGCCGGGCACGCTGGACACGCTCGGACAGAACCTGGCCACGCACCTGGGAACGCATCCCGAGCAGGACCTGGCGGACGTGGCCTACACGCTCCAGTTGGGCCGCAAGGCGTTCGCGCATCGGCGCGTCATGGTCTGCGAGAGCGGCCAGGACGCAGCCAGCGTGCTGACAGATGGAGCCCCCGAGCGGGTCTTCACCGGCCAGGCGAAGGATGGCGGACGTCCCGTCGTGTTCCTCTTCCCCGGCGGCGGTGCCCAGCACATGCGCATGGGGCAGGAGCTGTACGAGAAGGAGCCCGCCTTCCGCGAGGCCTTCGACGCGTGCGCGGCCCTGCACCAACGCCGGGGTGGGCCGTCGCTGCGCGCGGTGCTCTATCCGCCCGGTGAGTCGGACGCGTCGGCGCCCCTGCCCCGCCCGTCCGTGGGCCTGCCCGCGCTCTTCACGGTGGAGTACGCGCTGGCGAAGCTGTGGGAGTCCTGGGGCGTCCAGCCCGAGGCGATGATTGGCCACAGCATGGGCGAGTACGTCGCCGCCTGCCTCGCGGGCGTCTTCTCACTGGAGGACGCGCTGGCGTTGGTGACGGAGCGCGGTCGCCTCTTCGAGCAGCTCCCCTCGGGCGCGATGGTGAGCGTGGCCCTGTCCGAGCAGGAGCTGCTGCCCCTCTTGAACGAGCGCCTGTCCGTGGCCGCCGTCAACGGCCCCACGCAGTGCGTGGTGGCGGGCGACACCGCCTCGGTCGACGCGCTCTCGGCGGAGCTGGCCACGCGGGGCATCGAACACCGGCGCGTCCACATCGACGTGGCGGCGCACTCGCACCTCATCGACTCCATCCTGCCGGCGTTCTCCTCGTTCGTGGGCCGGCTGAAGCTGCAGCCCCCGAAGCTGCCCTTCGTGTCCGGCGTGACGGGGACGTGGGTGACCGAGGAGGAGGCGACGAACCCGAGCTACTGGGTGCGGCACCTGCGCCAGACGGTGCGCTTTGGACCGGGCCTGCGCTGCCTGATGGAGGACCCCTCGCGCGTGTTGCTGGAGGTGGGCCCCGGACGGACGCTGGGCTCGCTGGCGCGCCTGCAGTTGGAGCGCGACCCGCAAGTCGTGGTGCTCACGTCGATGCGCGCGCCTCGCGAGCCCGGCTCGGACCTGCGCTTCGTGCTCACCACGCTGGGACGACTCTGGGTGGCGGGGGTGCCGGTGGACTGGAAGCGGCTGCATGCCGGCGAGAAGCGTCGGCGCGTGGTGCTCCCCACCTACCCCTTCGAGCGCAAGCGGCACTGGCTGGAGCCGAAGCCGAGGAGCGCCATGGTGAGCGCGGAGGCCTCGCTCGCCCGTCACAAGGACGCCTCCGACTGGTTCTACCTTCCGTCGTGGAAGCGGACGCTGGCCCCGCGCCCTCCCGCCGCCACGCTGGGTCACTGGCTGCTCTTCGTCGACGAGCGGGGCCTGGGTGACGCGCTGGCCGCGCGGCTCATGGAGACCGGTGGCCGCGTCACCCGCGTGAAGCAGGGCTCCGACTTCCGCCGCCTGGAGGACGGAGACTACGAAGTGAACCCGGGCCGCGCGGATACCTATGCGGCGCTGATGGCCGCGCTCGCCGAGGACGGGACGAAGCCCGAGCGCATCATCCACCTGTGGAGCACCGAGGCCGCCGTCGCGGGACTCGCCGGCATCGAGCGCGCCCAGGACACCGGCTTCCTCAGCCTGCTCTTCCTCGCGCAGTCGCTGGGCGGACAGGGCACTCCCGGCCAGGTGCACCTCACCGTGGTCTCCACGGGGGTGCAGGCCGTCAGCGGACACGAGACGCTCGCGCCCTCGAAGGCCACGCTGCTGGGCGCATGTCGCGTGCTGCCCAACGAGGTTCCGGGGCTCACGTGTCGCGCCATCGACGTGGAGCTGCCCGAAGGAGCGAAGGACCTCCAGGCGCTGGCGGCACGGCTCGCGGGCGAGGTGTGCGCGGCCTCCTCCAACGGCGCGGTGGCGCTGCGAGGTGCCCAGCGCTGGGAGCAGGCACTCGAGGCCGCCCGCCTCACGCCTCACGAGTCTGGGACTCCGACGCGGCTGCGCTCGGGGGGCACGTACCTCATCACGGGTGGCCTGGGTGGCATCGGCCTGGTGCTCGCGGAATCGCTCGCGCGGAAGGTGCAGGCAAAGCTGGTGCTGGTGGGCCACCGCGCGCTGCCGGAGCGCGCTGCCTGGGACGCGTGGCTGGCCACGCACGACGCGCAGGACTTGGTGAGTCAGCGCATCCGTCGCGTCCTCGTGTTGGAGGCGCTCGGGTCGGAGGTCCTGGTGCTCCAGGCGGACGTGGGTGACCTCGGGCAGATGGCGGAGGTGCTGCGCCGCACGCGAGAGACCTTTGGCGCCCTCCACGGCGTCATCCACGCGGCGGGTGTTCCCGCGGGCGGACTGGCGCAGCTTCGCGGCCGGAAGGCGGTAGAGGACGTCCTGCGCCCAAAGGTGCAGGGCACGTGGGTGCTGAGCGAGCTCTTGAGCGGCCTGCCGCTCGACTTCCTCATGCTCTGCTCGTCCCGCACCGCGTTCACCGCCGAGCCCGGGCAGATTGACCACTGCGCGGCCTGTGCCTTCCAGGACGCCTTCGCCCACCACGCCTCGGCGACGGGTGGACTGCCGGTGGTCTCCCTCGGCTGGGACACCTGGCGCGAGGTGGGCCAGGCCGTCACCACGCAGCTCCCCGACGGGGCCAGCGCGCTGCGCGAGGCGATGCTCGCCCACGCCCTGTCACCCACCGAGGGCGTGGACGTGTTCGAGCGCGTCCTCGCGCAGATGCCCACGCACGTGGTGGTCTCCACGCAGGACCTGCGGGCGGCCATGGCGCGCAGCGCCTCGTTCCTCCAGGAGCTGATGGGCCCGGCCCAGACGGATGACTCGGCCCCAGTGGAGCGCGCGGTGCTCGCCACCATGGACGAGGCGGAGCGCGAGCTGGCGGACATCTGGCGGCGCTTCCTGGGCGTGGAGAGCGTGTCGCTGCACGAGAACTTCTTCGAACTGGGTGGCAACTCGCTGATTGGCCTCAAGGTCATCAACGAGGTGAAGCGCCGCTTCGGCACGGACGTCCCTGTCGTCGCCCTCTTCGAGAATCCGACGTTGAGCGCCATGGCACGACTGCTGACCCGCGGGCAGGAGCAGGCCCCGACGACGAACACCAGCGACCGGAGGAGCCGTGGGGCGCGGCGCCGGGAGCAGATGCAGCGCCGCCAGTCCGGTCATTGAGGGGGAGGATTCAGCGTGTCGGAAGGCAACACGGGCATGGAGATCGCAATCACCGGCATGGCCGGACGCTTCCCGGGCGCGCGCAGCCTCGAGGAGCTGTGGCGCAACCTGTGCGACGGCGTGGAGGCCATCGAGCCCCTCTCGGACGAAGCAGTCCTGAAGGCGGGCCTGCCTCCGGAGGTGCTCAAGGATCCGCACTTCATCAGAGTGGCCTCTCGCTTGGAGGACGTGACGGGCTTCGACGCGGCCTTCTTCGGCTACACGCCGCGCGAGGCGGAGGTGATGGACCCGCAGCAGCGCCTCTTCCTGGAGTGCGCGCTGGAGGCGTTGGAGGACGCGGGGTCGACCGATCCGGGGGTGTGTGACCACCTGATGGGCATCGCGGGTGCGGACGGCGGGGTGCCGGTCGCTTTGCCCACGTTGGAGCCGTGGCCGCGGGCGCCCTGGTGGGAGATCGGCACCGACGGCACGCTGCTTGCGACGGCGCTGCTGTATGCGCCGCTGTCGCGGCACGTCTCGCATCCGTGGCTATCGACGGCCGAGACGTTTTTGTGGCGGGCGGTCGATG
>Ga0126314_10000247_pt1 | contig 27443 bp, 22 predicted proteins | sample Plot105B_FD_92535 | JGI IMG/M metagenome (GOLD analysis project Ga0126314, IMG submission 92535) | Serpentine soil microbial communities from UC McLaughlin Reserve, CA, USA - Plot105B | ecosystem: Environmental > Terrestrial > Soil > Grasslands | place: USA: UC McLaughlin Reserve, Lake County... | reverse complement strand
GGCGGCCTTCACGAGCGGCCTCCTCCGCCGCCGCTTCGGTCAGCGTGCGAACCTCCTCACGCAGCTTCACCAGCCGGACCCGGTGACGCTGGAGGAGCGTCTCCACCTGGCGCACGCGCTCCGGGTCACCCCGCGCCTCCACGAGGTCCCGCTCGTGCTCCAGCCGCTCCACCTCACGCCCCAGCAGCGTGGTGATGTGCGTCGTCTTCTCCAGCTTCCACTGCGCCGTCTGGGGCAGCTCCGGCTGAAGCTCGTCATTCAGCTGCGGCGGCGGATTCGCCACCTCCGGCTCCGGCGCCACATCCCCGGGCCGTAGGGCCACCACGGTGGCGTCACGCGGAGCCGCCTCGGACTCCGGAGGGGACTCGGGAACAGGTGCCACCGCCGCCACGGAGCGAGCGGGCGGAGGCGCTGACAGCGGCGCGGGGGCCGCCTCCCTCACCTCGGGGGCACCGGGAGCCTCCGACGGGGACGCGGGCCACAGCAGGACCAGCGCCACGGCCACGACGAGCGCCACTCCCGCCGCCAGCATCAGTCGGTTTCGATTCTTCATCGCTCGCCCTCGTCAGAAGCGGACGCGCCAGCCACCGGCGTGACGCTCCACGCGCAACAACCACGGCTCCTTGCCCACTTCGCCGTCACGCGCGATTCGCGCCCGCACCAGCACCGCGTCCGCATCCCTGCCATCCAACCTGGACTCGACGATACCGACAAGCGACAGGCCATGCTCGTGCATCTCTCGCACGGCCTCCTCGCACGGACGCATGCTCCCCCCGGTAGCCAGCAGCGGTCCCAGCACCGCGCAGTCCTCCGAGGGGAGCGCCTCGAAGAAGCGCCGCACCGTCTCTTCCGCGGCCTCCGTCTTCGAGGCCGTGGACGAACACGCGAGCAGGGCCCACGCGGCCCCGCTCACCCACACGCCCCTGCTTCCACGACGCATGCGCATGCCTCAGTAGCAGTTGGAGGCGAACAGCTCGTCGTCCGTCGCGGACACGAACTGGTCATCACACCAGGCGCTCGCCAGCACGTGGCCGTTGCGCACGCAGCCGTCGTGGTTCGTCGCATCCAGCGTGTACTGGGTGTCACCACCGCACCCGCCGCCGCAGCGGCCGAAGCAGTTGCCCATCACCTTGGGGCGCGACCAGTGGTCCGGCTCGCCGCACAGCCAGGTGCTCCCGCTCATGTAGAACTCGTCGCCGCCGCACGACGTGTGGTCACCGAGCTGGGCGATCTGCTGGTTGCCCGCGAAGCTGAAGCCGCCCTTGTTGCAGTCGTGCTTCGCATACGAGTACCAGTTGTAGACGCCCCCGCAGCTCCCGGTGTTCCTGCCGTTGCAGCGCGCATAGCTGCACAGCATGGTGTAGCCACGGCCCTGCTCGCCCATCACCGTGCGCTGGAGCTCCACGGTGGACGGGTGCTGCGCCCACAAGCCCACCGCGCGGCGCAGATACATCGCCTCTGGAGCCGCCGCGTCACCCGTGGGCAGCTCGGCGCTCAGCGCGTCGTAGAACGCCGACAGCAGCTCCCGGTCCGCGTCCGTCAGCTGCGTGTCGGCGGCGCCCTCGTCCGCGAAGCCATCCATCGTGGACACGCCACTGGCCGGGTCCAGCAGACCGGCGAGCGTCATCCCGCGCAGCCGCACCTCCAGGCTGTACACACCGGGCTCCACCTCGCGCGCGGAGAACGAAACCTCGCTCCCGTCCCGAGCGAAGGTGCCACGCGTGTCGCCCGTCTCGGCGGACAGCGACAGCCCCTCCTGCCTGGGCTGAGAAGTCTCACCTCCCGAACCACCACAGGCCCACAGCATCAACGTCGCGACCGCACAGAGCACCTTGCGCATATCGTTGCATTCCCTCCGGCCAGGGGACTTGGCCCCGAAAGACAAGCGGTGGTACCGGGCGCCCTGCTCCCACTCAAGGCCGGGTGCGTCACATGCCCGTGACTCACACCTCCTGTGTGAAACATGAACCATGTCTCACGGGTGCGCGGAGACCCGGTCCGACTTCAACGCGCCCCCGGGACACGGAAGACGGGCAGCGTGCCGGCGACCCGCTCCAGCTCCACGCCTCCGTCCGGCAGTGACTCCCTCGTACCGATGACGAGCAATCCCCCGGGCGCGAGCCGGGACACGAGCCCCGCCAGCACCTCGCGCTGGAGCGACGGCGCGAAGTACGTGAAGGCGACATTGCGACACAAGATGAGGTGGAACGGCCCCGGCGGCATGCGGGCTCGCAAGTCTTCGTGAAGGAAAATGAGACCCTCACGGTACTCGGGGGTGAGACAGGGCTCGACGGCGGAGCCGGAGAAGACGCGGGTGCGCCAGTCTCGTGGCAGCTCGCGCAGGGTTCCCTGGGGGTAGCAGCCGCGTCGGGCGCGGGCGAGCAGGGCCGCGTCCGCCTCCGTGGCGAGCAGCTCCAGCCGGGCCTGGGGAAAGCGCGGCAGGAGGCCCATGCGGAAGAGGATGTTCACCGTGTAGGGCTCCTCGCCGGACGCACAGCCCGCGCTCCAGACGCGGAGCATGGGGGAGGACTCGAGCAGCGCGGGGAGCAGCTCGTCCCGCAGCGCATCGAAGACGCGCGCGTCGCGGTAGAAGCGGGAGATGGTGACGCGACAGAGCGCGTCCAGCACGGCCCACTCCTCCGGGTCCGTATCCAGCCGGTCGCGATACGCGGCGAGGTGCGCGAGCCCCAGCGCCTGGAGTCTCCGTCCCAGGCGCTTGCAGACCTGGCCGCGCACCCGGTGGAAACCCTCCAGGCGCAATCGCAGCCGGGGCGCGGCCCACCGCAACAGCTCCGTGCAGTCGTCGTCCTTCAACGCGCGCTCCTGCTCAACTCCTTCACCATGTTCGCGTGCCTCCTGCCCGCGCTGGCGAGCCCACCGGGAGAATGTCAGGCGCACCGGGGGACGGGCGAGCGAAGCTGGCCGGGATGTGGCATGACGCACGGACGTTTGCGATGGAACCCGGAGGAATCTGCCCTTGAAGAGACTGACTGCGCTCACCCTGACGGCGGCCCTGGCGGCGGCCGGCTGTACGCATGGCTCCGCGGCCACCGAGCCGACCCCGCCTCCCGAGCAGGCCACCGCGCCCGCCACGCCCGCGCCAGAGGCCCCGGCTCCCGCCGCCCAGCCGATTCCCCCGCCCCGCACGGCCGACGTGCTCGCCGGCACCGCCGAGGCCTTCACCGCCGCGTGCACCGCCGACATCGAGCGGGCCCAGGCGCAAATCACCGCGCTGAAGAAGCTGGACGCGCGCAAGGACGGCAAGGCCGTGCTCGCGGCGTATGACGAGGCGACGGGCTCGCTCATCGCCGCGGCCAACCGCGCCAGCCTCGCCCGCGAGGTCCATCCGCTGCCGGCCTTCCGCGACTCCGCCCGCGAGTGTGAGCAGCGCGTGGACACCACCAACGTGGAGATTTCGCAGGACCGCGGCGTCTATGACGCCCTGTCCGCCGTGGACCTGTCGCAGGCGGACGGGCCGACGAAGTACTGGATGCAGCGCACGCTGCTCGACTTCCGCCGCGCCGGTGTGGACCGCGATGACGCCGTGCGCGCGAAGGTGAAGTCGCTGAACGAGGAGCTGCTCAAGCTGGGCCAGCAGTTCGGCAAGAACATCGCCGAGGGCGTGCGTCAGGTGTCCCTCACGCCGAAGGAGCTGGACGGGCTGCCCGCCGACTATGTGAAGGCGCACCCGGTGGGGAAGGACGGCAAGGTGGTCATCACGACCAACTACCCGGACTACTTCCCCTTCATGACGTACGCGAAGGACGGCAAGGCGCGCGAGAAGCTGTGGCGCACCTACCGCCAGCGCGCGTTCCCGGCCAACCAGGCGGTGCTGTCGCAGCTCATCGCCAAGCGCTACGAGCTGGCCACGCTGCTGGGCTATCCGAGCTGGGCCGCGTACACCACCGAGACGAAGATGACGCGCACGCAGCAGGCGGCGTCGGAGTTCATCGACCGGCTGGCGGCGGCCACCCAGGCTCGCGCGAAGCAGGAGTTCGCGGACCTGCTGGCGCGCAAGAAGAAGGATGTCCCGAGCGCCAAGACGCTGGAGCCGTGGGACCAGGACTACTACGAGGACCGGCTGCGCGCGGAGCGCTTCGGGTTCGACTCGCAGGAGGTGCGGCCCTATCTGGAGTACGGCCGGGTGAAGGCGGGAGTGATGGACATCACCTCGCGCATCTGGGGGATTGAGTACCGCCGCGCCGACGACGCGAAGGTGTGGCACCCGGAAGTCGAGGCCTACGACGTGCTCGACGGCGGCACGCTGCTGGGCCGCATCTACCTGGACATGCATCCGCGCGACGACAAGTACAAGCACGCGGCGCAGTTCGACCTGGCGTCGGGTCAGGCCGGCAAGCGACTGCCGGAGGGCACCCTGGTGTGCAACTTCGCGCGCCCCGGCGAGCTGATGACGCATGACGAAGTCGAGACGTTCTTCCACGAGTTCGGCCACCTGCTGCACGCGGTGTTCTCCGGCAAGCAGCAGTGGAGCGGAATCACCGGCATCCGCACGGAGTGGGACTTCGTGGAGACGCCGTCGATGCTGCTCCAGCAGTGGGCGGGCAATCCCCAGGTGCTCAAGGAGTTCGCGAAGCACCACGAGACGGGCGCGGCGATTCCGGCGGAGATGGTGCAGAAGCTCAACGCGTCGAAGGAGTTCGGCAAGGGCCTGTGGGCGCGGCGGCAGCTGTTCCTGTCCGCGGTGAGCCTGGACTACTACTCGCGCAAGCCGGGCTTCGACACGACGACGGCGCTGGTGGAGCAGCAGACGAAGCTCAGCCCGTTCAAGCACGAGCACCGCCCGGGCACGCACTTCGAGTTGGCCTTCGGGCACCTGGATGGGTACTCGGCCGCGTACTACACGTACCTGTGGTCGTCGGTCATCGCGAAGGACCTGGAGACGGAGTTCCAGAAGAAGGGCTACCTGGACCGTGAGACGGCGATGAAGTACCGCCGCACCGTGCTGGAGCCGGGTGGCTCCAAGCCCGCCGCGGAGCTGGTGAAGGACTTCCTCGGTCGCGACTACGGCTTCGACGCGTACCGCGCCTACGTGGACGCGGCGAAGTAGCCGCGCCTGTGGTTCCTGGGGAGCCCGTGAGTCACGGGCTCCCCTCGTCGTCTTCCTTCGCGAGCGCGGCATCGAGCTCCGCGCCCAGCGGGTAGATGACCAGGTGCCGCGAGGGCTCGCTGCCGTGGCTCACGGCCTCCAGCGGGTAGCGGCTCACCAGGCGGTGCTGGAGCTTGCGCACCCGGGACTGACGCGGCGCCAGGGCCACGGAGACACCTTCGCTCAAGGCCCGCTGCACCGCGTGCTCGGCTTCCGTGACGGCATCGCGGACCTCGTCCTCGTCCACGCCCTCCAGCACGTTGAAGAACGCCTTCAGCGTCCGGCGCAGCTCCGTGGAGCTGGCGCGCTTCACCGTCTCCACGCGCGCGCCTGTCTTCGCCACCACCCGCCGCATCCTCGGGTCGTTCGCGCGTGAGCGCAGCGTCACCACCAGGTCCGCGGACTCCAGCCGGCTCACCAGCCGGACCTCCACGGGCAGCTCGCGCAGCACCCGGAGCAGCAAGTCGCGGTTCACGCCGTGAGGGTAGAGGCGCGTGAGCCCCTTGGGCTCCTCGGCGGGCCAGGCTTCGGGGGACTCGTCGACGCGTCGTGCGGAGAAGCGCGTCGACCGTGTCGCGGGAGGCGTCGATGTGTTGGTCGTGCTCGTGGATTCGGGTGGGTCGATGGGCTCGGGATTCGACCCAGGCTCCGGGATGACAGTTGGCGGTGGGGGCGCGGCAGCCACTTCCATATGGGGGATGGGCGCCGAACCTTCCGTCCGCGCGGCACGAGCCACCATCGATGTGTCCTGCTCCAGTGGACGCCTCACCATCGGGCCACGTCCCAGCTCCACCGGAGGCAGCGCCTTCGCCGGCTCCACCTCCACGCGTCCCGTCACGGCGTCCTGCCTTCGCCGCTCGCCGCCCACGTCCTTGCCCGCCAGCAGCCGGTCCACCGCCTCCGCCGTGTCGGCGTGCACGCGCACCTCGTCACGGCTCACCATCTCCACCACGATGTCGAACGTCGGCGGCGCCTTGCGCTCGCTCACCGTCTTCTGTGTGCGCCGACGCCGGGCCTCGTCGTCGCTCAGCGTCACCGTGTGCACCCCGCCCACGAGGTCCGACAACGTGGGGTTCAACACCAGGTTCTCCAGCGTGTTGCCGTGCGCCGTCGCCACCAACTGCACGCCGCGCTCCGCAATCGTCCGCGCCGCCGACGCCTCCGCCGACGTCCCAATCTCATCCACGATGATGGCCTCGGGCATGTGGTTCTCCACTGCCTCAATCATCACGTCGTGCTGCCGGTCCGGCCTGGACACCTGCATCCGCCGCGCACCCCCAATCCCCGGATGCGGCACGTCCCCGTCCCCGCCAATCTCGTTCGACGTGTCCACCACCATCACCCGCTTGCCCAGGTCATCGGCGAGCACCCGCGCCACCTCGCGCAGCTTCGTCGTCTTCCCCACCCCGGGCCGCCCCAGCAGCAACAGGTTGCGCCCCGAGCCGATGAGGTCCTTCAGCATGTCGATGGTGCCGTAGACCGCTCGCCCCACCCGCAGCGTCAGCCCCACCACCCGCCCTCGCCGATTCCGGATGGCCGAGACGCGATGCAACGTCCGCTCGATGCCCGCCCGGTTGTCCTCCCCCGGCGCCCCCACCCGCTCCAACACCTGCTGCAGGTCCTCCAGCCCCACCGGCGCCTCCCGCAGCCGCACCACCCGGTCCGCCAGCCGCGCCTCCGGTGCACGCCCCAAATCCAACACCACCTCCAGCACCTGCGTGGAAGCAAGCGCTCGCACCACCTCCCGCAACCCCTCCGGCAGGACGTCCACCAGCAACAGGAAGTCATCAGCAACGGCGGCATCAGCACGCGATGAAGTCATGGCCCTGCTCCTCTACCGGAGCCCCGACGCCGCTTCCACGTCATCTCCCGCTTCCTCCCTCGCCCCACCCCAGGCCCCACACGGGGCAACCCGCTTCACCTCCGCATCCCCCCACACCCCACGCAAGGCCACGCCCCACCCGTCCATCCCTCCCCCCAGGGCCCCCTTCCCGTCCACCGTCCAGCGCATTGTCTTGGTGAGCGTCTTGCTTTGCCCCACCCCGGCTCCGCCAGGCGCGGCGCGGTGAAAGGGGGAAGAGGACGTGACACCCAGGCTTCACGAACAAAGGCGCATGCGCTGGCTCGCGGGCGCGGGCTGCATCCTGCTGCTCGCCGGCTGCAAGGGCGACTCCCTGCCCAGGGCTCGCGTCCTTCCGGGTGAGGACAATCCCCACGCCCAGGACAACGAGTGCAAGGACGCCCCGAAGGACCCGGGCCGCGTCACCCTGCACCGCCTCAACCGCGCCGAGTACGACGCCACGGTGCGGGACTTGCTGGGCGACACCACCCGTCCCGCGCGCGACTTCCCGACGGATGACCACGGCTACGGCTTCGACAACAACGCGGACGTGCTCAGCATGTCGCCCCTGCTGCTGGAGAAGTACTCCACGGCGGCGGAGAAGCTGGTGGAGACCGCCTGGAGCAATGGCCACCTGCGCACCTGCGCGCTGGACGCCGTCAATCCCGAGCCCTGCGCTCGCGACATCCTCTCCCGCTTCGCGCGCCGCGCCTGGCGCCGCCCCGTGACAACCGAGGAGGTGGACCGGCTGCTGCGCGCCCTCACCCTCGCCCGGCAGCAGGGAGACCCGCCAGAGGTGGGGGTGAAGCTCGCCCTGCGCTCGGTGCTCGTGTCGCCCCACTTCCTCTTCCGCGTGGAGAAGGACCCGGAGCCCGGGGCCACCACGCCGCGCCGGCTCGACGACTTCGAGCTGGCCAGCCGCCTCTCGTATTTCCTGTGGAGCAGCATGCCCGACGAGGTGCTCCTCCAAGCCGCCGAGCAGGGCAAGCTGCGCACGCCCGAGGAGTTGGAGGCCCAGGTGCGCCGCATGCTCGCGGACCCCAAGGCCCAGGCCCTGGTGAGCAACTTCGCCGGACAGTGGCTCTTCACGCGCGCGCTCGAATCAGCGGAGCCGGACCCCACGCTCTACGGCGCCTTCAACGAGCCGCTGCGCAAGGCCATGCGCCAGGAGACCGAGCTGGTCTTCCAGGAGTTCATCACCGGAGACCACAAGCTGCGGGACTTGATGGATGTGCCCTTCACCTATGTGAATGACGTGCTCGCCACCCACTACGGCCTGCCCCCGCCCGGCAGCGCCACACCGAAGCGCGTGGACCTGGCTGGCCATCCGGAGCGTCAGGGCATCTTCGGCCACGGCTCGCTGCTCACCGTCACCTCCAACCCGGACCGCACCTCGCCCGTGCAGCGCGGCGTCTGGGTGCTGGAGCAATTGCTGTGCTCCGCGCCACCGCCGCCGCCGCCCAATGTCGAGGGCCTGCCGCCGCCGGTGAACCCTCACATGACGATGAAGGAGCGCATGGCGATGCACCGCAGCCTGCCCCAGTGCCAGGGCTGTCACCTGATGATGGACCCGCTGGGCCTGGCGCTGGAGAACTATGACCCCATCGGCCGCTGGCGGCTGAACGAGGTCAGCGGCGCGCCGGTGGATGCCACCGGAGACCTGCCCGACGGCACCGTCCTCAACGGCGGCGCGGACATGCGTCGCTTCGTCAAGGATGACCCGAAGCTCCCCGCGTGCCTCACCGAGCACCTGCTCACCTATGCGCTCGGCCGAGGCATGGCGGACGAAGACCGCTGCGCCGTGAAGGAGATGGCGGCGACGGCGGAGGCCAGCGGCGGACGCCTCAGCGACTACATCCTCGCCATCGTCCTCAGCGACCACTTCACCTCCCGACGGGGAGCCCCGGAGGCCCAGTCACCATGAACAAGAAGCTCTCCCGTCGGACCCTGCTGCGTGGCGCGGGGGCGCTGATGGCGCTCCCCCTCTTGGAACGGATGGTGGTGCCTGGCACCGCGCGCGCCGCCGAGGCCCTGCCCACCGCGAAGCGGCTCGCGGTCTTCTATGTGCCCAATGGCATCCACATGGCGAAGTGGACGCCGTCCGGCACCGGCGCCACCTGGGAGCTGACGCCCACGCTCCAGCCGCTGGCGCCGGTGAAGAGCGACGTGCTCGTCATCAGCGGGCTCGCCAACGACGCGGGCCGGCCGGATGGAGACGGCCACCACGCCGCGGGCACCGCCGCGCTCTTGTCCTGCACCAAGGCCTTCAAGACGGAGGGCACCGACTTCCACGCGGGCATCTCCATGGACCAGGTCATCGCCAACCACCTGGCCCAGCAGAAGGCCACGCGCTATCCCTCGCTGGAGCTGGGCAACGACGCGGGCCGAGGCATCGGCAACTGCGACTCCGGCTACGCGTGCCCCTATGCCAACAACATCTCCTGGGCAGGCCCCCGCACGCCCATGGCCAAGGAGGCGCGTCCCAAGGCCGTCTTCGACCGGCTGTTCGCGGGCGTCGACCCCGGCACGACGCAGGCCCAGGTGGCGAAGCGCCGCGCCTACGGCCTGAGCATCATCGACTTCGTGCGCGAGGACGCCACCGCGCTCCAGAAGCAGCTCGGCACCACGGACCGGCGCAAGCTCGACGAGTACTTCACCAGCGTGCGTGACTTGGAGAAGCAGGTGGATGCCATGGGCCAGCAAGGGCCCGCGTGCGGCGTCCAGGTATCACCTGGTGAAGACGAGGACCCGCGCACCAAGACGAAGGCGATGATGGACCTCATCGTCCTCGCCTTCCAATGCGACCTCACCCGCGTGGCGACGTTCATGATGGCCAATGCCCGCAGCAACAAGGTGTATGGCTTCCTGGGGCTCAGCGGCGGACACCACGCCTACTCCCATCACCAGTTCGTCCAGTCCAACTTCGACGCGCTGGCGCGCATCGACCGGTGGGAGGTGGAGCAGTACGCCTACCTCGTGCGGCAGCTGAAGGAGCTGAAGGACGCGACGGGGGCCTCGCTGCTCGACAGCTCGCTCGTGTACTTCACCAGTGAAATCGAGGACGGCAACGCGCACATCCACCGGAACCTGCCGGTGCTCCTCGCCGGCAAGGGCGGCGGCACCGTCGCCACGGACCGGCACCTGCGCGCACCGGGCGTGCCCATCGCGAACCTCTACATCTCCATGATGCGGGCCATGGGCGTCCCCAATGTCACGAGCTTCGGCGCGGACGGCACGGGGGAGCTCGTGGGGTTCGGGGGGTAGTCACAGACCTCATGCACACGAGGGCATCCTGACGCATCATTCAGGTCATGCGTCCGTCTTCCGCCGCGCTCCGCTGGCCTCTGCTCGTCCTGCTCGTTCTTCCGCTCAGCTGCATCCCGGCCTCGAAGCCGAGTCAACGCAAGTCCTCGACGGCCCAGCGCGCCGCCGCCACCGCGTCCCGGGGACAGCAGGCTCCCGCGCGTGGCACGCCGCAGGAGCCGCGCCCCTCGCCAGCTCCGGCGAACAACTTCGCGCGGGACATGGTGGAGGCGCACAACGAGGCGCGCGCCAAGGCCCGGCCCGCTCCGAAGCCCGCACTCCCGCCGCTCGTCTGGTCCGATGAAGCCGCGCGACAGGCCGCCTCCTGGGCGAAGGCGTGCAAGTTCGAGCACAACCCGGACCGGGGTGAGTTCGGCGAGAACCTGGCCGCCGCCACTCCCGATGCGTGGGGGACACGACAGGTGGTGAAGAGCTGGGCGGATGAAGTCTCCGACTACGACTACGCACGCAACACCTGCAAGAAGGGCAAGGTGTGCGGCCACTACACGCAGGTGGTGTGGCGCATGACGGCCGCCGTCGGCTGCGCCACGGTGCTGTGCAAGAAGAACTCACCCTTCGGTGAGGCGTTCCCCACGTGGCAGCTCTGGGTGTGCAACTACACGCCGCCCGGAAACTTCGTCGGACAGCGGCCCTTCTGAGTCGCGCCGTCACGGGTACTCCGCTCGCGCACCCTTTCGGTCGCGCCGGGCGCGGCGGATAATCCGCGCCATGAACCGCTCCTTCGTCCGACCCCTGCTGACCTGCGGTCTCCTCGCGGCCTGGCTCGCCACCGGTGCCGGCTGCGGCTCGGATGACCCTGCCGCTGACGGTCCGGACACTGGCGACTCCGGTACGCCTGACTCGGGCTCGGGGACACCGGACTCTGGTTCTGGCACGCCTGACTCCGGCTCGGGTACACCCGACTCTGGCTCCGGGACTCCAGACTCCGGCTCGGGCACACCTGACTCCGGCTCCGGCACGCTGTCGCAGTTCGCCCAGGACATGCTCGCGGGCCACAACGCCACCCGCGCTTCCGCACAGCCCACGCCGAGCCCCGCGCTGGCGCCGCTCACCTGGGACACGGCCGCGGAGACCGTCGCGAGGAACTACGCGGCCAAGTGCCTGTTCCAGCACAACGCCGCGCGCGGCAACTATGGCGAGAACCTCACCGCCGCCACGCCGAACTCGCTGACCACCCGGGGCGTGGTGGAGGGCTGGAGCAGCGAGGCGTCTGACTACAACCTCGCCAACAACACATGCACGAGCGGCAAGCAGTGCGGCCACTACACACAGGTGGTGTGGCGCAACACGCAGCGCGTGGGCTGCGCCACGCAGGTGTGCACGACGAACTCTCCGTGGGGCAGCCAGTTCCCCACGTGGCAGCTCTGGGTGTGCAACTACGCGCCCCCGGGCAACTACTCAGGTCAGCGGCCCTACTGAGCCGCGCCCGAGCGTTCAGCGCTCCAGCGCGCGCAGCCACGCGGAGAGGGTGTCGAGCGCATCTCTCGTCACCACCTCCACCCCGGGCTGGTCCTCCCGCGCCGGCTCCGCGAGCCAGTGGTCCGCGCGCGGAATCACCTTCACCAGCGCGCGGCCGGGCGCTCCGGGCCGCAGCTTCAGCCCGCGATTCAGCGCGCGCGCCGTGAGCGCCGCGGGCGTCGTCTCATCGCGCTCGCCCAGCAGCGCGAGCACCGGCCCTCGCACGCGGCCCAGGTCCTCCGCCGAGTCGTATGACAGCACGTTGCGCCACACCTTGCGCTGGACCTCCAGGAAGCGCTCCACCGGCAGGCCCTTGAAGGGCGGCAGCGCCGTCACCGCGTACCAGCGCTTGCGCTTGGCCCGCTGGAGCTGGAAGTCGAGCGTCTTCAGCGCCCGCGCCTGCCCTTCGTCCGTGTACAGGCGCGCGTCATAGAACACGTCGAGGAACTCCGTCAGGTCCACCAACTCCGGCCCGGTGAGCCCTCGGCGCCGACCGTCGTTGCGCATGCGGTGCTGCTCCTGCTTCCACACCGCCCCGCCCCCTCCGGACACCAGCACCAGGAAGCCCACGTCCTCCGGCGCGAGCGCCGCCGCGCGCACCGCCGTCCACGCGCCCTGGCCAAAGCCCATCAACCCCACCGAGCCGCCGCCGGCCACCCGCTCGCGCAGCGCCCGCGCCGCCACCAACCCGTCCTCCGCCAGCTCCCGCACTCCAGACACCCACGGCTGACTGTCCCCCGTGGAGCGCCCCGTGCCGCGCGCATCGAACGTGAGCACCGCGAGCCCCTGTTCGACGAGGAACGCCGGATAGGGCTCCAGCGACTCGCGCGTGCCCTGCCCCGCCTCGTGCAACAGCACCACCGCGTGGCGAGGCGCTTCTCCCGCCGGCAGCCACAGCGTGGCGGACAAGGTGACGTCGCCCGCCGCGCGCAGCGTGAGCTCCTCCGTGCGCACCGGCACCGGCTCCAGCACGAGCGCGCCCGGCGCCACCCCGCTCAACGTCAGCGTGGGGGCTCGCCACTGGGCCAGCGCCGCGGGCCGACTGCCCTCCAGCGACCACAGTCCTTCACTCCGAGGCTCCAGCCGCCAGCGCCGCCGCGAGCTGAAGTCCATCAGGAAGGCCGACGACGCATCCCGCCCCACCCGCACCAGCCCCCCGTCGGGCCGACGCCACACCCCCGCGAAGGGCGGCGGCACGTCGTCCACGACGGGCGCCCCCGCCAGGGCCACGCTTCCGGCGAGCAGCAGGCCCAGAGATACCGCGACACTCACGCCAATCCTCGACAACCGCACCTCCCGAAGCCGTGCCTTGCGTTCAAGCCGACCTGGAGCCCGGGAGCAACCCCGCGTCACGCTCACGCGCGCACGTGTGGACCGCCGGACATCCGCTCACCCGCTCAGCGCTTCAGGTGGTGCTCCAGGAACATCGACGTCTCCGCCCAGGCCATCGCCGCCGCGCGCTCGTCGTAGCGCTGGCCAGAGGGGTTGGCGAACGCATGCTCGCCCTCCAGCTCGATGATGCGGTGGCGCACCCCCGCCGCGTTCAGCGCCTCCCGGAACTCCTGCACCGTCTCCGGCGGAATCGACGCGTCCTTCGTCCCGAAGATGCCCAGCAGCGGCGCCCGGATGGAGGCCAGCTCCTGGGGGTCCGTCACCGGGTGGCCGTAGTACATGACCGCCGCGTCCAACTCCGGCAGCGTCATGGCCGCCCGCAGCGACCAGGTGCCGCCAAAGCACCAGCCCAGGCTCCCCGTGCGCGTCGCGCGCACCCGCCCATCGTCCTGGAGGAACGTGTACGCCGCCTTCAGCACCTGCGTCGCGCGCGCCGGGTCCACCGCCTTGAGCAGCGCCAGCGCCTCGTCCGGATTGGCGGCCACCTTGCCCCCGTACAGGTCCACCGCCAGCGCCGCGTAGCCATTGGCCGCCAGCCGGTCCGCCCAGTGTTTGATGTGAGGATTCAGGCCCCACCACTCGTGGATGAGCAGCACCGCGGGCAGCGGCGCCTTCGCGCCAGGGGGCAGGCTCAGGTACGCCTTCGTCCCGGCCACCTCCACCTCCTGGCCCTTGAGCTCCGGCGGCGCGTCCTCGCGCAGGGTGTGCATCGCCTTGAACTCGGCCTCGGAGACCGCGCCCGTGGGCGACGGCTCGCGCAGCACCTCCCGGGGCTTGCCCCGCGTGCAGCCTCCCACCAGCAACAACGCGCCCAGCAGCAACAGGTGACGGTGCATGGTGTCTCCTCCTCGGGTGGTGCTTCGCGCGCCCAAACGAAGAGGGCTGGCAAGGGATTCCCCCGCCAGCCCTCGTGTCTCCTGCTCCTTCAAGAGGAGCCGGGGATGACTACTTCTTCTGCGCGGCCGACGGAGGCGTCGCGGGAGCGCCCGGCGCACCCGGGGCACCCGCCGGAGCGGCCTCGGGCGGCTTGACGATCTCCAGCAGCTCCACCTCGAACACCAGGGCCGAACCGCCCGGGATGTTCGGGGGCGCGCCGCGGTCGCCGTAGGCGATGTCGGACGGGCACACCAGCTTGGCCTTGCCGCCGACCTTCATCTTCTGCACGCCCTCCGTCCAGCACTTGATGACGCCCTGGAGGGGGAACTGCGTGGGCTCGCCCCGCTTGTAGGAGCTGTCGAACTCCGTGCCGTTGGGCAGCGTGCCCTTGTAGTGCACCTTCACGATGTCCGTGGCCTTCGGAGAGTCACCCGTGCCCGGGGTCAGCTCCTTGTAGACCAGGCCGGACTCCGTCTTCGAGGCGCCGGGCTCCTTGGCGGCGTCCTCCAGGAACTTCTTGGAGGTCTCCTTCTCCTTCTCCGCCTTCTGCGTGCTGCGCGCGCGCGCCAGCTCCTGCAGCTTCGGCCCGTACGTCTCCAGCTCCACCGCGGGCTTGTCGCCCTTGACCTGCGCGGTGAGGCCCGCCTTGACGTACTCCAGCTCCTCGGGAGTCATGTCGAACACGCTGATGCTCTTGCCGATGGACAGGCCGAGCGCGTACAGCGTCTTCTGGTCCTCGCTCTGCGGGTTGGCCGCCGCGCCCGCGGTCGCCGTCGCCGTGGCACTGCCGTCCTTCGCACCCTGAGGCTGGCACGCCCCCAGGCTCAGCATCATCGCAACCAGACACATCTTCCGCATGTGTTTGCCCTTCCTTGGCTTGCAGCGGCAGCGAACCCGCTGCCAGTCACACTTCCCGGAGGGGCGACTTACTACAGAAACGCGCGTCCATCTGCTTCGCGACACTCGCGACGACGCCTGACTTTGGGGCCGTTCAATCAGGTGGGATATTTCTCCACCCAACGTCCTCCAGGGGCTGGCCTCAGGGTGATTCGGAGGAGTCCTTCGAGGCGAAAGGAGTCTCCAGCCAGGCGAGCAGCGGCTCGCGCAGGGGGCCCAGGCGCTTGTAGCCGTTCATGTCACCCGGGACGGTGCGCAGCACCTGGGCCAGGCGGTGGCGCCGCTCGGGCGTGGGCACCTCGCCGGCCACGGGCGCCAGGTACGTGTGGAGGGTGAAGAGGATGGCGCCGGACTCCGGCAGGCGGCTGAGCGTCTGGCGCTCCAGGCGCAGGAAGCAGCGCTCCCCGGCGTTCTGGGGGGTGAGGCCCTCGAAGAGGTGCAGCCACTCCGCCCGAGCGCGAGGCTCCATGCACAGCCGGTCCGTGACGGTGAGGGCCCAGTTGCAGCGCGTGACGGTGCGCCCCGGCTTGAGGCCGTCCATCAACCGCAGCGTGGCTGCCCCCACCTGCTCGGCGAAGCGCGGCACCGGTGCGTGCACCTCCAGCAAGGACCGACCGAGCTTCTCCTCCAGGCTCCAGCCGGAGGGAAAGCAGAGCTGCCCCGCCACCAGCGGGAAGCCCTCGCGCGTGCCATCCAGCACGAGCAGGTCCTCCTGCACCTGTCGGCCCACCCAGTCCAGCGGCGCCAGGGGCAGGCTGTCCGCGTCCCCGGGGAGGAAAACCGCCTCCGTGCCGAGCACCCCGTTGCGCCAGCGCCAGCGTCCGTCCTCGCCTTCGAGCCGCGTGAAGTGTCCGGGCGACTGCTCCGCCATCCGCGTCAGCAAGAGCCGCAAAACCTCCCATTGGAGCAACTCGGTGCCTGGCAATGCCTGGAAGCGCGATGGGAGATCCTCGCGCAGCAGCGACGCCTTCAACGCCAGCTCAGCCTCATAATGCAGCGCGTCTATCTCGATGAGTGTTTCACCCGCCCGCAGGGCGCGTACTCCAAGTGCCATCGCATAGGCGTCCTGCTCGAAGGGGAAGTAGGGCAGCACGTGGGACGCGTCTCCTCACCCGCGAAAAATACAGTCTTCATTCCTTCGCACATCGCACCGCGTCACGAAACCCAGGCGTGGAGGAATTCCTCACCGAACCCTTGAGGTCGGGCCCCGCGGAGACGAGGATTCGCGCATCCCTCGCCGCGCCTCTCAGCTTCGCACTCGTCAGAGTCGAACGGGGCGCGCATTACCGCAGGAGGAAGCCTTGATGAACCGTCTGCCGCTTTCGCGCGTGTCACGTGCCGTGCTCGTCGCCGCGCTGAGTCTGCTCGTAATTCCCGCATGCTCTGACGACGACGATGACCGGGCGTTCGCGAGCCCGAACCCCGATACGGGCGAGGGTCCCGGCACGCCGGACTCGGGCACGCCGGATTCGGGCACGCCGGATTCGGGGACGCCGGACGCAGTTACCCGGTGGCCCGCCGAGTTCTCATGTACCGACGCGCAGCGGACGACGGTGACCTTCAACCCGGGTCAGGAGCAGGCGCTGCAGAACGCCGTCAATGAGCTGGCGCCCTGCACCACGATTCAGCTGGGCGCGGGCACGTTCCACTTCGACAACGCGGTGACCATCCGTCAGGACGGCATCACCGTCGTCGGCGCGGGCCGGGGCGCGCAGGGTGAGGGCACCGGTGGCACCGCCAGCACCGTGCTGGACTTCTCCAACGCCGCGTCCAACACCAACGGCATGGACGTGATTGGCAAGCTGTTCACCGTGCGCGACCTGGCGCTGTGGAACGCGAAGAAGGACGCGCTGCGCGTGGAGAACTCCTCCAACGTGTTCATCCAGCGCATCCGCACGGAGTGGGCGCAGGAGAACAACGAGAACAACGGCAAGTACGGCATCTACCCGGTGAAGTCGCGCTACGTGCTCATCGAGGACAGCGAGGCGTACAACGCGGCCGACGCCGGCATCTACGTGGGCCAGACGCGCTACACCATCGTCCGCCGCAACATCGCGAAGAAGAACGTGGCGGGCATCGAAATCGAGAACACGAAGTTCGCCTACGTGGAGGCCAACACCGCCATCGACAACACCACGGGTCTGGTGGTGTTCGACTTGCCGGGCAACCCCATCAAGGGCACGGACATCCTCATCACCAAGAACATCATCACCGGCAACAACCGCCCCAACTTCGCGTCGGTGACGGCGAGCAGCAGCACGGTGTCGCAGGTGCCGGCGGGCACGGGCACGTTCATCCTGGCGTCGCGCCGGGTGGAGTTCGTGGGCAACACGTGGGGTGACAACAACACGGTGGACATCGCGGTGCTCAGCGGCTTCGCCATTGAACCCAACCCCATCCTGTGGGCGGCGGGCTTCTACAACTTCGCCAGCGCGGACGTGTACGTCCACAACAACACCTTCACGGGTGGCAGCGGCACCAGCGTGGACAACGGCACGCCGGACCCGGAGCGTCGTCCGCTGGGCGCGCTGGTGACGGGCGTGTATGGCTACGGCAAGGCCGTGCACGGCGTGGACCGAGTGGAGCACGTGCTGTGGGATGGCATCGACCCGGCGCCGCGCAACGAGGCGGTGCCCAACGGCGTGCGCCTGTGCTTCGTCAACAACACGGTGCCGGCGACGACGAAGGCGTCCATCGTGGACCTGGACCTGCAGGCCGTGACGGCGAAGCTCATGGTGGCGGAGCCCGACCTGGCGGGTGCCTGGGCGGAGACGCGCCGTTATGACCAGGGCGCGGTGCCGTTCAACTGCACGGGCTTCAGCCCCGGGCTGGCGCTTCCCTGAGCGGCGGTTCAAGGACTGACTCGCCATGCGCGCGCCGTACATGACTCGCCTGGGCCTCGCCGCGGTGCTGCTCGCCGCGGCGGTGGCCGCCTGCTCCGGTGGGGACGACCCGCCTGGAGCCGATGGCACTCCGGACTCGGGAAACCCCACGCCGGTGGACAGCGGCACCCCTGACGCGGGTGACGCTGGCACTCCGTCCACGCCTGATTCAGGGCCGGACGCGGGTGAGCCCGATGCCGGAGTGGATGCGGGGACGGACGCGGGCACGCCTGATGCCGGGCTGCCCGAGGGCACCGTCACCATCCCCAACACGCTGTCGGAGCTGGGCCTCTTCACGGGGACTCCGGCGACCGGCGACTTCCAGCCCGTGGCGGGCAACGTCCCCTACGAGCTGACCACGCCGCTGTTCTCCGACTACTCGCTGAAGGCCCGCACGCTGTACGTGCCCGCGGGCAAGGCAGCGGTGTACTCGGCGTCCGACGTGTTGGATTTGCCGGTGGGGACCATCATCACCAAGACGTTCGCGTTCCCCGCCGACTTCCGGGAGCCGGACAAGAACGTGCGCCCCCTGGAGACGCGCATCCTGGTGCGACAGCCGAACGGCTGGGAGGCGTATCCCTACGTCTGGAATGACGCGCTGACGGAGGCGGACAAGGCCGTGGGCGGCAAGGTGTTCAAGAACTTCGAGTTCATCGACGCCGAGGGCGTGGCGAAGAAGTTCGACTACGTGGTGCCCCAGCGCAACCAGTGCCAGAAGTGCCACCACGTGGTGGACGAGCAGGACAACCAGCAGCTGCTGCCCATTGGCGTGAAGGCCCGGTATCTCAACCGGGATTACGTCTATGGGGGACAGACGCTGAACCAGCTCCAGCACCTGGCGGACCTTGGGAAGCTGACGGGGTTGCCTCCCGCCATCCAGGTTCCTCGCGCGCCGGATGCCTTCAACGTGGACGAGGCGAGCCTGGAGGTCCGGGCGCGCACGTACCTGGACATCAACTGCGCGCATTGCCACAACCCGAAGGCGCAGCCCGGCATCACCAGCCGGCTGTTCCTGGACATCAAGACGGCGGACGAGTTCAGCCTGGGCCACTGCAAGCGGCCGGGCTCCGCGGGCAGCGGCGTGGGCGGTGAGTTCGACATCGTCCCCGGAGACCACTCCACGTCCATCCTCTGGTACCGCATGCACACCGAGGAATCGGGGAAGATGATGCCGGAGATTGGCCGGGCCCTGCGCCATGACGCGGGCTCGCAGCTCATCGCCGACTGGATTGACGCCATGCCGCCGCGCACCTGCAAGTAGCGCGGGCGAGCATGTCGACGGACAGCCCCTTCCGTGCCAGCGCGGCGCGGAGGGGGCTTTCCTTTTGAGGACAGTCGCCCCGCGTGCCGCATAATCCCGGGCGAATGTCCCTTCCCGCCCTGGCCCGAGCGGCCGGCCTCGTCTTCGCGCTGGCCGTGCTCTCCTCGTGTCGCATCGAGTCCGCCGCGCCCTCCTCCGGCGCCACCCTCTCGCACGAGGGCACGCCGTCCGGCGAGGTCTGGGTCTACACGTCCATGTACCAGCACGTGCTGGACGCGCTGGAGCCGCTGCTGAAGAAGAAGCTGCCCGGCGTCACGGTGCGCTGGTACCAGGCCGGCAGCGAGAAGGTGGCCAGCCGACTGGAGGCCGAGCGCGCCGCGGGCGCCGTGCGCGCCGACATCCTCTCCGCGTCGGACCCGTTCTTCGTGGAGCGGCTCGCGCGCGAGGGCGCCTTCCTGCCCTATGCCTCGCCATACGTGCTGCGCGTCCCTCGCTCGCTGTTGGATTTGGACGCGCGCCATGCCTCCATCCGCGTGTCCACCATGGTGCTGGTGCACCGCGAGGACTCGCCGCCACCGCCCACGTCCTTCGCGGCGCTGGTGGACGGGACGTGGACGGGGCGCGTGGCCATTGGCGACCCGCTCACGTCGGGCACCGCCTTCACGTGGGCGGTGTTCTGTCGGACGAAGTATGGCGAGGGGTACTTCACCGGCCTGCGCGAGCGCGGCGCCATCGTCGCGGGAGGCAACGCGGCGGTGCTCCAGAAGGTGGAGAGCGGCGAGGCGGACGCGGGCGTGCTGCTGCTGGAGAACGCGCTGACGGCCCGCTCGCGTGGCAGCCGGATTCGCGTGGTCTGGCCCGCCGACGGCGCCGTCACCATCCCCGGGCCGGTGGCCCTCTTCGCGACGACGCCCAACCCCGTGGCGGCGAAGGCGGTGGTGGACGTGCTGCTGTCTCCGGAGGGCCAGCGCCTCATCGTCGAGAAGGGTGACATGCACGCGGTGGACCCCCGACTCCCGGGCCCGGGGGGTGAGCCCGGCGTGGACACCCTGCTGACGCGCACGCAGCCGTGGACGCCCGCTCTGATGGAGGAGGGCCTGTCGCGCGGCGGCGTCATCAAGGAAGCCTTCAGCCGGGCCTTCTCGCGATGAACACGTCGGCGCGGTGGCTCGGGTTGTTCGCGTGGCTTGTGCCCCTGGTCCTCTTCGCGATGGGTCCGGTGGTGCTGCTGCTCGCTCGAGGCGCGGGGGCTCCGGGTGAGCTGGGCTGGGAGTGGCTGGTGTCGGAGGCGGGCGCGCTGGGCAACACGCTGGCCATCTCCGGAGGCGCGGCGGTGCTCGCGCTCGCGCTGGGCACGCCCCTGTCGCTGTTGCTGTTCCGCACGGACCTGCCGCTGCGCGGGGCATTCACCGTGCTCTTCACCCTGCCCTCCGCGATTCCCGCGTTCATCTGGGGCATGGGCTGGCTGTCATTGGCCAGTCCCCGCGCGGGCTATCTCAACCGGCTCCTGGGTGAAGGCACGCTCGACATCCATGGCCCGGTGGGCATCGCCTTCGTGGAGGGACTGTCCGGCCTGCCGCTGGTGCTGCTGGCGGGCGCCGCGGCGCTGCGACGCGTGGACCCGGCGCTGGAGGAGGCCGCGCGCGTGTGCGGCGCCTCGCCCGCGCGGGCCCTGCTGACGACGACGGTGCCGCTGGTGCTCCCGTCGCTCCTGTCCGGCGCGGTGATGGTGTTCCTGATGGCGGCGTCCTCCTTCGGCGTGCCGTACCTGCTGGGCGTGTCCGCGTCTCCACCCACGCGCGTGCTCACCACGCGCATCTATGAACTCGTCCTGCTCGGTGACGAGGGCCTGGGCCGGGCCTCCGCGCTCGCGCTCGCGCTGCTCCTGCTCACGCCGCTGTCCCTGCTGGCAACGTGGGCCCTGGGCCGCTCCGGCCGCGTGCGCTTGAGTACCGGCAAGGGACTGGCCTCGCGCCCGCTCGCCCTGGGACGCGCGCGCGCCTGGGCCACCGGGGGCGTGGCGGGCACGTGCGTGCTGCTGGTGCTGCTGCCCCTGGCCGCCATCCTGCTCACGTCGCTCCAGCGCAGCTTCGGCGCGAGCCTCACGTGGGAGGAATTGACGCTCTCGCACTGGTCCGGCGTGTTGCTGGAGCCGCGCACCCTGCGCGCCACGGGGCTGAGCCTCCTGCTCGCGGCGGGTGCCGGCGTCCTCGTCTGTGGTCTGGGACTGGCGGCGGCGCTGCTCCAGCGGGCCTTTCGTCGCCTGGGTGCCGGCGTGGAGGCCATTGCCGTATGGCCCTACGCGGTGCCGGGCACGGTGCTGGCCCTGGCGCTGCTGCTCGCCTTCTCGCGCGACTGGCGCTTCATCCTGCTGGACAAGGTCGCCTTCGTGCTGGCGCTGGCGCACACGCCGTGGCTGCTGCTCATCGCCTACGCGGCGAAGTACCTCGCCCTGGGGACGCGCAACAGCTCGGAGGCGCTGGCGCAACTGGACCCGTCGCTGACGGAGGCGGCGCGCATCAGCGGCGCGGGGCCGCTGCGGGCCTTCATCGACGTGCCCCTGCCGCTCCTGCGGCCCACGCTCACCGTGGCCTTCATCCTGGCCTTCCTGTCGTGCGCGACGGAAATCACCATGTCCGTGCTGCTGGTGCCCGCGGGCTCGGAGGTGCTGGGCAAGCTGCTGTTCGACTTGCAGAGCTACGCGGACCCGGCGGCGGCGGCGGTGCTCGCGTGCGCGTTCGTCGCATTGGTGGTGCTGGGGCAGGCGGTGCTCGCGCTGGTGGCCCGGCGCGCGGCGGAGGTGCGGTGATGGCGGCGATTTCGTTGGAGGGGTTGTTCAAGTCCTACGGCGCCACGCCCGTCGTCCGCGGCTTGAGCCTGGAGGTCCGCGAGGGCGAGCTCGTCTCGCTGCTCGGCCCGTCCGGCTGCGGCAAGACGACGACGCTGCGGATGCTCGCGGGCCTGGAGCATCCCGACACCGGCGTCATCCGCATCGGCGGAGAGACGGTGGCGGGGCCGGGCGTGCGCGTCCCTCCGGAGCGGCGCGGCCTGGGCATGGTGTTCCAGGGCTATGCCGTCTGGCCCCACCGCTCGGTGGAGGAGAACGTGGCCTATCCGCTGACGCTGCGGCGCATGCCGAAGGCGGAGGTGGCCACGAAGGTGCGCGAGGCCCTGCGTTGGGTTCGCCTGGAGGCGCTCGCGACGCGCAGACCTCATGAGCTGTCGGGCGGCCAGCTCCAGCGCGTGGCCCTGGCGCGCGCGCTCGTCGCCGGCCCTCGCGTGCTGCTCTTGGACGAGCCGCTCTCCAACCTGGACGCGGCGCTGCGCGAGGAACTACGCGCGGAGCTGGCGGCCCTGCGCGCGCGGCTGGGCACCACGCTCGTCTTCGTCACGCATGACCAGGGCGAGGCGCTCGCGCTGTCGGACCGCATCGCGGTGATGAACCAGGGCGTGCTCGAGCAGGTGGACGCGCCCGAGACGCTGTACCGCGAGCCCGCCACGCCCTTCGTCGCGGGCTTCGTCGGCGGCGCGAATGTCCTCACCGGCGAGGTGCGCGAGGGCGCCTTCCATACCGCCCGGAGCGGCACCGTGTTCCAGCTCCCGGCCGACACGCTCGCTCGCCCTGGGCCCGCCACCCTCGTCGTCCGCCCCGAGGACCTGGCGCTGGGCGAGCTGGGGACCTCGCTGCCCCTCTCCGCTCGCCTGTTCCTCGGACACGCCACCGAGTACCGCTTCCCCGTCGACGGCACCCTGCTGCGCGTGGTGGCGCCGCCACTCGAAGTGCGGCCGGGCCAGACACTCAAAGTCCAGCTGCGCAAGGCGCGCCTGTTCTCCGTTGGCTGAGAGTTCGAGAGTCCTCGCAAGAAGCGGCCTGGATGATTCCGGACTCATTGCCTGGAGAAGAGGCTCCGACAAAAATCCGGGGTCCCCCCGGTAACTTGGAGTCACCGTGTCACGTCACGCCCCCCTGCTCGCGCTCCTCGCGCTGTCCCTCGGTCTGTCCGCCTGCACGGAGGAGGATGTCTGTGCCGAGATTTCCACCTGCGGCCCCTGCGCGAGCGAGTACGTCGCCAATTCCTGCAAGTGGTGCCCGTCCGACAGCACCTGCTCCTCCTATGGTGAGGGCAGCTCCTGCTCGTATTCGGAGCTGAAGGACGACGCGGACGAGTGCGGTGGCACGTCCAGCGCGTGCACCCGCCCGTACTCGGGGCCCGCGGCGGACCCACAGTCCTCCGCCTTCTGCCAGGCCGCGTACCACTACGGCTGCCAGGGCGACGCGTCGAAGCGCAATGACAACTGCCGCGTGTACGCGCAGTTCCAGGCGGACAACCCGGGCATGCCGACCTGCCCCTACTGCCCCTGAAGCCGAGTCGCCTCGCCAGGTGGCGCGCCCGGGAGCTTTCGCTACACCTGGCGGAGCTTCCAGGTGCCTCGCCGGAAGAGCACGGCGGAGACGATGGCCAGCGTGGAGAAGGCCACCGTGAGGGCCAGGAAGACGCCCGAGGGCCCCATGCCCCCGGGCCCCGACAGCGCCCACGCCAGCGGCAGCTCCAACATCCAGAAACAGAAGATGTTGATGAGGGTGGGCGTGGCGGTGTCGCCCGCGCCGTTGAAGGACTGCGTCAGCACCATGCCGAAGGCGTAGAAGAGGAAGCCCGTGCTGATGATGCGCAGCGCATGCGACGCGTGGTCCACCACCGCCGCGTCAGGAGAGAAGCTGCTTGTCAGCGGCCGGGCGAACACGAAGAACAAGAGCCCCAGCGAGCCCAGGAAGACGGCGTTGATGGCGCCCGCCGTCCACACCGCGCGCTCGCCGCGCTCCGGCTGCTTCGCGCCCAGGCTCTGTCCCACCAGCGTGGCCGCCGCGTTGGCCAGGCCCCATGAGGGCAACAGCGCGAAGAGGACGATGCGCATGGCGATGGTGTAGCCCGCAACCGCCGCGCTGCCGAACGTCGCGACGATGCGCGCCAGCACCACCCAGCTCGAGGTGTTCACCAGCGCCTGCGCCGTGCCCGCGCCGGACAGCCGCAGCATGGCCAGCATCGTCCCCGGCTCCAGCCGCAGGTGCTCGCGGCGCACCTGGAGCCGCCCGCTGCCGCGCGCCAGCCGGTAGAGCTGGTACACCACGCCGCAGCTCCGGCCGAACGTCGTGGCGACCGCCGCGCCCATGACGCCCAGCTCGGGGAAGGGCCCCACGCCGAAGATGAGCATGGGCGCCAGGACGATGTTGATGGCATTGGCCAGCCACAGCACGCGCATGGCGATGGCCGCGTCGCCCGCGCCCCGGAAGATGGCGTTGATGAGGAACAGGAGCAGCACGCTGCCCATGCCGCCGAGCATCACCTGGGTGTAGCGCACGCCCTGCTCCAGCACCCACGGCGAGCCGCCCATCAGCCCCATCAACGGCCGTGCGAAGACGACGCCCGCCACCGAGATGGGGATGGCCAAGAGCGCCCCCAGGCCTATCGCCTGCACCGCCGTGCGCGCGGCGCGCTCCGGGTCCTTCTCACCGATGCGGCGCGACACCAGCGCGGTGGCGCCGATGCTCAGCCCCGCCGCGGCGGCATAGATGATGGTGAGCAGCGACTCCGTCAGGCCCACCGTCGCGACGGCATCCGCGCCCAGCCGCCCGACGAAGAAGACGTCCACCACGGCGAAGATGGACTCCATCACCATCTCCAGCACCATGGGGACCGCGAGCAGGAAGATGGCGCGCTTCACCGGCAGGCCCGTGAGGTCCCGCTCCGTGCCGTGCATGGCTTCCTTCAGCGATGCCCAGAATCCCACGGCGGGCCCCGACGACGACGGCACTTCCACCTCCGACATTTCCAGCCTCCCAAGCCGCCCCGAAACCCGCGCCCTTCTGGCAGGTAGGCGCCGCCCCGTCCAGGACGCGAGCCCGCGCCAGCGGCTGACCTGGGAGCCGGGCGAGGCGCGGCGGTCCGTGGAGCAACCGGGCAGGTGTGCGCCTGTACCTCATGCCCGGGCAGATGTGCGTGGACGCCTTCCGCCCCGTACCTGGGACGGAGCCCCGAGGGGCTTGCCGTCCTGCCTCCAACATCCATCCAGCGCCGCCGGGCCGTCCTTCCGTCGCGAGCCGAGGTGTAGCTTGGGCTCACTCATGGTGACGAGCTTCTCGCGTATGGCGGCCCCCTCCGAACCCAGCCAGGGTGCCGCCCATTTCCGTCTGGCCAGCAGTGCGCGCGTGTTGGGACGCGTGCACCTGGGACCGGGGGTCCACGTCGCGCAAGGCGCGGTGGTGTGCTCTCCGGAAGGCGCGGTTCAACTGGGCGCGGGCGCATCTGTCCGCGAGAACGCCGTGGTCATCGGCTCGGCCCGACTCCCCGTCGCGGTGGGGGAGAAGACGGCGCTGGGCCCCCGCAGCCTCATGCTCGGCGCGTCCGCGGGCCACCTGTGCGACGTGGGCGCGGGCGCCATCCTCATGCCCGGCGCGCAGTTGGGAGACCGCTGCCTGGTGGCGGACGGCACGCTGGTGCCCTCCGGCATGTGGGTGCCCTCCGATTCCGTCGTCGTGGGTCGGCCCGCGCGCGTCGTGCGCCGCGTCGACACCGGGGACCTGGAGCGCCTGCGCACCGCGCGCGGCGGCACGCTCACGCTGCCTGAACAACCCCTCACCCCCTTCTTCGCGAGAGATCGCGCCGAGGACGCCCCCATGGGTCAGCTGTATTCCTTCCGGGACAAGCACCCGCTCGTCCACCCCACCGCCACCTTGTTCTCCTCCTGCGAGGTGACGGGCGATGTGCTCATCGGCCCGGGCGCCATCATCGGCCCCGGCGTGAGAATCGTGGGCGAGTCCCATGTCCCGCTGCGCATCGGCGCGGGCGTGCGCATCCACGCCAACGCGGTGGTGCACCTGCAGCCGGGCGGCTCGCTCGTCATCGAGGACGGGGTGTTCATCGGGCCGGGCTGTCTGGTGCACGCCTGCTTCGTCGGCGCGGGGACGGTGGTGGAGCCGGGCGCCATCCTCTGCGACCGCAGCCGCCTGGGCCGGGGCTGCATGGTGGGCGCGGGCAGCCTGGTGCGCGCGGGGACGCTCTTCCCGGACGCGGCGCAGGTGGATGGCTTTCCCGCGGTGCAGACAGGCTTCCTCTCCGCGCTGCCCCCCGCGCCCGTCTGGGCGCTGCGGCCCGAGGACCTGCCGGAGCTGCGGCGCGTGAGCTGAGCACCCCCGGCGAGCCGTGCGAGGCCCCGGCGGGCCGCACGTCACCGAGCGTGCCTTGAAGCCCCTCCGTCCAAATCGTCAAGACAGCGGCGAGCCGCGCGTGGCGGGGCCGCTCGGGCCCGGATGCGCGGCGCCGGACGGAGGGTTTTCACGGCGAGGGCACGATGTGGCAGGCGCCGGGCACCGAAGGGCTTCAGGAAATCCATCGCGGACGTCGGTACGTCGTCCTGCGGACATGGGGGCAGGACGGCAAGCCCCTGGTCATCAAGCAGATTCGCCGGGGGCCGCTCGCCGCGGGCACCGCGCCCATGCTGCGCCATGAAGAGGCGCTCCTGCGCGAGCTGCGGGACGTGGTGCCCGACATCTCCCGCGTCGTGTCGCTCGCCGAGGAGCCCTCGCAGCCGCTCGCCCTGGTGCTGGAGGACGCGGGGCCGCACAACCTGCAGGAGTGGCTGCGGCGCAAGCCGGTGGGGCTGGACGTCTTCATGGAGCTGGCGCTCCAGCTCGGAGGCATCCTCTCCCGCCTGCACCAGCAGCACGTCATCCACCGCGACCTCAACCCCACCAACCTGGTGGTGAGCGCCACCGGCCATCGCCTCACGCTCGTCGACTTCGACCTGGCCACGCGCGTCTCCGGGCTCACGCCCTCCGGGGACATGCCGGGCGAGCTGCAGTGGGCCCTGCCCTACATCGCCCCGGAGCAGACGGGGCGGATGAACCGCCTCATCGACCACCGCGCCGACCTCTACTCGCTGGGCGCGACGTTCTACGAGCTGCTCACCGGCCTGCCGCCCTTCACGTCCGCGGACCCCGTGGAGCTGGTCCACGCGCACCTGGCCCGGCCGCCCGCGCCTCCCGCGCTCGCCAACCCCGCCGTCCCGCCCGTCGTCTCCAACATCGTCCTCAAGCTGCTCGCGAAGATGCCCGAGGAGCGCTACCAGAGCGCCGACTCCCTCCTCGCGGACCTCCAGGAGGTCCGCCGTCGCCAGGGCACGGGCTCGCAGGGTGACTTCGAGCTGGGGCGGCTGGACCTGGCCCGCCAGCTCTCCTTCCCGGAGCGGCTGTACGGCCGCGCGCCGCAGCAGGTGGAGCTGCGCGCGGCGCGAGAGCGGGTGCGCCAGGGCACCAGCGAGCTGCTCCTGCTGTCGGGCGCGGCGGGCATCGGCAAGTCCGCGCTGGTCCACGAGCTGGCGCGCGACGCGGCGCGCGGCGACCGCCTGCTC
>Ga0126314_10000246_pt1 | contig 27564 bp, 26 predicted proteins | sample Plot105B_FD_92535 | JGI IMG/M metagenome (GOLD analysis project Ga0126314, IMG submission 92535) | Serpentine soil microbial communities from UC McLaughlin Reserve, CA, USA - Plot105B | ecosystem: Environmental > Terrestrial > Soil > Grasslands | place: USA: UC McLaughlin Reserve, Lake County... | reverse complement strand
TTTCGCATACCCATACCGAAATATTTAGCCAGCGTAAATTTGGTGATATCATCCTTCGTCGGGCCAAGACCACCGGTGATCAGAATGATGCCTGCCCTTTCCTCAGCAAGTCGCAGCGCCGCCATAATGTGAGCCGCATCGTCAGATACAGAAGTAATCTGCTTGACTTTAATGCCCGCCAGATTAAGCTGTTGGGCCATCCATGCAGAATTGGTATCTACAATCTGGCCAATGAGAATTTCATCGCCAATAGTGATAATTTCAGCTAGCATATTGTTTGAATTAGAAGCGGGTATAATAATTTTTTCTTTTGCTCAGTTTCAGATCCTGCAAAATAGAGGCTTTAACTTTGATATCCACCGAATAAGACTGGTAAAAACCAAAGGGAACCCAGCTAAAACTCATGTCCCAGCAGTGCAGATCCCGGTAAATTGAAAATGAAGTCTGTGAAAAGGTTTTCGCCTGAAAATCCCAGCCGGAAGTAAATTGCACCTTCCACTTCGGTGTAATATTGGCATCGCCGTTAAAGTTTAAAGTATTTGTTACCGATCCGTTACGGCCTACAGGATCTGTACTGTACTGGAAACTGTAACTGAAAGCAAAGTTCCATGGAATTTTAAAATCAACGAAGGCATTGGGATCACGGCTCACTCTCGCAAGTGCTTCTGCCTGCTCCTCTGTCATTCCCTGTTTTTCAACCTGATCCTTCAGCTGATCCTGATTTTCGTTCTTTCTGCGCAACGCTTCAGGATTAAAACTATAGTCAAATGAGAAGCCAAAATTTGTCAGTCTAGGGAATCTACCAACTTTCCAAACATATTCATCTACGATAAACCTGTCCGTCCGGCCGGTGTTTACGTTGATCGAGTCCCTTGTATTGTAAGGATTCAGTGATCCGCTATAATTGATTCCAAGCTTGTCTGTAAACTGCGATCGTCCACTGAAACTGAGGTTTGACAATTTATAGCTTGGGGCCAGAAAATTATAGGTTCCGTTAATACTGAGACCCTGAATAACAGGAATTTTTTTATCTCCCTTTCCGGTTGTATCATTGGGTGTCAGGAATTTCGCCTCTACCGTATTATCGATACCAAACGACATGGATGCATTTCGCCCCAAACCCGGACCGCCATAAAGCGAACCTTCAAAGATCGAGTACTTGCGATTCTGACCTCTTTCATCCTTTACGTTGGTGCCATCAGTATAAAATGCCTCTCTGTAATATCCGCGCTTCAAATCAGAAAAATCCGGTGTATAGCTAAATCCAACTCTGGGCGTCATCACATGCCTCAGCGCTGTGAAATTACCTAAACCTTTGAACTGTGCAAGACTATAAACCTTGGTAGAAATGCTCATATTTGCGCTATACTCTCCGTTGCGTTTAAATCCAGGAATGGTATCAACAACCTGAACATCAGATCCGTTGATCACCCTCAGGTAGGTTTTTTCAATGGTTTGAAATGCCCATCTTTCCCTATATTGAACACCCATATTGAAATTGAAGTTCTCCACCGGGGTAAACGACATGTTTATCGGGATCTGATGGTCAACTCCGTTTTGAAATTTACTTAACGACTCTCTCTTAAAAAGCAGATTCTCTTTAGTGGTGATACTATTACTTGCAGTCGCATTATAACCAACGGTTATTTTTTGATACCATTTCTGCTCACCGAGTCTATCCTTCGAATCAAAAGGATTAAATGTAGGAATAGAAAAAGTAAGATCCGGTAATCTCAGATCAACACTCTGGTCCTGTGTCTGCTGCCTGCTACTGGCGGCGAGACTCAAATTCATACCATTATCAAAAAACCTGCCATAAGAAACACTGGACTGCAAGGTGTTATCTGCCACCTGACGGGGGTCGTAAGTTGCACCTGCTGCCGTATTCTTGTTATAACTACTTGTACCCGCATTCACAGATGCAGAAAAAGTGGTTCCCGGTTTGGCATTGGCATTCTGCGAATGACTCCATAAAATCTTAAAATCTTTCCTGGTCTCATCATCTGCACTGCCGGCTACAGGATATTTAGAATTTGAATAGTTCAGACTGAGATTTCCGTTATACTTATATCTTTTGGTGTAATTCGACACAAGCATCGCATCATAAGAACCACGGGTATAAATAGTTCCTGTCAGCTTAGCATCCCAATAATCATTCAGACCAAGGTAATAACCACCGTCCCGCAGAAAAAAACCACGGCTGAAGTCTTCACCCGGAGAAGGTAGTATAAAACCGGATGCCTTCTTGTTGGGTTTGGGGAAAAAAGCGAAAGGAAGCCCCAATGGCAGGGGAATGTCTTCAATCTTTAAATAAACCGGACCGGTAATGATCTGAGTTTCGGTTACGATCCCCTTTGTAATGTGTATTCCAAAGTGAGGATGCGGCAAATTACAGGTACTATAGGTCTGCCCCTTACTGTGTATTTCATCATCGGGCTGTTTTTTTGCCTTTCCGCCCGAAAAGAACCCGCCTTCCTGCTCGGTAAATACCTGCCAGATCTGAGCCTCCATCGTTTCTGTATTATATCTTAGTGAATCTGCAAGGGAGGTACCCTGCCCTTCCATTTTGATAATCGGCCTGCCTATATATTTATCCTTGCGCATGGTACCTCTGGCAAAAATCTGTTTGGTACTGTCATTGTAGGTAATGTAATCGGCATCCAATTCCAGGCCCTGGTAGATCACCCTGGCGCCGCCATATAAATGCACGATCTTCTTTTGATTCTTAAAAACTACAGAATCCTTGGCTGAATATTCAAGTTTTTCACTGGCCACTGTATCTTTTTTGCCGGTATCAGCGTTAAGTTTTTTGGGGCCACTTTTTTTAGTCGTACCTATCTGCTGAAGTACCTGCCGCCAGGTAACGGAAGAAAAAGCAGTAGCTTCAATACTAACAGATGTTAATAAAACAAACAGGTTAAAAAAAATGATATACGGTAAAAGTTTCAAATTCGTGTGTGAATGTTATTTTTGCATTAATGTTTAATCCAAAACGTTCAAAATTAATGAAAAATATACCATTGCTCAGACCAAATGCAATTTTGATCGTATTTATTTCCCTGTCGATCATTATTACATCTAGTTATCAAGCATTTACACAAGAATATAAAATAAAAACTATCGTAATTGATGCCGGTCACGGAGGCAGGGATGGCAGCACAAGAGGGCTTTATTCAACCGAGAAGGACGTGGCATTAAAAACCGCTCTCCATCTGGGCGCAGCCATTGAGGAGAATATCAAAGATGTGAAGGTAATTTATACCCGTACCGATGATGTTTTTATCCCTTTATATGAAAGAATTGCCATCGCAAACAATGCCAAAGCAGATCTTTTTATATCCATCCACTGCAATGATATGCCAGTCCGGAGGTCTACAGTGGTAACAGGCTACAGGAAAAACAGCCGTGGAAAAAGAGTTCCAATTACAAGTACCGTCAGCAGAAAAAGTACTTCCACAAGAGGAGTAGAAACTTTTGTATCGGGTATGGGCCGGGTAAACGAGCAGGACGAAGCGATAAAAAGAGAAAATGCTGCTATCTTTCTTGAAGACAACTATAAGGAAAACTATGAGGGCTTCGATCCCAATAACCCTGAAAATGCCATCATATTGTCGCTGATGAAAAACACGTTCAGAACACAGAGCCTTAGGCTGGCAAAACTGGTCCAGGATCAATATGTAAACGTGGGTCGTGTAGACCGGGGAGTGCAGGAAAAAAGCCTGGCCGTACTGGCCCGCGCAGGCATGCCCGCCATTCTTACCGAAATTGGATTTATCAGTAATCCGGGAGAAGAAGATTATATGAATTCTGAAGAAGGCCAAAACGAAATCACCAGTTGCCTGTTAAAAGCTATAGAAAACTATAAAAAGAACGTAGAAGGATAATTACACACCAAAATACATTTGCATGAGATTGAAGAAAGCCCTGTTCCTGTTGCCATTTTTACTTTTCAGTTCACAGTTTACATTTTCACAGGGATACAAGCTTAAAACTATCGTGATAGATGCTGGTCACGGCGGCCGAAAACCGGGTGCCAGGGGAAGTTTTTCTCTGGAAAAAGACGTGGCACTGAAAGTAGCTTTAAAGCTTGGAAAAAAAATAGAAGAAGAGCTGCCCGAGGTGAAAGTGCTGTACACCAGGAAAACAGATGTTGATGTTGACTTTTATAAAAGAGCAGAGCTGGCCAATGACAACAAAGCTGATCTGTTCATTTCAATACACTGCAATTCCATGCCGGACAGAAAGGTGGTTGTAGGCTATACCAAAAATAAAAAAGGCAAAAAGATACCCAGATATGCCTATCAAAAAAATAAAGTAACAAGCGGCACCGAGACCTTTGTAGCCGGTTCGCACCGTTTAAATGAACAGGATGCAGCCATTCGGGAGAATGAAGACATCAAACTGGAGAAAAATTATAAGCAAAATTACGACGGCTACGATCCTAACGATCCTCAAACATTTATTATATTATCTTTGTTTAAGAATTTATTTAGAGACAAGAGTTTGAAGCTGGCCAGATTGATGCAGGAAAACTATACGCATGATAATGGAAGGGTCAACAGAGGCGTGAAAGAACAAGGACTCTTGATCTTACAAAGATGCGGCTTGCCTGCCGTGCTTACGGAGATTGGTTTCATTTCCAATCCCGATGAAGAGCGGTACATCAATTCAGATGAGGGGCAGTCCGAAATTGTAGGCTCAATTTTTAAGGCCATTAAAACCTATAAAAAGGAAACTGAAACAAACTAAACAGACCCACGACATAAAACAAATCACCAGATGAAGATCGCAAACGAAACCAAAGTAGGCATACTGGCAGCCTTCTCCATAGCCTTATTAATTATTGGCTATAACTTCCTGAAGGGAAACGCCATTTTTTCAACCGAGACGGTTTTATACGCCCGCTATTCACATGTTGATGGTCTGGCAGTGTCCAAGCCTGTGCTGATCAACGGATTTCAGATCGGACGCGTAGACAAGCTGCAGCTTCAACCCGACGGCTCCATTCTGGCAACACTTAAGATCAAGGGTAAATATGAAATTCCGAAAAGCAGTATTGCCAAACTGGAAAGCACAGATCTTTTAGGCAGCAAGGCAATTGTAATGGCATTAGGTACAGGTGAAGATTATGCTCAGGACGGTGACACCCTTAATGCAAATGTCCAGAAAGGACTGCTCGAAACCGTACAGCCTGTTCAGAAAAAGGCAGAAATGATCATTGGAAAAATGGACTCTATCCTAACCAGTGTAAATTCTATCCTGAATCCTAATTTTCAGAAGAATGTAGACAAAAGCTTCAACAGCATTTCCGCAACGCTTGCGTCTCTTGAATCCACTTCTAAAAAGGTAGATAATCTTGTTGGTTCAGAGGGTTCGCGCATTTCTGCTATACTGGCCAATGTTGAGGCCATATCAAATAACCTGAAGCAAAACAACCAGAAGATCAGCGCCATTTTAAACAACGTGCATTCCATCACAGATCAGGTTGCAGCTACAAATTTTAAACAAACTATAGACAATGCCAATAAGGCGGTATCAGATCTGCAAAGCATAGTCGGCAAGATCAATAACGGGCAGGGTTCATTAGGTATGCTGGTTAACGACGCCAAACTGTATGAAAACCTCAACAATGCTTCCAAAAATCTCGATAATCTGATGATAGACCTCAAGGCCAATCCAAAGCGTTACGTACACTTCTCGGTTTTCGGAGGCGGCAATAAAGACAAATAAAAGCTAAATCTGGTAAGTATTGCCTTCTATAGCCAGTTCTGTGTCTTCAAATACAGATCTGGCCTCATCCAGTAATCCCTGTAAGGTCTTGTATCTTGAAGAGAAATGCCCGATAAGCAGTTTGGATGCACTGGTGAACTTAGCTATTTCAGCAGCCTGTAATGCAGTAGTATGATGTGTCTGGTTGGCCCTGTCCAGCATTTCGTGAAGAAAAGTCGCTTCGTGATACAGAAGATCGCAATCCATGATGCTGCCGAAGTAACTTTCATCCATGAGTGTATCGGAGCAATAGCCATATCTTTTGGGCCGGTCAGAATCGATGGTATACTCGCTGTTCATTATCTTTCGCCCATCAGGTAATTCGAGGTCTACCCCTCTTTTAAGCAAAGGATAATAATCGATGTTGATGTGTTCAGCCTCCAGTTTATCAACAAGCAGCTTACGCAAACGCTTCTTCTGGGTAAACTTAAACCCAGTGCAGGGAATTCTGTGATTCAAAACCACAGTTTCAACGGTCAGGTCTGTATTTTCAAATATTTGACAGGAAGCAACAGTTTGTGTAACAACAAATTCCAGCGGATACCTGATCACAGTTTCAGAATACTTAAACTGAAGCGCAAGTATTTCCTGTAAGGCGGCAGGCGCAAAGATTTTCAGCGGCTTAATGCGCCCATTCAGATGAAGACTTGACAGTAAACCGATCAGGCCGAAATAATGGTCGCCATGAAGATGACTGATGAATATGAAATCAATTTTGCTGGCCTTAAAACCATACCTGATCAACTGTTGCTGAGTTCCTTCTCCGCAATCGATCAGGTAAAACTTTTCATTACAATTTAAAAGCTGAGCTGTCGGATTTCTATTGTGTACGGGTGTAGCGGAACTGCTTCCTAAAATAGTTACCTCAAATTTCATTAACCTAAATCTACACCACCAAGCAATTCCTTTTCAATTTCTTCCATAAAGATCAGATCGGTCGCTTCATCAAGCTTGGAAACTATAGTTAACGACTGATCCAGGCTGGACATTTCCAATATCTTGGCCACTACATCATTAATACCCGTTACAATAAAAATTCCGTTGGCTTTTTTGCAAAGCCTGTCCCCTACCAGGAGACTGCTTAAATCCTGCGAATCATCACATTTTTTAATTGCAGACAGGTCAAGGACTATATTGCGAAACCCTTCTGCATTCAATAAAATGAATTCAGATTTCAATTTAGGGGTATTTTCGTTCGTAAACTGAGGTTCATCAAGTTTTAGAACGACATACTTTTCGTGCTTATCTACTGAAAATTTCATGATACTGATTTACTAAGTTAAATGCTAAAATAAACAAAAAAAACCAATTTTAGGTCAATAGCAGGCTCAGCGCATCAGTCACATTCCTTTCAATCCGCTCAGGCACATTGTCTGCGTTATTCTTTACAAAATGATCGCCCGTGATCTGCTCGTAAAGTTCTATATAACGGTCTGAAATCGAATTGACAATCTCGGGTGTCATTTCAGGAACCGTTTGCCCGTCTTTCCCCTGAAAACCATTCTCAATTAACCATTTACGCACAAACTCTTTCGACAACTGTTTCTGTGCTTCATTAGCATCCTGTCTTTCTGTATACCCTTCAGCATAAAAATAACGCGATGAATCAGGTGTATGGATCTCATCGATCAAAAAGATATCATCTCCTACCTTACCGAACTCATATTTGGTGTCTACCAAAATAAGCCCCCGTTCAGCAGCCATTTCCGTACCGCGCTTATAAAGTGCCTGAGTATATTTCTCCAGATGGGTGTAATCGGCCAGGGAAACAATTCCCTTAGCCAGTATATCAGCTTTCGAGATATCCTCATCATGCCCTACAGCAGCCTTTGTTGTAGGAGTTATAATAGGTTCAGGTAATTTGTCATTTTCTTTCAGTCCGTCGGGTAAGTCAACACCACACACACTGCGGCGCCCTGCACTGTATTCTCTCCAGGCATGACCAGCCAGATAACCTCTGATAACCATTTCTACTTTAAATGGCTCGCAGATGCGCCCAATAGTTACCATCTCGTCTGGTGTATCGATTACCCAGTTGGGAACGATATCTTTGGTAGCCGCTAAAAACTTAGCTGCAATCTGGTTCAATACCTGTCCCTTAAAGGGAATTGCCTCAGGCAGAACTACATCAAAAGCAGAAATCCTGTCGGTCACCACCATCGCCATAAAGCGATTGTCTATGGTATATACATCACGTACTTTACCCTTATAAAAATTGGTTTGCTTTGGAAAGCTAAAGTTTGTCTCTTTTATTGCTGTCATGCTATTTGCTAAAAAAGCTATTTATTGTCTAATTATTGAATATCTCCGTAAGCCTTCAATATTCTTCTCACCAGTTTATGCCTTACCACATCTTCTCCGGTGAGATAGATGATATCGATGCCCGGAATCCCGTCCAGAATGCGTAGTGCATTGTGCAGCCCAGACATCTGTTTCTTGGGCAAATCGATCTGGGTTACATCACCTGTTACAATGAATTTGGCCGAAGGTCCCATACGCGTCAGGAACATCTTCAGTTGAAGATCAGTAGAATTCTGCGCCTCATCCAGAATTACAAAACAGTTATCCAGCGTTCTGCCCCTCATAAATGCAAGCGGCGCGATCTCGATAGTTCTATTTTCGATATATAGCTTTAGTTTCTCTGCCGGAATCATATCATCCAGCGCATCGTACAAGGGACGCAGGTAAGGATCAACCTTCTCTTTCAAATCGCCGGGTAAAAAACCCAGGCTCTCTCCTGCCTCAACAGCAGGCCTGGTTAGTATGATACGTTTGATCTCCTTGTTTTTCAGTGCCCTTACCGCAAGCGCAACCGCAGTATAAGTTTTACCTGTTCCCGCAGGACCGATGGCAAACAGTACGTCATTTTTACCAATGCTGTCTACCATTCTTCTCTGGTTCGCAGTTCTGGCCTTTACCATTAATCCGTTGGTGCCAAATACAATAACCTCACCGCCCCCGCCACCAGTGGCCGGCTGCTTTTCTCCCGATGCGGCATCCTCATCGGCAGACAAGCGCCTGGAAACTAAAATCGTTTCGACATCACCCGCCAGCAATGAACTATACTTCTCGAGGTGTGCTATGAGCTGCAAATACTTTTTTTCAAATGTCTTCAGTTCCTGCTCATCGCCCAGCACCTTCACTTCATTACCCCTGGCTACAATTTTCAGTTTAGGGAAAGCATTCTTTACCAGCTCGTAATGCTCATTATTAGCTCCCCAAAACTGTACCGGATCTACCGATTCTAGTGTTAATTTTAGTTCGTTCAAAATATTGTTTTTTTGATTGAGGTGTGTATTCTGATATAAAAATTGAATATTTGTACGCGATTTGCCGCCTACGCAAGATTAAGAATAAATATTCAATTTTTAATGGCCATTATTACTTTAACAACAGATTTAGGTTCTAAAGATTTTTACCAGGCTGCTCTGAAAGGCAGTATCCTGAGCATCTTGCCTACAGCTAATATTGTTGACGTAACACACGAAGTGCCATCATTTAATATTTCGTATGCAGCCTTCGTTCTCAAAAATGTTTATCCCTATTTTCCCAAAGGTACTGTACACCTGATCGGTATAGATTCCGTATTCAGCGAGAACACGAAATACATTGCATTGAAATACCGGGATCACTTTTTTGTCGGGGCAGACAACGGCATCTTCTCGCTGCTTTTTGATGAGAAGCCCGATGAGATCGTAGAACTCAACATCATGCAGGACCTCAAGTATCTGCATTTTCCCCTGGTCGATATCTTTGTCAAGGCAGCCGTTCACCTGGCAAAAGGAGCCAAACTAAAAGAGATTGGAGTGGCCACCGATAGCATCGAGCAAAGGATGTTGCTCAATCCGGTCATTGAACGCGACATCATCCGCGGTAGTGTCATTTATATCGACACCTTTTGCAATGTCATTACCAACATCACCAAAGACCTGTTCACAAAAATTCAGAGAAACAGAGATTTCACCCTCTATTTCAGGAAAAGCGAAACCATAACCCAGCTCAGCTGGCACTATAACGAAGTTCCTGAAGGAGAAAAACTTTGTCTTTTTGGCATCAGCAACCACCTGGAAATCGCCATCAATAAGGGCAAGGCCAGCGGTTTGCTGGGCTTGCACCTCAGCGACATCATAAGGATCGAGTTCCATCCGTAAGCAAGGCACAAAGTTTGCTTATACTTACTAAAATTCAACATGAACAACCGTTTACTGCTTTCACGTCTATGGCTTTTTGCACTTTCATTGTATCTGATCAGCTTTACTGGCGCTGTACAAGCCGCCCAGCCGGATACCAGCGCCTACCAGACCCAGCGATTAAAAGTAAACGCACTGCTTTCGGAAAGAAGCAAAAGATTCGGACAATACGACCAGAGTCTGGACCAGCGCACCGGGATATTTGGTTTCCAGACCAAACAGGACATTAAAAATTCCAATGAAATATTAAGGCAGATCGTGCTGACTGACAATGGCATATTTAAAGAGCTGAAAATCCTGATGGACTATAAAAACCAGGAAGTAGAAATGGTTCAGCGTGAAGCCAGCAACACTGGCAGCAGAATTCAAAACTACATGCTGTCGGTCAAAAAATTACAGGAGCAAAATGATTTGCTCAAAAAGTCAGCAGAAAATGCAAAGAGTACCAGAACACTGGCCATATGCCTCAGCGTCTTTTTAGCACTTGCGCTGGCAGGATTGGTCTATTTCTATAGAAAGAAAGTCAAATTACAGTATAAGTAAAATCAGGTTGAGATGAAAAAATGGTTCTTTCGCACATTGGTACAGCTCAACAAGCTTATCCTGCCGGGTCTTTATAAAAAGGACCCAATGAAGCTGACTACTTTTCAAAAAGCAATACTTGCTTACCGGTACTGGGCACTCATTAAGTCCATGCCTTAAATAAATAAAATAAGAAAGGGACCTTGCAGGGTCCCTTTCTTATTTTATTTATTTTTTGAAATGATCAATAATGATATTGGCCAGCTCGGTACCTATCCGCTCCTGCGCTTCATTGGTAGCAGCACCAATGTGCGGAGTCAGGGAAATTTTCGCATGCTGGAGAATCTCAGCCCTTGGTGTAGGTTCATCATCAAACACATCCAATCCTGCAAAAGCAACCTTACCACTATTCAACGCATCAACCAAAGCCAATTCGTCGATGGTACCGCCTCTCGAGCAGTTTACCACACCAACTCCAGGTTTAACCTTAGCAAATTCGGCTGCGCCCAGAATAGGCTTATCCGCAAAAGGAGTGTGCAAGCTGATGAAATCACTACCGGTAATCACCTCTTCCAGTGAAACCGTCTTAAAAGGGATCTCTACAGAAGCTCCACCCTGGAAAGTCAGCGGCAATGTACCTTCTGAAGGGTACAGGTCATATGCCAGCACATTCATGCCCAGTCTAAGGGCAACTTTAGCAGTCTCACGGCCAATACGGCCGAAACCAATGATACCCATAGTTTTGCCCTGAAGCTCAATACCGCCAGCATAAGCCTTTTTCAAAGCATTAAATTTAGTAGCACCCTCAACAGGCATCTTTCTGTTGGAATCCTGTAAAAAACGGATCCCTGTAAACAAATGTGCAAAAACAAGTTCCGCTACAGACAATGAAGACGCTGCAGGGGTATTTACCACCGCAATACCCTTACTGCGGGCATATTCCACATCAATATTATCCATACCAACACCACCTCTTCCGATCAGTTTAATGTTAGGCACCTGATCTATCAGTTCCTGACGCAATTTGGTAGCACTTCTAACAGTAATACCATCATAATTTTTTAAAGCTTCAACCAATTGATCCTGTGGAACAGTTTCTGTATCTACTACAAAGCCTGCCTCTTCTAATAATTTTTTACCGACAGGATCAATCCCGTCGTTTGCAAGTATCTTAATCATTAATTTATATTTTATTGGTGTTTTTCTGCAAAAATCTGCATTAATTCTATAAGTGCATGTACACTGGTGATCGGAAGCGCATTGTAAATAGAAGCTCTGAATCCACCCACACTTCTGTGCCCTTTGATACCTTCCACACCATTTTCTTCCGCAAATTTCAGGAATGGCTTCTCCAGCTCAGGGTTTTCCATCACAAAGCAAACATTCATTCTAGAGCGGTCTTCAACGGCGCAAGTACCTTTAAACAACGGATTTCTATCGATCTCTTTGTACAAAGCCTCGGCCTTAGCCTTATTTTCCCTTTCAATTTCGGCTACTCCGCCTTTAGCTTTTAGCCATCTCAGGTTTAGCATAGCCACATAGATAGAAAATACCGGTGGCGTGTTGTACATGGATCCACCCTCGATATGAACTTTATAATCCAGCATTGAAGGCAGTTTTCTACCTGATTTTCCTAATATTTCGTCTTTGACGATGGCAATGGTCAGGCCGGCAGGCCCGATGTTTTTCTGCGCACCTGCATAGATCAGATCAAATTTAGAAACATCAATCACCCTGCTCATGATGTCAGAAGACATGTCGCAAACCACAGGAACATTGGTATCCGGGAAATTAAACAGTTCGGTTCCGTAGATCGTATTGTTCGAAGTGCAGTGGAAATAAGCACTGTCTTGAGGAATAACATAATCTTTAGGTACGTAAGTGAAGTTCGCCTCTTTTGAGGTAGCAACAATATTCGCTGTTCCAAAAACCTTTACTTCTTTAATTGCCTTATTAGCCCACACACCTGTCTCCAGATAAGCAGCTGTTCCGCCTTCAGGCAAAAGGTTCATAGGAACCATCGAAAATTGCAAACTGGCACCGCCTTGTAACAATACAACCGAATATCCCGAGGGGATATTCATTAATTCTTTAATCAATTTTACGGTTTCTTCTACTACCGCTTCAAATTCAGGAGTACGGTGAGAGATCTCCAGGATCGATAACCCGTCTTTAAAATCTAATACCGCCTGTGATGCTTGTTTAAATACTTCTTGAGGTAAAATACATGGGCCTGCGCCGAAATTGTGTCTCATTTTTAAAGGTTATTTATAATGGATGTAAATCTAGCAATTTTATATATGTTATCGGTGCGAATTCTTGAACTTTATGATCAATTTCAAGTTAAGCTGGCGGCCCGTTAAATAATTCGGAATAGCATATTGTACGTTATTCACATCTTTTAGCCATAAGTACGAAACGGTATTGTTGATATTCAGCAAATTAAATACCTCAAGATGAGCGGCAAACGAACTAAAATATTTATCTAAAAATGCAGGTTTCCTTAAGGCAAGATCATCCAGAAAATCCTTGGAAAAACCGATATCGACACGCTTGTATGCCGGGATGCTGAAATCATCCGAATACTGTTTAACCAAGGGTGCACCTAATGGAATTTTTGACCCGTAAAGCAGGTTAAGATGAACCTTGTAAGTCGGGCTGTTCATCAGCCTGTCCTGAAAATAAACAGAGAAGTTTACCCGCTGGTCCGTAGGCCTTTTCAGATAACCCTTGTCATCTCCCAAAATGTCCTGGTTGGCCTTCATCATTGAAACCCTGAAATAAGAAAGCAGATCCTTTACAAATTCGCCGCCTATACTAAAGTCGGCGCCATAAGTGTTGCCTTTTGCCACCTGTGCAGCCAGGTACTTGATCCGCACATTGTCCATCATATAGGGGATCAGCCTGTCCTGGTGCTTGAAATAAAACTCTGAAGTAAACTTAAGCCGTGTCCCTAAACCGTCGAAGGCATAATCAAGGCCTACAGACGTATTGTAAGAGCGCTGTGCTTTCTGATGAAGATTCAATACGCCGTTAAAATCCCTGATGCTCCTGTAATCCGGTGCCTGCTGATATATTCCGGCAGTAAATCTAAAGATTTTGTTGTTGTTGGGCGAGCGGTAAGCCAGCAGCAGCCTGGGGCTGATCAGCAGCTGATCGCTCAGTGTGTTGTAATTGGCCCTTACGCCCAGTTGCAGATCCGAATGATCGGAAACCCTGTAGCTGTCCTGCATGTACCCGGAAAAGTATTGTATGGCAAGCTTATTACTGGTATCAATTGCATTGTCCTGGTAAAAACTCTTAACGTCACCAGGTATATTCAGGCCCGCAGAATCAATAAAGCTATATTCGAGCAACTCATCATTATAGTACTTGTTCTCGAAACGCAATCCGGCAGAAAATACATGACTGTTGTAATTTTTATCTGCCTTTATTTCCGAACTAAAATTCTGCGACTCCAGATCATTATGCGCAAAATTGGTATAACCACCTGTGGCCTTGCTCCTTGCGCCATTCTGTCCATGCTCGTTATAAAGTTCATCCAATAAGTATCTGCCCTCAATCGTTATTCGCTCCCTTTCCAGTGTGTTAAAGAAACTATTGATCCATTTGATGCTAAGATTTGGCTCAGGAAAATAAGTAGCGGTAACTGCAGCCCCCCCGCTTTGGTAATCGTCGGTTTCTTCACCGCTATAAGCGGTTTGCAGGCGTAGCAAGGTATTCAGCGTCCCAAACTTCGTCTCCCTGCTTTCAGGAACAAGTTTAAAACTTCCGCTGTTGAAACTAACCAGAATATTTAATGAAAACCTTTCGGAGAGATTATACTGATAGATTGCCTGCGCATCGGTAAAATTAGGTGCATAACTACCTTTATTGTCCTGGCTGTTCAGCACCGTAGAATTGTTCTTATACCTTAATCCGGCCAGCAGGTAGCTGTTTTTGTTCAATATCTTCGAACTGAACGCACCGCCCAGAAAGCCCAGGTTCAGTATGGCCTCACTGCTGTCGGGCCGGTCATACCTCACATCAAGCACCGACGACAGCTTATCATCGTAACGGGCTTCAAAACCACCGGCAGAGAATTTCGCAGAACTCAGCAGATCATTGTTGATAAAACTGAGGCCTTCCTGCTGTCCGTTCCTGATTAGTACCGGCCTGCTGATCTCAACATCATTGACATAGACCAGGTTCTCATCAAAATTGCCGCCACGCACGCTATACTGTGAACTCAGTTCGTTGTTTACCGATACCCCCGGCAATGTTTTCAGAATCACTTCAAAATTACCCGATACCGAAGGCATAGCCGTCACATCCGTTATATTTAAAATGGATGTATTACTTAGCTGATTTTGCTTATTCGTAATCGTTACCTGTTCCAGTTCATTGATATTGCCTGAAAGCACCACGTCCTGAACGATCCTTCCGGCCTTGTTCTGCCTGATCTCGATAAAAACGGGCTTATAGCCCAGTAAATTATATTTAAGGGTAAAAGAAGTATGTACAGAATAGATATTGTATATCCCCTTCTCATCGGAAATGGCCGATTGGTTTTGTCCCGGAATACTTACGGTCACCTTAGACAGCGGAACATTCAGATCATCCCTGACCACACCTGTAACCTTTATCATTGGCTGGGCATGCACAATGCTAAACCCCAGCAAAACAGTAAAGATCAGCAGATATATTTTGAGCATCAAATACTTATATTTTCATTGTTCCGGCATCCAGCTGTTTCATTTCAGCGATCATATCCTTCGGGGAGTCAGCAGCAAATATAGCATTACCGGCTACCAGAACGCCTGCACCAGCCTTAACAAGCACTTCAAGATTATTTAAGCCCACCCCGCCATCAACCTCTATCAGCAAGCCAGGGTTGAGCAGCGCAGCCATAGCTTTAAGTTCCTGCACTTTATTTAAAGTATTGGGAATAAACTGCTGCCCGCCAAAGCCCGGATTTACCGACATGATCAGCACCAGGTCCAGATCAGAAAGGATATCTTTAAGCAAAGCCACCGGAGTATGCGGATTGAGCGCGACACCTGCCTTACATCCTGCGGTATGGATCGACTGTACCACCCTGTGCAGGTGTGTGCAGGCTTCATAATGAACAGTAATCACAGCAGCACCTGCAGCTGCAAACTGTTCGATATACCGCTCAGGATTCACGATCATCAGGTGTACGTCCAACGGCTTCAGCGCGTACTTTTTTAAGGCCTGCAATACAGGAAAACCAAAGGAAATATTAGGAACGAATACACCGTCCATAATATCTACATGAAACCAGTCGGCCTCACTCGAATTGATCATTTCAACATCACGCTGAAGGTTAGCAAAATCTGCAGAAAGTACGGATGGGGCAATAAGGTGTTTCATGGATGTATTGTTCTAATGCGAAGTAAATATAACAGGAACTGAGAAATATATGAGGAACTAAATATAAATAACAATGTTAAAAAACTGAATTAAAACAAAAACCCCTGCAATTTGCAGGGGTTTTATAAGATTCGTACATCATCTTCGGGAAAGCCCCAAAGACGACAGACTATGCTTTATTCTCGGCAGTTTCCGGTTTTGGCGGACGAGGCAACAAAGCTTTTCTTGAAAGCTTCATTTTACCCTGCTTGTCAATATCAAGAAGTTTTACTTCGAGTTTATCACCTTCTTTAAACACACCATCCATAGTTTCCAGACGGGTCCAGTCTATTTCAGAAATGTGCAGCAATCCGTCTTTACCCGGCATGATTTCTACAAATGCACCAAACGGCATGATAGATTTCACTTTACCCTGATAAGTAGCACCGATCTCAGGCTTGGCAGCGATCGCATTGATACGGCTGACAGCGGCATCAATTGCAGCTTTATTATCAGCGAAAATCTCAACGATACCTTTATTGCCTACCTCTTCGATAGAAATTGAAGCACCGGTTTCGCGTTGCATTTCCTGAATGATCTTGCCACCAGGTCCGATTACCGCACCGATGAATTCTTTATCAATGCTCAGTGAAACGATACGTGGCGCATGGTCTTTATAATCCTCACGAGGCGCAGAAATTGTTTTCTTCATCTCATTCAGAATGTGCAGACGGGCTTCTTTAGCCTGGTTCAAAGCGTTAGTCAACACTTCCCATTTCAAACCATTGATCTTTAAGTCCATCTGACAAGCAACGATACCTTTTTCAGTACCTGTTACTTTAAAGTCCATATCTCCCAGGTGATCTTCATCACCCAAAATATCCGAAAGGATCGCATATTTACCAGTTTTCTCATCGGTGATCAATCCCATAGCGATACCCGATACCGGAGCCTTGATTTTGATACCAGCATCCATCAGCGCAAGTGTACCCGCACAAACAGTAGCCATTGATGAAGAACCGTTTGATTCTAAAATATCGGAAACGATACGGATCGTGTAAGGGTTTTCTTCCAAACCAGGCAATACTTTTTTCAAAGAACGCATAGCCAGGTTACCATGACCAATCTCGCGACGGCCAGCGCCCCTGTTCGGACGAACCTCACCAGTAGAGAAACCAGGGAAGTTATAATGCAATAAGAATTTGTTATAACCATTGACGAAAGCACCGTCGATCATCTGCTCGTCGTCTTTAGACCCTAAAGTAACGGTAGTTAATGATTGGGTCTCACCACGGGTAAACACTGCCGAACCGTGAGCAGCAGGAAGGTAACCTACTTCAGACCAGATCGGGCGTACTGTACGGGCATCACGTCCGTCTAAACGAATTCCTTCGTCCAGAACCAGGTTACGGATCGCATCATATTGTACGTCGTGAAAATACTTTTTAGAAAGGAAGCCGGTTACATCGTCGATATCCTCACCCAAAGTAGCGATGAAGTCCATCAATACGGCACCAAAAGCATCTCCTCTTTCGCCTTTACTTGTGTTGCTTTTTGCAATCGCATATACCTTATCGTAAGTAGCAGCATAAACCTGTTCTTTCAATTCAGGATTGCTGTCTTCATGAGAATAAGTACGTTTTACTGTTTTACCAACCAGCTCAGCAAGTTCTTTCTGAGCCTGAACCTGGATCACGATAGCTTTGTGCGCAAACTCGATCGCCTCAACCATTTCAGTTTCAGAGATCTCATTACATTCACCCTCTACCATTACAATATCGTTCTCTGTACCGGCAACAAGGAATTCCATGTCTGCACGCTCCAGATCACTTACATAAGGATTGATGACAAATTTGCCGTCAATTCTGGCTACACGTACTTCAGAGATCGGCCCGTTGAAAGGGATATCTGAAACCGCAATTGCAGCTGAAGCCGCAAGACCAGCCAAACAGTCAGGCATTATATTTTTATCAGAAGAGATCAAAGAGATCATCACCTGCGTATCAGAGTGATAATCTTCAGGGAACATCGGACGCAAAGCACGGTCTACCAAACGTGAGATCAATACCTCATAATCAGATAATCTTGCCTCACGACGCAGGAAACCACCAGGAATACGGCCAGCGGCAGCATATTTCTCCTGATAATCTACAGATAAAGGTAAGAAGTCAACACCTGACTTTGCACCAACTGTAGAAACTACAGTTGCCAAAAGCATGGTATCGCCCATTCTAACTACTACTGAACCATCCGCTTGTTTGGCCAATTTACCGGTTTCAATTTCGATTGTTCGTCCATCGCCCAGATCGAACGATTTTTTTATTACATTCATTTAAAATTAGTTGTGGTGTGTTTTCCTCTTTTACACACCGGATTTATATATAGTGTATTTAACTTTTTTCAAACTTAGATAAAATTTCAGATTTTATCTTTTAAATAAAAAGCCATTCCCGTAAGAATGGCTTTCGCTGATATAAGTACGCTTATTTGCTGTCTCTCGACCCCAAAGGTTTGATGATATCCCTAAGTCCTAATGACTTAATGATAGCACGATAACGCTCAATATCTTTTTTGAACAGGTAAGCCAGGATACCACGGCGTTTACCTACCAATTTTTGCAGTGACAACTGGGTAGAGAAATCTTTACGATTTTTCTTTAAGTGTTCTGTTAAGTGCGCAATACGATATGTAAATAACGCTACCTGACCTTCTGCTGAACCCGTGTTGGTTTCTACTTCGCCGTGTTGTTTAAAGATTTCGGCTTTCTTTTCTTTACTTAAATACATTCTTGAATGATACTAAAGTGTGTATAATTAATTAATTGTCTGCAAAGATAGTCTAAGTTTTAAAAATTAACAACATCTGTATGTAATTCAATTTATATTAAATTTGCAATATAAGTAACCGTTTATGGAGCCGTCGCCAGGTGACTGCTTCGTCACTAATGAAGATCAATTCGATTCCGATGGAAAAAACACAATACAGCACATTTGAAAGTGAACTGAAAGTACGGCCTGATGATATAGACATGTTTAACCATGTACACAACAGCAAATATTTCGACTATGTGCTGGCCGCACGTTACGACCAGATGGCGGAATTTTACAAGATGCCGATGGAATCTTTTCTGGAAAGCGGATTTGGCTGGGTGGTGCGTACCGCGATGGTCGAATTTAAACGTCCGCTGGTACTGGGCGATGTGATCGCTGTGCGTACCGGCATTCTGACCATCAACGAAAAAGGTTGCCGCGTACAATTTGAAATCATCAATAAACAGACCGGCAAAGTGGCTTCTGATGGATGGTTTGATTACGTCATGATCGATATCGCTACCGGAAAGGGCTGCAAGGTCAATCAGGAGATGATCCTCGCTTATAGCATTTAACTAATTCCTGACTCGTTCTATCTGTTAGCGCGGCTACAGCAGGATGAGTCCACGGTGAGTCCGCCTTTTTTCAGGGAAAAGGCGGACTCACCGTGGACTCATGGCGGACTCATGGCGGACTCACTACGAGCGAGGTAGCTTGTAGGTCTTATGCTGTTATAGCTGTGCAGCTTGTTAAAACAGAACGAAGGAAAGGGAGCATATTGACCGGAGAGAAACCAAATTACCAATCTTCACAAAGAAAATGATTTCGTAACAAATAATTTTATATTTGCAATCTAACAAAACCGCAAAACAATGAAAATGTTTGCAGTCCGCTTGAGGTTTTAAGACCGAGGACTCCACCTTCCCGAAACATTATCACTCAGTAATTCCGGGCTGAGCTTGGTTTATTTACTTTTCCATTTACTTCCTTTATCTATGTTAGAACAGCACAAAGCTTCATCAGGCAAGCTATCTCAAATTTATAATCTTATCAAACAGGCCATCAAGGGCGAAGAACTGGATTTCACGCAAGGCAGTATCCGCAGGGCGGTATTGTTACTGGCCATTCCAATGATGCTGGAAATGGCAATGGAATCTGTTTTTGCATTGGTAGACCTTTATTTCGTGGGTCATCTGCACAACAGCAGCCATGCCATACAAACCGTCGGCCTTACAGAATCTGTGCTTACCGTGATTTATTCACTGGCCATTGGAATGAGTGTGGCCGCAACTGCTGTTGTAGCCAGGCGCATTGGCGAAAAGGATCCTGATGCCGCTGCCAAAGCAGGCATGCAGGCTATTGTTGTGGCATTTGGCATCAACCTGATCATCAGTATCGCCGGCTTTATTTATGCTACAGATATTTTGCTGCTTATGGGCGCATCGGCAGAAACTGCTTCACAGGGCACGCCTTTTATTAAGATCATGATGGGCGGCAGTATCATTATTGTGTTGCTCTTTCTCATCAACGGGATATTCAGAGGTGCGGGCAATGCGGCAATAGCTATGAAAAGCTTATGGATCGCCAATATTGCAAACATCATTTTATGTCCAATACTGATCAATGGTCTGGGCCCGATACCTGCGTTTGGGTTAACCGGTGCTGCCATTGCCACCAGCATGGGACGGGGCATCGGTGTATGCTACCAGATCTATCACCTGGTAAATGGCAAAAGCCAGCTGAAGATCCATTTGTATTATTTCAAACCACACTGGGAACAGATCAAATCGTTGCTGAAGATTGCGACACCAGGCATTTTTCAGTTTGTGATCGCTTCCTGCAGCTGGATTTTCCTGGCTAAGCTGGTGGCAGATACTGGTGGCGATCATGGTTCTGCAGGGTATCAGACGGCGTTACGGCTGATGATGTTCTTTATGCTGCCTGCATGGGGAATGAGCAACGCCGCGGCTACACTGGTGGGCCAGAATCTGGGCGCGAAGAACCTGCAAAGGGCAGAGCAATCGGTTATGAAAACCGCAAAATATGTAATGATCTATATGGCATCGGTGATGCTGCTTACCTTTTCGGTGGGCAGGTACTTCATTTCGTTTTTCAGCAACGATACCCAGGTACAGGATGTAGCGCAGCATGCACTGCACATCATGAGTGCAGGTTATATATTTTATGGAATGGGAATGGTACTGATCAATACGTTTAACGGAGCCGGAGATACATGGACGCCTACCTGGGTCAATTTATTTGGCTTCTGGCTGTTCCAGATTCCACTGGCTTTTGTGCTGGCCAGGCATTTTGACATGGGCCCTACCGGCGTATTTCTGGCCATACCGATAGCTGAGACCGGTATAGCGATAGCGGGTTATATTTTGTTTAAAAAAGGACGCTGGAAGACCATTAAGGTTTAGCTTGATCTGCAGACGGTTCCGGTACAAATCTTAAACCCGGGGTGAGCCAGTGTAATAGCATCACACGGGAATAGCGATAGTTAACGGGGGCAAATAGCAGAACGCCCCCAATAATTATTGCTACATAAACCCATAGGTTTTCGTAGGTGAGCTCTACGCCAAGGGCATATGCGCCAATACTTATCGCAATCATCTCCGCTACGTTCATCGCATAGCTGATGAACATGGCTACATAAAAGAAACCAGGCTCCCTTTCAAAACGTAGGTGACAGTGCGAGCAATACTCGTTGGTAACCTGGCCTTTAAATGAATAAATATTACCCGAAAATATAGGGCCCTTTCTGCATCTCGGACATTTACATTGTATTACCGCCTCTAATTTTGATACGCTTTTCATAGTAATCATTAATAGCAACCTTTATTGAATTGACCTTACAAAGGTACCCAACTGGTATCCTTTATTTTATGATCCAGATCATAACAATAAATATCTTTAAATTTTAACAATTTTGCCCCTGATCAGTTTGAATTCTTTTAAGTCTGAAAGCTTCTTGATGATCCTGATTACGGTTTCGATCCTCAGGCCGCTCATGTCTGCGATTTGCTGTCTGGTCAGTTTGAGTTCCTCTCCGCTTTTGAGTTCCGCGAGTAAATGTTTCAGTAGTGTGATGACCCGGTGATCGGCCTGTTCGTTGGCCAGTTCTTCGAGCATCATGGATTTATAGAACAGCCGGTTGCTCAGCGTCCGGATCAGGTCCATGCTAAAATCGGGGTTGTCTTTGAGCAGTTTACTAAAGTCTTGTGCAGCTACAGCAATGATCTCTGAATCCTGGGTGGCTATGGTATCTGCCAGGTAAGGCTTGTCGAGCAGCAGCGCCGGTTCACCAAAAAACTCACCGCTTTTGAACATGCCCTGGATAAATTCCCTGCCCTCGGTATTGACAGTGACCATTTTTACCCTGCCGCTCCTGATAAAATACACCGCACGGGGCCTGGAACCGGCTTCATAAATGACCTGCCCCTTTTTATAAGAGACGACCCGGTAGTTCTGGCTGAGCAGGTATTTGATCATAGCGACGGTAGTGTTACTACTAGCCTATGGTTTCCCTGACCAGTTTGGTATAAAAATCGTTGAGTTTCATGCCTGCCGCCGCTACCTGCTGAGGTATAAAACTGGTGGCGGTCTGCCCCGGAATGGTATTGATCTCTATGAAATAAAAGTCGCCCTCATTGCCTGAAAGGATAAAGTCTATACGCACTACACCACGGCAGTTGAGTTTGGCATATACCGCAGCTGCTATTTCGGCTACCCTGTCGCGGGTTTCTGTTCTTAAAGGTGCGGGAGTTGTCTCTGTAGCCACACCCGGTGTATATTTGGCTTCAAAATCGAAGAATTCTTTCGCTGTTTCTACTTCGGTGACTGGCAGAACGGTGATCTTACCGTCTATCTTGACCACCCCTACTGTAAACTCCCTGCCGGAAATGAATTCTTCGATCAGGATCTGTGTGTCTTCGTTAAAGGCTTTTTCTATAGCTCCTTCCAGTTCCCCGGCCTGGTTTACTTTGGTCATCCCGATGCTGCTGCCGCCATTATTTGGCTTCACAAAATAGGGCAGCTTCAGGTCTTTCTTGAGTTTTTCGGTATTGTAGTCTCCGTTTTTAAAGATCTGGGCAGATTTAGCCACATTTAGTTGTGCAATATCGCTTACAATGGCCTTGGTATAGCCTTTGTTCATGGTAATAGCAGAAGTGAGCGCATCGCAGGTGGTATAAGGCAGGCCAAGCATATCAAAATAGCCCTGCAGCTTCCCGTCTTCGCCCGGTGAACCGTGTATTGCAATGAAAACGCCATCGAACTTGATCTTGCGGCCCTGAATGGTGAGCGAAAAATCATTGCGGTCGACTTCTATCTTTACAGAATCGGCGGGTTCGTAGAACCAGCCTTGCTGACTGAGCATAATTTTGTAAACTTCGAATTTATCATGATCGAGATTCTGGGCAATTGTTGCTGCACTTTTAACCGAAACCACCCATTCTCCTGTAGTACCCCCTGTTAGTAATGCTATCGTTTTTTTCATGTTTATGCTTGTTGTGGCAGGTTGTTTGCTGGTTGGAACAGCCCCCCGAATTGCTAAGGGCAAATATAAATTACTTGGCTCAGATGTCATTTTAATTCCAATTAAATATTTTTTTAGTCTAAATTTGGGCGACATACCTTCAGCATAAAAAAACGCATGGGCAAATTCATCTCCTATCTTAAAACAAAATCCTTTAGAAACAACCTGATTGCAGCTGTAGTGACGGTGGCGATTCTGTTATTCATCGCATTTTTTAGTTTAAGGTATTATACCAAACATGGGCAGGGGCTTAAAGTACCTGCACTAAAAGGTTTATCATTTGCGCAGGCGGTAAGCAAACTTGAAGCGCTTGGCTTCAGGTATGAAGTGGATTCTGTTTATATTATGGATACCCCGCCGGGTACGGTTATAGACCAGGATCCGGATGCGACGACATTTGTAAAGGACAACCGTACCATTTACCTTACGGTGAGCACGAGTTCTGCGCCGAATGTCAAATTCCCTGACATTGAGCTGAAGCCATTGAGACAGGCACAGGCGATTATAGAAAGTTTTGGTCTGAAACTTGGTGACACCACCTATAAACCCGATATGAGCAAGGATGTCGTACTGGAAGTTTCATTTGGCGGGCAGTCGATAAAATCGGGAGAGACGATTCCTAAGGGGTCCAGAATCGACTTTGTACTTGGTGATGGAAAGGGCAATGAAGAAGTGGATATTCCCAATGTAATAGGGCTTACCATCGATGAGGCTTCGTTTGCTATAAAAAGGGGGGCTATGCTGAGTGTTGGAATCATCAGCTATGAAGGTGCGATTACCGATTCTGCTACCGCTGTGGTTGTTAAACAAGATCCTTTTGTAACGGATTCTATTTCGAAAGTTAAGATCGGAACGCCGGTGAACATCACTTTATCTAATAAAAAATAACAATACGTCCATTTTATATGTCAACAGAAGAAAACAAGAAGAGTTCAAAATCAAAAGTAATACTGGCACTTTTGCTGGCCGTTTTGGTAGTTGGAGGTTATTTTGGACTGCAGTTTTATAAAACTTATTTTGCACCCAACTCAACGGGTAAGGAAAAATATCTTTATGTGAGAACGGGCTACACGCTCGATGAGGTTTATGAGGAACTGCGTTTTAAGGATGTGGTTTCAGATCTGGCTTCCTTTAAAAAGGCTGCCGGTAAAATGGGGCTGGCCAAATCGCTAAAGCCGGGACGGTATAAACTGAGCAGAGGAATGAACAACCGCAGCATGATCAATATGTTAAAGGCCGGTAACCAGGACCCCGTGATGCTGAAATTTCAGAACATTCGTAAGAAGGAAAATTTCGCCGCTTTTCTTGCCAGAAATCTGGAACCGGATTCACTAACATTTATTAACCTGCTGGATTCTACCGCGCTTATTGAAAAATACGGATTTAATAAAGACAACAGCTATGTGATGTTCATACCCAATACTTATGAAATGTACTGGAACATTTCTGCCCCTGAGTTTGTGGAAAGAATGCATGCCGAATACGACAAGTTCTGGAATGCGGAACGCAAACAAAAAGCTGCTGCATTGAATCTTACTCCAGTACAGGTTGCTATCCTTGCTTCAATTGTTGATGCGGAGGCTTTATATGACAAGGAAATGCCCATCATAGCAGGACTTTATTTAAACCGCCTGAACAAGGGTATTTTATTGCAGGCAGACCCTACCGTGATCTTTGCGAATGATGACTTTACGGTAAAGCGTGTAACTAATTCCTTGTTGCAGGTCCAATCGAGGTATAATACGTATAAATATGCCGGCCTGCCTCCCGGACCGATTATGATGCCAAGCATCAATGCGATCGATGCGGTACTGAACAGAGACAACAACAATTACATTTATATGTGTGCAAAAGAAGATTTCTCGGGCTATCATAATTTTGCTATTACCCGTGAGGAGCACGAAAAAAACGCGAAGAAGTATCGTGATGCATTGAATAAACGAAATATCTATAAATAAAATATATGTATACCCACAGCACCAAAATAAGAGTAAGGTACGGAGAGACAGATCAGATGGGCTATGTTTATTATGGCAACTATGCGGAATACTATGAAGTAGGCCGCGTGGAGATGCTGCGCAGCCTGGGTATGGATTATGCCACCATGGAACGCGACGGTGTGATGCTCCCTGTACTGGAACTCAATTGTAAGTTCATTAAGCCTGCGCTGTACGATCAGGAAATTACCATTGTGACTTCGGTATCGGAATTGCCCGGCGTGAGGATCAGGTTTGAATATGAGCTTTTTAATGAGATGGGTGATCTGGTCAATACCGGCAATGCGACACTGGTATTTATAGATATGGCCAAAAATAAGCCATGCCCCGCTCCTTCGGAGTTCATGGACCGGTTAAGGGTTCATTTTAATTAATCGTTTGTGATGGAATGGGTACACAACCAGCTGCTGAAGATAAAGATTTATGCGATGTTTATCGACTGGACAAAGGTCTGCGTTTTGCCCGGCTTCAGCCCTTTGCCGCTCTATACCGTGGCTACGTTTTTCTTTAAGGAGATCGGCAAGGATTCTCTGGTCAATAAGGCCTCTTCACTGGCTTATAATTTTATGCTGGCTATATTTCCTGCCATCATCTTTTTATTTACGCTGATTCCTTTTATTCCAAAGCGTATCGGTTTTCAGGACCAGCTGATGCAGCTGATCATGCTGATTTTACCTGCTGATGCTTACAATGCCTTTAGCACCACACTGGATGAGATTGTCAACAAACAAAACAGGGGGCTTCTTTCCTTTGGTTTTATCCTTTCCCTTTTTTTTGCTACCAATGGGGTGCACAGCCTGATGATGGCTTTTAACAAGTCATCGCTGATCATTGAAACGCGCTCCTGGGCAAAACAGCGGTTCATTGCCATCGTGCTTACACTTGTAATCGCCTTTTCGGTGATCATCTGTATTTTGGCCATGACCATTGGCGAGCTTGCACTGAACTACATAGACAGAGAGCTTAAGTTTAATGATAAGCTGATCAGTGTTACCATAGACCTGACACGCTGGGCTCTGCTAGGCATTTTATATTTTGTTACCATTTCGGTGCTGTACAGATATGGCCCGGCCCATGCAAAGAAATGGAAGTTTTTTAGCCCGGGTTCCTGGCTGGCTACCATCCTTGCTTTCCTTACCATTTGGGGCTTTTCATTTTACATCAACAACTTCAGTTCCTACAATAAGATCTATGGTTCTATAGGCACGCTCATCGTAATTATGATCTGGCTATACCTGAATTCACTGATTCTGCTGGTGGGTTTTGAACTAAATGCGAGTGTAGACTTGTCGAAACGCAGCGTAAAGATCATCAAGCCCAACTTCAATTTATTCAAAAAAGCCCCTTCTGCAGGGGAAAATCTAAGGCGCTGATAAATTTTTCTTACTCTGTTTTAAGCCTTTATCAATTTTTCATTAAAAAATATACGCGTTAGTTTGCAAAATCAAGTCGTATTTGTACTTTTGCCGATGGAGAGTTGGCAGAGTGGTCGATTGCGGCAGTCTTGAAAACTGTTGACTTGTCAAAGGGTCCGCGGGTTCGAATCCCCCACTCTCCGCGGATAGCAATATCAAAATGTATAAAAACCCTGTTAATGTATCATTAGCAGGGTTTTTTGTTTTTTACGAGCACCAAAATATGCATTAAAAAGCGCCGTTAACTCGTAAATATTAGCTTAAAACGGCGCCTATGCGACCAACTATTATGAATTGCAGGCTGACTGGGCATTGGTTATGTGAAATTACTAGAGTATCTTGCGAGGATTAAAAAAACAAACTAATGCACCTTAAACCGGTAATCCTCGCTCTGGCTATTATTTTTATCACCAATCACTTTTCTTACGCCCAATCAGAGACAAAGAATGGTACAATCAATGTTCAGACTATCGAGCAGATGATCAAGAAAGGCAAATTCAAAGACGCCGCAGCTGGCATTGATAAACTTGTAGCCGCCGGCACTAAAATGTCTCCAGAGCTGCTTTATGAGTATGCACGAATCTACGCTAACGCGGGAGAAAATACAAAATCTCTGAAATTTTTAAGTGAGGCAATTGATAAAGGTTTTTGGTACATAAATCGTTTAAAGGAGGATAAGGAGTTGAATACGTCGCTGGGAGCTAGTGAGATGGAAAAAGTTCTTGCGAACCTGCGCGCAGTATCCGCCCCCTATCTAAGCGGGAAAGCGATCCTTACCAAAGCAGAAAAAAAATCACTGATTGATTTGACTACGCGCGGTCTTAAATCCCTGTATTTCGACACGGCTAAGGCTACGGAAATGTCCGCAGAAATTACGCGCATGTTCGATGCAGGGCACTTTGACGGGGTAGATACCGTATCGGCTTTCACATCTCAGCTTGTCAATTACCTACGGAAAAAGACCAGCGA